>Ga0209367_1000152_pt1 | contig 52515 bp, 29 predicted proteins | sample WorMetLIZISLAND2_FD_187412 | JGI IMG/M metagenome (GOLD analysis project Ga0209367, IMG submission 187412) | Marine gutless worms symbiont microbial communities from Max Planck institute for Marine Microbiology, Germany - Olavius geniculatus... ... | reverse complement strand
GGTGTGGGACAACCCTGCAGGAGTTAAGCCACGCTGCCCTAGATAGGCAGCGGTGGGCAGCGATAGTAAGAATGGCGTCAGACACCAACGGGCATTGAGCCCACGGTTGTCGATGATGATGATGATAGTTAATCGTCACGGAAGACCACAAACAACTGAGTGATATACAGCAAAAATAATTCCATATCTCTGACAGACATCAACTCACAAAACATCAACACAAACAGTTGTATACATATATTAAATAGACTGAACAGCTTATAAGTACACTGATTTGATTTCACAGGGTGACACTCTCTGGGCACTGGGCATTTGTGCGCAATTTCCCAACTTTTTCGTGGTACTCTTCCCCATCTTACAGTTACCAATACTGCATTCTATACTAACAGCATAATAATAGACTAACATTAATAGCAGCATAATGACACAATAAATGTAGAATGAACCTCAAAAATGGATCATCGAAACTGCTGTGCTACTACCAATGGTGTTAGCTCTAAAGATAAAGCCACACCCCATGGGGTCAGCCATCTCTGACAGACTCCCCTCCCTCAACAATATTCCGACATTTACCTGAATTTTAGTTTCATTCACTAAAAACTACCTCATCAGCCTGTGTGTCAAATTCCCTGACATTTTCAGATTTTCCAGACAAGCGGTCACCCAGGGAAAAGACGAGTCGTAAAAAGAGTCAAATTATTAGCTAACAAGACAATGTTCATATGAACACGGAGTCTGTCCAATGCACTTCAACAGTTTACAGTATATGTCCATATAGATATAATCAGTAAGCTGTTTAGACTGATAGAAAAAAATCAAACAGTTTAATTTCAAATTGTACAGCAGCAATGATCCTTTCATCCTTCTGTATTATTTTAACTAAACAATAAACATTGTCAGTTACAACACCATTCAATTCGTCACCTGCGCTTTACTATAAAAAGTCCATCGTCACCATGCGTCTATCTGGCACCGTTACGAAGATATGGCGCCTCAAAGATAATGGGGTCACGAGTTTGACCTTTTGGGGTCACGTGACGTCATTGGTCACGTGACCATTCAACTCCCGGGGGTCGATTTCCTATGGGTGGTCCATGGCAACCATGCATCCATCTGGCACTGTTACAGAGATATGGCACCTCAAATGTTGGACGCACTGACGTGGAAACGGAAAGAAAGAAGGAAGAAGAGAAAGAGAAAAAGGAAAAGGAAGGGGAAGGAAAGAGAAAATGGAAGGGAAAAAGGAATGGAAAGAGGAAGGCGAGGGGGAAGTAAAGGGGGGAAGAAAAGTAATGGGAAGGAGAAGGGAAAGGGAAAGTGGAAGAGGAGGGAAATGGGAAAGGAAAAGAGGAAAGGGAAGAGGAAGGAAAAGAGGAAGAGAAAGAAGAAGGAAAATGGGGAAGGGGAAAAGAAAAGGAAAGGGGAAAGAAAAGGGGAAGGTGGAAGCAAGAGAGCTTAAGAAAAGCTGAATGCACGAACGGACGGATGCACGTACGCATGCACATACGAACACTCAAGTGATTTTATACTCTGTCCAATGCTATGCATTGCATTGGACGGACAACAACAACGACACATGTAAAAATACTGTCAGGCACAGTACGGTGATAGACACTAATAGTGTGATATCTCAATGACGATCAGTTATACACCACAACCCACTTTGTCGGCTGTTCACAACTCTTATCATCGTCTGCACAGAAACAGTTGAACGTTGTCTCCGACCGAAAGCCGAGAATCTCTCTCTCTTCGTGGATTCGAAATGAAAAAGTGGACAGCGCTGTGCCAATGAAATGTCTGCAATGCACATCACCAAGCCCAAGCAAGTTGGACCAGTCACAGAAATCAATTTAGTCAAATGGATGGGGCAGCCAAATCAACAGGCCAGGCAGAATTGACCCAAGACTATTTTTATTCAGAATTGAAAATATCCAAATTTCAAATATCCAAAGTTCATCCAACAGTTACATCATAGCCTGAAGAGATGGCCACCATACTAGTTCCTTATATTAGTTCGTTTAATAAAATATGTTCAAGTTTGGAACTCCTAATTCTGAAAAAGTTATTATAATAAAAATCTCGGTGGTATAAAGTATGGGCCAGGCCAAATAATTCATGCACATATCAGCTCCAGGTCAACACCGACCATCAATCCCGATCATTTATGACATCATTTGCATCACATACTTAGTCACCCACTACAGTCACAAAAAATATGATGAATCTGTTGCACCAATCTTGGCTAAAACCCTTGTCTAAATCTTGGCTAAAAACATATAAAACTACTGCCAGAAAAAATAAACTACAACTTACCAAAAATCAATAAATATATGACTTACAAAAGTATTATTTCACTAACAGAATTGTAAATATATGGAACAGTCTCTGTAGTAACAGATAACATTGCTAACATGTTCAAAATCAGACCAGACAAAATTTTGGGAAAAACAAGATATCACTTCTGATTTTAATGCTGAATAGCAAGAAAACCAAAGCAGAACATGATGGGTAGTGATATATTCAAGAAGCAGGCGTAGAGGCAGAGACCTGTTCCCATATATGCCATCCACATCTATGTCAAAAAATTGGCTGTATAAAATTAGCTATGCATACAATGCCATGTTCCAAAAAGTAAAACTGTACTTTTTGGCCATCATCTAACAGAGAGGAACAGTGAAGCCGGACATTTCTGTATGATGAGTGCCATTCCTGTCACCAAAATAGAAAATCTGAAGCGATGAAAAACCGTGTAACTTTACTGGATATAATATGCTGTAATTAATAAAATTATTAGCTAAGTTAATGAGTGGAATTAAGATACGATGCAAACTGTTACCGAGCATGTGCACAGATCCACTGGTCTACAATAGCAACTCCGCCATCCTTGTACTTGCTGATGACATTCAGAGCCGGTTCGTACCGATACACCGAGAACTCTGACAAGTGCTTCCTCAGCTTACGAATCTCTGTAGCAACAAAGTGCATTAAGGAACACAAACCAGACATACAATATCGTTAACAAAGTTAGGATTTTGTAGGCAAGAACCTACGAAATCCCTGTTTGTGTCACCAAGGAAATTTAAACCGGCAAAATTTTGGGTTAAACTGGCAGGTAGTTAAAAATGCTCATTGCTCATAACAATAACTTAAATAGTACAATTGTACTGACATGTAAAGTTGGCACCAAATTACAATATTTGAATAGCAAAATTCACACTCATAACATAACACAACTGCACAATAACGTCAACAAATTGATACAAAAAACAACAGTACTGTTTTGCAATTCATTTTGTATTAAAAAAATGTAGACAACAAAGTTTTAAATGCAATGTGTTATGCAAACCTTCAGCGGGAGCATCGCTTGCAACAAACACTGACGTCAGGTTGTATCGGGCAAGTGCAGAGCGGATCTGCTGTGCTGCTGCCTTGAGACTGGGAACTTTGTCGCCATGACTGTAAAGAAAATCACGCCGACGCAGATGTACAGCGACATATGGCCCACCAACGGCATCGCCATGATCATGCTGTACCATGCAAACAACGACTATGCTGCCAGACATTGCTCTAAGGCTCGACTGCTCCGAGCATGGGTTATGGTTAACCATGAAGTTAATTCGGGAAAATAGCTGGGTTAACTCGTGTTCTATGCCAAAACTGGCATCTAACAATGTGTGCAAGAACTGCAAGGTTGATCCGAGTGTTAAAGTTAACCTCTGGTTAGCAAACCTGTGAGTTAACCTAGGCAAGGAACCATCAATCCTAACCGGACTGCCATCTCATGCTTACAACAGGAGCTCCAGAGGCGGTGGTAAAGCCAAACGATACACAGTGCCAGAAAGTTTTATGACAAAAGCCATTACTGGCTATAGCATGCTCAAAAGTGCTAATGCCATAAATGCCTAATCATAGCCTGGAATGAGCTGCTTAGAGAACCTCTTCACAGTGCTACATAGGGGACGAGGAAATTTGTTTACAGGACTAAAAACCAACATGTCCAGTCAACAACGTCACTGCAGTAAGAACAACTAAAATGTTCTTCACAGTATGAGCTAAGTGTCTATCTATTCAACAAGCTGAAAGTCTTGACATTCATCTCAGGATGTTATGATATGGTTAGAAAATGATACACAGTGTCAAACTCCATGTCCTCTGACCACCTGTGACCTTGACCCGTAACCATTTGACCACAAACCTAATTGGTTCAATGGTTCATCTTTGACCCAACAAGCTGGCAACCAAACCCCTGATTATTTTACAATAATCCAAATGACTGACATTTGAAGCATAATCATTTAATAACTACTGGTATAGCTACTGATATTGGTCCAGATACAAAAATTAAATCCAGCTCGCTAAAGAAAACTATATAAACCTCTACGATGACATCAAATGAAAATTGTTTCCACTGAATTTCATGTTAAACGCTCTGCAGGCATATTAAAAAAATTTTCTGTATTTGCACAAATTTTGACCAAACAACGTAGGCCTATATATAAAAACAGTCAACAATACTAAAACGGTTACATGCAATGTAAGAAAACTCACTTCCATTTTACGCCAATCCTCATCTAGAACAGTTTTATCTTTGATGTCATCAGAATCTAAATGCGTAAGTCGGAAGCTGTCTCCAATATCACGAAGACGTTTTGCAAAACGCATGCTTCGACGAGCCTGGATTAAAAAAAAACCCAAAAAATCTAACTAATACACAAATTGCACGAAAATATTACCTTTTAAACTACAAACTAATCGAACAAATTCAGTCATTTTAGATAATGTTGCACACAGTGAAAATATTGGAAAAATATGAAAAAAAATATTTGCAACATAAAACCATAAGCAACAAACTACAAAACTAGCAATAAACCTTAAAAGTATTCAAAAAACACATTTGTTCTGCATTTAACAAATGCCTAAATATTGCATGCAAAATTTCTGAATACCCCTCAACATAACTGTTATATTACGTTCACTCAGATCAATATGACTACAGTCCATATGTGCACAATTTTTCCACAAATTTGTATAAATACTGCTCTGTCAATTCTATTCAAATCTAATCCAATGCAGAAAAATTTTGCACAGATTTGATTCACTAGCAGACATTAACAAAATTAAACTGAAAGACAACCAACCGCCCAATATTCTTGACTCCACTCAGAATAAGTGCCATGAATCAGTTGCTCGGCTCGAACTAGAAAAACTGATCTGCAACGTAACGTCATCAGAGACCGGTAGAAATTTGACAGAGACAAAATCTCATAAAGAATAGTTACTGCATGCTGCCATCACACTGTAAGTAAGTAAGTAAGTAATTGATATAGCGTGTTAACTGTAACAACCTCGAACGTGCTCGGTGTGCTAGTGAAATGAGAAGTAAAAATGTTTCAGACGATGTCCAAAATTAGGTAAACAGCTGCATCTAAGAGTGTTCAGAAAAGATCATAGCAAATGCATAACAGAACACAACAATGAAAAAACAGATACTGGTACAAAAATGCCACAAGCTGACCGAATGATGCCAAGAAAAGCCTTAAATATACGAGCCATGTGCAAGTCAAAACTCATGCACAGCGTAAGCCAGTGCCCAGATATAAACTAAATAATCCAAACAATGTGCCACACAAATGCCCAAAGTGTGTGACTGGAGTTCAGAGAAAATTTGCACAGAAAAGCTTTTCCTCACATAAAAAAAGAGTCAAAAACAAAATACCTTGCTGTTGTTACTTCTGTAAGAAAGTGCTTGAGATATGTTGATTGTGCCTGAATTGATATGCACTTAAAACTCTTGGCAGAGACCCCATGGTAATCCCAAAATGACCATCGCCAAGTATCATCCGAATCCTATCATTTTTTGACAAAACACAGTTAACAATAGTCAGCATTCCTGTGAGACAGGCCTATTCCTTCTACTACTAATGCTACACTCTAACCAGTATTACCAAAGTTGCCGCTGATAAAACTGTACTTCTGACTTTTAGCTGGGCAGTTTTTCTGAGGCAAAGCTGGGTTATGAAAAAGTAAATACAACACAAATGCTTATATGCTTGACAACTAATTGACAGCAACAAAGCACTAACCTGAGGCGCGTTTCGCACTCTTTTCTCTGAGAATCTCACTTCTACGGCTCAGTAATTCTCACAAAAAGTGTGAAACACGCAAGTAAGAATTCTCTGAGAATTCTAACATAGAATTCTACGCTAGCCAATTTTATCTATTTGGATGACGTAACTCAAGCAAGTGGGCAGAGCTAGCATAACGTAGCAAAGGAAAATCTTGCTCACAATTTCTCAGATAATCTCAGAGAAGTAGAAAGTGCGAAACGCGCCTCTAAGTTAGAATTTCTGAGATTCTCAGAGAAAAAGTTCGAAACGCGCCTCTGATATTATACAATTTTTGCTAAAAGAATCTTGTATTAGTCATAAGGCTGATGGGGACGTACTTGTACATGGCCTCTATGTATTTGTATGGCCTCTATGGCAAAGTATTTTTCAACATGGAACTATAAAAACTTAACAGCATAATTTAGACACCCAGTGAATATAGTGAACTGTAACATCATTCACCTGTACAAAGCTATTACTTTCAGTACATTTCCTCTCATCCATCTTTTCCTCCCACTTGCCTTCTGTCCAACCTTCTTTGTAATTTTGCAAGTAGTATATCTCATCAATTGTATGATTACTAACTGCACATAAAACATTCAAGTAACTGAACAAAATTTACACAAAAATTCATGTACTCCTTTGAAAAATGTATTTACACTACTTGTTTTCAAATGCAGATGTAAGAAAAATGTTAGTAAAAATATGCTCAAATGTGAATGTCACTTCTTTGCAACTTACCAGGTACGGAAAAAAATAAAAGGAACCCTGGATAGTTACACATATATGTAATTATATATATGTTTATATCCAGGGTCAAAGCAACTTTACTTCTGTCTAAAGTTTTACGGTATAATAAAGTATTTTAAAGAATCTGCTGAAGATATTGAAATCTGTGACAAAATAAAGAGCAGCCAAATGTTGCACCATAACTATCAGTTAGATGACAAATTAATATAAAATATAAATAAGATAAATGACTTCATATATTACAAGCTCAAATATATACCATTAAGGAAATCAACAAACTCCATCACAGGTACATGACGAGACAGGCTGTCGATGTCGAAAAATGTCGACCACAGAATCTGCTGTTGAACGACATTAGAGCGCCAGTGATACAGCCTACTCCACGGAGGCAGTACAAGTGTCCACCAACTCCTTAGATCATCATTTAGTACCTTCACTAGGTTTGCAATCCGCAAATACACATCACGCCGCAGGTTAAACCCTTCACCAGGATTGACTTCATAAAGTAAATATCTGCACACATAATGCATGCATTATGACATACATGCTGTAACTGAACATCATGACAGATAGTATCATGTCAAAGATTTTAAGTGACTTTTATCCCTTGCAAACGCTGTGTAATTCATTGTCGTGTCAACTGTCAATAATTTTTCCACACATACACACACTGGACAACAAAAATTACTAAAGGCCTAGCAGTGACAAAAAAGTCTCTGTCTAGAAAAAACATAACCATAGTGGCTTGTGAACAAATATAGCTACAGTTGTTGACAAAAAGGTTGTTGATATAGAAGATAGTAAGTTAGGACCTTGCTGTTCCAGTCTGTTGGAAAGAAAATTCTGGTTGTGCTCCGGTTGAGAATGCAATATTGTCACCTTGCCTTCCAACGCACACAACAATCGATTCGAACAAGAACATTAATAATAACATATTATATATCATTTGAAAACAACATGCGCTATGTAAACAAACAAGGTAAACAAACACGCACTACTTCCGGTTACATTATTCAATAAGTATGTAAGCAGCCAACTCTGGCTCACTGTGAGCCAAAGCTGTGAGCTAAAAAAGGTGGACAAACTATTTTATCAGGCATTCAGTTTTATTCGCATCGTAAGTTTTATATGGAGATGGTCCAAATGAGTTGTAAATAATTATAATACAGTTTGCGGAAGTTGCTGCAGTACGCTACCTGCATGCGTTTTTGGCTACTTAAGGTTTTCAATGGATGAGTTGATTTTTATTACTTCGGTCATACAACGAGATCTGTGAACCATACACAACGCAGCTTATGCCAATGACCTAATCATGGCTATGGAGTATGGACCTAATTAACCTACCTTCTAACCTTCTATTAATAGAACGCCCTTGGCTCATGCTGCCACGTCGATGTCTAGCGAGTCGACGATTGGTTAAGAAGAGGTCACGTGCTCGCAAAAGTTTGTTTACTTTTTCTCGGTTTTGTGGTACTGTGGTTGTTTGAGGGATTATTATGGTAAATTTTGATAATATTACTAACTTACGACTTGATATGCACGAATACTTTAATTAGTTGTTGCTGATGCTATTGGTAATTAAGTGTTGCTACAAGAATTCCCAGAAGTTAACGTTTGGGACCGACCAAACATGGAGTAATCCGGAGTTAGCCCAGTTATAAGTAGCCTAATGTTTAAGCCTTTCAAACTAATATTTTGGCTGAAACTCCCAGGAAGCTGCTGCATTAGCTTTTATCAGCAATCTACAGTAAGTGCCATCTGTTTAATTTTATTTAGTAGTTACATAATACCACAGAACGTAGGCCTAACCATACAAATGTAATGCAGTGCAGTAAGACATTTTACTATGCGGCCGTCCTAATAAAGTGATATATGTGTCGTGTCTGTCTCTTTGAGTAACGGCGTCAAAATTATGGTACTCAAAATGTCAATTTTGGCCCCAAACTTATCCCAAAATGGAAATTTTTAGGTCAAAAATTTGCATTTTCGGGTGAAAATTTTCTGACCAAAAAGAACATTTTCTGATAACTTAAATTTAGGCGGGGCTACAACATTAATGCACAATTAAAATAATTAATTGCATGCATGTGATTAAAGAAAAAATTAATTGCTTGACAGCACAAAAACATATTTCAACGTCATCCAGTCAATGCCTTGTCAAGCAAATCATCATGAAGAGAGGGCATGATTGTAATCGTATCCATCACTACTTGTTTACAACTGGATGTGCTGCAGTGTCAAGCACTAACAATAAAGGACTAAATTGATGTCTCAGTGCCACATCCATTGAAAACCTTAACACAATTGCACGTTTTCCATTAAGCCAGCAACGCACCAGTTGTAAGCTCTAATAGAAACTGCCGCAAAACTTCCCCACCTGAATGCTAACCCTAACTCGAACCTTAATTCAGTTTTTCAAACTTTCTAGAAGTTTGAGGTTAGGTTAGAGGTAGTCATATAATAATTCAGGTGGCTGAGGTGATTGCATCGCAAAGTTCCCCGGCCGGTAATGGTAGAAAATTTCTACCGGCTGGAGAACTTTTGTGACACAATCACCTGAATTATACGACTAGCCCTAACCTAATCTTAACCCTAGCCACAAAGCTAACTCTATCCCTAATCAGTCACTACAATGAGCCCAGATCGCTATTTCATATAGTGCCTGGTGGGAACTTGCGCAATAGCACCAAAGATTATTACTCCCAACTAGTATATTATTATTATTTATTCATTTGTTAGTTTACTTCATATGCGTGCAGCAACTAAACCTGATTAGTAGCAACCAATCTTACTTACTTACTTACTATGAAAACATTTTAAATATTTCTCATCATACTCTATACTGTGGTATATCGGTATCAAAGCCTACGCAGCAACCGACCGGCAACAGTGCATCAAAAATCAAAACCAGCCAACATTTCAATGAAACACTAGTTATAAAATATTAATAGAATGGCATTAGTATGACTTACTGGAAAATGAAGTCATTTGCTCGTGCGTTTCACTGATATTACGGGTTTTATAATCGCTGGAACTACAATATATTTACAATGAAAACGAAACTGAATGTTGATTTCTCGACCCGCCTTGCACGCGCATTTGTTTTGGACGCTGAAAACGTGTCATTTCCACTTTTATTTCTATTTCCGTGAATATGGGCCATTTGCATTTTGCATGTCACATTATTACACGCATATCATTGTTTTGCTTTTTGATATCCGCAAGAAAAATTTGTGCATGTTGCAAACTTTGGCTGTTGTAGCTGTGAAAGTGTATGCATGTATACTGAGTGCTGTGTTGTAGGTACCGGAAGCTGACATGGCGCAGTTGTTTCTTTTCATGACGTTAGTACTGCCGCTGTTGCAAACAACAGTCTCATCAGTCATTCCACCGACGGAAGTAAAACCCAGACTCGTGGACAAGGTACCTTAACCAATTTAACAGTAAATTCTGACACACAGTGACCAATTTTGGGGGATTGCTGATGTGTTATGACTAATTATAGCATCAGATGATATACCACATTGGACTACATTGAATCGTGTTAGGTGTAGATAAGTGGTTATGGTTAAGTTTTAGGCTGTTTGGTGTGTGTTCAATGTCATCTGATGCAGTCTGATGTGGTTGATGTTGTCGATGCGGCCGATATGGTAATTAGGCATGCACCTTGCTGATGTCATGGCAATGTTGGCCGATGTCGATGCTTGAAATATGACGTTATACCTCAGCAGTGGTGCACTGTACATTGTTATATAGTCATTGCCTGTGATTCAGACATGATTTCTTTGTTTTTTGCCAGCAGCTGAAGAATCCATGTCCTTCATTCAACTTACCAGACATAGGCAAGTTTGAAGTTTACTGATGCTGCTGAATAACTCCGATTTCATTGTGCCAATGTTTACACCAGTTTCTGCACAAACAACGAAGCCTGTTCTTAAATAGTGTTGGCTGCTAATGTGTGAAAATACCTCATTGTTAATGGCGTTAATCATTGTGCTAAAACATTTGCAGCCACTGAGCGAGGAAATGCATTTTCGAGATGACGAGCACAATTCTGACTACGATCATGAAGCGTTTCTTGGCAAAGACCAAGTGAAGGAATTTGAACAGATGGAGCCGAACAACAGTAAAGAACAGCTTGGGTAAGGTGTGACATTTATGATTAAAACCAACTAATATGTGGCTCCTGACTTTGAGTATCTTATTACTCATTTTTACAGCTATAATAGAGTGAGTGCAGCATTTTTTGCCACAAACACTGCAGTGACAGAGTCAGAATCGCACAGCATCTTGGTAACTGTAAGTAGATTAAAAGGGAATACAAACAGTAGTAATCATAATAGGTAACTCAGTGAAGGACTAAACATATGAATTTATGAGTTTTATTATTGAACTACCAGTACATAAGACTTGCTGTTTTGGCTTTGAGTGGTTTGGCTTAGTGTGAACAGCATTGTGCACATCAGCAGCAGCTAAGCTATGTCGCATCAACCTACCACCTTCTGTATTTAGGCTGCTATTAGCTGATTTAGACTGGTCATACCTCCATGGGTGGACACAATGAATACTTACCGGTAGTCATTTTCTGGCCACTAGTATGTTATGCATAACAGTGGGCCAGGTTATTAGGATGGCTATTTTTGGCTCTGTTCTGTTAAAAGAATTGTGCACCTCTGTGGCTGGTGTATGTCTGGTTCTCTTCCAAAGTTGTACTTAACCATTGCCTACTCAAGAGTTCCATAAACACGATGAGCTGCCACACAATGAACATTGATCTGTGCTGATTTAGCTTTTTTAAGTCGTTATTTTTACAACTTCAGGATCATCTACGACAAAATTGACAAGAACGGTGATGAGAAAGTGACAGAGGAGGAGCTGAGAGATTGGATAGGATACGTGCAGAACCGCTACCTGCGTGCCGACACCGACCGACAGTGGAGCGAACAGAATCCCGACGACACTCCAACACTGTTCTGGGATGCGTACAAGCTCCGAGTTTATGGCTTTGTTGGAGGTTTGCTGCTTGTTGCATCTACACTCTATGCATAATTCTTGTATGCGTGCTTAAAATACAAATTGGTTGCCTCCGCCAAAGGAAAGAGTTTCTTTTTATGTTTTACCGGAGTATTTCTGTTGTTTTGTATATCTTGCCATCGGATTCTTAAAAAGTTATAAAGATATTTTTTTGAATTTTGCAGGGGTCAGAGTTCGATGTCCTCTTTCACATTATGCCTCAGTTTGCCAAGTGCTATAGTGCATTTTCATTGGCATTGCTCTAATATTATTACTGTATTATTACCGTACTGCCAACAGTTGAATCGATATATAGTTTTATATCTCGGAGTGCTTCTTTTCAGTTTATTACTATGTCTAATCTATTGCTGTCAACTCACCCACAGTTTAAATGAAGCCTGCAAGAATTTTGTAGCCACATTGTACTAATAGAGAATATATGTTAGCTTTTAATATTGTGTTGTCAGGTAATGTAGTCATCATTACCTCCACTTAAAGATGAAAGTAAAAGTTATAATAATAATAATAAATTTGATAGCACCATTTGGTCATAACTTCAGAGGCACTTATGAGTGGATATTTATGTAATTACTTGAAGGGATGGGTCATGGCTTAGGAATTTCAGCAGAAAGGTTCGTGGATTTCTTATTGATTCTCATGTGTAGATGTTGACACAGAGGATGTGGAGCGGGCAGCAGCTGATACGGAGGCAAGAGACGAGTCAGGTCGATTCAACTACCGCGTCATGCTGCACCGGGACAAGCGTCGCTGGGCACGCGCCGATGTCGACAGAGATGGCGAACTCTCGAAAGAAGAATTTGCATCTTTCATTCACCCAGAGGACTCGGACCACATGAGAGATATTATTATCGATGTATGAACTAATTTATTTCCATTTTTCAGTTCTTGCTAGCTTTGAAAAATGGCCAAATTACACAAAACCTAAGTGAGGGTATTTGTTAATTACTTTTAATGTTCGTGCGTGGAAGTTAGTCATAACATGCATGCATCTGTCCATCCTTGATATTTCCTTCATATCTATGGCGATACTAAGACGTTTTTTGCCAAACTTTGGTTAACAATGTATTTTGTGACAAAGGTGAATTGATTAGATTTTGGTGTAAAAATGTCACTGAGTCATCAAACTAGAGAAAGCACTCGGAGAGCGCAGGTACCTTCGTCAAGGCAAAGCTATTCGCCAGGTGGCGTCACCATCTTCGCTTTGCCAGCGGTTCCCTTATGCCCTCTTTAGCGCAATGGTAATGAAAATTTCAAAGTGATTCAGAATCCAGGATTCCATCCCCAAAATTTAATCACTGGTAGTTTATGCCATGCTTGACATACCCTCAAAATTTCAGAAAGATCTGTCCATAACTTTTTGTGTTATCTGTGCGACACACAGACAAACAAACAGACAAACAAAAACCGGCAAAAACGTACCTCCTTGGCGGAGGTAAATATGCACAAAATAACGTTGTGGGATTTGTACACCAGCCTAGGCACACGGGGTACATTACATAGCCAGGCACTAACAGTGTAAAAGTGGACTTTTATTTGACTTTTAAAATAAGTAATAAGCTGTCTAACAGCTAGGTGGATGGCTGCATATTTTGTCAGCATTGTTCCAACATTTTTCTGGTTATATTTCAGTCACTGGACACCTAGATGTTATGTATGCTGTTACCCAGTTTCAATTGTTATGTTTCAGGAAACTGTAGAGGACATTGATGGAAACAAAGATGGCAGAATAAGTCTGGATGAATATATACGTGAGTTTTTACACGCGAGAACTAGCATATTAGCATATTAGTGCGTATTAGCTACAGTAGTTCTGTCTGTCTGTCCGTCCGTCCTGGTGTCACGTCCCGGTACCGTTCCAAGACCAGGTGAGATAGAGACTTCTGGTTTTCACCATATGATAGCTTAGAGTCTCTAGTATTTCGCGACAAAATTTCATGCTGCTGCGTGATGGGGGTCCCCATGAACGAGAGGGCGAAAGAGGGGCACTGCCCTTAAAAAAGCATTATTCTATCACTATTGGCTCATCTGACATGAAAATGGTTGCAAATAGGCACAGATATGCTGTTTATCATAGCAAGCACTGGTGACGAGCTTCACATTGATGACCTTGAATGACCTTGAACTCCAAAAATAGGGATTTTTAGTGAATTTTTCGCAATTTCGGGCTGACACACATTTCAAAAGTGAATTGCGCTGAAATGGCTGGAGATAGACCAAAACAACCTGCATAAGAAATTTTCAGCACTGAATGTTGATTTTATCAGTCTTAGTGCAGACCCTCTAGGTTTAAGGAGGCCTGCACACACAAGTGTCAAAGAGGGGTACCCCTCTAGAAGTCGTTATTTATCTGCTGTTTGCTTGTCTAATGTGAAAATGGTTGCAAATAAGCACAGACATGCTGCTTATCACAACAAGCACTGGCGACGAGCTTCTCATGAATGTCAACATCAATGACCTTGAATGACCTTGAACCATAAAAATAAGGGTTTTTACTGATTTTTTGGTGATTTTTTGCTGCAAAAGACTGAATTGGGACAAAATCGATGGAGATAGACTAAGACTACCTGCGAACAGGAACTGTGCAATAGGCTCTCACGCATCAAATGAGCATTAGCTCAGATTGCTCATTTTTTATTCTGTCAGTGCAATTTTGTGCATTGATTATCTCTATTTTTCACTTCTGTGTGATTTTTATGTAGTGTAAGAATAACTATAAATTTTGTTTATTGGCAAATTAATCCATGAAATTACGACAAAATCAGTTAATTTGCCAGCATTTGCACTGGTATTTGTTGCCAGTGACAAGACGCAGACAGTTGAAATGTGTAGCCAGCGTGTTTTTGTTTGTAAACATTTTGTTTGGTCTGGCCGTGAACTAAGAATTCGTAAGTCAGGCTTTGAAAATCAACTTAACAAAATTCCTAAGAAAAACTTGCAAAATTTAAAATTTTTGTTTACGAAGAACTTAAAATGAGCTTGCTAAAATTCTTAGAAAGTTTTTAAATCATGCCCATGGTTGCTTGTAGTTTTAATATTTAACAAGAAGCCCAGCTGTTGCTAGGATGGCCAATCGTACTGCTTTGCAGTTTTTCAGGCACTATTGCTCTTTGGTGGGAAAGGAGAGAGTCAGCAATGGAGTGATTAGACAGATAGATGTCTGTAGCCTGTTAATAGTACTTGACCATTCTGTTGATACATTTTGGTCGCAGTGCACCATGCAGATTTTGGATTTGTGGGTAGGCACATTTATTTTGGAAGAACAGGTGTCCGTAGGGATCGGTTGGCAGTGGTACAGTTGGATACTGGATAGGACGTTTGTTGGTTTCTACAGGCCATCAATAGTAACCGCATTGCTAACTGAAGCAGTTTGGCTGCAACTCACTATGCAAGTATTTGGGGATGCAGCCCCAGTTTGGGGTGAATAAGGGGTCATGAGAGATCTGAATTGGTACCACAGGGTAGCCATGGGGCAATCTTATTTCTTTGTTTAGACAATTTTCCAGTAAGACATACCATGTAGCCACAATACACACATTTACAGTCAACAGACGGATAGACAGAAGCCTGTGATGTAGGCTCGACCGTTAGTACAGTCAGCCAAAAATATGTGCATCTGTGTGAAGACGACATGTGGCCAGAGAAAGACGAGGAAGAACCGGAATGGGTCAAGTCGGAGCGCGAACAGTTCTCGAGATACCGAGATCTTAACCAGGATGGATTTATGGACCGAGACGAAGTGCAGCACTGGATCTCACCACCAGCTTATGATCACCTCGGTGCTGAGGCAAAACATCTTATGTTGGAATCAGATTCCGACAAGGTATTTAGTTCTTGGATAATGTACTGAATCTGTCCATATGTTGTGAACTCTTTTTCTAGAGCCACGTGACTTTGAGTTCCACACTGAATTAGTGTGGATTATGATACTGGATCATTTTCATGTTACAGAATAATTATATTATTGATAGTTGGTTAGTGAATACACAGAACTTCTACTGCCTACTACTACTGCTGTTTCTCCAACTTTGTTTAACCAGTCATTTTTTTCGGGAATTACTTTAGGTTTGGTTTCTCACCAAAAAGTGAAGTAGGATTTTTGCTGTTTTCATGCCCCTCCTTTTGCCCACTCTATAGCATCAAAGCAATTTTAGCTTCTCAAAATTAATTACTCGCGATTGTCTAAATTAGAACAATATTTGTAGCTAATGACATGAGAATTATAGCGTATACGGCTGCATTTGTAAAATAGTTTTAAGACAACTGCAAAATGAAACATATACATTATTCATGTAAGGTTTTCATTGTGAATGCGTGTATCATAGGATGGATCACTAACAAAGGAAGAGATGCTCGACAGATATGATGTCTTTGTGAGCAGCCAGGCCACCGACTACGGCGAAGCACTCCGCAGACATGATGAATTTTAGTTACGCTGTCTTGTCATTATTATGTACTCGTTTACATGTTGTCGTTATTTGTCTATGAACAGTAGAAGATGTAGTGGTTACCAACGGCTTTTCATTCGTTAACTACAGTGCCAAGTTTTTATTATTTTCTCAGTGTGTTACTACAGTGTGTATCGACGGTATTATTCAATATTATTTGTTTGTTTAGAGTTTAGTTTTTTTGAGTTAGTTTTTATGTCTTCGTTTGACGATGTTATCAGCTATTATGCAGTGTGTATGTTTGTAATCTTAGCTGTGGTTGAAGAGATTATTCATGTACAGTAAGCTTCAGGCTGTAAAACTGTGCCTATTTCCCTTTGATGTAATCTGTTCGAAAGGTGAGATCAAATTGAGTAGCGTGCTTCACGATCACACCACAGCGAGCAAATGAACTGCAAAGTGTGTCATTATTTTCATAACCACTTTATTATGGGGTTTGGTTTGTAAAAACTTGTTCATAAATTGTTTTACCTCTCACACGAAATGTGTGAAATATTTAATGTGGCATGCTTTAGTTGATGTGTCTAGCGTTAGTTGAAGAATGGTGGCATCACATGATAATAACGGCAGCATTTGTGACATCACCGACATATCAGCAGGGTTGTTAATATTGCAGTATTGCAATTATTGCAATAAGTATTGCAATAATTTTTAGTATTGCAACAGGTATTGCAATACTGATTGCATGTGTAGTATTGCATGTGGTATTGCAATAATTTAAGGGCTGAGATATTGCAATACTTGGAAGCAATACTTTTTGATACTGAGTACACTTTTAATTGTGAGGATGCTGTTTAATTAGGCAAAAAAATGTTTTCATTCTGTTGTTTGATCCCGCGAAAAAAACTAAATGAAAAATAATATGTCAAAATGACTTGTTTATCGTTTAAATCCTGGGTTGACCAGGTTGTTTGTAGTCAACCCAAATTTTAGAAACTGTGCACAGTGGCAAAAATCAAAATTTATTCTGAAGAGCAGATAATGTAGTATTGCAAAAGTATTGCAATACTGATTTGGAAAAAAACGTATTGCAGTCAGTATTGCAATACTTTTTCCACCAAGTATTGCTATTGCTATTGCAATACTTTTTGCCAGTATCGCTAACAACCCTGCAGATCAGGTGATTACTTTGCACATTGCTTAGACTGAGAAATCTCTTATCAGCTATATTAGTACCTCTCATTTAACATTTACAGGTTGATTATGGTTAACTTTGAAATTGTGAGGGTTTTTTTTACTTTTCAGTTTCTCCCTTGCCCAATGTTGACCAGACAGGTTGCAGAAAATTTTGCTACAAGGTCTGCTAAATTGCTTTATAATTAAAACAATATGGATTTTTATCCATATTCGTTCACAGACATTGACAAGTTACCAGTAACAATTTTTGCAGTCTGTAGAGTATATTGTGATGTCTTGTACATGTAATGTAATTGATATTGTAATGCCGGTATTATCTCATTATGATGCTGAAAATTCTGAGTCATCTATCTATGCTTGTAGTCTGTGATAAGACGCTGCATGTTACTGGTGCTAGCTAATACAGGAGATTTTTCACAAGTCAAAAATATTTATTCTTTTTAACTGTTTAAAGCTCTAATGTTGTTGATGTTTTCATTAAACATATTAGTAATTAACGTTGTTATTTTCTTCAGATACTGTGATAGAGTGGGTCTTGGCTTTCAAAGTTTGTATTGGCCATCTTTTGCTAGCGGGCGCCGTTTGGAAGCTGGACGCTTGGAAGTGTTATTTTCGCGCATGTCCCGGTGCAAAATCTGACATTTCGTGAGCGCCAGCGATCTCTGTTGAAGATTTAGCGCTACGTTATGAGTGCCAAATGATAGCCTGGACTAAGCTGGTCAATGTTTGTTTGGAGCAATTTTTCACTAGCCTGTAAGGTTTAGGCGCTGGAGCCCAAAAATCGATTTTTTGTGCCCAGTAACTGCCGAAAATAAACCTTTCAATGCCCGGACTGGCGCCCTCTGGCGAATCAGGTCCCTGGCCTTGTTACCAAACGATAGCTCGGGCCCAGGACACTTTTTCTGCTAGGGGTCACCGTTTAGGGGCTAGAGCCCAAAAACTGTCTTTCTAAGCCGATTTTCTGCGAAAATATGCTAAGTCCATTCGGCCAGTCATTGCATTGCGTTAGAATTTTGCTGGCCTGTAACTCGAGCTTGTCTTTGCCGATTGACGTGAAATTTTCACACAATGTTGAGATACTGGTATGCATCTTCTTTCTGCTGACCAGGTTTTTTGGGGTGGGGGTGGGTCAAGTGTGACATTTTGGTACCTAGCATAAAGCCTATTCGACTCCGATTACGCTGAGTGTCGTACGAATTGTATTAAGCTATATGTGTTATCACAGTATATGAACTCAGTTTTGTATTTGTCTGAGCATGCTGAATTATTTTTTGTGTACCACATGTTATTGTTCTCAGAAAGCAGTGTGATTATTAGAAACATCATTATAATCTCTTAACAAATTGTGTCAATATCATTCAGATAACAGGATAACATATCAATGAACTCCGTAGAACTTCTAATACAAGCTGGGAGTCTAGCGAAAAAATACAAGCCAGTCTTTTACTGAGGGTCACACTGCCAATTCACCTGATATGAGACCTAGAAACTACTTCTAGATCAAACTGAAGAATCAACAAAAGACGTGCTTTCTACTAATGTTGACAGTGGAATTGGTTACTAATAAGTACGATGCAGTCAAGCAACATCTTAGACACTGAGAATTTGAGAAATATGCCATGCATGGTATACTGTTCTGAAAAAAATATAAGATGAACTATTTCACATCTGCAACTCTGACAATGTTTCAATACAACGTGGGTCTGAGAGTATGCTGAGAGACAGGAGAATCCAATAGCCTAGGTAACAAAGTAAGCATATGAACGTGTCTAAAACAGCTCGTTTAACCAAGCAAATGAACAGACTGACAACCATGTGCTAAACTGTATTAAAAAAACACTAGAAAGCACTCAAAAGAGAGTGTGCAACCTCCACCAAGGACTATACATATTGTGGCTGTATACAGGAACTGCAGAAATGGATAAAAATTTAAAATTTCTCAATCCAGATGATGACTGCCACCAAAATCTAATCACAACTTAGATACCACCCTCTAGGAATTCATCAAAATCCATGCATAAATTTAGAGTCATCTTGAGAAGGGACAGACAGAAGGAAATAGAATGTGTGAAAATAATATAACCTCCTTTGGCGGAGGTAAAACGTGCACTCGAGTTACACAACACAATGACTGTTCAACTTGAAACAATGATGCCATTCAATGTCATCACATTACACAATCTACACATCAGTGTATACAAATACTAAAAATAGCAATGCTCTGTAATCCTGTAGTCGTACACAAAAACCATACCATTCAATGCAGTGGAATGTACTACTGTCACATCACAATATTCACAGGAATGTAGCCAGAATAGCAATACTTTGAGGGGCTTAAGCTAAAATAACCCCTTCCCTTCCCCTTCTCTAATCCTCTTCCTCCTCCCACCCCTTTTCTGCGAGATCCCTCCCTCTAAATTCAGCAACAGCACTGTTTGTCTGGTGAGAAATGAAGCAAATTTCAGCTGCAATTGAATGTGGGAGTTATAGAGAAACCAAATTACTAGAGGTATGACTGATAAAAAATGGACAAAAAGTAATCAAAATTTACCGATTTATTGCTGCAGTCAGTCAGAAGGTCGAAAGCTCCAGAAATCAACTAGTAGTTGCTGTTATTTTTCGCAAAATGAAGCAAGTGATGACGACGCAGCACACGGGCTGTGTAGTCGAAACTGACAAAGTGCCAACTGTTAAACTAACATTATACACGTACTAGTCTTGATCACATCCTATGTGAAATAAGCATCCGCCGGTGTTGTCTGCTGCAGTTTACAATGGACTGGAAATGCACAGATTAGTGATGTTACTGATGTTTTAGCCCAAAATTTTAATGGAATTTTACTTGATTAAAAAAATTTTAATGAATTAATTTTTAAACAATTAATCGATGAATTAAAGGTTAATTTCCATAGCCCTACAAATTACAGAAACAACATACAGTGTATGAGTAAACAAGTCCGTGAAATAGTCCAAATGACTTCTGAAGACTTTTTAAGGTGATTCAGGTGCAGATGCACAATCCCTGCTTGGGGCCAACCTTCAGTTTTTGGGCATTTTCAGCCACAAAACATAGATCTATCCTCAAATATGCATCTGATGCCTGCATGTTAATAAGTCAAGTTTCACAAAACATTTTCACGCTCAATTAGCAAATTTTTAGGTTTATTCCTACAACTTTACAATCCAAGCCAAGCTGCAAATAGACCCACAGGGCTCACACTTTGAAATGCAAACAGTAGCCACTAGCCAGTATGAGCGAATAATATATCCTTCGTAATCTGCAATTTTAAAAAGCTACTGTGGCTGACCATATGCCAAAGTTTAACAGTTGGCACACATAAAAAACGAAGCTCAGCTATTACCGAGAAAACACAGCATCAGCTACCAGGCACTGCATTACAACCTGGTTACTGTGATGGCCAAGAGAACTGATGCCACTATCACCTGAGAACACCGCTGGCCATCAGTAAATGCAGCAGCAGAATGAAATAGACAAAACAATATAATGTGTGATGAACGGACGTTGAAAGACTTGGTAACTTTGCTGTCTGTGGCACTAGACGATGACTTGCAGTAGTGGTTGTCGTAAAGTGATCAGTTGAAGATCTTCGGTCCAACGCATCATTGCGATGTCTGCCTGCTGACCACACAACATACGTCGTACCTTAGTCATTCACATGTAGGCTACGCGGAGCAGAACGCCATTCCCCCAATAATATCAGGACAAAGGGGAACTGATACAACAGCATTCCCCCAAATAAGCCTGCAAAGACATGAAAAGTTTAGATATAAATTGCCCTACTTATGAAAATCTAAAAGTAAAACAAAAATAGTGACAAAACTTGGTGTTATCACTAGATGCAATTTCCGGGCTGCAAATATGCTCTAAATTACGTTTGCCACTGGGATCCACCCCTGTACCACACTGGGGGAGCTTATGATGCTCCTCTGACCCCTTAGGTGGATTGAAGGCCACATACCTCTCACGGAGAGGGAGGGGAAGAAAAAGAGGTGTTTCCCAAACAAAAATTTACCAAAATTTGCTTGTGCGTGTTGGCTTATGCCATGTCTCATCCTCTGTACTTCAGTCATTTTTGTGAATATCAAAAAGCAGAGTACTGGACTAAAATAATCGATATGCACTAACAAAAACTGAGTTGGAAATTTAGTTCAGAAGTTACAGCAGAGCGCACAATCAAAAAAGAAAATAGCGTCAGCTTTCAACATCAATTTCAAATGTGATGTATAAAATCTTTCTCAGTGTTAACTTGTACACTTGATGCCTTTACATTTGCTCTTGCACCAATGATTACTGTAACGTGACGCCCTAATGTTGTCGGTTGTTGGGCAACCTTTAGGTCGTAGGGCGTACAGACGCTTGGTTGAGTGGCGTCTCCAGCTTGCCACGCCCGTGTCGGTAGATCATCGGACGCGATATGAACCGCAAGCCGGGTTACAAGTTTCTCTCTCCTCGCATCGTTGACGACAGATTCAGCTTCCGGTGGCAGCGACTCTGCATGGTCTTCAACTGAAGCTGCATCTTCCAAGTCGCCGTCTCCTTGATGGTGCTGCATCCGGTAATAAACTCCATCGCCGACCGCCATCCACTTCGCCTGACTCTGGCATTCTCTCTGGGTCAAATCGGGCTCATGCTCAGTACTCCAGCCATGGCCTTCATAGCCTGACCGCGACTGGTCATCTCCCCCAGTGGCCATTAAGAACACAAATTATTATAAAAATGCAAAAGTTTATTAACGAACAAAAGTGCATAAAACTGCATAAACATAAACTACACATATACGCGGACTATATAGAGGCCCAACAAAAATAACGAAGTAGTCAATACTGCAGCTTTAAATCAACAAACTTAAACTACTAATTAATTACTAATAGAACGAATGAACAGCCTATATTAACTTCCAATTATTGCAGCCGTACAGCCAGGCCAAAACCCGGGCCTCTACCCCGTCCTATTCCGCACCGCACACGGCGGTCAGTATACGTGCTACGCACCTGTTGTCAGCACGATCTCTTCTATCTAACTTAATCACTAGCCGCCGCAGCTCGCTCCATTTTATAGGTTTCCAAGTGAGGATCTGAGGATCCTCACGAGGAATGAGGTGAGGCGAGGACGCTCGCGAGGAGTGAGAATCCTCGCGACAAACAACGAGGTGAGGCGAGGATCCTCGCGAGGAACGAGACGAGGCGAGGGCGCTCGCGAAAAATGAGGATACTTGCGATAAACAACGCATCGCTGAAATGAGACGGCCAGTAAAAGAAAGAAAAAGAAACTTCTAGTGTCAGTATGCCGGACTAACCTGGCCACCCTTGAAAGCGCACATTTTATCAATAAAACTATCAAAAAAAAATAAGTGGCGATGGCGACACTCGCCACATTACGTTTACAGACTAAGCAAAGACAGTACAACGATGGCGCTAACTTGTGGATGGGTCGACATGAATGACGAACACACTCGTTGTTCTGACAGGTGTACTGACGTGTGTTGACGATGACGTAGTTAATGTCTTGCTGCTGCCACCACCACGACCTGAGTACATCAACCAATTGTAGGCCTACCTGATTTGATGTTAACGTTTTATGACACCACTAGCAAAGTGAGTAAAAGTGCCATATGCGGCCGTCCGTTTAGCTATGTGAACTCACCCACTGCACTATGTCTGGTGTGCAGTGGGTAAAGCTGCCAGTGCTCGAGCTGCCTGCCAACAATCATGCAATCTGCCAGCCGAAACATTTATAGTAAGAAAGATTTGTCATTCCCGGGAGCTTTTTGGCCTCCAGTGACCTTGATCTCTGACCTTTCAAACTGTAATTTAGCTCATCGCTTAATCCTGCAATGGGAAACGTTTATGTTATTTCGGGTTCTTATGCCCATTTGTTTTACAGTTAGCAGGCCATGCAGGACAGACAAATGGATGAACAGGCAAGAACCGTAATGTGACATAGAACAAATGCATAAGAATATGCAATGATTAATATCTGAGTATATGTAAATAAGAGTACTGGCTGTAAAAATGGCCAATGCGATAATCTACTTCTTAGTTCTTACATCAATTTTATAATTAGTACCATTCCTTCAGCATTTTAATGCTGCCAGTTAAGTCATAGCACTGGCATCCAGTTTGTACTGCAACAACCATTCCAAAAAGTTTACTTTCTGAAATTGATCAAATCTGAGTAACTAGAGAAAATGGTTAAATAAAAACTGTTTGTATATCAACCTATTAATTAATCAATAAAAACACATCACAGAGGCACACGATTTTAGTTAAGGCCATATTGGATTATCATACTATGAGCATAAAGAGTGCTTAAGAGTATTAACAGCATCGGAGATATTACCGTGATCAGAATCATCAGATACAGTCGAAGATCGACTTCTTAATAACACAGATGTTTTCAAAGCTGAAACAGTCGACAAAGACTGGGCTGCAGCTACAAAGAAAACAAAATACACAAAAGTACATATTACATTTACTTACTTTCATGTAAATTTGAATGTATGCGTGTGAAGCTCTCCGCATCTGACCATCTATGAGACATGATCAGTATCACAACATATGCTGGTATAACCATATTTCCATGGTACAGAAATAGAAATACACAACAGAAGTTTTCTATCTTTTCTCAATAAAATATTTAGCACGAAACATATCAACTCATACTAGAAAAATTGGCTAAGAAACTTTAATGACACTAGTCATATCTTCATTCATTTAGCAGCAAAATGAAAGTTTTCATTTACGATCGATGCAAAAACAGCCTAAAAAATTGCAAAAATGCTTCTTAAAAATAATATGATAATGATACAAAGCTAGGTGATGCAAGCAGACACAACTATTTTAATTATGCAAAGAATAATAAGCCTACAACTTTTGCTGTAATTTTATAAAGATACTGATATAGCGATACATAATTCTAAACAACAGATAGTCCCTCTAAGAGAAGCAGCCATGTCTGTTAGACAGAAAAAACTTTAAAACTGCATGTAATTTGCTTATGTGCATTATGTCAAGAAACACATAGAGTCGCGATTGGCATAATTCATGGCAAGTATTGCCAACGTCTGTTCATGAATTGTCGTCAACATCTTTTGTACTGCAACAACCAGTGGTGCCAGTTGAAGACTGAACTATTCTGCAAACCTCGTGTAAGTGAACCAGCAGGTTCGTGATAACTAAGCTATTTGCTATTAAAAATGGGCGAGCACAAAATATTGAACTCAACTGAACTGAGCTTACTGGATGAGGAGCGACAGCAGACGCTGATGATGAGTTTCATGTTATGATGATAGCACGCTCCGCCGTCTGCGTTCAACAAACCGTCTCTGCTACCCGTCGACGTCGCTAACACAGCCATTAAAATCACAGCTGTGATAAAACCATTATAAGCTGTTTTGATATACATGTATTTTTAGAAAATGCATGTTTAGTTTTCCAGCGATTAATTTTGAAAAAAAATTTAATCAGTGTGAAGTTGACGGTGCGTAAAAATGTTTCTGTAGAAAAATCTAAGATTTACTGATCAATGTATTTTGTACTTGCTTGCTCAATAGAGCTAACTGAAGAAAACTGATAGGCCTAAGTATAAACAAGAAAAGCCCAGCTAAAGCAAAGGGGAACGCGCAACAGCGGTGCATGTTTGAAAGCCCGGTAAAACAAAATCTAAGTTTACCCATCCTAGCAACGATGTTTCTTTTACAGTCGTCAGAGGGCGCCAGACGACCGGAGGCTAATTATCTATAGTGTTTTACTTGTACTCGCCAGAGGACGCAACCTGTCTCACTCAGCCAACGCCGTATCGGCTGAAAATCGCAAATTTCTCCCACCGCCTCTCATTTAGCGCCCTCGTTTGGGGTGACCCCTTTCGAATTTATGGAACAGCTTTACTGATCCTGAAACTAAAGTCTTCCAGGCAGCCAATGGTAAAAATTTAATGATCCTAGCTTACACCGTTTTTGACTGATCCACTCGTGCGATGGACAGACAGACGAACAGAATTGCGATGGCTAAGATGCACTACAGCAGTAGCTGCTGCTATGCACATAAATTACATCCTGAAGCAAAGCAGTGGATTTAGTCAATATGTCTAGTAACAATTACACGGTGTTTCATAAAAAGGACTCCTTTTTGTTTTTTTTTTCATAATTCACTCAAATGATGATCAATTTACACAAAATTTGTACCAGTTGTAGCTAAAGAAATACTAATTCAAAATATTGCAACAAAATATGGCAGTTGATTAAATATTCTTTCCTAGTCCTGACGTAATGCTGATGTCATAGTGTGTCACGGGTACAAACTGGATAGTCTCAACTGGTGCTGTCAGTTGCTACCCTGCTTCAATGGTGAGCTTAATCTGGTTCGCTAATGAAAAATGTTTATTGTGTCAGCACCAAGCAGCATGGGGACATGAAATCAGGCATCTTGCGATCCAAAAATGCAACCATTTTGCAAGCTCGGTGTGCTAGTGCACTGTCTTGCTCGAATGTGTAAAAGTCCAACTATCCCCACAGACACGTAAATGCCATCACTTTGCATGTTTTTGTGGCTGCAACTGTAAAACTTCAAAAATTTGTCATCAGCGAACTAAAGTTTTCACCATTGGAGCAAAGTAGCAACTGACAGCACCAGTTGAGACTATCCAGTTTGTACCCATGACACACTATGACGTCAGCATTACGTCAGGACTAGCAAAGAATATTTAATCAACTGCCAAATTTTGTTACAATATTTTGAATTTGTATTTCATCAGCTACAACTGGTACAAACTTTGTGTAAATTGATCATCATTTGAGTGAATTATGAAAAAAACAAAAAGGGGTTCTTTTATGAAACACTGTGTACTTTTCTTTCTGTCAGTGCACCAAGCATAATCGAGGTATATTTTACACTTAACATGCCATGCAAATTACCTACTTACTGACTCACTCACTTGTTTAGGCTACTCTGTGACCATGTTCAACTGACACTGTAGAATATGTCCTTTCATAAATGCCTACCAAGTTCGCAAAATGCAAGTCCGGTCATGTAGAACTTGACACAATTCACAGAACAACATTTCAGACAATGAAAACTAAAAATTAACACATTTTCTTAAACTTTTAACACTGTGACGTGTTATTACTTGTTTTTACCTTCTATAATTTTGATGTACTGATATCGTAAATTCGCAATGAGCCTGTGACCATGGTGTTTTTATGTAAGAGGGGCACTAATAAATTCTAAATGATGCGATACGATTTGACGATCAGTAGGTGCTCGTTATTACTTACTGATGAAGTAGTAGGAGTGTCCGGGGTGGAACTCTGGTGCGTTGGGAATGGCTTGGAACGGCTCAAAGAACATGGTAAACCTTCGCAGCTGGTGAGGAGTGCTACAGTTAAGCATCATTGAAGTACCGCTGAGCAGACGGCACGAGTCGTACGATTGCTTCGATACCTTCACACGCCCAGGTATTTAGCATAGATCACAGTAAATATGGATTTGTGGACAGTGAAAGACCGTACGCAAAGGCGCCCAGAGCGACGTAGCTGAACTTAACTGAATTCCCCCTCTGGTTAATTCAGTTCAGCTATACGTGGCTCTGCTGCACACGCCTCAACAGCGTAAGAAAACAAGTAATTTGAGCAAAGCTCACGTGACGCGCGATAGCAGCGTTACTGCAACCTGTGCAGTGGGAAATCGTTCATACAGCATGCAAATGAGCGCAATTCACTCTTGAAATGTGCGCCGCAGCCGAAAGTTGGAAATTGAAACCCCTTAGTTTGGTGGTTCACAGTCATTCAAGATCATCAATGTCGACACCATTTAAAAGGTCGTCACTAGTGCTTGTTATGATAAGCAGCTTGTCTGTGCCTATCTTTATCTGTTTTCACGCTAGACAAGCCAATACCGATAAAATAACCACTTTTTAAGAAAGTACCCCTCTTTGACGCCTACCTGCGCACGCGTCGTCGAACCTAGGTGGTTGACACTTGGACTGCTAAAATCTGCGTTTAATGGCGAAAATTTCATACGCAGGTTGTACAGGTTTATCTCTAGCCAATTCGTCGCAATTCACTCTTAAAATGTGCGCTGCAGCGAAAAATTGTGAAAAATTCACTAAAACCCCCTATTATGAAGGCTCAAGGTCGTTCAAAGTCATCGATGTTGATAAATCTAAAAAGCTCATCACCAGTGCTTGTTATGATGAGCAGCATGTATGTTAGTACTGTATCTGCAACCGTTTTCACGCTATACGAGCCAACAGCGGCAAAATAACGTCTTTTAGGGGTGCCCTTCTTTGACGCCCTCGTTCGAAAGGAATCCCTTCACCCAAGGGCACAAAAATTTGTCATGATAAACTAGAGTCCTTGGGACATTCCACGGTGAAGATTTTGTGATTCCAGCTTGCACCGTTTTGATACAATCGCAGAGTGTGACAGACGGACAGACGGACAGACAGACGCCAAGGCCATGGCTAAGACGCGCGAAGCATTCTGCTATTGCGCGTAAAAAAACCGTGTTTGCAGTGAAAATTACAGACAATCGAGGAGTCGAGAGTAACTCCTCTCACACACATCATGCGAGACGGACTACAGCTAATAATCTAGCTATGTAGTTAGCTAATTTATACAGCGTGTTAACTGCTAACTGCAAAAAAACAAAAAATTGAGCTAATGCTCACGAAACGCGCGAAAGCCCATAGCAGTTCCTGCTCGCAAACTGTCAGTTTATCTACAGCCATTTCGTCGCAGTTCATTCATAAAGATCGCAAAAATCAATAAAAACCCCTTATTTCAGAAGTTTAGGGTCTTTCAAAGACATCGATGTTAATACGACTGAAAAGCTCGTCACTACTGCTTGTTGTTATATGCAACATGCCCATGCCTATCTGCAACCGTTTTGCAAAAGATTGGCCAACAACGGTAAAATAACGACTTTTACGAGGGTACCGCTCTTTGATGCCCTCGTGCGCAGATTTCCTTGAACCTAGAAAATCGAGACTTGGACCGTTGAAATCTAAGTTCAATGCTGAAAATTACATATGCAGCTTTTCTATGTCTATCTCAATTGGTTTTGGTGCAATTTGCTCTTTAAATGTGTCTCGCAGACCGAAATCACCAAAAAATCCATAAAAACCCCTATTTTGGCGTTCAAGGTATTCCAAGGTCATTGAATTCGGTGGCAATCGAGAGCCAGTGTACGATTTCCTATTAGTGATTAATAGTAACCTAGGCCCTATCTCGCACCGTTATTGAGATACAGCAACTTATTGGCTAGAAGCGTAAATTTTTCTCACCCCCTCTCATTTAGCCTCTTTGATCGGAATGACCCCTTATGAATTTATGAAAAAGCTTTACGGTTCCTGAAACTAGAGTCTCCCAGGCAGATGATGGTGAAAATTTAATGATCCTAGCTTGCGCTGTTTTTGTCTGATCCATCCGTGTGTCGGATGGACAGACGGACGGAGAGACAGAATTGCAATGGCTAAAACGCGCTGAAAGCAGTAGATGCTCTTGCGCGTAAAAACTCAAACGCGCTGGGCGTGCTAGTAAAAAGACAAGTGAGAAGGTAGAAAGAAAGTGTGTGACGGACGGACGGACGGACAAACAAGAATCGTAATGCGGCCACATAACAGAGTAGGCTAAATGGCAGAAGAGCGTACCATGTAAATGACGTAGTACTGAAGATCAGGGGATGACGAATTGGCGACGACATCGGACGAGTTGCCGTAGTAAGGACAGACAAAATCAATTCCATCATAAAGATTCACCTCCACCGTCAGACTGTTCCGACTCAGCTTGAACCTGCAACGACATATACGGATATACGTTAAACTACAGCCAAGCGTTCCAGTCCAACTTATGGTTAAATATAGCAGGCCTATAGCTCTTCATGGGAAACCCATCTCGGAGGTACGAAACATCAGCTGCCATAGCCTACGGTATGCGATCACCTGCCACCCGACACAGGTGAACGCGCCCCGCCATTAACACCAGCCAGACAGGCCGACGCTCGATTTACCGACCCAGAAGGGATGAAGGGCTGAGTTGACGCTGGTGTCAACCTGCGTGAGATGGTCTACTCATGTAAGTGGCAACGCAACGTTCAACGTCCTAACCACTATACTACCCAGCCGCTGTACAGTAAGCACATCCGATACTGCTGTCGGACGCCGTGTGTTTTGTGAAATAAAATTTGCAAAACAAATGTTTTAGAAAAGAGCTTCTACAGTGCTGTAAGAATGCGACATCGTAAAAAAAACTTCAAAAGTTTTTTAAAAACATCCTGTATGACGTGATACTGACAAGCAAAAAGTGGCGTTCGAAAGCAGGCGGAAACGGACAGAAAGACAAGCAAATGACGTAAGACGACAAGTCTTCGTGGGTGGTCGACTATTATACAGTTGGCATGTAAAATTTACGGCATATATCCTCCCGTACACTGCACAGCGCACAGCCTTGATGTGGGTATAGGTAACGAACACATTCTTCAAATGCGTCAACTGTCGGTACACGCATTTCATTAACGACGTAGATAAATCACTTTGACAACACACTAGCGTACAGCACCCACACAGCGACGCTAAGCAACGAGTAAGTTTATTGCATTTATGTGGCTTTCATAATGACATCGTAACTCAACAGTCAATCGGCGCTTAGACCCAAACCCCGCTACTTAGACTTGTTGTACAGCATGTCGAAGAACAAATGAATGACAATTTGAAGCAAGTGGAGTTTGGGTCTATCAGCGCATCATAAGCAATTTGTCTGCAGAATGCAGACGACGGCAGCGAAAGGTATAGCGAATGTGCAGCCAGCCGAGTACACTATTTAAAACACTTAGAAATGTCAGCAATATATAATAAACCACGAAAGACTGACATAGGCACGTTTGTTATCGCAGTCACGCACGCATTATAATATTATACAAGAACATGATATCCAAATCACCGGCGTCGTAACGGCAATACGACGTTAAAACAGCAAATACAGCCTATATAGTTACGGTTCGATTCTCACTGCCGTTCATTTGCAAGCAACCTTGAGCAAGTAGCTAATTTACTGGGTGATACCGTAAGCGTGATGGCAAATGAGTAGTAGCTTACAGGCTACATGGTGAAGGCATAGTGTGGCTGACTGGGGCGGTGGTATGTCTGCTGGCTGTAAACCGTGGGTCCAATTGCATGTTTGCTGGTGCGGGCAATGGATGGCCGCATAGTGCGCTGCGGTATCATTAGCTCATGTCAATGGGCTGCCACTTCTGAGATTGCGAAGCGCTTCTCGTCATGAGTTAAATTTGTGCAAGAATCGCTTTAGCAAGACCGGACTTTTTACCTTTCTGTTCAGCCTAAACAGATAGCTGTGGATGTTCCGTTTCCAGTCAGTCTGCGTCACAGTTAACTCAAGGAGTTCACATAACGACAATACAACAAGAAAGGATCGAAACAATTTGACAACAGGCGGAATCACTCGTCTGTATTTTTCAGGTGGCAGCATAAAATTGACGGTTTGACTGCAATCTACAATTGCATGTTTTGGCTTAGGGTTTGACCTTCGAATCTCGAATCACCTGGGGGATCAGCGGCTCCATTTTATACAACGTGTCACTGGACCCAACACACAAGCGCTGCCAAACGACATCTGAATCCGTTGAACGGTTTTAGCAGGGGCACGAATGTGGCAGACACACTGACGACAGACAGACAGACCACGTTATAAAACAGTGTGTAGGAATAGGCGGAATCGCTTGCGCTGCAAAAACGATTTCGCCTGATAATACCAGGTCAACGCCCAACCAGACGCAACAACAGTAAGCTTATAGAAAGCGCGTGTCAACTGGCATTGCGCTATACATACTCGAAATTCATTTAAGGTCATCGACGCTGACGTCAATCGAAAGCCCATGTATAATTTCACACTGCTGACTTTTATTACAAACTGCAACTCGAATATTATTTCTTGGCAGATACGGCGACAAATGTCGGGAAATCCTAAATTAATTCAATCGCCATGCATTTAACGCGCTCGCAAAATGGCGTATGCAGCTTGCGGGCAACTGTGACTAAGACAATACTGTTCGAAAAATAACAAATGCTGTCTGGAAATCGACACAATAGAATAGAATCGACATATTACCAACAACGCCTGGCCAAGTCAAGCCAAATGCATTCAGTGAAACACTAAAACAACGCAGCGTTGGGGCCGTCACACAGAAGAGCAAAGATAGGGCGATAAAGCAAGCTCATTGGTCATTAGTTGACACGTACGTGAGCGTAGTCACGAGGCCACCGACAGCGTTAGACGGTGCCCAGTGCATCTAATGCATAACCGCTTGCCCATTGGTCAGTTCGTCAAAAACTAAACTATGTTAGTTCAGTTCAATTAGGCCTATACGTCGGTCTATGCGCGCGGCTTTAGAAAATCATCATAATCATATAGCGGGAGATTATACAGAAAGTAAACTAAAAAGAACGTAATTGAACGGTACGAACGTGTCGCTGCGCTTGAGTTTGCTCGGACAATGGACGTGCAGTGCACGCCTCAGTAAATACGTATGAACAGACGAACATCAATCAGTTCATACTGAACTGCACATAATCATAAACTCCACAGAACTGCGCTACGAATAAAAAAAAACAGCGATAGAGCGCAACACACGGAATTTTTATCTGCACCGTTTCTACTGTATTAGAAAGGGGCGTATAACGGACTATAAAGATCGATAATGAATTAATAACCGTCCTTCTGCCTACTGTCATCACGATTTCTTATTCGATTTCCGTGAGTGACAATCTGCACTAGCGTTTACAGCCGTGCAGCAACGATCAAGTTCATTCAGCGATTCTGAATGATCTCAAACTCTAGCCCTTATAAATCAGGGAAAAAATGGCAAAGCGGTTACTACACCTGCGCATAGTTCACACCAGTTTAGTTTCCAACGCCTTTTATTATCTGTCCTATTGCTATAGCATAGCACGGGACAGATTATACAAGAAATTTGAGCTAATGCTCACGAGACGCGCGAAAGCCTATAGCAGTTCCTGTTCGCAGGTAATCTTAGTCTATCTCCATTCATTTCGTCGCAATTCACACTTTTGCTGCCAAAAATCGCCAAAAAATAACATAAAATCAATAATTTTATGGTTCAAGGTCATTCAAGATCATCGATGTTGACATTCGTAAGAAGCTCGTCGTCAGTGCTTGTTATGATAAGCAGCATGGTTGTGCCTATCTGCAACCATTTACACGCTAGACAAGCCAACAGAGAACAAATAAACACTTTTTTACAAGGGTACCCCTCTCTTACATCCACACGCGCAGGCCTCCTTGACTCTGAGGGTCCGGACTTGGACTGCCAAAATCTACATTTCATGCTGAAAATTTCATATGCAGGTTGTCTTGGTCTATCTCCAGCCATTTTGGCGCAATTCACTCTTGAAATGCGTGTCACAGCGCAAAATTGCGAAAAAATTCACTAAAATCTGCTAAATTTGGATGTCTTTGTCGTCGTAATACCGGCGATTGAGGAGAAAGTCTTAATTCTAGAGTAGGCTACAGATAATAAAACGCTTTGCAGATGGTTGAAATCGATCAATTTTGACATTTTATTTACTGCCATGTACAGTATATGTATACATCGACCATAGCATGACGTGTTGCGTGGCGCCACCTTGTGAATGATGTAGACTTGTGTCGCAGCCCGAAATCGCCAAAGAAATCCATAAAACCTCCTATTTCGGCGTTCAAGGTCATTCAAGGTCATTGAATTCGGCGCCAATCGAGAGCAAGTGTACGACTTCCTATTAGTGATTAATAGTAACCTAGGCCTTATCTCGCACCGTTACTGAGATACACCAAAAATCGCAACCCACCCCCTCTGATTTAGCGCCCTTGTTCGGGGTGACCCTCTTCGAATTTATGGAAAAGCTTTACGGTTCCTGAAACTAGAGTCTTCCAGACAGCCGACGGTGAAGATTTGGTGATGCTATCTTGCACCGTTTTTGACTGATCCACCTGTGTGACGGACAGACAGACAAACGGACAGACAGACAGAATTGCGATGGCTAAGACGCGCTGAAAGCAGTATCTGCTTTCGCGCGTAAAAATCACTTGCGTCTGTCTGTAAACACTCCTACGACCGCAATTTTGATTCGATTTTGATGAAATTTTGCACAGTGATTCGGGGCCCAAAAAGTAAGACTGAGTTTGTTTGGGATAAAAATCTGATAACTCCTTCCCCTATTTTACCCCAATTTTTAAAAATTTGCATTACGGCCTATGGGGACTTCAAAGCGGTGTAACTCGGTCCTCCTAAAAGATAATTGCGCGCTGTTTGCACCTATCATCCTATTTTCGGGTCCGAGCTATCCGATGGTGTCGTTAAAATTTCTCTCCTCCCGACCCCTGTTGCCATGGCAACGAATTTTGGGACAAAATTGACTACAAGAGTACTCGACCCCCGTGAAAGATAACTGCGCCCTGTTTGCACCTACCCCACCCCCTTATACGCAGCTGCTATAGGCTATAGAGTGGCAATGGGACAGATACCTCGTTCCACAGACTGTATTTCTACTTTTTGAGGTAAGTGACCGTCGGACCGATGGACGGACAAGCAAGACGCGTAATGCTTCCTATGGAGCACGGCCGGACAATTAACTGTATTTGATCTTTGAGAACAGCGCAAATCACACAGTGCTATACGGGCATGCAGGGCACCTGGCGTTGAATGAACAGACAAGGCCACATGCGACGAAACTACCGACAGCAACGGACCAATAAAACGCTTAAACGAATCGTCGCCTCCGTCCGACGACGACTAAGCAGCACCCGGCGACAAAATCGACCGTAAACCACTTAGCGCATTGAACAGTAGGTATGCGGCCAATACCCAGGCAACTGTACATGCTACAGGCACGGCGCTTGCGGCCTTTCATGGCGCGATCACGTTATCACAACGAAGATGACAGACTCAAATCAGAGCATTGTATAGGCCTATACATAGTCTCTGCTATATAATGCCAACGGTAACGACTGCGGCACGGATGGTAGAGCCACGGTGCGACGTGAAACGTGACGTCTTTAACACACTTACACAGTAATACACAGGCCAGACTTGTGCAGGGATACATGAAAAATAAAACACTTGTAAAATGGCTTTTTTACTTCAGGCTCCACTTAGACATTTCTTGTTTGCTCCTTACTAACCTCGACCAGTGTTTAAATTGTGAAAAATTAGCTGGGGGAGGGGGGTTGAACTTTTCGACGGTCGGAGCTCCGAACAAAACTGTAATGTAAGTTGTATGTATATAGTATATTGCTGACCCCCAGGACATAATTTGACAGTGTATAAGGGGGGTTGGGAAAACAGTTAGAGGTTCAACCCTCCCAACCCCCGGCAATTCAAACACTGACCTCAACGAAAACTGTTTAAAATAACTATGAAATATAATTTAATGCAAATTGTACGCCATTGTATTTGACAAGATAGGCTACAACCGTGGGCTCGTTTGCTCGGCTCAGGAAGGCACGGTTCGCCGACTTTTCATCAGCTGGACTTCTGTCAGATTTCTATCAGCGTTTTTCAAAAATCAAAAGCTGCGCACAATGTCGATGACTTCGGTCCATTACGTAACAAACTATAATAATTGGTGTCACCCAATCATAATAATTAAATCCCTTTCTCCCTTCTCGATGGGCCTGTCTCATACAGTAAAATAATACGAATATTCAAAAGTCAGGGGTGATCGACCCCCATGGATGAATGATGACCCACGCACGAGCGAGCAGACAGGCCTATGACTGTCGCCCCGTTAGGCTGTTACCAATGCGTTCGGCCTCAAAGATCAGAAGCAGGCACCAAGCTGTGCCGACCAACATCCCTGTTGAAACGTCGACTTGTAATACCATGGTAGCTACATACATACCGGTACCACCTGTGGACGTGACCAGCTAATTTAGCATACGGTTGAATGCATCAAAGCAAAAACGTGGCAAAATACATGCACAGTGACTCTATTATCAACGGGCATGCATTGTGTGCTATATACTGCTCCCCTAGAGTCCCCGACGTGTTTTATAAGTGCGTCCCAGCCTCCCGTTGCGTTTTTAAAATACGGTCGGTCCCGAGCGCATGCGTTTGGTCGACTGGACACAGTCAAATAGGACAATTGATCATTGCTTCAAACGTCCGACAGACAACCCCATCAGCAGCATCCGGCGCCTAAACAACATACAAAATACAGCATACACGAGGCAGATTTGCCGCGACACTATGGTGTCATAGCATGCGCGGCAGACAAACTCAGTAGGCCTAACGGACTTCACGAAAAACTGTAAGAAAAGTTGTTTTCGTCGTATTAAACATTCATTTAGACGAACATGTCAACTTTAAATATCAGTTTCGTCTGCGGAACACAACAAAAAAGCCCAGCTGTCGCTAGGAAAGACGCGCTACAGCCTATACAGTTCTTGTCGCAGTACTGACGTTCAAAGTCATCCAAGGTCGATGATTTTCATCTCATCTGAAAAAGCTTATGTCACTTCCTATTAATGATTTATAGCAATCTTGGTCCTATCTCTCATCGTTTCCGAAGACATGATTCTGGAGACATGGTTACTACAGACAGCCAGCGCCCTATCCGATGGTACCATCGCCGACCCCCAAGACTTACCGTTTAGCCACAATACATCCGTTACAGACAGACAGACGGACAAACGAACAGACGGATGACAACCGTGCTAAAGACGCTTACAGCATAGACGTAGCACGTCAAAGAGTCAAAAGTGCCAAAATACACAAGTTTCCTATTGACATGGATCTGCCATTGTAAAGTCCCTATCTAGATTCGGCCGTGTCACACGTTAAACAGTTTCCTGGCTTGGGTCGCCGACTTTTGAGTGGTCAGTGCTGTGCAATAACGAACCAGGCATCATGCACAGAAACGTGTCCAGGCACGACATTCGACGGCGTAAAATAGCTAGAGATGGCACCTGCTGAAATGACTTACACGCGCCGACCATCTGAATGCATGCATTTAGTTATTGATTTCGTTCAGCCAGGGATGATTATGTGATGCGCCATAACTATAAGCAGTTGATCACGTCGTCGTCTCACCTTATAGCCTCAGCGGTTCATGAAATATTGTCTTCAACAACTTATTACTTTATTCATCAATCGACATACACATTTTTTCTATCCGTTTATTGTTCACAATGTGGCGCGTGCTCCTCCTGCATGCTACATAATCTCACAAATATTTTGACCTTCATCTGTGGCACAATTACACAAAATTTAAACAACGAAACCAGTTTCTTCGTCACTCTTCACCAAAGTTGCTATCTCTTAAATTCGGATTTATTTCACTGCAATGCTTTTTAACACTCCTGTTAATGCTAACTATTAACCACAGTATGCAATCAACACATAGGGCCTATTATGCAGTTTCTAGAAGACAGTGTGGAAAAAGAAGTAACTTCAAAGATATGGTATGAACGACTGGGTTAAGGAAGGATATGGCACAGACATTTCGAGGAGACTTAGTAAGTAAGTAGTAGTTAACACCCTTCGGACCGAACCTGCTCTTATGCATATAACCTTCAAAAAGCCAAAATGGTGCACTACTGGCATGCCGCGATTGTCCGAGTAACGCCCTATGACCGACCACCAAACGGTGTTCTGCATAACAAGCAGCAATTACCCTTAACGACCTCGGAATCTGAGCGCATTGCCAGGCTCATTGGCCGTCACTTGAGCCAACAGCACGACCGTCACACACAAGTGCACTGCTTTAAACGGCGCGCCTATAACAAGCAACATTTATCCTGCAACACAATACATGATACAAATACAAATGATGATGATGATGACAACAAAAAGAACGAAAAATGATGCAGAAATAAACCAAAGCTACAGGTAAAAATAACTCGCTCGATACGCTCTGAATGTGCCATGTCCAGGCTTTGTTCTATATTATTATCTCGTTTATGCATTGACGGATTTGCTCCATGCGTGCAGGCAGTGACTTGGTAGTGTAATGGTAGGGTGCTTGACTTGCGATCAATAGGTTGTTGGTTCAACTACTGGTTGGGTTACTATGAAGTGGTTAGTACTTGGATGGCTGACTGTCTGCGGTGCAGCAGATAGATAAACCATCTAGGCATATAACCAACACCTAGGTTAACTCGGCCTTCCATCCCTCTGGGGTAGGTAAATCAAACATCGGCCTGTCTGACTGGAGTTAAGGCGAGCCACGTTCACCTGGGTCGGGTGGCAGGCAATAATGTGTGATCTCATAAAATGGCAGATGACAAACCGTAGCTCTAAGATGAGTTTCCTATGAACAGCTATATCGTTTTTAAAAGTGGCATACAGGTCTTCCATATTTCAAATGCCGCCTGTGTTTCGTGTAAAACGCGCATCTCAGTCAAAGCTTCAAAAGCGGATACAAGTATTCGTAAATAAAGTGCCCGTAAAGTGAACTGTCAAACATTGGCACTGGTTGCAGACACGTACTGTGTATTAAATAATTTGTAACAATCTCGTGACAGAAGTAGCAGTATGGAAGTGCTAGAATGTCACACACCGCGGCCCATTCCCTCCCACTTCAAGCCTGGTCTCACTGCACATGCAATCAGCAGTGTAGGCCTACATGTGTGCACAACATACTGCAACATAAGGACAGGACAACCTGACATCTGAATCAGTAGACCTATGTTGCAGCAATAAGTGAAGTGAGCTAATCAGTTTGCCTGAGGTCATGCGTCTGATGGCAACCTGCAGCCATCACTAAACGCTTGACTAGGCCTATACTTGCTGTCAAGCACACCTGATCTGATTCAATAATTCAATAAAATCCATTCATCAAACACAGTGACATAGCAATGGGGCAGTGGTGGGGGGCAGTGGAAGTTAAAATTTATACCAAATGCATGCATTTCTGGGACATCTTCATGCCCAAAATGTGCTAGAGGACCCTCCTGGGTAAGACCCTCCCACGAAACTCCACTTTGGCCTCAACTTTCAGCCCTTCGATCAGGCTTCAGTCAGTATTCAAGTAGGCTCGAAGCTCTGCAATGCTGTAGTTACAAACGTTTAAACGTACAAAATTCAAAGTAATGCATAAAATACTGGACCATTTTGCCCGCAAGTGTTCTGTCAACTTGTGTGATATCTAGCTATTCTAGTACGGAACTTGCCACCCCAACCCGGCTGGCGACATTACGGCGACTCCCTCAATCACCATGCATTAAGGGCCTATCTCCCATCTGACTGATATAGCAATGGAGATGGGGCTAGATCGTTGCCATATGCGCAAATCCTGTCAGCGCGCGCCCCTGAGAGTGACAACTTACAAGAAAGTGATAATCGTGTATGCATAGCTTACCAGACTGATATAGTGGCTTACAGTCTCTACAGATTACATAACTAATTACAGTAATTTATAATAGCCTACCGACAAAGCTACCGACAGTCAGTCATCACTCACGTGGGGTTGGAGGCGTTCCAGTGAACCGGCGCGAGTAGGATCGCCTCAGCGCGGAGCAGGGTACAGACGCATACGACGATGACGACGACGCACTGTAGTGATGATGATGACGTCAGCGACGACGACCTGCAAGCGATCATCAGACGCCGTCCGTTCATCGTACTCGAAACACCACCGCCGCCAGACTTGAGCCCAACTTGGACGACGATCGCGGAATCAGCATCGCCGACGCACGGCACGCCGCGACGATCGGCAGCAGCAGCGACAGTTCTCGATCTACTGCAGAGCGTCGAAATCTGCTCAACAGCAGCTGCTGTAGACTACATAGATCGTCTCGATTTTTCACTGAGATCGCGGCGCCAGGCCTGTGTCTCGTCGATCGACGGCACGCCAAGTACTCGGACCTCACATCCGCAGAAGACTGACAGCTTAACTCACAGAAATGCTGCAGCGCTGACAACACGATGTGTAGTGTGTAGGTCTAGTGGCTGCGGGAAGCAATCACGGCCAGTCGCACCTACCTATCCTAGCGGGCGACACCTGCTTACGCCGAGCAAAGCCCCGCAGCCTACGGCTCAGCAACGCCGGCGGCTGCGGCCGGGATACGCTGCCGTCGGCGGGGCTAGACGCCCAGCGCGTGACTCAACTCAACCACTGAGGTAGATATGTGACACAGCTCATCGTGCGAGCCGAGACTTGCTGCTGATCGCGACGATGACGATTACCATGCTGGAAACCGTCGCAGCATTATCTTCCCGAATGTAGCCTACAGGGTGGCCTGATAAAAGAAAGTAAACCCCAGAGTTTTTGTCATAACTGCATCGAATAATAGTGAGTATAGTGACCTTATTTTCAAAATTCTTAATTTCACCGACATAGGTCTACTTAAATTGCAGTTGCAGTAAATTTAGAAATTTAATATTAGTAATTAGAATAGGCTATTTAAGACGATGCTGCCATCCAATGCAACGTACGCAATAACGGAAAAAAACGCACAGCAAACGCAACAAAATTAAAAATTGCGGCCAAACCGCTGCAGATGAAGACATGGTTACTATTGACAGTTTATGAAGTCGCCAGCGCCCTACCCCATGGTACTATCGCCGACTCTCTACGACTTACCGTTTAGCCACAATATCGCACGATTGGCAACAGAGCGTACTGACCTTCAAGGTCATCCAAGGTTAGTGATTTTCACGTCCTTTGAAAGCAAATATACGACTTCCTATATATCAATCAACCTAGGCCCTATTTTGCACCGTTTAGCCACAATATGCATTACAGACAGACGGACGACAGACGTCGGACGATGGACGACAACCGTAGCAAAGGGCCGGATCTATGTGACTATGAAATGATGCATACACGTGAACTTGGAAACAATTACGCAGTTATGGCAAATTGGCAATGCAAAATAATGACTGCAAACAGTTGCAGCAACACGTTATCATTGCGCCGTGCTCCGGGCTGTGCACCCCTACGGCTGGCGAGAAATGGACTCGTCTGCTAGTTTGTTGACGAAGCGTTGCATGGTGGACTGTCCGTCGAGGATTTTGGGTAAATTTTCCCGTCGTTCTTCACGGCCGCGCGTTGTTTGACGTAAAAATGACAGGGAAACGTCGTAGTTGACGGATTTTCGTTTGTTGTCGCACAAATAATGGCACATAATTTGTTGATTTTCTGCGTAAATCGCATCGTTGTCGAGGCGGCACGGTTCCAAAATGGAGGTCGCCGTTGTGGCTGTCAAGTAGCTATAGTAACATCGGTGGTATAGGCATGGATGAAATCAGCTGATCAGGCAGTGGGCGTGGCGGGGAGTTTGACATATATCAGACAAGCGCCTCACGCCAGCACCTAGCCTTGTTATACACGGCTCAGATTTCAGATATGAATGCAGCTTATAACTAGGCTAGCCAGCACCCCGTCCTATCTGTGCCGAACAATTTTGTGCAATTTTTCATAAATGAACAAACACTGGCACCCTAACCACAGACCCTATCCCTATTCTCTAACACTAACCATAAAATGTTAAAAATGCAAGAGTTGTAATTAATTTTTTGAGGTAATAAATGTCTGACTTGGGGTTAAATGTTGTCGAAAAAGCAGACAATCATGTGTCATATGAGATAAAACTGCATGTCTTGTAACTTCCCTTACAATGTGCACACTGCATTTAAAAATAGGCTGGTTATGCATTGCATGTGATATGAAAACAACGTCTGCAATGAGGAAGCACATCACAAACGAGTCTGATGTGATGTAAGGGGAAAGGGGGAGGCTTCTATCGATAAACTCCTTAAGATGCAAAAATGCTAAACTCTCACCGTCACGAAAATCATGGCCAAAAGCCGCTGAGACTTCAATGCCGCAGAAATGCTAAGCCGCTGCCGCTGCAAAAATCGTGGCTAAGTCGAGACTCTGCCACAAAAATGATAAGCCAACCATGAAATGGCATCATGGCCAAAAGCCGCTGAGACTTCAATGCCGCAGAAATGCTAAGCCGCTGCCGCTGCAAAAATCGTGGCTAAGTCGAGACTCTGCCACAAAAATGATAAGCCAACCATGAAATGGCATCATGGTAGACATCATGGTAGACATGGGCACATACTATTAGGCCTAATTATGGGTGCCAGTGTGGTATAAGAAATGATTTATGAGTCCAAAGCATGTTTGATATTTTCAGATTAAATATTGATCATGCATGATTCAGAATGCTTGTAATTGTATGTGATTTTATTTGATAATGATTTTTAGTAATGCTTATATAATGAATTTAGTGTTATGATTGTTTTGCCAATTTCTTTGCTGTTGCACACAGTAAACACGAATTGTAGGAAATCGTTGTGATGGCTGAATCTGTTGTTCTTGAAAGTACCGAGGAGTCAGAACTCACTGCGTTGAATGAACTTCTAGTTGACGTCAATGAGGTGCTAATTGTTGAGTGTTTTGTTATTCGTCAAATATGTTAACATAATCAGAGTACATTTCAGACACCGCACAAATGTAACAGAGATATAGTCGTTTTCCATCAGCATGGGTGGTGAATTTTGTAATTATTGCTGTATAAGCATATGAGCAAACATGTGGGTTTGATTTTCACATTAGCTGAGGTGTATTTCGTATAGATTGATGCAAATACACCGTGTCTCAAAAAACAGGCAAAATTGTTTTACTCATAACTTTGTTAAAGTTTCACCAACTTTAATAATTTTTGGCATAAAGATGGCCAAGACGATAAAATTATGCATGATGCACTAATTTTTCACCTCACCCTATTTCTGTCAACACATTACCGTGTAAAGCACAATTCTCCAGATTGTTACGTTACACGGTTTTTATTTGTATCAGATTGCTCATTTTTGCATCATCAATTTGACAGAAGGTCCCACATGGTTTAATAATTTTGTGGTATTAAATATTTTACGGTAGAAACAGCAGACAACACAGTAGCTGACTGATGAGCTTAAAACACATCTAATCGATAAGTGAATGCCGTTTGATCAGTCAACATTTGATTCTGCTATCAGCCAGTGGCGTTGCATCTAAGCCATTGTGTTCGTATGCTGGGCACACTTTGAGCATAAATGCTGATAATTTACCAAGTGATTGGTTATAGATGTTTATAATTCTGCTAAACAGTTCACATTTTGGTGTTTTTGTGCTGAATTAAGTCATTACAATGTTTACTTGAGACAACAACTCAGCGTTATGCAACAATTTGGAGCATCTATGTTTTACAAGGTAGTGCATTGACAGAAATTAGGTGAGGTGGAAAATGAGTACATCTTATATAATTTTATCATATGGCCATATTTTTTCCAAAAATTATCAAAGTTAGTTGAAATTTGAGAAAGTTGTGACTAAAACATTTTTGCATTTTTAACTGTTTTTTTTCTGAGACACGGTGTATATGTGTTTCAGTACGGAACTATTTCACTTAAGATATTTCTGCACATTACTGATGTCATAGAACTATAGCAGAGTTGTTGTATTAACTTGAATTGCTCAGTTGCTGTGTTGCTTAAGTTAAGCGTTTGCTGTGTGTTGTAGCTGCATGTTGCAAGTGTTATTCCCACTGAAAGCAAAAGTTTGACAGCGGGTAAGAATGCGCCTGTTTTCCTTGCTGTCACTTTGCATTTCTTTGGTTATTTAATTAATTTTATATATATATCTCTATTAATGTAAAAAAAAGTTTCATGAAATGTTGCACACAGTGCTGATGTGTTGGTATTGTAAATGTTTTTTGACTAGTTGATCGAATGTCTTGTAAGTTTGTGATTAGCGTGTTGCATAATTGAAAAAAAGCAAGTTGCATAGTATGTTGTATTGTTGCATGTGTATATGGTAGTGTTTATACTAAAGCAATTTTTAAAGGTTCAATTTTGAGGACTGTCTTAGTCTTGAGTGGTTTTTAAAGTGGCTGGAAAATTGGTCCAAAAACTCAAAAGTCAAATTTTTAGTTTTTTAATGTTTTTTTATTTGTTGTGCAATTTGTAATACAAATTGAATTAACTTTGTGTTTTAGTTTGAAATCTGACTTTTTATCATCCGTCATCATCATCGTGACGCGTAGACAACTGAGGTCCATTGCGGCGACTCCCCACGATGTCTACGTTCATCTGCACTCTGCCACATCTGTCTCCTGCTGGCCGATGTTCTGTTGCCAGTCTGCTGTATCCAGGTTTTTCGAGGACGCCCAGGAGGTCTTCTCCAGTTTATCCCCAGACTCTGCCCACCTTTCATTGCAATGACCTGACATAATGCTTGGTGTGCAGGTGTGGTTGCATCCAGTCTAACGACGTGACCAAACAGTGCTTGGCGCCTCTTGCTGATTATATCTGCAATGTCTGGCAGACCGGTCCTGTCAGCTATGTCGATGTTCTTGACACGGTCCTGCCACTTCACACCCAGTATCTGGCGTTGGCATGACATATGGAAGGATTGTAACCTGCGTGTGTCGTCTGCCAGTAGAGTCCATGTATCAGCTCCATACAACAGGATTTGAAGAACACAAGTTTGGTATAGTCTGCTCTTGGTGTTCAGACTTAGACCCTTTTGACGCCAGCAGCGTTGCATTGAGTGCATAACGGAGGAGGCCACTCCAATTCGTTGACGTAGATCTGGATAGCATCTGCCAGAAGACGACTGAATAGAGCCCAAGTACAGGAACTCTGTAACTGCTTCAATGGTGTTGTTAGCAACCGTTATATCTGCAGCAGAATCACCAGAACCCAGGTTCTGTACCTTAGTTTTCTGCCATGATAGGTGCAAACCAAGGTCCTCGGAGGTCTGGTGAAATTTTGCGAGAGCTGATCGTAACATCTCTGTCCGTTCAGCCATTAACACGACATCGTCGGCATAATCAAGGTCTGTATACAAGTTGTTGCCAACATGAACCCCAGCTTCTCAAGCAGTTCGTTCCATAATCCAATCAGTTGCTCGACAGAAAAGGGCCGGTGCGAGGATGCACCCCTGACGGACACCGAATGATGTGGAGAAACTGTCAGACATCAATCCACCAAGATGGACCCGAGATGTTGTTCCAGTATGCAAATCTTCTATGAGCTTAAGGAGTACTTGTGGCATACCTATACCCCTGAGAGCTTTCCACAGAGCTTGCCTGTCCTGGAGCTCAGCCCAACTTGAGCTTTTTAATAGCAGACTCGATTCACTGAGTGTGGGAGCATCCGTTGCTATGGTTGTGTCATCCATAGCATTCGCCTGTGTGTCATCAAGCTCTTGACATGCAGGAGCAGTGGGGTGATTTAACGCTTCAAAGTAGTGTTCACACCACCGCTGTAGTACTTCCTGCTGAGAAGAACATGGTTGACCATCCTTCCGCATGACTGGAGCATTCTTCTGAGTGTCAGCATCTTCTCGCAGACGCCTGATGGCTGCGTATGCAGGCTTTAGATCGTTGTGATGCATACCCTCTTCAGCCTCATCTGCCAGTCTGTTGAAATATGCCTCGCGGTCTGCCTTAGCTTTAGCCTGGAAGATACCCTGTAGCCGTTTACGCTCAGCAGTGTCATTAGCCCGACGTGCAGCCGACTTCTTCTCTAGGATTTCGAGGGTGTCCAAAGTCAGCCAAGGACGCCTATGTGGCTTTACAAATCCGAGTGTCTCTTCAGCAGCAAGTTGGAACGAGTCACACACTGATGACCATGCCGATTCTACGTCATCTGGTAAATCAGCTAAAGCCTCAAACCTGTTGCTTAGTGCAGTGGCGTATGTGGATGCTGTGGTGAGATCATGTCTAAGCTTGCCAGAGTCAAATTGGCGAGTACATTTCAGATGATGTTTGAACTGGGGTTGAACTGCATACTTTGCCGCAGTCAAGAAGTGGTCGGTATTGGCTAGGGCTTCTGCGCCGCGAAAGACACAGTATGACTTGATGCTCCGTATGTCTTTTGTAATGATGTGATCAATTTCTTTCTTTGTTCGTCCATCATTAGAAGCCCACGTCCACCTGTGGACATTGAGACGCCTGAACCAGGATCCAGGAGATCCTGAAACAATGAGACCGTGTGAGCTGCAAAGAGACAACAAACAAAAAGAGAGAGAAAACACAGTATATAGTATGTTTTTAGTGGGTTTTAGAATGTGTATACCATTGTCTTTATATGCTGTTGAACGTCTGCAGATAGCAACTTCATTACCATTAATAGCCTATGGGTACTTACCAATGCCCTATCCAGCAGTACCATCACTGATCTGCTTTGACGTTCCTTTTAGCCACAGTATAAAATGTTACAGGCAGATGGAGGGACGAGACATCATACAGCTTTACCATAAGCATAAGTATGGTCAGCTAAAAACCTAAAGTAAAATCTTTAAAAACTAGAGCTGTCGAATTAACACATTAACTAATGCGTTAATGCGTTAAAAATTAACATGTGTTTAAAAAATTAATGCATATGCATACATTTATTTAATTTACTGAATTTTGTGAAGCAAAAGTTTTAATATTTCATTAAACTGCAGTTATTTGACAATCGAATGAATTCAAGTAACTAAACTGTAGTTGCCGTTGCCGTTCCATCACTACTAAATAAGTTAAGTAAATAAGTAAATGTAAGTAAGTAAATGATATTAAGATGACAGGCTAATAGATTTCTATGCTAGTGGTGACGTCAGTTATTGTTGAAAAATGTGTTTCTATTTGCTTTCTTTCTATATTCTACAGGCGGGCCCCTTTAACATCGTGGGGCCCGGGATAGCTTTCCCCTACTCTCCCTCTTGACGGGCCTGGGTGCGTTAATAATGCGTTAATTTATGCGTTAAAAAAATTAACGCTTTGACAGCTGTATTAAAAACCTATACGCTTTTTCCAAAAACCTTGGTTTTTTGTGGCCCTTATGCACATGTGTTTGCATTTTACTTTTTTACATACCAACTTACTTGCTGTGATGGTAGAGTTGCTGTCGAGTGCTTCGGAGGTTGATTCTCTAGCAACTGTAGTAGATCAGTCATCAGATGCTGTACTTGGCGCTGATATGATAGCATTGGATGAACTGCCTGGTGTCAGCCGTGCCCTGCAGCTGCCAGATGGGACGTTCGCGGTGATCAAGAATTTATCACAGCGTCGGTATCAGTGCAGTTCGTGTATCGTTGTAGGCTCATTTACATGAGGAGTTGAGATTTTTCTTTGCTTGACTGAAGTCTGTCTTCAGTTCTTTGATACTGTTGGTTCATTGGCAGGAAGGACAGGATCGGATGACTTGTAAAAAGTTTTCCCACAACAGTTTACAATAGTTTAGTTTTTATGCACGAGAGCTAGCATACCCAGCTACAGCATGTATTAGCTACGGTAGTTCTGTCTGTCTGTCCGTCCGTCCTGGTGTCACGTCCCGGTACCGTTCCAAGCGCAAGTGAGATAGAGACATTAGGTTTTCACCATATCATAGCCTAGAGTCTCTAGTATTTCATGACAAAATTTCATGCCCCTGGGTGAGCAGCATTCCCACCAACGAGAGAGTGAAAGAGGGTACCCCTCTAAAAAGACATTATTTTTCTGCTATTGGCTTGTTTAGCGTGAAAATGGTTGCACATAGGCACATACATGCTACTTATCATAACAAGCACTAGTGGTATCAATATTGATAAACTTGAATGACTTTGGACTTCACAAATTGGCGTTTTAGTCGTGTTTGCGGTTTTCAGCTGCAGAAGAGTGAATTGTGACGAAATGGATGGAGATAGACCAAGACAACATGCGAGCAGGAACTGCTGTAGGCTCTTGCGCATCTCATGAGCATGAGCTGAAATTTCTTGTTGAGAATGGTCAGTTGCATCATTAGGTTAAAAAGTAGGTGGTGCAGAAAGTTGCAATTTTCCAACTCTGCTAATTTCTGTCAGAGTTTAGACAGACTACAGAAAATTTTGGACAGATGAGAGCATGTGTGCTCAAAATTTTAGTTTTGCCTCTAAATTTATTAAAAATGTTGGTTTTTAGCCCCAAATTTTGCATTCTTGGACAAATTGTCGGACAAGAACTAGATGTCCCACCCATTTTTCAACAGCTCATTTTTTTGGGGGGGGGAGGGCACAACGCCACTGAAACCAGCCTAACGTGGATTGGATCTCAAAAGAGGCAGTACTAAAATTTTGAGCACTTATGAGCACTTTGTCCGAAATATTCTGATGTCTGTTTGAATTCTGTCAGAAATTAGCAGAGTTTGTTGGAAAAATGTTTATCAATATCCGAGCATTTTTTAGCATGCGGGTGTATGACTAAATCTAATGCTTAATGTCTTTGTTCCCTGTTGTGCTTTATTAATGTTGTTTATGTATCTAAAGTTTGTCAGCTTGTTTTGTGTGAGGAACTGCAGTGCCAGACAAGCTGGGTTTGGTGAACATGGATGATGGCTCAGTTACGTGGCTGTCGACTGGGATGCTAACTGCAGAGGAGAGCATATCTGCTGAGCAGCTTGGTCTTAATTCTGTCGATATTCAGGTTATTCAATGTCTTTTTAATTACCAGTTAACGGTTAATTAGTTAAGACTTTTTTGCAAACTGTCTAATGCATTTTTTTCTATGAGCTACTTCACGTTAGAACATCCAGCATCTTGCAGCATTGTCTTTTCAGCAGGAAGATGGTGCTACCAGATGCTCGTTGAAACAGCTTATAAAGCAGCTTGGATGAAGAGATGAAACTGTAGGTCGAGGACAGTCACTGTGGAGAAGAGTTTTTAAAGCCAAAGAAAATAAAGAATAAATTATAAATTTGCATGTTATATTGGATGCAGGCTACTAGCTTGTTCTTGAGCTGGTCTATTACTGTCATTGGGTTTTAGATATTTTAGGAATCGGATTGCCTCTATCAGATTGCCTCTATGTATATCAGATTACTGATATACATCTTCTCATTGCATCTGCTGCCTGATGACTTTAGCTGTTAACTGTGCTGAAGCTGATGCTGCTAAATAATATTTAATAGTCACTGTGTCCATTTGATGGTGTGTTTTAACTTAAATTATATTTCTCTTGTTAATGTTTTTGAAGCTTGCAACTGAGTTATTAAGTTCTTACTGTACTAACTGAAGTCAAAGTCGCTGACAGTCTTTAATGCAATAGAATGTATTGTTTTTTGCTCCATTCAAGAAGCAGAATGCATAATTGTCAGTAACCTGTACTGTGTGTTGTTCGGAGGAATTTTTATTAGTCTGTACATTTATACACTACAAACTGTGCCATATATCTGAAGGAGTATGTTTCGGCAATGTCAGTAGTCGACAAGAATCTTGCGTGTAAATGCATGATATCATTTGTATTGTAGGGTGATAATGAAATGGTCGTTAATGACAACAAAACTACTGAAGTCTACAAGTTAGTTCCATCTGTTAGCCAGTTTCCATCTTCTGAAGGCGCAGTTGAAATGGTAAGCAGATGCTGCTGTCATTTGAAACGTTATCAATTTATTTGGGCCAAACTGTGCTTGAAAAATTGGTCACAATCCAGCTTTTGAATACAGCTGACAATTAGACACAGCGTGGGTGAAGCAGCGAATATTTGCAACAATAAATTGTTATGACTTGCTAAGTTTCCAGCCTTTTTAAAAACTGTTTTCTATAAAAGCCGCAGTGCATGATTTAAGAGTTTTTTTTGCTCAGGAGAGATGTGCGAGATGCACAGATATCACCCCAGCTAATGAAGGAAATGGTTTTAACTGGTTGACCAACAGAGCAGCCAGTAGCCAGTGGTGATCTTCAGTTATATCCAATTTGTACACAGTGTCTCAAAAATCTTTATATGGTGTATATTATTTTTTGGAAATTCAGTATTCTCAGAAATGTCATTAAAATCTGCTAGTTTAGTCTATAGAATTTCAAATGCAGAATTAGATAATGTCCGTGTCATATAATGTACCTGTAGTTTTGTTACTTATGTGTGGTTGGTGGCATAGAGACCAACGACATGCAATTTTGAGCCTCAGAATGAAGTGAAGAAAAATTTTGTGTGTGGCTACGAGGACTGTTTGCGCCGCTATACCACTCTCCATCACCTCAAGGTATGTTTTTGCAATGCTTAAGATGCGTTTGAAAACTTTCAGCATTCTGACAGGGCAGATAATGTGCACCTGTGCCACCTGTTCCCATTCTGGCAGAAGGAGTTCTATGACAGCTGAATATTCAATTCCATAGAAACCAAGAGTGGGAAGCTGTATGAATGGTTGCTTGAATTTGTTGGAAATTCTCGTCTCTGATAAGTGCTGTCTCTTCCAATGGACTTGTAGTGGCTTGTGAGATTGCAGCAAGCTGTTGTGTAAGTATTGCATCTTGTCATCGGGAGAGGTGAGACTTCAACCCTTTACAGCTCTGACATTTTCCAACTGATCTTTCTGAAACTCAGAACCAAGAAACACTTCTCCAGCAAGACCAGCATGCAAAATTTGGTTATCACCAGACAACGGAGGAGGGGTGGATGAAAACTGCTAATTTTGGCAAACTTTCAGTTCTTTTCTTTTCTTGTACTTTTCTGGAGGCCTTTTGTCCAGATCACACTGTAGAACACATAATGACTGATGATCGCTGGAAACTATGGCAGTAAGAACAGGCTTACTTGAAACTCTGTGCTCGCTTTTCTGTTGCTGTACTGGTGTGGAGTTTATGCCTGTGTAAAAAGGTAAAAGGTAACGGTGGTGTTTAGCTCTTAAGGAGCGAACCCCTCACAGAGCTACAGAGCGTCACTTGTCATATGGGATCGCACAGTGTTACCTGCCACCCGACAGAGGTGAACGCGCCCCACCTGAACCCTAGCCAGATAGGCCGGTACTCGATTTACCTACTCCAAAGGGATAGAAGGCTGAGTTGACCTAGGCGGCTGGTTATATACCAAGATGGTTTACCTGCCCGCAGGCAGCTACCCATCCAAGTACTTACCTGGCCCGGCATATAGTAAGTTGATAAAGTTCGCTGATCGAATGAAACGTGTTACCGCTATGCCACGCCACCAACCCAATGTATGTGGTCCATAGGTCCATCAGCGCAAGCACACAGGAGACAGGCCCTACAAGTGTGCCTTATTTGGCTGCGACAAAACTTTTGCTACAAGTTATGCGCTGAAGAGTCACCGTCGAGTCCACACTGGGGAAAAACCATATGAGTGCACGGTGGATGGATGTGAGAAGGCGTTCAAGACATCTGGTGACCTGCAGAAACATATACGAACGCACACAGGTGTGTCTCAAGAGCTCACTGTACAAAAAATATCAGTCGTGCATTATAAAGTAAACACAGTTTCGAATGCAGATGGTTTAATCTTGCTGATTGTGCATATCAGTCAAGATTGTTTCAGGAGTGTTGTCATATTTTAAGTGATGTATGTTTTTTTCTGTTGTTATTTAATTATTCGTGGTATTTACACAGTGTCCCCAAAAAACGTCACACTTTGTGATTGTCTTTTGCCAAATATTAACCGATTTTCAAAATTCTTTCACTGGTACATTCTGTGGACAACTAGCAATGAAGTGATTATTGAATATCTCGCCACACATTAACTATGTCGCTACACTACCTTGTGAAATATAAATGCAAGAAACACTAGCAATCATAAACAGCAAGCATGTTGGTAAACAAAATACACTTCCAGCCAAAAATGCAGTGAATGATCTGTACGATGCTAGACTTTGTTACATCTGTTTCTTTGGATATCTGGCGTATTGAACGATATGTTTGTGGCTTTTATGGTTTAGCAAGCGTACCATTTCATCCACAGTGATCATGTTCTCTCCAGTATGCGTATGCTTCAGTCTGCTGGTTTCATGCCTTTGGTCTTTGCTGCATGTTTTCCAAGTCTCTGTTAATAACATTCCCACTCTTTTTGCCGTTGCATTTCATCTTCAGAAATTTTGCCAGTATTCTCCAAAAATCTATTTTTGAACCAGTACAAGTTCCTCATCAGAGCTTTGTCTCCACTGCTAAATGGCACATTATATCACCTGTATATCGTCAGTGCATTAAAAATTGTTATTTATGACAATATCAGCTGTTTTTATTTACAAACATCAGAAATTTTTGTAACACTAAACATAATTTAATTTCTGTATGAAAAATTGTTTGATTATTAAAACAGCATGCGTCTTTGTTCATTTTTGATGCAGGAGAGAAGCCATTTATCTGTCCGTACCCAAACTGTGGCCGGTCATTTACGACGTCAAACATTCGTAAAGTTCACATCCGAACTCACACAGGAGAACGGCCGTACTTCTGTGACATGGCCGGCTGTGGCAAAACATTTGCCAGTGCAACTAACTACAAGAACCACATTCGCATTCACTCCGGTATGCAGTACTGCATATTCCTTTAGTCTTGAGTTATTTGTGCTATTTTTTTAACATTTCTGACTTAATCTTCAGTGCTTTGATGCTACTCATTGGGCAGAATTGAGCGATTCTTTTTGTATGAAGTCGTGGTATAAGAATTTTTAAAAGTTTTTTGACTTAGCTGGAATAAGAAGATTTTTGAATGGACCAAGGTTTTTGCAAATTTAAGCCGAGAAGGTTAACCTTAGCTAAGCTCACATAAATTATAACCGAATTTAGCTGGATGGCTGTTTTGATTAACAGCTGGCCCATTTAACCAACTAACTCAGTATGGCCTCATTGTTCAATTAAGCGATGAATTGCATCGATGCATCATGTCGTGACAAAATTCAATGCTTTGACATAAACGTCATGAATATTTATGTGCATCGATGCAATCAGTCAATGAATTAAACAACGTGGGGTATGCATATACTACTGGAAACTGGGCAAAAGAACTGCAGCTGGTCACAGCAGCAACAGAATTCACTGTTTCTGAAATACACAGTACCAGTATCATTAAGCTGATGACGATGTGTAATTATGTTTATTGCTGTAATTTTATCTATGTGTAGTACTTATAATTAATGCAGCAAACAAATCTGATATTGTTAGACCATGCCCACCGATGATGATCATCATCATCATTTCTGGCAAGCACCACTAAGAGTGCGTAGCGACGAACGTAGACATCAATCTCCAGAGTGGACGGTTCTGAGCCAAGTCAACTGCGTCGTCCATATTAAGGT
>Ga0209367_1000151_pt1 | contig 52569 bp, 32 predicted proteins | sample WorMetLIZISLAND2_FD_187412 | JGI IMG/M metagenome (GOLD analysis project Ga0209367, IMG submission 187412) | Marine gutless worms symbiont microbial communities from Max Planck institute for Marine Microbiology, Germany - Olavius geniculatus... ... | reverse complement strand
ATAAAAATTCAGAATGTAGACAATATTCAGAATGTGGATAATTATTCAGAATCGCGTTTTATATTCAGAATGTAGACAATATTCAAAATGTGTCCGCTGTGTGCCACCATACTACGTCATCTTCTTCTTCTTCTTCGGAATAGGGTCGAACTTCAACAAGTTGAAGACTCCTGACCAGTAATGGTTGTGGACATGCCGGCAGTGCTGAGTGCATAAAAGAAAAACCATGAAGAATGTCCAGGTGCAGAACTAAGTGCTAATCACTGGTGCTAATTAAAATAGAGAAGTGTCTCTGGCTCCTCACGGAAGGGTCGCGAGAATCGGTGGAGTACGTTACGTTATAAGAATTCTATTTTGAAAATTAGATATTTGTGGCTCAGGTGTAAATAAACAAAAGTAAAAGAGGAAGTTTTAGAGGTATTGTCGTTGTATTTCATTCATAATCACAATCATCAGTGTTATAGTGCCTGTCTGTAGCAGAGAATGTTGACAGAGTTGGATTTTTTTTGTCTTCAAGAGCTTTGCATAAAGCCGGAGTAGATTTGCAATAGTTAGTCTGCTGCAGGAGCTGCAGATTGCCTTTTAGTTTTGTTGCTGGAGGAGAGCCAGAGATGCTGCAGTTTTTTCAGGTGGAAAAAACCCAAGTATTTGCAGCTTCACTGGCATTAGGTGTATGCAGTTATTTTGTGCTTCACACTGTTTTGCAACGTTTAACACCATCGATTGCATAGAACATTTACAGCCAGTATGTGTTATAATACTACTGTAGGGGGACGATGCTAACAGGCGGATTGTGCGGATCTGCGATGTGGCAACCGGTAAAAGACGGATGTGGATGCGGAGGACACCCGCCTTTTACCCATTATATTCAGCCACGCCTCTGGACCAATAAGTGATATATAACCCATTAACCCTGTATTAATTTGGGGCCTTTGGGCGCCGGTTGTTTGGGCGCCATGCTTTGTGACTGAAATTGCTGTACTTTGCATGTAGTTCAAATTAAAATTGTAAGTTGGCAAAATAAGTAGGCCTCAGTTGGTAAATCTGGGTTTACAATAGTAATTTTTTGCTGCACTTACTGCCACTTAGTAGTTATAGTCATCATTATCCATTGTCATTCGTCGTCACATGACATCACATCCGCACATCCGATTATTACCCATAGCCTACTATAGGTCATTTTTATGGCAAGCAATGTCAGCAAGCTGAATTTGAGGTACTGTAGGCCTATGTATTGTTAACAGTAATGTAGGCATGTGTTTATTGTTTGCAGTCCAGATAATGGCGGAGACTGTAGCGCTGGAGAATGGAGTAGTGGTTGCTGATGAGGTCAGTGATAGTGGTGTCTTATCCAGTGTTGCTGGTGCAACTGTCCACTCACACACAGAGCAGGCTATGGATGACACTGCTGCATCAAACGATGATGATGTCAAGGATTCAACTGATCTGTCATCATCACCCGCAGACCGTCAGTGGGTCAGTGATTCGGGAAGTGCAGCGATGCCTCAAGAAGCATCTTCCCAGCCTGCAGTTTTTTCCAGTCACAACACAGCTGCTGGTAGTTGAACTGTTGTATGTACATTTCATCGTGGTTCAGAGTGCATTTTAAGTGAGTGTAACAAGGCATAGTTTACAATGAATTTTAGACTGTGTTGAAACGTAGTTATTTCATGAATCAAAAGTTTGTTCTGTATATTCTGCCGAGTGTGTGTTTGTGTTATAAACATTTGTCAGACATGTTTTAATCATCATCCATCATGCTGAACTGGAGAGAGATTACAGGTAGTTATAACGTTGCAGACACTTTTGTGGGAGATAGGAGGATGAAGTAAGTCCTGAAATAAGTGTCTTTTACATTAGCATTTGTTACTTGACATCACGTGTGCTTTATCAGTGTTAGCTGTAATGACACATTGCCATAGTGTGATTTGTCTCCGTCCATTCATCTGTTTGTCTGTCTTACTTGTGTGTTTTGCAGCCGATCTGTCAGCTGTTTTGCCACCTGCGCGGCTCGTGACGCTGACGTCACCCATTCCGTCATTTGTCCAGTCACTGCGAATGTCGGCCGTCAAGACGGTCAAAAGGACTCGTCAGTCATTGGCTGAGCGGCTTGGTCATGGCAGCAAAACGGTGGATCTGCAGCTTGATGCAAGGATTGAATCGTTACGTGACTTTCAGCGTCGCTACATTGTCGTGCTGCAGCTTGTCAACTCATTCACAAGCCACTTCGCTGCAATCGCCGCGTGCCACCAGGCACTCAGCACTGAGTTCTCGGACCTCGCTCAGAAAATGCCCGAGCTGCATGACGAGTTTGCTTACAATGCTGAAACACAGCGTGTCCTGCACAAGAATGGAGAAACACTTTTAGGTGCCATACTGTGCTTTATTCTTCTTAAGTATTATACTGGTGTTTTAACAGTTTATTTAGTAGTTTGGTATCGCATTTAGTACTGTTAGCACATGAGCCTTGGTTTATGTTTTATTGGCACATTTTCTACAAGTTAGTTCTGTCAACACTTCAGAAGAGATTGACACCTCCACTCTCATTATTATGTTTATGTGTTATGTGTTAAATGAATTTACGAATTTGTGTTTTTGTGTAAATTTGTATAAATGATTGTGTGCACAAATAAATTTATATGGATTTTTGCATTTATAACTATATCTGTCTCATGTAGTGATTGCAATCTTGGGATTGAATTTTTAATCCCGGGATCTGGGATTGAGAAATTTGTAATCCCGTCATCCCGTTTCGGGATTAGGCTCACAGATTGGTCGTCATTTTAATATCCCTAATTGATTTATTTCATGCATATGATGTAGTATAGGCCCATACGAAAGGTATATCCGAACTGTGATAATGACTGTCAGAATACGAATTACAATGCACAGCAAAGAGTGGGACTCTAGCGCACATAAATATTTTATTCACCAGATGGCTAAAGTTCTTATTTCTATCATTTAACATAAAAAAAGTATAACTTTAACTAATTTTGTAATCTCGGGATCGGGATGCTGCTAATCCCGGGATTCGGGATTGGCGAAAATGGCCAAGATCCCAGGATTCGGGATCCTGGGATTGCAATCGCTAGTCTCATGTGATCATCCAGGACAGTGAGTGTAGGTGTTTTAATAAAGTTACTATTAAAGTTGATAGTTCTAAGTTCTAGCACTTGCAAGACATGTGTTATAACATTGATGATTTTTGACTAACTAACAGTAGTGTGAGAGTTTAGTACAAGTCAGGGATGTTTAAAATTATATCACAGCATTTTTATTGCATTTAAATGTGTGACGTTTGTTTATTTGCCAACCAAAACATATGGTGCAGGCGCAGTGACGTTTTTCTCAAGTACACTCAACACACTTTGCTACAAGACCATCGAAGACACGCTGCTCACTGTGAAGCAGTATGAAGATGCAAGGTAATGTATATTGTAATTTATTAGTTTTGGTTGATTTAGCATTAATAAAGGCGACCATTGGCTATTGATATTTGCCATAAGTGTCGATGTTACTTTATAAGATTTTTTGTTACGGTTTTTCTATAAATTTGAAGGGGGTCACCCCAAACGAGGGCGCTAAATGACACGCCGCGAGGCCAGGCTCCCGTAGCCGGGCGTACGCGTGTCTGTGATTGTACGCATTCGACCGTGACGACGTGCCTTGCTGACCAACGTGTACAAGACGTACACCAGCCGATTCCTGTGCAACGATGGATCGTAGAAGCCAATCGACAACGTCATCAGCAAACGTCAGCGTTAACAGTCAAAGGATCTACCATCTGATGACTTGAACAGTTTGCACCAGCACTGTTATCACAAGACTTGTCACAGTTCACCTCTAATGTAGACTATGAACATGCAGTATTCACACTCGATCAACTGCTCTCGATTGGTGCCGAATTCAATGACCTTGAATGCTAAAATAGAGGGTTTTATGGATTCTTTTGGCGATTTCGGGCTGCGTCACAAGTCTATATCATTTGCAAGGTGGCGCCATGGAACTATCATTATGCAATCCAGATAGAGAATTTGGTATTTGTATATTAACTTAGTATGAACACCCCAATTTTCAGCTAAACTACTGAACTGGAACTGCTATAGGCTTTCCCGCATCTCGTGAGCATTAGTTCGAATTTCTTGTTATGTGAAGGGCATGGGGATGACACAAAGCTTAAGTGCTTTGTAAGAGCAATGTTAAACATTTACATATTTAATATTTGGAGACAACATGAACTGCTTGGCCTAGCTGTTTCACATCTCTGTTAGCAGCTGGCACACCTTCAGTCCATTCACCTGTCTTCTTCTGCAACATCTGTGCCTGTTGAGTCTGTGTTTTCAACAACAAGACTGTTTGCTAACAGCAGGCTCTCGTATGATCTGTATTTTGTTGCCATGTTGCTATTTTACAATAAAATTTTATTAAATCCAGAATCCTGATCAGCTGAATATCAGCTGAATTTATCACTTTTCAGCTGAATTCCAGCCGGATTTCTTAATTTACGTGAAATCTGGCTAATCCAGATATCAGCCGAATTTTTTTATCAGCCAGCCGAAATTGTAAAAAAATTCGGCTGAGGTGTTTTGTTGATGTCTTGTTACTTCCATCAAATGTACAGTCTTCATATTCGATCAAGCAACCCAGGCCAACTCAGCCTGGCCGTCTCTTTGTGGGTTGGCAAAATGAGTACTGATGTTGCTTACAGCCATCACTAGGGAAAAACATGAGCTTTGCATCACAGTATCAGTATCTCTTAACGGGACTGCCGGCTAACTGACACTGGTTACTAATGAAGCTGGCCATCTGGCTGACTTATCTGTATGCTGGCTTAGTTTCATCTAACCTTCACTGATTCAGAGTCTCAAAAAGGGGATGAGCTCCTATGCAATGTATCTAGCTGTCTATTCAAACTCTTTTTCTAACGGAGTGCTTGATGGATGTGCATGTTAGAATGGAGTACGATGCATTTCGTATTGACGTTGAGTCTAAACGCTGTAGTGCTGAACTACAACAAACGTTTCAACAACACAAACTCAAGTTTGAACAGCTGAGACAAGTCCTTGATGTCAAGTTCCAGCTTCTTGATGAAAATAGGGTGAGGGCAGATTAGTAAACCGTATTATAGGCATTGTGTTTTGATTAGTTTTTACGTGCGAAAGCAGCTACTGCTTTCAGCGCATCTTAGCCATCGCAATTCTGTGTGTCCGTCCGTCTGGCTGTTCATCCATCATGCGGGTGGATCAGTAAAAAACGCTGCAAGCTAGGATCACCAAATCTTCACCATCGGCTGCCTGGAAGACTCTAGTTTTAGGAACCGTAAAGCTTTTCCATAAATTAAAAAAGGGTCACCCCGAACGATGGCATTAAATGAGAGGGGGGTGGGCAAAATTTGCGATTTTTGGCCAATAACTCGCTGTATCTCAGTAACGGTGCAAGATAAAGCCTAGGTTACTATTAATCACTAATAGGAAATCGTATGCTGGTTTTCGATTGGTGCCGAATTCAATGACCTTGGATGATTTTGAATGCTAAAAATAGGGGGTTTTATGGATTTTTTGGCGATTTCAGGCTGCAACAAGTCTGTATCATTCACAAGGAGTCGCCACAGTTCTATTATTATGTGCACTTCGGCATGACTGTAATGAAGGTGTTTTATTTTATCCCAAATTCCCGCAAATCTAACTCAAACAGCGACAGATTTTCATTGTATGATTTCATTGTATTATCTAGTATATTTCTGATGCACAGTATTTGGTGAAATGGCTTGCATAGGCCTATCTTACTGCGTAATTTGTGATATTTTGTTTGATGCTGCTGCCACCTCGGGAATCGGTTTACAGTGCCCAGTTTAGTGCTGGGCGTTGTAAAACACCTTTATTACAGTCATGCCCAAGTGCACATAATGCTGATCGATTGCATTGATTGAGTTGTTATATTTTTACGCGCGAAGGCAGCTACTGCTTTCATTGCGTCTTAGCCATTGCAATTCTGTCCATCTGTCTGTCTGTCTCTCCATCTGTCCATCCGACCGTCACACGGGTGGAACGAGATAGGGCCTAGGTTAGACCTTGGCGCCACGCTACTGTCGTTTGTGATCCAGATAGAGAATTTGGTATTTGTATATTAACTTAGCGTGAACACCCCAATTTTCAGCTATAACTACTGAACCGGAAATGCTATAGGCTTTCGTGCGTCTCGTGAGCATTAGCTCAAATTTCTTGTTGTTATGCTCCACACCACTAGGCATTCTATGAGCATTATATCTTTTTGATGTCCATCCAGTTTTGGTGAAAGGGAGTTGTGACCCTTTCATGAGGAGCCAGAGACAGTGAGATACTTATCTTTATTTTAAGCAGCACTACAGTTCTGCATCTGAACGTTTTTGTGTTACATATGCAGCACTGTTGGCATTGTCCATGGCCACTGGTCAGTGTCTGTCTCTGCATGTTTATCTGTCTGTGATGTTTTTTCACAACACCTATGCTATCTTTGGTGGATTTTTACTGAGTGTTTCTCAGCAGTATATCCTGGTTTTAGTGTTGACCAAATATGACCAAAGGAGACCAAATATGCTAAAATACCATTTTTACGCTCGAAAGCAGCTACTGCTTTCAGCGCGTCTTAGCCATCGCAATTCTGTCTGTCCGTCCATCTGTCACATGGGTGGATCAGTCAAAAACGGTCTAAGCTAGGATTACCAAATCTTCTCCATCGGCTGCGTGGAAGACTCTAGTTTCAGGAACCGTAAAGCTTTTCCATAAATTCAAAGAGGGTCACCCTGAACAAGGGTGCTAAATGAGAGGGGGGTCCGCAAAATTTGCGATTTTGGCCAATAACTCGCTGTATCTCAGTAACGGTGCGAGATAGGGCCTAGGTTACTGTTAATCACTAATAGGAAGTCGTATACTGGCTCTCGATTGGTGCCAAATTCAGTGACCTTGAATGACCTTGAACGCCAAAATAGGGGGTTTTATGGATTTTTTTGCTTCTACTATTACCACAACAGTGCTGCAGCTACTACTAGCAACTATTACTGCTGCGTGTTTGTGGCAGGTGAAAGTGATGCGTCAGCAGCTGGTTCTTTTTCATGATGCAATTGCGGCGTTCTTCTCCGGCAATCAGGCCGCACTCGACGGTACCATTCAACAGTTCAGTGTACCACGACGACCATCTGTTGATATGCAGCACTGATCACCTAGCAACCTCTAGGCAGTGGCCACACCTTCCACGAAGTAATATTCGTCTCACATACACTCGACTTGTAAACAGTGCGGCATGAATCGGTTCACTAAGCAAATACATTGGGCAGTTAAGGCTTAGAGGGTGCATACATATGTGACAAAACCTCGCATGTGATAAAAACGGTGGGGCTACATACAGTGCAGCTGTCACTCAACTCTGGTTTGGCAGCGCCATCACATGACAGAAAGAGTAGCATCTCGTTTTGTCGCACATTTAGGCACCGTCTTAGGCAAATAATTGCACACTTAGTTTGGTCTTTATGAGTCGGCACATAATTGAACCTGTGCATGCAGCTACATCTTCACTCAGGATGTTAGAGATGCACGATCGTTGGCTGAAAATTTAGTGTCAGTTTGACAAGATTGAGCGATTGTTTTAAATACATTTTATTGCAAGCATTGCTGTGTCTCGAGCAAATCAAAGTCCATAATTTGATCTATTTTCGCTGCAACATTTGACATCAGCCTGCTGTGTTGGATTTTTTACAGGTGTTACCTTTTTCTGATGAACATTCCATTTATGCTTATTTTTTGTTACAGAATTTGTACAGATGTAATGAGACAGACTTGTGGAAGTACGCACAGTTATTTAATTTTGTTGACACATTCCGTTTTTTATGTTAGCTGCTACTAATGTTATTATTATTGCCATGTTTAGAGACACGTCTAACTATCTGAGTCTCATGGTTTGTGTTTGTTGTTGCAATGGCCTATTTCCATTAGGCAAACTAGTTCGAACTAAGCGGCAACTAGTTGTCATCAAGTTTGCCAACTAGCTGACAACTTTTTGGTTACCAACTAGTTGGCTCACTAGTTTGCCGTAATGGACATTTGCCACCTACTAGTTTTTGCCCAACTAGTTTGTTCTATCACATGTCATTATAGAATGAACTAATTGACAACTTGTTTGTAACCCAAAAGAAGTTGGCCAACTAGTTGCCACATTCTGGGTTACAAAATACTTTGATCCAGGCTGTATTGAGGTCTCCCAGTTAGTTGCATAACTGATGTGCTGTTATGTTATTTCACATAATCTGTTTAGCTGCGTTCCATCTGCTAGTGGATTGGCAACGTACCATGATTTGCCACACATCGTTTTTGTTGCCTTTAATGAGCAGGCTACAGTATGTTCTTGGGTCTCTCCGTTCGTAGAGAAGTTAAGTCTGTTGGTTATGAACTGATTTTTGTGTTTTTTTTTGGAGTTTGGACATAGCCCAATAATGAGATGATTAGATTCTGGCGATGATCTGGAAACTTTCTACAAGTAGTTTTCTGCATTCATGTGAGCAGTTTTTGTATGTGTTGTTATTATGTGCTTGTAGTATGTACTGCATTTGTTTTCCAAATGTGATAATCAACATATAATCATGTTGTACACGAAACGTATGTATGTAGTATGGTCATGCTGATATTATGCAGCTATCCTAACAGGCCACATTACAGTTCTTGCCCCATCCATCCTGTATGGTGTGAATGTTCTCCAGGGCAGGAATAAGCGATGTGCTGATTTTCATTTGAAAAGGTCGGTGTAGGGTTGTGTGATGGCATAATAGCTCGCTGGATGGCCGTATATGTCAGCTCTGGGCCAACATATTTTTCTTGTTTTTGATCAGAGCTGTGGCTGGGGTTGTCCATTGGCCAACTGCTGTAATTTGTTGCTGTGTTGCCTTTTTGACATTTTTTCAACTATTTCCTGTCATTTTTTGCACGTATACTGCTACATTTTTGAGTTGTTACTTTCATAGCAGATTGACATGAGTCAAATGATGATGATGATGATGATGATGGTAGTGTTTAGATATGACATCATATTTGGAGCATATAATACTGGTTTACATGCAAGTGTCTGGTGTTTTTTGCAGCACAGTTTCAATTTATCTTCAGCCCAAGGCTCTCCATCTCTTATTGAGAGTTTTACTGAAATCTGTTCATGACTCACTGCATGCAGACAACTGATTGCAGCAAATGTCACACAGAGTGCACATGACATGTGTTGTAAACCACAGTCTGGGGTAGGATAAGTTTCTGATAAACGTACGTTGGTTTAACACACTTATGCCACCATCGTTGACGGTCAGCAGTGTAGCTACGCTGTAATGTGTTTGAACACATTTTGTTAACCCATGTAACACTGCACACACAGTGCTATAGATAGGCAGTACGAGCATGTCCATGGAATATCTGGGTTCATGTGTACACTGAAGAATTTTGCATTGCTTCCATTCCATGTAACTAATAGGGTTTATCACATTAAACTGAACTTTGCTTTTTGCCACTTTTAACCGTCACACTTGTCTTAACACAGATGCTGGTTCTTATAACAATCTTTCTCATTTTTTACTGGTAAATAAATATCAAAATTCAGACTTTGTTTGCACATCTGTGTCAGATTTGTTTCATATTTTGTGAGCATAGGTAGCTTAGCTGTCCAGTCCTCAGTAGGAACCATCTGAAACACCATCATCATAGAACGGTTTAACATGGCCAAACATTATTTCTAGAATCTAAAACTACATTAAATATTAAAACAAGACAATAATTTCAGTTTTGATGTATAAAATTTCGACACAAGCTAAAATCTAATGGACACAACAGCAAAGATAATGATAACGGTGACTCCTATCACAAAAATTATATTGCTACAACAGAAATAATGATGAACACAATGGAAGTCAGAATAAGCAGCATAGTACTAACTCAGACAGGACATATACCAATGACTGATGTCATAAATATTCATCAGCAGCTCATCAGTGTTGATTAGCAATGATGAAAGCACCATGTAGTTATCAAACAAATAAACACCAGACAGCCAAGCACAGCAGACATATGACGAAAAAACAAATATTAACATTAAATTACACAAGATGTAAGAACAACAGAAAATAAAATTCAGATCAAACAAAACTGGACAGTATCAGAGCTGTACCGAATAGTCTATTTGGTTCGAATTGTATGCCAAATAATGCTTTCGTATTCAGCCAAATGGTAGTAACATAAATAGACTGAAAACCAATATTAGTGTTGTAGCTTCAAAGACAGCTGCTGTTAGCCTGGCAGTCTCAGCAGCATAACGCCCACACGTGATGCTTAAGAGCTTTCCCTAAGCCAATTAGTTTGCTCACTGTCAAGAGTACAGCATGTTTCATAAATGTCTTTAATGTTTGTTACTATTATCCTTTTTACATGAATACAATAAGTCCAATTTGGAAATATTTTCACCATGAGAGAGTGACAAAAGCAGGACATTATGCAACTTCTGTAAACTGGCGTTTGCTATTCATATTCAGCTTAATAACAGAATAAATTATTTTTATTCAGCCGAACAGTAAAATCTACTATTGGTATAGCCCTAATTAAAATGCACCTATAATGAAATTAAAACTAAGCTAATCACAAAATAATACAAACCTATACATAATGCCTTGTTTAACAAGCAAGCTGCCATTAAAGCATGCCAGGTTAAAATAGCCATACTAATATAAATTTTAAAAATCCAGTTAATTTAACATAAAATATTCCAAAGTAAAATATAATTACAATTCGCAGGAGGGAAGAGCAGAGATTAGCATAGTACTTGTTGCTAATACGAAACAAACATGTTTCATTATTAATCAGATGTGCAATTCCAACATATATAGGCACACATTGGGACGTATGAGGGGGCCCAAGCCTAAGCTGCAGGGCTACATGAAAATTTTACCCAAAACTTTCCACAAGTTAGCTTTGGTATCATTATTTGCATGAAAATACTGGAATATCCTTCCACTGAGTGTTATGTGAGGTCCAACTGAACACAACAAACTTCTTGTTTTCAGCCAGAGGCCATACCTCAGCTTTTGCTGCGACAGCTTACAACACTCCCAAGGCCCTGTAGCTAGTAGAGATGTGGGCCCAAGAACCTCCATAATGGAGGTTAGACTGTTGTGTCGCCTTATCCAATTATGCAGTACCCTGTTATACCACAGTTCACAACATAAAAGCTGCATTTTTCATCAGCTAATGGGGCGGGGCTGTTCACTGCTGACGTCATGTTCATTTACATATTCATGCCAAACGATATTAAACGAACATGGTCTAACGCATAGAGATAATTGAATATTTCAATCCAGTTCAACGTTACAGACGATAAAAACCATCGAACTAAATATTATATAAAATTATTACATAATATTTAGGCCTAGTTCAATGACAAAGCACCACAGAGTCACGAGACTATCGTAGAATGACTACGACCACAGTTTTATCTCGGTAGGCAGATCGTGTTAGTGGTTGACCTAGTTGAATAATGAGCATCCAAATAAGGCAATAGGGGCGGAGTTTGGTAGAACAGACACGCCCATTAGCTGATGAAAAACGCAGCTAAAGTAATACTGCTGTACTGCTGCACAGCATAGACTACAGGCAAACTGCACAACAGGTACCTGATGTTAGAACTTCAAACAAAATACACACACTCAGTCACTCGAACATACCATGTACAAAAACGGGTAGCAAAGATGGCAATAAATACAGGGCGTTCACAAAACATGAATATGAATAACACAAACTGCTGATAATATACAACATTTATTGCATTAAAAACGACATTAAAAACATGCAGTTGTTAAATTATGGCTGGAAACATCCTACTAGTCAGCTGTTGAAAACATACTTCCAGTGCAAGTAATCTGAAAACGGTTTTAATGAACACAGAACAAAGTAAATTGTCATTGTAGAACTGTCAATCAAGTTTGCTGCCAGTGACGAAAGGAAAACTTGAACAATGCATTCAAACTACACAGAATTCATATCATAAAGTGGGACACTTTTAGTAAGGCTCAGTGCCTCATTATAACTATCAAATGTTTTGAATAATCCTATGACCATGTTGTAGGAAATTTTCGTAGCAAACATCTGCTGAAAAAATTATTTAAATTGGTTGATGGTGGATAAAGTTATTAGAGTAACAGTTGGAAGCAGTCAAAGAGAACAAATCTCTGACGGGACTTTGTTTCTACACCTGAATCACTGTCAGAAGAATATCATCAATCCTTGGTTGGGCATAGCCAAACCCATCTGAGAAAATTTAATTAAAAAATCCATTCATAACTTTTTTGAGAAAGCCAACGAAGAAGCAAACAGACAGACAGACAAACAGATTGGTGAAAACATAATCAGCTTCTTCAGCAGACATAAAAACGATGCCAAGTTGATGTCACAATGTAGAACTGTCAATCAAGTTTGCTGCCAGCAACAAAAGGAAAACTCAAACGATACATTCAAACTACACAGAATTCATATCATAAAGTGGGACACTTTAGTGGGACCACATTACTGGCTTTTTAATATGTATTTGATGAGACTAATAGTAACAATCAGACAAAATTCCAAAAAAAAGATTTTGCATTCTAACATTAACATGGTGGTAGTACTTCGGTAACAATGAACAACTGTAGACCCAAGTGAACACAACGCTCGTTTGACAAAATTATTAAGTAACAGCAAGACGAGATGCAAAAGATGACTCGAATTATATTTTATGCATAACACTTTCAGCACGGTAGTATTTAATTGAAAATGAACATTTAAGAACAATTAAACAACATGGCATTTTTTGACGAGATTATTATAATTGCGAAAAAAGATGTTATACGCAAAAAACCTATATCATGCTAGTATTCAGATAACGATCAGGGACAAACAAATATGGCACTTGTTAGTCGTCATCGAGTTCCTTCCCAGGGAAGTTGTTCTCGACTGCAGCAGAAAGAGGGTCAAAGTCGAGCATGGCTTGTTTAAACTCATCAATCAGTTCATCGACCGTGGAGCGTGTGACTTCGGTGACTGACTCCGGCAGTGTGTAGACTTTCTGCTCAGTTGGGTCAAGGATTGCCACGAGTGGCTTACGGTTGTCCAGCTGTGCAAACGATCGCAGGGTGTCGGCAATCTCTTCGCTCTGTCCAGCATACACAAGGAATGGCCCTTTATCACAGAGGTCTACTGCAGCTTCGAGATCATAAGTGGGTATGGACATCAACCTTCAACTAAACTCTACCATCAACCTCCCACTATGTTGTACCTAAGTGCAAACTTCATATTTTTTCCTGTGATATCTACCATTAAATGAAGAAAAGTGATATTAACCCAGTCACTCAGTCAGTACAATTCAACAAGTGCTGCAGAGCTAAGCGGTGTAGAGAAATATCTATGACGCTTCTCTATATTAGGCTCTCGTGAGATGTATCCTTTTATCAACATTTGCCAGGTAAACCTAGATTAGCTACTCCCCAGATTCTCAATCCAACCAAGGGTCAAAAACTCAAACATTTGACAAGCTGGATGCCTCAACCAACACCCAACCAGCAGTGTTAGAGCACTAAATGATGAAACTAAAATATAATATAAAGACTTAGCAAAATGCCACCATACAGTTTAAGTAATATAAAAAGCAGGGTGCACAATTATGACAGAGAGACCATGCTGCAGTAACAATTGTTGCAATAACCGGCTAGAATCGCTGGTGCATACAGTAACAATAAAACTGCATAAGTGAAATGTACCTCAATGCCCTCATAGTAGAAACGTATTTCAGGCAGTTCCTCATCTGTGTCCATCGATTCGGTTCTTTTACTGATGTACACATCGGCAACCTCTTGCAGCATAGCTTTGCCTTTCTCGATCAGCTCAACATCACCATCTGTACAGCATCGTATCATATGATATCATATCAATATACCTGCTAGGCAGCAGGCACCCCTTATTCACAGCACAATGCACATGGTGGCTAGGTAGTGCAAAGGTTAGAATAATGGACTTGCAATCATGATGTCATTGGTTCAACTCCAGGTCGGGTTGCTATCAAGCGGTTAGTACTTGAATGGGTCTGCGGACAGGTGCATAACCAACACCAAGGTCAACTCAGCCTTCCATCCCTGTGGCGTAAGTAAATTGAGTACCAGCCTGTCCAGCTGGGGTTATGGCGGGGTGCATTCATCTGTGTCAGGCAACGGGTAACATTGTGTGATCCTATATGGCTTTTGCATGCCATAGCTCTGAGATAGGTTTCCTATGAAGACCTATAGAATTTTAACAACATAAGCACTACCATCACATAGTCAACTGGAACATGCCTCACAATCCACTCCTAAATGAACTGGTAATAATAAACACTTCTTCGCAGTTGAATTTACAAGAAACTAGCAACTAATTAATTGTTTATTCTGATTGAAAACTAACTGTGGTAACCATCTAAGAAAATGCACGTTATGCAGCAGAGAGAGTGTGAGATGGTAAGAAAATGTAATGCAAACCAGTGAAGTAGATGAGCGCAGCAGCTTCATGTAAAGCCACACAGTTTGCCTCCGTCAACTCATCCACCGGCTTCTGCTTCCACGGATAATCCTATCACACGCGACCAGGATTAACCACGGATTAACAGATTTCCCACGTGAGTCTCATATATACTTGACTGTCTTTCTGTTAATCTGTTATTTATTTGTTATGCTCTTTAACAAATTTTTTTACCGTAACACAATGGCTGAGGTTTCAAACTCATTGTTCAGCATCTACGTAGATTATTTTAGTACTCTGTTTTTGTTCCTTTCTGCCGTATGTACCATGTGCATGATTACACATGTTATGATAATGATAATAACAATTGGTTTTAAAGCAAGAGTTTCTAGAGGCTGGGTGTTCTTTCTGTCAATGCACTGAGAGAAAATCCTGTCACCAACATATAAAAAGACCGAACAGTTAGTTACAATGCACCACATTTTCAATACTCAAAGAATATCTTTTTTTAGAAAATCTTCATACTATTCAAAGTTAATACCTTGCCCTCAATGTCGTTGGCAACAACAAAGCGTGCATTGTGGGATATGACCTTGTTCTCCTCATCAAGAAGCACCAGTGTTGGTATACCTATAGCACATCAATAACACAGTACAGTCAATGTTAACAATAGTAACAGGAACAGGAACAGCCATGACAATATTTACAGTGTTGTCATCATGGCACTGCTGCTGTAAGGGACAATCCACGAGATACGCTAAGCTTGTTCCATTCATCAAGCAACACTAGTGTCGGTATGCTTAAAGAATTTCATCAACAGCTCTTACCAACGTTTGCATAATTAAAATCCTGTATAGTTTACATTCTCTTACAGCTGCTAACATATAACAAGGATACTTTGACTGTTGACAGTTGACACCCAAGTACTCATGAGAATTCCTTTTCCAAACACAAAGACTCACTAAAATATCTGACCTTACTTTGACCGTGACTGTGACTCCACAACCTGGGAAACCTCAAGAGTTCATCGAACTCAGGAACAGAATGTACGCCTGTTATTTTGTCAAAATCTGCTAAACCTTTCAAAAGATATGGAACCCAAAGTTTTGCATAGCTGACCAATGTGACCATCTAGCAACCCTGACCTTAACTCTCAATGTCTATGACCTAATCCGCTTGTGTCATGAACCAAAGACTGGTGAAATTCGACACAATGCAATCTAAGATATCAAGCTAACAAATTTTACAAAACTCAGTGACAGACACATGTACACATTCAGAAATGAACAACCTGAAGACAGAATGATTACGCCAACAGTACCTAAACCTATAGCAAGCAGAGGCATACAATGCAAAGACAATATGTAAGCAGAAGACACGATAAGCATCTTACCTTGAACACCAAACAATCGAGTTAGCGGAATGCAACGTTCGTCCTTGTACGGCAGTGCAAACCAGCCAGGCATTGTGCCATAATACTCAGTGAATGAAGACTCAGAACGGTCGGAACTTATGAACAGTATCTCAAAGTTCTTTCCATCGGCTTTCAGCTTGTCATAGGTGACCATCAGCTGCGGAGTGAACACACGGCACGGTGGGCACTGAAACAGACAACACAAATGCTCATATTACAATAATGTACACAAAATATCTCGGTGGTGCCGAGTTTAGACACGATACATGCAGCCATCTGTCTCTGGCACTGAGAGCCAATTAAGACACCACACAGGCCACAATTATGCACAATACACACATGTTTCCTTAGATTTTTTCCTTGTTGATGCCAGACTGCCAGTTCACCTTCATCATTTACCTGTTAAACTAAAAAATGACACACCAGTTACAGCTGCCCTGCCCGGAACCAATTTGAGAAAGTCTGTTGGAGAAGTAAAAAAAGTGAAACATATGACAGAGAGATTATTGTTGGCACCTTTTAATCATGGATGTAAAAAACGTTCCAGGAAAAATAAAAAAAACGTTAAAAAACGCAAAAAACATGGCAAGAATAAAAAAAAACATTTAAAAACGTTAAATAAAAAACGTTGGCCATAATGTGTTCAACTTCTTACATGTCTAATGCTGTAAGTGCAGTATACCTGGAATTATAGTTTAGATAAAGAGAACTTCATTTAATTTCAATTCAGCTGTGTGGTCATAAGACAATAGCATTAAACTAACTGCCTGGTACTAGTTAAAAACATTTTATTTAGTATATTTGGATTAACTAAGTAAACTACATCACTATGACTTATTAATTCGTTTCTGTAATCCCAAAAGTGCTTCACAAAGCTTTTGATGGGATTTTAAATGCACGTTTTTTTTAAAATAAAAAACGTTGAGCAAAATAAAAAATGTTAAAAAACGTAAAAAAGTGCCAAGAATAAAAAACGTAAAAAACGTTTTTTACATCTATGCTTCTAATCAATCGTAAAATGTTCCAAAAGCAAGAGAGACATATAAAGGAAACACTTTTTCAGTTTATTACAGAAACTTAAGAGAAAACTATAACTTCTGCACTGTCATCACAGTTTTGCGGTTGTCTTCATTCAACAAAAGACATTTTTACTGCAAACTTTTAATTCAGAATCTACTTTCAAAGAAGTTACTTTGATGTTTAAAGTCTGAATGGTGTGTTTTACTTAGTGATCAACCAAGAAGTTAATCGAAGCGTTTTGGTCTTATCAGAGAACAAGAAGACAACTGCCCTGGGAATGCTCAAACCAATTTTGGTTTTTCTATGTCTGTTTGTTTTCAATTTAAGACACCGTATAACACATGGGATAGGCAAACAGGCAGATAATCTAATGCACCACTATGCAGTCTATAAAGTCGTCTATATAAATGTTTTGTAGCACAGCTTTCAATCAAACACTCAACAAATTTCACAACAATAATTTCAGCAAAGCTGGGATATAAGACAAAATAATAGTTGTCATAGTTATATCAAACAAATGTCAAAGTTTCAAATAAAACATAATACCCAGTGTGCTGAGAAATAGAGTCCTTTCACACTGCCCTCCAGCAGAGCCTTACAGTCAACTGTTTCAGTGCCCTTCAGAAGCTGACCAGTCAGTATTTCATCAAACGGCTTTGGGCCCCACGGAAAATGTTTTCCCTGTAGATCTTCAGACAATGAGTCTCGACCATGGGTCGTAATCAGTTTTCCCGTCGGTCCATCGAGAAGCACAAGAGTTGGAGTCACATGCACTTTGAACCGCTTCCACAGTTTTGACTAGAACACAACAATTCGATCAACGTTCGTTACTTTATCTATCAGCCTGCAAAAATAAGTTAAAGAGTACAAAAATTTTCAACCCTAAAAATAGCCTTCTGCCCTTCTTCGGTTGACATAAGAGTTGTAAAAATAAAACTGAGATGAACACGGGCAAAAATAGATAAACAAAAATAGATAAACAAAATAGATAAGTTGCAGTAACGTCCAATATCTAAGTTACTCGTTCTCTGGTATTCACATGTCTTTCCACAGATCGTCCACGGCAACGAAATGAAAAGAGAAAGTGAAAGTATAACTCACCCTGGTCGGCTGATCATCGTACGAGATAGCATGCCACGGCATCTCGCCGAAGTACTGGTCAAACGCGTCCTTGTCCCTGTCCCCAGACACGTATACGATCTCGAAGTGCTGTCCGCGATCGGTCGTGCGAAAGTGTGAGAAGAAGTTGGCCAGGAAAGGCGTGAAAGGTCTGTCATGGCACCAGGAAGACGAAAAGTACAATCCCACAACTTTGCCCGGCTCCGTTAACATATTCACCGACATCGCGTCGCCAGATCTGTCAATAATTTTGCTACCAAGTGTTTCAACTATCGACGGCATTATGACATATGTGAAGATATTACCTAGCTACAATATTACGAAAAAATAATTATTAACAGTTCCTAGTCCTACAACAATATTATTGTTTACGCTCGTTGCTATGCAGTAAAACACAGTATCTCCCAAATAGCCCGATAATAGCAAAGAGTCTCTAAGTCGCAGAAGCGAAAACTCCGTGTAGCAGAGATGTGCAAATCCTGGAATTAGCAAAACTTGACCTCACCCAATGTGAATGAATGAATGAATGACTGGTTTAATGAGACGCATCAAACGTGCATCAAACACTGCTATGAGCAATACAAATTTATAACACTACAAGAATACACCGATAAAAACAAAATGTGTTTGTCGCTATTCATTTAATTTCTGAGCCGACGCGAATTCACCGTTGTAAACGACAAAACTACAACTTCTTTATTTCGCAAGGTTGTGCTAACAAGGCTATGTAACGTTCGCCAGGCCGCATCTCAGCATCTGCTTATCAGGAGGCTCCTATTACATTGTATGTAAGTGGAACAGTATGGTTTTATTGACACACGCTGAATATGGACCGTCGTTTTCTGATTCGGATAAATAAATGAATGAATGTTTAATGGACATTAGGGGCGGTAGGCCTATACCCAGGCTCAGCTGCTTATAATTGGGGACTGCATACATGTAGCTTGTATTTACGGGTATTTCGTACATTATATAGTTTGTTAGTGCGTGGTCTGTTTCTTTTCTGTCACTCAGTTTAAATTTAACACACCCTACCTGAGCGCCCTAATAGCGGCGCAACTTACTTTAGCGTCTGGATATTTGCAGGTAGGCCTATAGGCCTAAAAATATTTGACGCCGACAGTGCTTTGGCTTGCCTATAGGTATAGTGTACAAAAACACGCATGCATGCAACCCAAGGCTGGCGAGCAGTCAGAGCCCAATATGTAATTCAATTCAACACAGCGTCATGCGTAGCCAAGCGTGAAAGTTCTTATACGCTCTTTCAAAGACACAGGCGAGCAGCTATATATTGTTATGGAGAGGCTACTGATACAGGAAATCACAAGCGTGTGTGAGATACACGTTGATAGTTTGCGCTCGTAGTTGTCTGGTGTTGGTGGGAAAAATAATCCTAAAATAAAGGTGCTGATGATGTATACTGTGCGTCGCCTATAACTGGATTGTTGACTTTTTCGGCGACTGATTTATCAGCGATATGTATGCACGGACACCGCTTCGACTGGCGAAGGTTAGAATTCTTCCGGGTTGACCGAATTCGCTTTTCACTCGTCTCTAGGTTAATATAGGCTAAGTACGCAAGAAAGTGAGTAGGCCCAAGTAAGTAATTCTTTATTTCTTTCATATCATATGCATAGGTTCAAACTGTTATTTCGCTCAAAACAAGCAGCATGAGCAGAAACTACGTTAGAAACTACGGATAACGATTTACAGAAATCTATAGGAAGTCTTTCGCGTCAGGAGTCGGGGACATTTCGGGAAATCACAAGCAGGCACACCGATTAAGCCTACCGTGTGTAACTTTTATACATAATTTTTGGTTTTTAACGTTTTTTTGTTTTTTTTTCTATTTAAAACCCCGGCCCGCGTGGAACAGACAGGTAGACAGACGGACGTAGTGGCAAGTCCAGTAATGCGGCTTATTAAGACGGCCGCGTGACGGATAAGCTTAATAAGTCAATTCAGTCGATTATTGGCAGGTTAGCAGTGGACTACAGTTTAACTTGAACTTTGCTGATATACGCCTACATTAAGACATGCAGTTCTCAACAGAGTCGATGACGTCAACGATGCCGTGAGGAAAAACTACAAGCTTAAGTAGTCCTAATGTAAAATGCTTCGACATTGAATTTTAGGTGAAGATCTAATTTCTTCTTAAATGTAGAGCGACAGCACGACTTTGAGCGATGTCCTGATCCGATAAGTTTCACTCATTTGTGATTAATTATTGAACGGAACTGGCGTATTACCAACTTAGCTCTAGGAAACTTATCGTCGTTTCTGCTATCTATTTCTACCGTTGTGTAACTGTATGGAGTGTCGAACTTACAATCGCGAGGTCGTGGGTTCAACTGCCGGTCAGATCGCTATCAAGTCCTTACTACTTAGATGGGTGACTGCAGTCAGGTACATGTAGACTGTCTTGGTATATAACCAACACCGAGACCTACTCAACCTACCATCCCTCTGGGGTAAGTAAATTGAGTATCAATATGTCTAGCTGGAGTTAAGGCGGGACGCATTTACCTGTGTCGGTACGTGGCGGCCAACACTGCGTGATCGCATACGACAGGTGACGTTCCGTAGCTCTGCATGTGATGGGTTTCCTATTAAAAGCCATACACCACTTTTACCTTTACTTTTACAGGTATGACGCACCCCACATCGAGGAGCTGGTTACTCTACTGCGTGCTGCAATGCTGTTTGTCCGTCTTCGTTCTACTCGGCGTCAACGCCGACTGTTACTATGAGAGTCGACCGTCGCATTGTCAGAGTGAAAGTAGCGAGTCATTCAATCGTTCAGCACTCTGTCCAGGCTTTACCGCTGATCACCTCGTACGTATGGGTGTATATTATAGCAGTAAGCCTAGCCTTCACTTGCAGTCAAACAAGAAATTTGAGCTAATGCTCACGAGACGCGCGAAAGCCTATAGCAGCTGCTGTTTGCAAACTGTCTGTCTATCTCCAGCCATTTCAACGCGACTTTTACGGGGTACCGCTATTTGATGTTCTCGTGCGCAGATTTCCTTGAACCTAGAAAATCGAGACTTGGACCGTCGAAATCTACGTTCATTTCTAAAAATTTCATACGCAGCTTGTCCATGTCTATTTCAATTGGTTTCGGCGCAATTTGCTCTTGAAATGTGTCTCGCAGCACGAAATCGCCAAAAAATCCATAAAAACCTTTATTTTAGCGCTCAAGGTCATCCAAGGTCATTGAATTCAGTAGCAATCAAGAGCCAGTGTACGACTTCCTATTAGTGATTAATAGTAACCTAGGCCCTATCTCGCACCGTTATTGAGATACAGAGACTTATTGGCTAAAATCGCAAATTTTGCCATCCCCTCTCATTTAGCGCCCTCGTTCGGGGTGACCCCTTTGAATTTATGGAAAATCTTTACGGTTCCTGAAACTAGAGTCTTCCAGGCAGCCGACGGTGAAAATTTGGTGATTCTATCTTGCACCGTTTTTGACTGATCCACCCGTGTGACGGACAGACGGACGGACAGACAAAATTGCGATGACTAAGACGCGCTGAACGCAGTAGCTGCTTTTGCGCGTAAAAAGTACAGTAGGCCTATACCGAGTTGTTGTCAGAACTTTATGCACAGACTACGCCAGCGTGACTCAAATCAACAGTTGAGTCTGCGTCGCGTCGGCGAATTGGCGTCGTATGGACAACATAGGCTTCAAGTAGCCTGCACCGTAAATAAAAACATTTTTCGAAAATTAGTTTTATGCATAATTATGTAGCTTTTTATGATCAGACTTTTTTCTCAAAAATATATTTTTGCAGTGTAGTAGGCCCCTATAACAACGCAGTTGACTTTTTGCAAATCTTTATCTTAACTGTAATCAACGAAGTTTTTTCTAGAAATATGATATCGTTATCAGCAGAATTATTCCAGTAATAGCTAACCGGTAGACTGCATCGTATTATTAGGTCCTATATGCACGATGTCTTAATAAAGCTATATTTCACGTTTGAAACGCGGCTACACAGATTAAGTTAATGTCTGTTGCAGTCGTCGGTGGAATGTTCGTACAAATTAGGACGGGCTGCAGATCCGCTTCCAGGTGAGTTGAATTTTGTCATTAACACAGAACTTCAGAAGGCATGTTTCTGCTACTCTGGCGTATAAAACACTGCACGACTTTACGCAGTTAATCTGCTGGCTAGCATAACAGTAAGGCACTCGCGAAAGAAAATAAATTCAAACTTTTAATTTTAAAGCTTATGTTTCTAGTGCGCTCGTGGATTATCACACTCATCGAAAAAAATATTTGCTACAGTTTTTTGCTAAGTAAAATATGGCAAATAACGGGGACGCTAAAAATACACGACACGTAAATACCCGCAGACATGAAAATGTAGAACAAACTTGCAGGGGGGTGAAAATGAAGGACTGGAATGGAAAATGTGGCACGAAACTTCAGGGGGTGAAAATGCAGAAAGGGAAAAAAGGGGCAAGAAAAGTATGGAACGCCGTATGTCAAATAACTTTTGTGGGTCGACTTTAAAGTCTAACTGATGACCCTCGACAGCATCAGAGCTGGTCATTTCACAGTTTGTTCAGGCGTGGTAAAGTATCTAAATTATACGTCACTCGTCTGCGACGGATGCGCAAAATAGTCGACGACCTGCAGTTTTTCCTTAGGGTAATTTTTATCATGGTCAAAGACATAAAGGCAACAAATACTGATGCAGTTTTTTCCGGAACTGTACAAATGCATTTATTGTCCAAGCTTTCGATTTTATGACAGCCATCCAAGCAAAACAAAACTCAACCATAATGTCTTAGGAATTTGCATGATCTAGCAGGGAAAAATTAATCAACTTTTACAAGAAAAGAATAAAATAAACGTACTGCATCAACGACACTGTCATAGTGCACAGATTATGAGTCATCGGTAAGTGGCGAAATGACTACCAAGTTTTTTTTTCAATAAATAGTGATTGCTTTTATGCTTTATATGTCTGTTCGCTTTTCATACTGACTTGTCTCACATTTTTTAGCCCTGCATTTCTTGTGCCGCATTTTTCAGTTTTGCATTTTCACGTCCTGTTTTTCTGTGTTTCACTTTCCAGTCCTGCATTTTCAACCCGCTGCAATTTTTTGTGCCGAATTTTCATGTCGTGCATTTTCAGTCGCCCCCAAATAACGAACAAGCGTAGGGCGGCTTGGTTTTTTTCTGACTCACGATGTATGATGAATAAGAAGTTGTTTTCGTTTGTTGTCAGCGGTGCCGTCTTGTCCCGTTTCAATCGCATTTCCCGGCAAACCGTTTGATATACAGTGGTCCTTGTACACGTTCAACAACTCTGGGCAGTGCATTCCAATGTTTAACATCACCTGGCGCCTACCACAAGATGGTATAACGCATGTCTTTTTAACTGCATGATTAGTATCTCTATCAAACTAACATGCGATCAGTGACCTGTACGTCGGCCTTGTCTTTTCGTGCGTTTTTTTTCAGTGCCGGATTAATTAAATGCGGGACCGGGCCATGGTAGTAAGCCGAAAGAAAATGAAGCTGGACTTTGTTTTTGACCCTCAGTTCTAGTCTTGCGAAAACTGTAACTGATTCTTCTGTTTAAAATGATGCAAGTAATAGATACGCTTGTAACATAAGTAGCAAATAGGCCTACTGGATTAATAACTAACAGAACAAAAATGTAAACTTTTGTACTCGCGGGGCTCCTCTACAATCACATAGCCTATAGCTTCTGTCTGCTACAGTCTTACTGCATCAATTCGGTCCGATGTTTTCCTGTTGCATAACGCTGCAAGACGAAGTAAAATGCAGTTCAAACCTGACGTAATGCCACTTTACAATAGCTGCTACTATAAGCTTAACAACGTTGCTGTTGCATTAAACGGTCATTACGCGTCGCGCGTGCAGTTTCCTTGCGACAGTGCGACTCTCGTTCATAACGCAATCGTGACGCTATTAATTTGGACTGCAGGTTCGTCCAACTTTCTTACCGGGTTCGCTTTGTACATGAAGTACATCGGTCTGCCGAACCCGACCTATGTCAGGGTATTCAACTTCAGTTCGTCACGTCCGCCGGACCTGGGCAAGGTAACTAAAACCTTTTGAAAAATTTTATGCTTTCGGTTACCGTTTGTTTCTAGGAAAATCTTGCGTTTTTGAAATTTTTATTAAATTTTTAAAATAATTTTTTTGCAGTTTTCAGTTCGTTTTCAAAGGTGATATTATTCAGCAGCACATTGGCACACAGTCAGTGTGATGCGGGCAATATCACCTTTTGTGATTTTTGCTGTTTTCAACGTGCGAGTTTTTCAATGTTGCCGTTAACATGTGTATAAACTAATGTTTTGTACATTTAGGTTGCAGTAACTTTGCTTAAGTTTTTGTGGCTACTGTTTAGCGTGTCAGTTTGTTCTTTATAAGTTGTTGTGTAATATTACATTACATGTCATGATATAGAAGTAAAAAATAAATGATAAACTTTCCGCCCCCCGTCCCTATTTCTTAATTTTGCTGGTATGACAGGTATCGCGAAATAGATCCGCCGGCCTAAAAATCGCCCCCCCCGGCGGCATTGACTGCTTGCTTAAGAGGTATCTCGCCGTTCTTCAATATATACGCTTCACGACCTAGAATTTCCATGATCTGAAAGAGCCAGGTGTAGGCCTATCTCGGCTGCAACATATCGCCCACGCGGCGTCACGAACTCGGTCGCTCTGTCTATTCATTGTCGCAATCATTGTCGGCAGTGCATGCAGTCGAGTCGCGCTTGAACGCCGTATTACAGCAGTTGAATAAATCTAAAATACGAACTGTTATCAAACTTTTCTGGATTCACATTTTAATATACAGTAGTGTACGTTAATTTATGCGTCTTATTCATATTGCAGTGACGCGGCACAATGCAGCTTTAGCGGTGGCGAGGAGCGATTTACAACACGGGGGCGATTTCGTTTCGTTGACGGGGGCGAATTTTATGACAGGGGGCAAACTTTTCGACGTCGCAAAATCCGCCGGGGCGATCTATTTAAAGGGGCGATTATATATTTCGTGACATCGGCTGAAACCAAAAACAGAAATTTTTTTACGTCTAGCTAACTGTATCACCACACAGCGCTCTAAGCGCCGTCACTGATATGTTTAGAATAATCTAGAATTATGCGGGAAAAAAGAAACGATGTAGACGCCGAGTTCCAACATGATATGCAAGCGTCCATCCTTTCAGTTCACAAATGTTTCGATCGTTTGTATGAATTTCTTAAAACGTGACTCGCTGTAAAGTTTTTTTACCGTAGGAATTTACGCTACTTAGATGCAACTATTGAGCTATACGTCCGGCCTATGTAATGTTGAAGTTGTGCTGAAATTGTTCTGGCGTGCGCTGTTCAGACGTTGTTCTATTACGACTGTTTTCCGATTGTGCCGGGACTCGCACATCGCATCGCTCTGTTCAGTCTACCACTGTCGCCGTTCTCAGCTCAGCTGAACAATCATCAAGTCATGTTCGTCAAACTCGACCGGCCACGCGGTGAGCAAGACAGACAGATAGACAGACAGACAGACGGACGAACAAACGGACAACTTTGTATTACTGTTGCTATAGCCAGCAATGTCGCTAAACGGCGCCGGCGCCGAGTCAGTGCATGACCCTAATGACTTTCAGCGATGAAGCTGAAAGACTGTATAAATTATGTAAGCCCATTATAGAGCTATACCTGTCGCCCGACACAATGTCATGTAAACACCCCCTCATTAACCCAAGCCACATAGGTCGGTACTCGATTTACCTACTCTGAAGGGATGAAAGGCTGAGTTGACGTAGGCAATTGGTTATGTGCCGAGATGGTTTAATTGCCCACACGGTTAGGCCTAAGACTATAGTTACCAGACCTGGCGCAGGAGACCAATGCGTTAGGCCTAAAAACCATGAAAAACCGCCACCGAGCCTAATCTTAATAATTATGACATGTCATGTTGCCGTGCCGTCGTTGACGACTTCGGCGACCATACGACGCCAGAGCACTCTGTCTTATGAAGCCTTGCTGAGCTTAGTGTGTTGGGCTCACGTTATCCTTTCGCGATGCACGCAAACTATCCGGATACTCCAGTCCTTGGCGCCCGTCGCACTTTTTCCGTTTATCATTCCAGTAAAACATTATCTTTACCAAGCTATCGAACAATTGCCTTAGAACCCAAGTTGAGTCAATGTATTTTTTCCAGATGTATCAGCTTGGTAGAGTAACGGTAAGACGTTAGACTTGCAATCGCGAGTCGTTGGTTCTACTCCCGGTCGCATCGCTATCAAGTGGTTCGGCCTACTACTTGGATGGGTGACTGTCTGTGGACAGGTAAACCATCTCGGTATATAACCAACACCGCAGTCAACTTAGCCTTCCATCCTTGTGAGATAGATAAATCGAGTACCGGCCTGTCTGGCTGGGGTTAAGGCGGGGCGCGTTCACCTGTGTCGGGTGGCAAGTAATACCGTGCGATCCCATATGGCAGGTGACGCTCCGTAGCTTTGAGATAAATTTCTCATAGAAAGCTACAACCTTTGCTATGAATTAATCGTGGTGGCTGTTGATACGTGTGCTCAGAAGACGATGTGAGCGAACCGTGCGTTGGAAGCTGGGTGCCGCAAGCGACGGTGATACCGTCTCAGGTCGACAGCAGCGTCAACGTTTCATTCGACCCCGCTCCGAGCTGCTACCGCTTCAGCGCGTACAACGTCTCATTGGTGGATATCGACAGCGGAGACCTGTACATCATCATTCAGAGAGTCACTCTCTATCAGCCGCGCAACCACGTATGTCAATAGTTGATAAAATACCAGTATTATATCGTGTCTAGCTTGTCTGTTCGTCGGTCTGTCTCTTTGTGGGTTCTTAACTTGAGAACATAAAGCGTAGAAAAACAGAAACTGGTGTGAACATTTCTTGGAATAACAGTAACTGATGCGCAAAATTTTAGCTCCAAAGGTCAAAGGTCAAAGAACAAAGTCACCAGATGTCAGAAACTTCTAAAAAATGCAGCATACAGTGAACATGTAACGCACCATACTAGACGGACGGCCGGATACATGTCGGCACAAGGCGTGGCGTACATATTTGCTTGTTGTTGTCGCAGCCACGAAATACTCGATAAAATACCTATGCCTACTTAATTATACACATCTACTGCTGTTATTTTTGTACTGTATTCCGGATTGCCGTAGTGACACAATGAATACCAAATGTCGGTTTTGTCTGCCAGCGGCGTCGCGCGTTAAAAGTAGGAGGAATAGAAAGTTACATTTTGACAGCCAGTTACAAATTTCTGATAATTGACATTATGATACTGTTTGCTCAAAAAAGGCAAAATGTATATTTTTAGAATTTTTTTCTGACATGGAGGATTTTCAGCCCCCAAGTTTTGTGTTTTTGGACAAAAATTTTCCAACAACAATTTTTCTGCCATTAGGTCTACTTAAATTTAGGTGCGGGGAGTAATTTTACCTGCCCTTTTGCCACAAAGCCACTGTTGTTAGCTAACAACAATTTAACTGATTGAGATAATTATGTTTAATGTGGTGTAGAAAAAGTTGCATCATCTCTTCACGGATGTTTGCCCGTACATGATTTCCGTCATGGCGAGTATCGACTAAATCAATTTTTTCTGCTTTAGCAATTTATTTACATCAGTATTGTGATCTGCACAAACTTAGTACACATTTTTGTGCTATGTTTTACACATTCGGACATTCTATAGGCAAATTAGAGGGCCTAGCAAAACGCATGCCTTCAGTGATGGATATTGTCAGGTTTATGATCAAGTCTTCTCTGGCAGCCTGCCATTGTGTTATTGTTATTGTGTTGTGCTATCTTAAGTTGGTTTGGCAAATAAATTCTTTCTCTCTCTCTCTGTCACATGTCTAGAGACCGGGATTGACTCCAGAATCTACGCTCAACCCGAGTATTATTGAACTTTTTTGCCGCCAACACTAGGCCTAGATTTTATAAACGTCGAATAAAAATGTGATCTAGTTATTCGGTAGGTTTATTATTTTACTATTTTACCACTAACACTTCGATGTTTGTGCATAAATATTCTGATTTATCGTAATTTTTACCTAAACCGTTTAAGGTTTAACACCGACAAACTTTGAAAAAAAACGCTATAACTAATAAGTTTTTTTGTAAAAAATCGTTTATAAAAGTTTATTGCAACTATGCTGTGATGCCGTGTGTGATGTAGATTCGTCCGTTCATCAATGAGACTTGCGGATGTATGCGATCAACTGCAGAAGCAGCAGGATGTCATCTTTGCAATGTGACCAGGATATCTCCCATCAACATGACTCAGAGTATTTACCATTATATGCATCTTTACAGTGGTTAAAGTATGGGGGAACGCGGAGGGGGTTAATACAGCCTGTCGAAGGTGCCCATAATCGAGACGTGGAAGGAGTGAAAATGGGAAAGGGTTTTTCCCAACCAACTAGAGGGTAACTTTTGGAAGCATATTACGTTTCTTTCGTGGGGCCCAGGCAGAGCCCCGGCCGCCAGTACATTTTGGTAAAGTTTTTGCTGTAAAACCGCTTTCATGTTAATTGCAATTTTTACAGGCTTAGTGCGCAAAAAGTAACGAAGTTGTGAAGCGTTTTGCAAATTGTTATGAACTGATAACCACGAGCAGTTGATTCCAGATAGTATTTAAAGCCCAGACAAAATAGTAACGGGGCAAAATGATATTTTGCCGTACTTGTGCCGCTAGTGGGCCTACCGGAACAGTTTTCTCGCTGCCTCTTGGAGTCAGTGCCTGTGTCAATGCAGAGCTACGTATTACACATCTCTTAAGCTTTTTTTCTGGCGTTGTTTGCACTTTGCAGGCAGGTGCAAGAAACTAGATAGAGAGACGGTCAGGCCAACTTGTCCACCTATCACGACTAGACCTACTACTACTGCTAACACTTCAGCGGAAATTCCTGACATACAGCAAATGATATATACAGAACCTAGCTTCCCGCATCGGCAGCTTGCATTCGCTACAGTAGGCGTCCTCGTCGCTATATTTCTCCTGCTGCTGGTCAGCTCGGTCATGTACAACTTTCGACGCCGCACCCGCAACACGACGCAACGCAACAACGACAGCGAACGATGCATTCCTAAAGGCTCTCACTTTAGTAATGTCACGTTTCTGTACATATTGAACATTTTCAGCTAGGTGCGGTTTGACTTATATTGCAGGACTTTTAAAAAGAATCATAATTTAGAACTACATGTACCAAGAACCAAGGCCCGAAGTGCCGACAATCGAGGCTGAAGGCAGAGAGCTGGGGTTCTTCTTAGGTCTGGGGGAGCGCTGTGAGCACTGTACGCTACATTAAGTTAAGTTTCCAGCAAAGTCTGGCCGCAAACGCATTTTTTCGGCATTAAAAAAGCCCAGATAATGTACGTAGCGAGTACAGATTTCGTTAATTTTTGTAGTACGAACTTGCATTTACAACAGCACAACTTTGATTTGGAACTGCACATTTGCGTAGAACTGCGCTTTAAATGCCTTTGATACGTTACTCTGCTGAGGACTTGTTGCCATATACAGGGTGGTCCAAAAAACGGCACAAAGTTTATGGCACCATAATTTTGCAACCGTACATCACAGAGTCATGCGGTTTTCAGCAAAATGTTCTGAAAATGACTAAAGTCAGTGTTTAAATACAGCAATTAAATATTCTTGGTTTTACCGCTGGCAAGTAAACTATTGAAAAACAGAATTATCTTTAATGTACCTTGGTCCATAAAAACTTGCCACTATTATTTTTTCAATAGCTCCGTGAAACATTGACCGATTTCAATAATTTTTGGCATGCAACATTAGGAAGAAACTTGACGCAAAGGTCTTTAGTTTTGGCCACCTCACCTTAAGGCTATCGCCACACTACCGTGTGAAATGCAGAAGTCGCTGTTTGGTCATTGACAACAATGAATTCCTATCGGGTAGCGTATGCGTCGGCTCAGAAATTATAAACTGAATAGCAACAAACGCAATTAGCAATTATTATCACTCAAAAAATCACACGTATCACATCACATCATCTTCATTTCAGCATGTGCTCAAAATGTTCTGCAGCACAAACGCAAGCGGTAGACGTTGACACAATTTGCCAACAGCACGTTCAGTAACTGCATGACTAAGCAGCCCACTCGCTGTTGATGTATCATTTTAGTTTGTCGACTTACCAGTACAGTTTTAAAATAAAGACGAAGCAACAAATTTTCAATGATTTTGCGGTCTGAGTAATTTTCTGAGCTGATGCATGCACTGCCCAGTATGAATTCATTGTTGTCAATGGTCAAAATACGACTTCTGCATTTCACAAGGTAGCGTAGCGGCGACAACATTAGGGCGAGGTGGCCAAAACTGCAGACGTTTACGTCAAGTTTCTTCATAATGTCGCATGCCAATAATTATTAAAATTGGCCAATGTTTCACGGAGCTATTGAAAAAATAAAAGTGGCACGTTTTATGGACCGCGATGTCGAGAGTAATAGTGTTTTTGCATAGTTTAACTGCCAGCGACAATAACAAAGAATATTTAATAGCTGTATTCAAATACTGACTTTAGTCATGTAAAGAGTTTCTTTCGGAACATTTTGCTGAAAACCACATGACTCTATGACGCACGGTTGCAAAATTATGGTGTCATTAACTTTGTGCCGTTTTTGGACCACCCTGTAGTTTATCGTCGGCGCGGGATTTAATGTTAGAATACTGCGCTAATTCTTTGTATAACTTTTCATTATTGTCCAGTATTTACAGTCTATTTGCTGTTGAATTGTTAGCGAAAAGACTACTTCGAAGCTGCGTAACCTTCTATTAAAGGGGGCTAATTTGCATTTAACTCGCATCTGTATGCATTTTTTGCATTTTTTGGATTTCTTGTCCATTTGTTTGTCCGTCCGTCTGCATAATATACCTGTCCCATATACATGTACAGGCTTTTAACTCGAAAACAATATGGCGTAAAAAGCTAACGTTTCCCAAGGTGGGACTAATTAAGTGTGCACCAAATTTGAATTAAGAGGGCAAAAACTTTTAGCAAATGACGCATATCTCGAGTAGGCCTAAATGTTTACTTACGACTGGTGGATCGCGCGCCGGTGGGCCGGCTCACGCGCGTGGAGCGTTTCACTCACTGCACACTATAGGCAGTGCAATGGACGCAGTGCAAGTAGGCGGACTGCCGCATACATGTTGGCACAAGGCGTGGCAACATACTTTTGCTGCACTGTATTGCGTTTAATATTAGGCTATGCTAAATATATCGCGCGGTGACTATTTATCCGGCAGGTGTACAAATAGCCTGTAGGCTATTTATCCGGCTTCCTGTGCCTAAATTTATACGACATGTCTGTTTTAGACGACCAAGGCAGCAGCAGCAGCAGGAGCAGCAGCGAAGGATGGACACCGTCAGCGATGGAGCTGCTAGTTGCTGAATGCAACCGACGTTTCGACCACCAGACTTCGCTTCTGTCTGGCCTGACATGTAGCGCTCCTTCACTGATATCCGGCGACACGTGGCGAGCATAATGACAACTACATGACTGCTTAAAGTGCTTATTGTTCCTGACCTTCCAGACCCATGCGCGTTCACAGCAAGCACAGTGGCGGTTCTGGCCTGAAACTGGGAGTATTGCGGCACCCCGACATTGGCTCAGCACCCCAGTTTGATGTGCCTTAATACACTGGTCAATGGGAAATTTTATTGGTGATCATACCGGTGAAGTAAAGGCCATCTTGTTCAGTGGAGTTCGGGGTGGAGCACAGGACCCTCAGATTTTCGGGGCTGTAACCGCCACTGAGCAAGCACTATTTAAAAAGTGCTAGAGGGGCAAATGTTGACAGTCGGTCACTCAGTTTCACACTGCAGACGCTATAGTTAGCGTAATGCGATTGCTCGAATTGTTGGGAAAATGTCCAGAAACGGGCGACTGAATTTTCCCAACCAATACAAAGTCCTATCAGTTTGCGCCAGATTATGAGTCAATGCATGACCCTGTAATGACTGATCAGCATTTTGCTTGGAACGCAGACTCAGCTCGGTCTGACAAAAAAAATCAATCAGTCAATCACATTCCCCGGTATGCAAGCAATAACCTATAATAAGAAACTTGACAGTTTATGATGTTTGCAGAGCGATTACGTTTTGTGCCATATTAATTCGGCCGTTGTTTTAGTTGCCGCCGAATTTGATGATTCTAGGATAAGACTGGGGATAGGGTCGGGAACAGAGATAAATAGCATTTTTGGCTATAGCGGACCCGAACCGTTTTAGTCTGGTTTTATGGGCTAATCCTACTCGGTCATTTTTCCAGCAGGCGTCATATCACTGATTCGTGTCTGTCCGTATATATCGCAGGCCAGGCTATCGCGTAATTCGTCACGCTGAACGACGAGTGATGAATGTTATGCGATGTTGCACTCGTCGTAGCGGCGAAAAAAATAATATCTGATTCTGTAGCGATGCAGACCACGTCTCGCTGAGTAACGGCGGCGGCATCGGCGGCGAGATCAAAGAAAAGATCACAGAAGCTGGCGGATTAGTGCGTATCTGCAGATTGCAATTAGCCACCGCAGACTATCATTCGTCAACGCGTGTATAGGCTACTCTGTCGGCGTGTTGACTTCTCTATTGACTGATAGCCAGCTTTGACCGGCCTACAAAACCTCGCACAGATTAGTTTGGCCAAGCTTTTCTTCTACAAAGTCGAGCTTTCGTGACAAAGTTATCGATTTTTTTCGCTGCAAGAAATATCTGGCAAAAAATTGGCGTAACGCATTAACGCTTCGTAAAGTTTCCGTATTTGAGGGTAGTTAAGTCGTAAAATAAAAAGTGCTTTAGCCTATTTGACACGTAGGCGCGATCTATCTTCAGGTGTGCTTGGGCCTTTGTTTTAGCAAGATTCGTTCGACATTAATTTTATCTTAAAGATCATCAATGTAAACCGCGGGCTCAGAGTTATGACTTGTATGTGATGTGAAATTCCCCCGTATCGTGCTCCTCCTCTGCCTTCCGTGAATAATCTGGATCTACTGTCGCTGTTGTAGTAGCCTATATACTGGTTGTGACTGCTCCAAATTCGGTTTGCAACGAAACTTTATGAGCGGCTTTTTGGCGTAGTCTCTGCTAATTGCCAGTTTTTATGCGGTAAGCAACTGAGAACGTTTTGTAAACACTTTTATCTGGTTTGCTTTTAGATTAACGCGTGTTTTGGAGCCTGAGGTGCCTATGTGCATGGTTTTAGATACGAGGTGCATTCCCCGCTGGAAGTATAAACACAGAAGTTACAAGCGCATTGTTTAACTTATCATTAACAATACATAAGTTTCTGCACCACCGTGCACATAGTTTTGCTGCTGTGCCTATATATATTTTTGTTATGTATTTTGTTATGTCGCTACCAGTGACGGTAAATAAAAATAATTCGAAAAAAATAAAAGCTACAACTACTGTCTTTTGCACTGTGTCCCCAAAAACGCAACGCAGTCAAAACGTGGTTAGATACTAAATGACCGTTTTGTAGCAAATTGTCTACAGAGCGTGCTAATGAATATTTTTTAAGTTGTTTACTATTTAGCGAAAATATGGAAATTAGTCAATTACGTTTTTCGGAGGACACAGTGTATGAAACTTAAGTAGCACAAAGACGACGAACAGTGCTTTCGGCAAATGTACAACGCTGAGAGATAGAGACAGAAGATAGACTCACTGTCGATACCAACTACAACGACGAATCTTTATGTTCGTTTTGCATCGCTGCGCAGAACTTTTTTTTGTTTTCTTAAAATAAGCTTATTCGCGTGAATCGCCGAAGTGTTCGATATTCAGCGAGCTGTTGGCTGGGCGTGCGTTCGGCATTGCAGACGTTCGCAGCGTCGTGATTATAAGACCGACTACTGATGATGACGATGATGATGATGATGAATTGACATATCCACTCCAGTCAGACGGGCGCGTTATAACGATCTGTTTCCGTGCTCCAGGGCAGTTCTGATTAGCGACGATAATCTACACCTTAATTACGCGACATCCGAATAACGTCAAATTATTATATTGATACCGGCGACGTAATGCTGTCCCATAAGTTTCTGCACGCCCTTCCACCTAACAGTTTGATTGGCTGCGAAGCATGCGATAAATCGTGAATGTGGATGCGGGTCTGACAAAACATTTGGTAGAATTTATGTAACAAAACTGTTCAGTTTATACCATAGATGTAAAAAAACGTTCCAGGAAAAATAAAAAAAACGTTAAAAAACGTAAAAAACGTGGCAAGAATAAAAAAACGATTTAAAACGTTGAATAAAAGACCGTTAGCCATAATGTGTTTAACTGCTTGCCTAATGCTTAATGCTGTAAACGCAGCATACCTGGATTAATAGTTTAGATAAAAAGAACTTGATTTAATTCTAATTCAGCTTTGTTGTCGTAAGACAACGGCATTAAACTAACTAAATATGCTAGTTAAAAACGTTTTATTTAGTATATTTGGACTAACTAAGTAAACTACATCACTATAACCTACTAATTCGTTTCTGTAATCCCAAAAGTGCTTCACGAAGCTTTTGATGGGATTTTAATGCACGTTTTTTAAAGTAAAAAAACGTTGAGCAAAATTAAAACGTGAAAAACGTAAAATAACGTGACAAGAATAAAAAACGTTAAAAAACGTTTCTTACATCTATATGGTTTATATACGGTGTAAGAGTGACATCGTGGTTGTAGATATAAAACAGCACAAATCACAGTATAAAAATTCAAACTTTACTATTACACAGTCAGCAAAGTTCTTCTGACAAATTTTGCACGTGGGGAGATGTGCCAGACATAATCATCTGTGCAAAATTTGATGTGAAAAAATTTAGGGGTTCGGGATATACGGAAGGTCAAATTTTGTGGTTTCCCATTGAAATGGCTGGTCACCCTTACAACAGTGCTGCGCTGCCGCACAGCCTGTGATATGTTTTGTTGTCAGGCATCTGATGGGTTTGTCTGATCGACGGTGTCTGTTATACCCCGTTTACACGATCGAGCTGGCTCGACGAGCTGGCTATATTAGCTGGACGAGCCAGTTCGATGTTTGCTCGATCGTGTAAACGGGGTATTAGGCAGACATATAGCATATACTATAGCTTGTGGTTCCCGGGAAGTAAGCGGTGTTGGTGGCGTGTGCAGGCACCACAACGTAATACATTGAGGCTCCGACATCAAAAAGTTTGTTCGTGCAATTATTTTCCAGTACGATGGCGTATATGCATGGCAACGATACATCAGCGTTAGAAATAGGCCTACGACAATCTGTACTAGGTCTTAAAGTTGTGGACGGCTGTACGTGAAGCCGTAGACGGCTGTGAAGCCCAAATCGGCGTTAAAGCCCAAGATTAGCCGGTACTATAGCCCTGGTAAAGCGTAGCATATCCGATCTAAGGAAAATTGGTCTGCACTTGGTTGGCTGGGATTTTAGAAATCAGTCGGATCTTCGGAGCACTAAGCTCCACCACCGCGACAAGGTGGCAAACCACGGTGGGGCAGTACAAATGCATTGCGCGTCAAAAAATATGGCAGTGGGCCTCAGCTAAGGATAGAAAATTTATGTCTGTAGAAAAGTATTTTTAGTTAATCGAAGTTTTAGATTTTCTAATTATTTTTTAATGATTTTTTGGGGGTTTTGGTTTACGAAAAGTTTGTGCACCATAATACTCTAAGTCACATCGTTTTTACGCGCGAGAGCTATAGCATAGCCAGCTAAGGCGCGTACTAGGTACGGTAATTCTGTCTTGGTGTCTTGCTGTCAGGTCCCGGTACCGATCCAAGGCCAAGTGAGATAGAGACTTCGGTTTTCAACGTGTGATAGCTTGGAGCTGTAGCATTTCGTGACAAAATTTCGTGCCGCTGGGTCAAGGGGGTCCCCTTGAACGAAAGGGAGAAAGAGAGCACCTCCTCTAAAAAGACGATATTTATAGCTCTAGCTCACTTAGCGTTAAAATGGTTGCAGATAGGCACAGACATGCTACGTATCATAGCAAGCACTGACGACAAGCTTCTTAGGAATGTCAACATCGATGACCTTGAATTACCTTGAACCCCTAAAACAAGAGGTTTTAGTGAATTTTTCGCGATTTCGGGCTGCGACACACATTTTCAAAAATAAACTGTGCCGAAATGGCTGGAGATAGACCAATATAACCTGCGTATGAAATTTTTAACATTAAATGCTAATTTTAGCAGTCTAAATCTCGACTCCCTACATTCAAGAAGGCTTGCGCACGCGGGTGTCAGAGAGGGGTGTTTGTCTAGAAAGTGGTTATTTTTCCGATATTGGTTTCTCTGGCGTAAAAAACGGTTACAGATAGGCACAGATATGCTGCTTATTATAACAAGCACTGGAGTGGCGATCAGTTTCTTAGTGGAATTAACATCGATGACCTTGAATGACCTTGAACCCCAAAATAGGGTTTTAGTGATCTTTTGTGCGATTTTTGGCTGCAGAACAGTGAATTGTGACGAAATTGATGTAGAATAAAAATAGACCAAGATTACCTGAAAACAGGAACTGCAATAGGTTTTCGCGCGTCTCATGAGCATGTGCTCAGATTTCTTGTTCTGTAAATTATAGAAAAACTCAAAAATCACGATAAAAATTTAAAATTAAATAATTATGATGTACAATTTAAATTGCACTACGAATAAAAACTTAAAATTTGGACGTTCCCGGCTTTAGTTTTTTTACGCGCGACAGTTATGCTTCGCGCGTCTTAGCCATGGCTTGGGCGTCTGTCCGTCTGTCTGTCACACCTTTTAGCCCTATCAAAAAAAGTGCAAGCTAGGATCATGAAATCTTTACTGTTGGCTGCCACAAGGAGTTTTTCGTGACAAAATTTCATGCCCCTTGTCGAGGGGGTTCCCCTCGAACGAGGGCGTCAAAGAGGGATACCCCCTAGAAACAAAAGTTATTTTGCCGCTATTGGCTCGCCTAGTGGAAAAATTAACGGCTGCAGATAGGTACAGATAAGTTGCTTATCATAACAAGCACTGGACACGGGCTTTTTAGTTTTATCAACATCAATGACCTTGAACGACCTTTAACCCCCAAAAAAGTTTTTGCCGAATTTCCGCATTTTTCTGCAGCACCGCACACTTCAAGAGTGAGTTGCGACGAAATGGCTGGAAATAAACCAAGACAACCTGCACATAAAATTTTTAGCATCAAACATAGATTTTTTGTAGTCTAAGTCCCAATCCCTTAGGTTCAAGGAGGCCTGCGCACGCGAACTTTGAAGAGAAGTACCCCTCTAAAAAGTGCATGGTTATTTTATCGATTTGGCTCGTCTAGCGTGAAAACAGTTGCAGACAAGCATAGACATGCTGCTTATCATAAGAAGCACTGGTGACAAGCTTTTGTGGGGAATCTACCTCGATGACCTTAAAGGACCTTGAACCTTCAGAATAAAAGGTGTTAGTGAATGTTAGTGATTTTTTTGCGATTTTCGGCTGCTGTGCACACTTCAAGGGTGAATTGCGACGACATGTCTGAAGATGAACCAAGACAATGTGCGAACAGGAACTGCTAAGGCTGTAGCGCGTGTCATAAGCTTTGTTCAAATTACTTGTTTAAACAATTTGTGTTTTGGCCCATGGACTCAGCCGTTAATACCTGCAGTAGTCTGAGTGCGCGTTGGCATGGCAACATGATGTCAAATCCAAAAAAATGTTTTTTAATGTTTTTTATTTACAGCAATCCACAAATATACATGATTGTATGTCGGCAGCTGATGACCAATGCACAGCCAGTGAATAAGCGTCAGCCACTAAGTCACTCTTTTCCAGGGAGGATACGCGTTCCCCCACTGTTTTATTTAACTGAAATCCATGTAAAAACGGAATTGGTGATGTATTTTGTGTTTGAGACGTTTCGGCGTCAGCATATAATTTTTTTCTGTCTTTTTTTCTATAATTTCATTTTTGTACATATCCAATGTCACAGTATTCAATGGGCAGTTCAAGCATCAATACGTTGTCATGCAACAGAGCAACCATGCAACATTCGATCAACACGAATGAGAAAGAATGGGGTAAGTCCGCGTGTTTCAGAAACGAAAGAGAAAAACGTCCGGGGGTATGTCCAGAGGGGAAATGACCTACACCCATGTGGGTAAACCTACAGTTTAGCGATGTACAAGAAAAGCTGGTATCTGTTCGACGGTCATAAATAGCAATAATTTTTCTATCATCCGGTCACTGCGGGTTATGCGCTTCTGCGCCAAACGAGAGGCCCATTACAGGCGAATGGCTGCTGCAGCAGATAGCACTGTTAATTAATTAACTTCTAGTTTTTTTGTCCGTAATAATGCAAAGTCTCCTCTAGCTATTCATCGTTTCCAGTGAAAAGCGCAGTTTCGAATGTAGATGGGCCTACATGCTGCAATTATTGCGACTTGACTGCGGCCCGATATTACGAATGAACACAATGACAAGCATTCCATCAGAGATAATCCCTTTCTCCGGAGAACGACATTGGATAAAACGCTTTTAAGCCTTACCGGTACTCAATGCATTTGTGACAGCTGTTCGTTACGCTAAATAACTTGCAAAGTTGATAAAACATGCATTTTTGGTCAATAGCCATTAATCACTGTTGTTTTAAATCGAAATTACACAGAGTTGAAATGTTCCTGGTAAAAGTGAGTTTTTTTGTAAAATTCAGCTGGCGTAAAACATTTCAAGTTTCATGAGTCAGAATTTTTACTGGCACTTTAAATGCGCCGTCTGCCAGCTTCGTTCTTGGCAGAGTTCTTAAACTTCTCTCAGGTGTAGCCTACAGTTGTGCCGTGGAAAACGACGTACAAGCACAGCTCGTATTGTCGGCCGACTCGACGTACTGAAAAGAGTAAGTAATAACCGATTTTCTTGACGTTTTAATATGGTAGCTTTATCGCACATTGTAGGCACTACAGTTCGTGATTTTTCAGTTCTAGGCCTAGAGCCTATGATTAGCGCAGATCGCAAAGGCATGCAAGCTTAGCTGGGCACACGTCGTTTTTAGTGCGAGAACATCGTATATATGTCTATAATAGTAATTGGAGTACGTCTAACGATCGTGGCTATTTCTACATCAAAGCAACTGCCTTGGTTCGTATTATAATCTCATCTTGGAGTACGGTGCACTGACGTATTGATACGTAATGACGTAGGTCTAGTTAACAGTCTTCGACTTGAGCCGATATCGGCCCCAACATTATGTTATAAGGTTGATTATAATGTATGTAACAAAACTTGAACTAAACTAAACGTAAGCCTACGATTAAAATAATTTGAGCAAAGCCCACGTGACGCGCGACATCATCGGCGCTGTCACCTGCGCGTGCAATAAAATAATCATGCGTTTTGAATAAAGTAGGCCTACTCAAATTTGACGTTCCAGAAGAGAAAATTCCTTGCACGTAAAGGATCTAAACATAAACTGCTAAAATCTACGTTGTAAGCTAAACATTTATTATGCATGTTGTCTTAGTCTATCTCCAGTAATTTTAGCGCAATTTACTGTTAAAGTAGGCGTCGTAGCCAAAAATCGCGAAAAATCACTAAAACTTCGCTTTTTGGATTTCAAGGTTGTTTACGGTCAGTAATGTTGGTACCCCTAAAAAGCTCGTCAGCAGTGCTTGTTGCAGTAAGCAGCAAGTCTATGACTACTGCCTATCCGCAACTGCAGGCTTTCACGCTAACTTAGTGGACAGTAGCAAAAATCGCGCATTTTAAAAGAGTACCCAAATGTGACGTACATAGAACTCTTTGAACCTAGAAGGTCTAAACTCAGGCTGTTAAAGTCTACGTTTAATGCTGAAAATTTCATTTGCAGGTTGCCTTGGTCTATTCTCAGCCGTTTTGGTGCAGTTCACTTTTAAAATGTGCGCCACAGCCGTAAATCGAAAAAATCACTAAAATCTCCTATTTTGGGGATTTAAGGTAGTTTAAGATTATCGATGTTGGTACCTTCGGAAAACTCGTCATTAGTGCTTGTTACGATGAGCAGGAAATATGTGCTTATCTGCAACTGTTGTTCACGCTAGACTAGTCGATAGCGACACACAATAACGACTTTTTGGAGGTACCCTTCTTTGACGTCGTCGTTCGAGGGAATCTCCTCACCCAGCAGTAGGGAATTTTCACAAAATAACTCGGTGTACTACATGTGGATTTTTAGTACTATAGTCGGTGCTTGAACACGGCGCTTCGATTAGCAATCAGCTTGGTCATCCGTACGTGAGTAGGCGGCGCAATGAGTACCAACAATACTATAAACCATGAAGTGTAAGCTGATGTCTAGCAATGGCTGAGGGCTAAAATATGGAGACAACGCCGCCCCATAGACTTTCTTGCTTGGGAAAACTGACACGATTTTTCGTTACGTATTATATTCAGGGTGTAAGCTATATAAACTTTACACGGCGGACGGGCAGGCGGGCGGACGTGAACTAGGCGTGGAGTGGGCTTGCGCGCACGGCTATCTCTACTACTTCCGGCCTGGAATTGAACACGATGAACTCATGCAGCGCAATCGCTCGACGGCCTTGTAGCAGCGCGCCTGAGTCCGAGGCGAGTAGAGTTAACGAGAGACGGACGTCGGTCGGCGTCAGCGTCTGTCTAAGCCGGCAATTCAATCCATCTTTCAGTCGACGTGCTTGCTTGCTTCCGCAGTCACACACTCGCTGCACGCGCTGCTGCTGCTGATGATGATGATGATAGTTCAACGCATGCATCGGCTGCTGAGCAGCTCTTCACGCCTCGCCGCTGACCTTAGCTGTACGGCCCTGTCCTGCCTTGCTACAGATGCGTCGTACCAGGAAATGTCCGATAGGCCTACTTTAAGTATCGAATGAATACCGACGCACAGTAGCCTAATGCTGCATGAAATAGAAGCGACAACGTCTAAGTAAGTAAATAAGTAAGTACCAATTATATAGCGCCAAAACTCAAAGAGAGTCAGGGCGTATGCAGTTCGAACAATCGCAGTACATGTACAGCAACTACATTAGGCAAATGATCTGAGCAATGCTCACCTGACGTGCGACAGCATCGGTGCTGTCACTTGAAAAATCAGTGTACAACGTGCAATATAAGATAATAGGCCTAATGCGTTCTGAAAGAGTACACAAATTTGAGGCCTCCGTTGGAACGACTCCTAGAACGTAAAAGTTCGAAATTTAGACGGTCATAATTTACGTTTTATGCCAAAAAAATCATACGCAGATTGTCTTGGTCCATGTCCAGTGATTTCGGTGAATCGAGTTGCTACTAAAATATGCGTCGCAGCCTAAAATCATGAAAAAATTACTTAAAGCATACTTTTTGAATTTCAAGGTCGTTGAAAGTCATTAATACTGGTACCACCAAAAAATAGTCAGCCACAATTTCTATCTGCAACCTTTTTAACTTTGAATTAAAAGATATTAGCAGATATCTCGCATTTAAAAGGATATCCATGTTTAACGCCTTGAATTTAGAGAACCGAAATTTAAACTGCTAAAATCTACGTTCAGTGTTAAAAAATTTATACGCAAGTTGTCTTGGTTTATCTCCGGCCATTTCAGGCGCTACAGGAAAAACTCGGCTGGTACTCTGTTCTTAATATTTTTTACAAAGTAATAAATGTTATTAAATGCTGATTATATAACTATTTTGTACCAAAAGTTGTTAATATTGAACCAGGATTATTAAAGTTAATTGTCACGTTTTCAATTGCTTCGGTCAGCGACTGTACCGAGCAGTAAAAATACTAGCCGGCAGGCGACTTGCTCGCGAGCTGCAAGCTTAGGCGACTTTTGGTCGGCTCCAGCGACGCTCATCGATAATCTGTCAGCAGACGGCATCCAGACGCAGAAACCTAACCATAGAAACGCTACCTAACAATAAGGGTCACCTATAGCTTGCGAGCCAAGACAGACGACAGTATATATTGTGAATTGTTTTCTGCAATATTCCATTAAGCCTTATATTCGTGCACAGCAGCAGCAGGCTCTGTAGCAGACGTTATATTATGCTTCGTGTCCATGGACACGCTCTGTCTTTAACGCCCGTCAGTAGATATGGAGCGAGCCGAGCTGTGCTGTGCGTAAACACCGCGTGGTCCTGACGTGCAGAGAAATCGACTTCAGCTCATTTGTGTGTGTGTGTGGCAGCAGCACACGCAACACGCAACGACAGACAGACATGTACAAATACATTGGATGTCGCGTGGGCGCAGGATACAGCAGCAGCAACTACTGCCTGCACAGGTACAATCGCTTATTAATATCTCCGATGACGTCAACTGTGACGTCGAACATTTACATCCTGTTTTTTTCTCGCGCTGCCTCGCAGGGATGCGGATGCTAGTGTATATTGAAACCGCCGACAAATGTGTAAGACGCATCGGAAGAGATACATCAAGGTTTGATCATTTTCTCCAAATAAGCTGATAGAAAACAGTAGCCTAATAAACAGTGACTGTTAATTCGTCATATCACAAACTTTTCATATTTGCGCTATTTTATCCGACAACCGGATGAATAGCTGCTAAAAAGGCAACAGCGGTCGACAAAACGTCAAGATTAGCAAAAAAGTTATCATTTGATTAACTAATACAGCTAGCTTATCGTGTTCGTTTACGTTTCGTTACTTCTTTCTGCTCTCACTCACCATTTCACTCGTGCACGTCGTCTGCCGTTTTTCTCGGCTGCCCGTGTATGTTTACAGCGCCAGTCAGACGTATATTTTATCGGCTTTTTAAAGCACTTCGACAGAGACAGACATTTCTAAATGCTAGTCGTCAGCGATCCTTCCTAAGGCTGTGTAATTCGTCTGTGTTGAATTGCTGGGAACTGTGCAATGTGACAGCATCGTGTACAGAAAGTGGCACGAAATTGCGACTTACTGCCATGCTCGTGCGACTGTGCTCTTACGAGCGTCGACAGCGCAATGAAGTTTTGCAGCAAACGACTAGCTACATGTAGTAGCTACCGGTACTTCACCAAATTTCGACTGGTGGTTGTTTCCATAAAAATACCTTTAGTATCTCTGAAATATATAGGAAATATGAAAGATAGGCCTATAAGAACAACGATGCTATTTTTCATTAATCGGAAGTTGCACTGTACACGCTGTCGATTGCTACCGAAATCAGCGATCTTGAATGACCTTAAACGGTTATTACGAACTCTACTGCAGTCAATATGCATGCATATTTGGAGCCCACCGAGAACATTTTATATCCAAACTTCTAGTAGACCAGAGAATTAGGCGGTGTCTAATTACGGTTTAAAGTAACAAAAATGTAAAAAATGTCATCGCATGCATCTCAGGAACTCGTTTCAGAGATATGACTCTCAGCAGTTTAGCTGCGCATGCGACTGTTTCTGTCAACTTTTTTTCCGCCGAAAACTAAAAACGTCTTAGGTTTCGACTTTGCGTGCTATCAACCCACATTTGTAGGGCCTAACTGCTTTTATCAGCAGCATTGCAGTTTTGTACGCGCGTATCGTTGCTGTGACATTTATTTTACCCTCGGAGCTTTAAATTGGACTTATTTATTTGATTGTTTTCTAACTAATGATTGATCGATCGATTGATGGATTTATTGATTGAATATGTATTTTGTGATGTTATATAATATATGCAGGAAATAAAGTGACGATAGAAGGTTGTCGGCGAGATGAGCAGTCTACAGATGCCAAGCGTCAACTCTACACTCGTTTGTTGCGATTCAACACCAGTTATAATTTCTTCTATAGCCAGTCATCAGCTAAATACTACAGACCACCAACAGAGCACAGCTGAAGACACACAGGGTGGTCTGGCGGTGGGTGGTCGTCCGACGTGCTGTCAGAACTGGTCGAGTCTTCTCCTGTTCGTTCTCGTCGCCGCTGGTGTCACCGGAAACACATTGGTCTGCTGCGCAGTCGCAGTCGAGCGCAAGTTACGTAACGTAACCAACTACTTCCTCGTGTCACTCGCTGTTGCTGACCTGCTTGTCTCTGTGGTCGTCATGCCCTCTTGCATTGCACACGACCTCGTCGGTAAGCACATACAGTAGTAAATTAATAATTAAGGATCAAAGTGATTTGACAATAAGCGGAATCGTTTCCGTTGCATTCCACAAGTGGCAACAGCAATTCGCAATTGCATGTTTTAGCTGGGAGTTTTACCCCAAATTTCCTTTTTCTTTGGGGGTCAGGTTTTATCTGAAACAACGTGTCATTAAACCCCACAAATGTAGGCCGTCTAGCGATTTCAGCAGAGAGCACGAATGTGACATACAAACGACTGACAGACAGATCAAAAGTCCAAAACACGCTATAAAGCACTGTGTAAAAATAAGCAGTATCGCTTGCATTGCAAGTATTTTTGCCTAATAATAGCAAGAAGCGATCAAAGATCTAAAACCACCGCCGTTAATGGTGCTGCCATCTAGCTAATACAACCGACCTAATTGTTGCTCGAGTCTCGCTCACTTTCCCGAAAATGTCAACCAAAATGTTGTGCATCCATATCAGGAATTACCGCTAATAATCTGTACTAATAGGCCTACGAGTCCTTAACCGAATCGTCACTAAAATCTCAGTGATTAGTTTGTTTCGAAACCACCCACTTTTCTGTAAAAAGCCGTTCGCAAGCTGTTGAAATTGCCTATTCCATACAGTGGCGTATTTAGGATTTGGCAAAGAGGGCCACGGCGAGCGCGCAGAGCGCGAGCCTATAACGGGGGTCTGGGGGCGGAGCCCCCAGCGGGGTCCAGGGGCAGAGCCCCTGGTCGGGGGGTTAGGGGGGCGAAGCCCCCTGAAGCTGAAACACTTTTTGCTTTTGTACGCTCAATGGAAGCCGCAAATTCGCCCATTTTTTCTGAAATTTGCTCGAAAACGGCAAAAAACGCACCTTTTCATATAAAGTCGCCTGTAAAAAATTTTCATGGTCGGGCCAAAGGGGGGCCATCGCACCATGCCCCCCCTAAATACGCCACTGATTCCATATACCACTAGAACGTAAACTGATATTTTGCAGCGTACCTCGGCAAGTTAAACACAATTTACTAAATAAAACTAGCTTATACGCAACAACGTGTTACCACAAATCATGGTGTTACAGTGTAGACAATAACACTAGCAATTTGTAAAAAATATTCTGAATTTTTACGCTGGACAGCATGTACAGTATTTGCTTTGCGCGTCTTAGCCATCGTCTAGCTCCGTCTGTGAGTGTGTCTGTGTGTCCGCACTATCAAAACGGTGCAAGCTCGGATTACGAAATCTTCACTGTGGCTGCCACAAGGACTCTATCGTGACAAAATTTTATGCGCCTGGGTAAGGAGGTTACCCTCGAACGGAGGCGTGAAAGAGGGGTTCCCCTAAAATGTGCTTATTTTACCGCTATTGGCTCTATAGCGTGTAAACGGCTACAGATAGGCAAAGACATGCTGCTTTTTGTAACAAGCACTAGTGACGAGCTTTATAAGGGTGTCAACATCGATGACCTTGAACGACCTTGAATTTCTATAATAAGTTGTTTTAGTGAATTTTTTGCTGCGACACACATTTCAAGAGTGAATTGCACCGAAATGGCTGGAGATAGACTAAGGCAACCTGCACATGACATTTTCAGCATTAAGTGTAGATTTTATTGCTGCAAGTTCCGACTCCATAGGTTAAAGGAGGGCAGCGCACGCGGGCGTCAAAGAAGGGGACCCTTTTCTAGAAAGTGGTTATTTTACCGCTATTGGCTTGCGTGCGTGAAAACGCTTGCAGATAAACGCAGACATGCTGCTTATCATAACGAGCACTAGTGACAAGCTTTTTCACGGTGTCAACGTCAATGACCTTGAATTACCTTGAACCCCAGAAATAAGGGGTTTTAGTGTTTTTTGTAATTTTCAACTGCGAGGCACGCAATTGCGTAGAAATAGCTGGAGATAGACAAAGACAACCTGCTAATAGGAACTGCCAAGGCTGTCGCGCGTCTTATGAGCTTTACTCAAATTACTTGTTTGAACATGGTATCATAATCATTGGTCGAGGTATGCGCTCTGTCTAGTTAAGTTGAATTTAATCGACGGGCGGGTCGACATTCCTGTCTTCAGTTGTTAAAAACAGCAGACTGACGCGTGCGTATAATAGGCACGTGCTGCAGGCTTCTTGATAGTCTTTACATTGGCGCTTGTCGACGTTTCTTTTTTCTCTGTCTGCACGGTGCAAACTTTTGCATCAGTGTCCCGCGGTTACGCCAGCTTCAAATGCTTTCACATGCACAGTCCGGAACATTGCTGTATAAACTATAGCGTTCGCGTGTGAGATCCCACCATACCTTGAACTCGTCGTAACCGTATACCTTGCGAACGTTATACGCTGTCCGGAAAAAAGTAACCCTCATAGAGGGTGGCTTACAAATGCCCGCAACGGACAACATGCAATTTCTCCGCAACCAGTTGCCCTCGAAGTTTTTGTATGGGGACGTTTAGTGACCATCTTAAATGTGCTAGTGGAAAAAAGAGTAACAAAAATATTATTAGATTGTGACCAATATAATGTACTCCTATAGCGCGCGTCATTTTCTTTTGTATTCTTTTGAGAGCTTTTTCGTTCCTTTAGGCTTGTATTAGAGACCCGGCGTCTAAAGTACTGCGCGGCGAACTAAAACGTATTCACTACAGGCACGACCGCCTCGTGTCAACACGGCATAATTGAGACCCGTTTAATATTATACTAATAGTGGGCGTCGAGGTCGTTATTGGAAATTGTATCTCTATCTCCGAAGTTTATAAAATATTGCCCGATTTTAGAAACTGAGAGGAAAGAATTTCCAATAATGGTCGACGACGCTAGTTGCCATTTGTCTTGTTATACTTCAACGCGTGCGTCTATCTGGCACCGTTATGGAGATATGGCACCTTAAAGATAATGGGGTCACGACCTTGACATTTTGGGGTCACGTGACGTCATCGGTCACGTGACCATTTGACTCCGGTCTGTCGACTTCCTATAGGTGGTCCATAGTGACCATGCGTTTATCTAGCACCGTTATGGAGATATGGCCGTTTGAAGTTTTTCCAGGAAGGCTTTTCCAGAAACAGAAATCGGTCGTCGGTCGGTTATCAATATTACATTGATCCCATATACTCCTCTTCGCTACGTTAGAAGCGTAGCGCGCAAAGAGTAAAAAATTACTAAAAGTGTTTGATGTCACTCTAAGCTATATTATAACGAGAACTCAGCGACTCGCTTTGTCGATCGCTTTGTATTATGAGATTTCGACTATCAACTCTTTGTAGTTAGCCTAGGCTATAGGCACTCATTGGTCACATTGTCAGTTATCTGATTGGTTAATAAGCCATTTTGTCTGCGCGACTTTCTGGCTGTCTGTTTGTCTGTTACACACGGTAGACGTACTGCATAATCATGGTGGTTCCTATAGTACTTTACTATGGCGTGCGTGTGTGATGATTGGTTGGCGGGAATTGTAGAGGTCAAGTCGAGGTCACGCGTGCACACGTACGTGTGACGTCACGTAAATCAGCGGCTGTAGCCGGCTGTCCAAGGCACCGCACATTTCTGTAATGTACGGAGTGGGCCGAAAAAGTAAGTTTTTAACTTTTGTCCATATCTTTGCCAAATATTGACCAATTTTCAAACTGCTTTCAGTAGCACATTGTGTGAAAAATTTGCAATAGCGTGAATATCCCACTGCACCTTAACTGCTTTGCTACACTACCTCGTAAAATATTAATTTTTAAAAATCACTATAATCAAAATACTTATGCAAATACTTTTTCAAAAGCATTTTCCCAATATTTTTATTAGTATTTTTGAATAAAATTGTGTTTAGTTGCTGATACGTTTACGTTGTTTGCGATCAAAAGTTGATCATATTGTTGTAGCCTGTAGGCCTACATGATTGGCCATAAATCAGCTTTAAACTTTAAACTCTTGTTTATATCTTCACTACATGTGGATGGATTTTTAAAATTCTTTCACTGTTATACTCAGCAGAAAATGTAAAATAATAACTTTACACATAATGCGCATATGACATTCTAAAAATGTCGTTACATTACCTTAAATATTTTCACAAGTTGCATCGACCGAAAACATGGTAACGACAGACCAGGCGTTCGCATACTTGAGAGAATGCTAACGCGATCCAAGACACAAAGTTTTAATTATTGAAATCAATGTTCAGTGTGCCTCCATATTACTCTAGACAACTGCTTACAGACTCTGACGCCATTCATTGATGCTTTTAATTTCAAAAAGATTATAGTGACTTTTTGAAACATTGTACAGTAGCGACGCAGTTTAAGTGTGGTGGGATATTTAGTATTCACCTTAGCTACAGCAAATTTCTTCTAAAATGTGCCGGCTAAAAGTTTTGAAAATCGGTCAGTGTTTGGGGAAGACAAACTTTTTGGCTCACCCTGTATAGTGCAGTCTGTGTGTATATCTATGGGTGGGCTGCAATCAGAATAGTCTTTATAGTGCCGTGCGCGTGCCGTCAGTTGTTGCGTTGTTGTCAGCTGTTTTATCACATCCTATACACTCTCTACTGCTATCACTCCGCACAGCTGCTGTACCATTTTACGACAATCGCTTTTTACACTACTTTGTGGAATATAAATTTTCAAAAACCACTGTAATCAATAGAAATAGCGTACGTAGGCAAAGGCTTATCTTATGAAACTAAAAACATTGTGTTTTTGTTGCTGATTCAAAGAAGATAGTCAAGTAAGTAAAGTGTTGTGTAGTTTCGCGTTTTCGATATGATTTCGACATACTTTTTGTAATAATAAAGCTATAGTATTTTGTTTAATATCATAACCAAGAATTTGCTAAGAAGGGGGACAAAAAGAGTTTCCAAAAGTTCACACGGCTTCACAAGGTGAACAAAAGTTTCCAGCGGGGTCCAGGGGCAGATCATTTTATGCGCCGAAGTCCCTCTTGACTGCGCAACTGATTTTACCGTTGAGGTCATTGAGTTTTCCGGACAAGCAGATCCGTCAAAACTTGCGATTCAGACTTTAATGCACTGGTTATATTATCGACCGCTCAACAGTGGTCTAATTTTTCCAGTCTTCGTTGTTTCTGTTTGAGCGGATGGCCGTATATCGATGTTGAGCGTCCGATGAGCGCTGGAGTTGATGGGGCGACTCAGTTCACTGACCAGCACAAGGTGCCTAACACAAAATGTAGCGAGCGGCGACTGTGCTGACGACGTACACCAGCCCATGTGCGGGCACGGCGCACGTGTCGACATACCAAGCAGAAACGTGTCGTCAGACAATGCACTGCCATATATTAGCACCGTGCCAGGAAATACCATAGACGGATGGTCACTCGGCAAGCAGCATTCGGTCCCGTGCGTGATTTAGACGCAGACATAACTAGCTGACGGAGAAAGAAGTCGTGAAAGAACCGAACGCAATCACAGGTGACAAGACTCGTCATCGCTTCGCTCAGTTGTAATCGATCTTATTCACGATCAGAATTGATCCGACACACGCTGTATACCGACACAGCGCAGTCGGCGTAACTTTGGAGCTGCGGGCTAGGTCGATGATTCGGAATATTAATATTAAATAGAGTGTACATGTACATACAATATCCGCAAAAAGCCGTAATAAAACCACAGCTATAGCTGCTAGCCTTGTTGCATCAGCGTATTTGCCTTTAACGAGTTTCAGAAAGTGGGCGAGATTTGTGTCCCGCCTCCACTTTCTATGGTTGCCCCGCCCATAACAGCGATGCATCTGCAGCAGAATCTGCGACAGACGTATCACGATGTCTGGACACATACGTCGTCTGCAAGAATAGGTTCCTGCGCATGAAGCACTTCGTCTGGTTGTCAACACTGTAGTGCAGGTGACCGACGAGATAACAGCCCGGACTGGAAGCGTCCGCGAGGTCGTCCTCGACTTACGTGTATCAGACGTGCAACTGGAGGTCGACGTCGGGCTCAGCGCAGATGCTGGCTAGGACATGATGAGTGATCGTGATGTCTGGAGGCCGCAACGACCCGGTCAAGCGGTCTAGTGAGTGAGTGAGTGAGTGTCTTCTAGTGTGATAGACCTATTATCACTGTGGATTCGTGCAGTGCTAGCGTTTGGCGTAACGATTGATTTTAGACTGATTGATATTGCATGGTTACAGGTTACTGGCCGTTCGGGCTGGCGCCATGTGCCGTGTGGCAGATCGCCGATGTAACCTGCTGTACGTCGTCGATAATGCACATGTGTACGATCTCGTTGGATCGCTACGCGGCACTGCGTCGGCCTCTCGTAGCGCGAGCTCGCCATGCGTCAATCGCCGGAGTCTGGACTCGTGTCACGTTCATATGGACGCTGTCGTTTGGCATCGCCAGCCCACTTATCGCTCTGTCTGTACACAGACCCGACGCCCTGCTCAGTACCGAGCTGCAGTGTTTCATCGACTACGCGCCGTTCCTCGCCTACGGGTCGCTCGTCGCTTTTTTCTGTCCGCTAGCCGTCATGTTGGTAAGCGCCTCTTGGGGTTCATCCGACAGCTTAAGTTACTTAACCGACGTTTGCATTGAAATCTGTACTCGTGTACGCAGTGAGTAAATAATGTCGACTAACGAACGTCCGTCTACGTCTTAGGTAAATGTTGGTCCCTCGATTTTCAAAATTCTTTCGCTGGCACACTTTTCGACAAATTCTCGACAAATTTGTTATTGATATATAATCAAAAGATTATCGACTAATTAGCACAGTAAATGATTAATCTGACAATACACTCAGTACATGATCACTCAGTCACTCACTCACTAAATCTTGCTAAAAAGTAAGGAAAAATTAAGTATAAGTAGCTGGTGCGTGTTTGTAGGCCTAAGTTACCAAGTGTACTTGTAATCGGCATAATGAGACAAAAAGTAGTAGTTATAACAGTAGTATTAGCAGTGGTAGTAAGCCTAGTAGAATCAGCAGCAGTGTGATTGTCTGTGGCAGGTGACCTATGCTCTGACAACACGTCTGCTACGCCGGAGAGCAGTGCAGGCGGAGAGATTATCACGCGAGGGCTCACTACGCAGAATCACCTCACAGAGACGCCGTAGACGTCACAAACAACCAGCGACCAACACGACGGTCAGATACGTCAGGCCTCTAGGCCACAGTTACCACACAGAGGTGTAGGCTTGATCCTAAGGAGAAGTACATGTAGGTGGGAGACTCAGTTGCATAAGTCAAACTCTTGCTTGAATTTTTGCTTGATTGCCCTTTATTACGCGCGAAAGCAGCTACTGCTTTCAGCGCGTATTAGCCATCACAATTCTCTCCGTCTGTCTGTCCGTCTGTCACACGGGTGGATCAGTAAAAAATGGCGCAAGATAGAATCACCAAATTTTCACCGTCGGCTGCTTAAAAAATCTAGTTTCAGGAACCGTAAAGCTTTTCCGTAAATTCGAAGGGGTCACCCCAAACGAGGGCGCTAAATGAGAGGGAGTGGGCAAAATTTGCAATTTTTGGCCAATAAGTCGCTGTATCTCAGTAACGGTGCGAGATAGGGCCTAAGCTACTATTAATCACTAATAGAAAGTCGTACACTGGCTCTCGATTGGCGCCGAATTCAATGACCTTGAATAACCTTGAAGGCCAAAATAGGGGGTTTTATGGATTTTTTGGCGATTTCGGGCGGCGACACAAGTCTATATCATTTACAAGGTGGCGCCACGGAACTATTGTTATGCGATCCAGATAGAAAATTTGGTATTTGTATATTAACTTAGCGTGAACACCCCAATTTTCAGCTAAACTACTAAACCGGAAATGCTATAGGCTTTCGCGCGTCTCGTGAGCATTAGCTCAAATTTCTTGTTTTAAAACTGTATTTTAGTATACAAGCAAGTGCTAAAGTCCACTCAGTCTTCCGTGAGGTTAAAGCGGGGCGCGTTCATATGTGCCGGGTGACAGGTATAACTCCATGTGGCACAGCACAGAAATAGGACAGGTGACGCTCTGTAGCTGATGCTTGGGTTCACATGAAAAAGGAGCTATTCACAGTTCACACCTTAAACGTTTAAAGTGTTCACAACACTTAATAACGAGACGTCTGTGCCGCGCAGATACGGTACACGTCAGCGCGGCGCGTCACTGCAGCCGATGACGTCAGCGACTGCGTCATCTCACAGAACAATGACGTCATCGATCACCAGCATCACCAGCGAACGACCAGCGCCACCGGGGTTATGGCTCAGCTTGGACCATGCCACAACGAAGAGAAGAACTCGATGGATCTCGAGCAAGGACCACACAGCGTCCCGGCAGCAGCTGTATACAACGGCCGGACGATCAGCCGTCATCACAACGACGACGACGACGACGATGAAGGAGACTCTAGCCACCTCTCAGCCGCCACCACACGGCGTACTGTGTCCCTACGCTGCCAGTCCTTGGAGGACAAAACGGACCAAGGCAGGCGCTCTGCCACAGTTC
>Ga0209367_1000150_pt1 | contig 52635 bp, 42 predicted proteins | sample WorMetLIZISLAND2_FD_187412 | JGI IMG/M metagenome (GOLD analysis project Ga0209367, IMG submission 187412) | Marine gutless worms symbiont microbial communities from Max Planck institute for Marine Microbiology, Germany - Olavius geniculatus... ... | reverse complement strand
ACTTTATACATGCCGCTTGCAGTTGCATTAGCCTATTTTGTCTCCTTTTAAACCGTGGTTAGTGGCCGTGCTTTGGCCCAGATGGGTTGATCGAAGCGACAGGCGGCAGCGATCGCGCAACGAAAAAAAAATCTACTAAAATTTAGATGCCGGCAAAATTGTGCAAATGTTTGAAGGACGTCGCTCAGTAGCAGTCAGCAGCAGCAGCGCTATAAATAGCGATGGTCTGTCGGTTGTTGAATTGACAGACTGACAGACCTACTGTCAGAAATTATGCTAGAAAAAGCCAGTGAAGAAGCTTATTAAGCTAATCTGCCTGTCTTTAATGACTGGCATAAAGCGTCGCCAGTCAACAAAGATTGTCGGCTAATACCCATCCTGTTGTGATACATTGGGAAGAACACTTGAATCTGCGAGTGTAATGCATTTGTGACTAGTGTGACGTTATGGTATCATCTCCTGATCCCTAAAGTGTGACGTCTTGGTACCTATTCGACTCCGATCACGCTGAGTGTTTTTAGTCATTGTTTTGTTATGACAGTGCCATTTTATTGTGCTGTTTAAATATATTTTGTTGAGTCTCTGTTGAGATAGTTTCAGGGAATCAGATACATAATGAGCTTTTATAGTTAGAGTAGTGATTAACATATCATGAGCAGTCAGAGGCATTGATGTCCATTCCATATTTTGCTTTAAGCTGAATCTATATCTGAGGACATAATGATGAACAATTTTACTTGTGCATTGTGTAGCAAGGGATTTATGATTAACTCTTTTCATGTGCAGCTTGTGTAAAGTACTTAAAATTTCATTATAGTCTACTGCTAACAGTATTACAAAAAGTATTATAAAAGTATTATAAAAGAAGATTTCATATAGACGGCTAGGTTTATTGCATGAGAGCTGATCTTTTTCGGCAATTTGAGGCAGTGAGGGTTACAGCCATTTAAGGTAGCATACAGCGAAGTCATCCAGTCAGCTGACTTGAATGATGCAGCCATCAACGTTACCATTAGGCTAAGCTATCTACCACCTTCTGTAGAAGGAGTAAAGATCTGAATTTTAGATTTGATTTATGTAAAAGATTTAATAACATTGTAGTTACAATTTAAAAGTTAATTTGAATGTTTTTATAGTGTATACTGTACTACTGTGACATTCTGATTTAGTTACCGTAATCCTAACTAAACTATTTTTTTTAAAGTTTTACTTTGTGTTGTGAATTCTGTAAATTTTATGACTTAGTGATTTTATTTAATATTTAGGTTTGGTTATTTTATTTGATTTTTCCATTGTACGACATTTTATTGTTGACTGGTCAGCTTTGCTATATAGTCAGCTTTCTGACGTCATCATTCTTATTGAATCATTAGTACTACCTTGTGCTAAGTACAAGTACAGATTTAATGGCTAGTGTGTTTATATTGTGCTGACAGACGAGCTGCAATCTGAGCCAGCTGCCGGCGTTACCACTCACATTGACAGCATACACTGATGTCGAGTCATTGGTGATAGTGTCTGGCTGGATCATGCTGCAGGCACTGTTGGTCTTTATACCAGTCGGCTTTGTTATAACTGGACCGACGTTGCCTGATGGCAAGAAGCTGCAGTATCGTTGCAATGGTTAGTGTGTTGGTTGGCGGCAAGTTTTTTGTTGTTTCATTTAATTTTGGAGGTATGGGACAGGGTTGGCAGGTTTTTGCCACAGGTCGTTTAGGCTGCAGAATCAGGTTGTTGCTGGTTTCTGCTACTTCAAACTTTACTGTTTTCTTGTTCAATGCATTTTCAGTACTGAATGAATGCAAAACATTTGTCCACAATCATTATGTAACAGAGTTGCAATTCTGTTATGAATAGTGAATTTTGGTTGTGAAATTGTGTAGAAATTTTCCATGCTAATTTGCTTATGCTATGAAAATTAGTGCAATGAGCACTTTCGAGTACCTGTCGGACTCTGCTGCTTTTAATCAAGTTTTTGCTGGTTTCAACCTCTTGAGTGCCAGTAGCAGGTTATTGCTGGCAAAAGTCCAACTCTGATATGAGATGTTTGTAATGTTAATACACATACATTCAGTGTCTCTACTGTACTCTTTGTCTTCAGTAACCAGTTTATTCAGCAGTTTGTGCCTGAATCTCTGCTCAGACATTCTATTGATGGACGAAATGTTGCTTGCTTATACCTCCGGGGTGGGCAGGCTTTTACACCTGCCCAGTGCTGAGGTCGTATCAGCTCAGCTCGGCCCAATGCGCATCCTTGAATGTAACCATAAGGTTACAGGTAACGGCTATAAAGCCGTAGACGGCTGTGAAGTCGTAAATAGACGGCTGTAAAGCCGTAGTCGGCTGTGAAGCCGAAACCAGCACAATCACTGGTAACGTGTAGCAAATCTGCTCTCACAGGTTTGGTCAGCTCTTAGTTAGCTCCTACCCTCCAGATTTTAGAAATATTTCAGGTCATCGGTGCAAAGCCCTACCACCACGACAAGGTGGCTGACCACGGTGGGGTTGCTTATACCTCATTTCTAAAATTTTTCAGTGTTGAGCGCGACATTAAACTCTGTTGATTGAGAAATATTTTGGTGAAAATACAATGATACTGATAGTGGAACTTTAGATGAAGATCAACCTTTGCTTGGTTTGTTTAGATTGTCTTTTGTTTTGATGCTGGTTGTTATGCTACAATTTCAGTTGCCTGTTACATTGTGTTCTGGCAGTTAATAAAATTGTAAAAATGGTGCAAATGCTTGATGTATAACTTGTGTGTGTAGCTTTCTTTTCATTGATGGTATCGGCTGCTGTTCTTGGTGGAATGTACTACATGAAGCTGGGCGTGTTTGAGATGCTATCCAAGCACTTTATCCAGTTGACTGTTGTCCTATTGCTGGCCGGCATTTTGTTTGGTGTTATCAGTCACGTAGCTTCCCGTCGACTGCCTCCCAAACTCGTGTCATCACAAGCTAACACTGGTCAGTTATATCATGCTGTTGTTGGAGTTTGTTATTATTAAAGCATTCACTTTTTAATGCTGTGTTTGGTGAAAGTTGATGATAGAAGAAAGTCTTTGTGGCATTTTTGCATTCTGCATTTCCACAGTCAGCAAATTTGTTTTTTTGCCAACTTATGTGATGAGTTGTTCTCAGACATTAATTCTGCTGTCTATCACTTATTTTCAGGCTGCATTTTAAAACTGTTTTTGTTCTATTGGTCATACCTGGATCTACTTATTTGACAGTTTGTGGATGTGGTCTTAGTAATTAAGCTTATTATTTAGGCCATGTATACCTCTAGCTGTGATGATGATAACGATCTGTTCTGCAATTGCTTCTGTTTATTGATGATTTTTTAAAATTTTTCCTTGGTACACAATTATTCTGGTAATGAACACAGTGGAGTTTGTTCTCTTGTAGCACTGTTGGCATTATATAATTAAATGAAACGTTTTCAGACTACTTCAATGTCAAGTATACCCTCTTTGTGTCTTCGTTGAAGTGTTCCATCCACAGTTTGATGGTTCTCAAGCTACGTGTTCTAGACTAGTGATTATAACCACTGTCCGCTATACTAAACCGCACAGGTAAACATAGAATTCTACTAGTAAAATAATAAGGAAGTCAGCTGCAGTGAGTGATGTGAGCTGATCGGTTTTTGTACCAATCAGGTTATATCAGTATGGATGCATTCCGGTTTACCAGCCTGCCGGGTTACTGTGGCGTAAAATTCAGGCTGGATTTTCCGCCAGTAGAGTTCAAAGGGTTAACCAAACCTGTCAAGCTACTTGCCGTGGACTAGTGACTGGTTGTATCTGCTGCTGTGTTCTATATGGTATTGGTATTTTTTGCATTCTAATAAATATCTTTTTAATAGTCTGTTTGCCATGTTCATTTGCAGGTTTTGCTGTTACTGATGCTATCCTTGGTCGATATCTCACTCCAAGAATTTGGAATGTGGATATAAAGATGTTCTTCCTATACAACATTAGTGCCCTGGGATATATGGCTGTTACTGCAGTCATTGTCATCGAGGCCTACCAACAAGAGAAACTGACTGCAGCGATGATTTTGATGACGTTGTATACAGCAGTGATAGGACTCATGTGGATAATTCATCAGGTAGGACCACACTGAAACTTCTGGTTATAACTGAAATTATTGCTGCTGTTTGATTAAAAGTTTAATTGATATCACTCGTATGCTGTGATTAATGTAACACTTTACACCAGAAGCAAATTTGATATCTGCACATATAATACGCGACTACACGTATATGCTCAAAACTTACGATGGTCTAAAGTTGTTGCTACAACTGATACAGTTACACTTTCAGTTAGTAAGTGCACAGAATTCAAAACTGCAAACTTGTGCCATGTAAGTAAGAGAACCACAGAAGGTGCAGTAGCTCTTGGCAGTCGGCAGATTATTCTCTTAATGGAATCCTGTGGCATATCTTTAAGCAGATGAAGTGGTAAGCTTGTGGTTTTTTGTATTGCTAGAGAAATTAATAATTAATTAATCGATCAATTAAGATTAATTGATCACTAACGTCACTAATCTGTGCATTTCCATTCGATTGTAAGCTACAGTAGATGACAATGGCGGGTGCTAATTTCTCATAGGATTTGTACTTGTATATTGTATAGTGTTAGTTTAACAGTTTGCATATTGTTATTTTTGACTACACAGTTTGTGTACTGCATCATCATCACTTTTGCTTCAGTTTGCGAAAGATAGCAGCAACCAGTAGTTGAATTTTGCAGTTTTCGGTCTTGTGATTGACTACGAAAATCAGTTAATTAATTTTGATTGATTTTTGGGGATTAATCGATATGAAAATTTGTAATTGGTCACAGCCCTAGTTGTTTGTGTACCGATCATTTTCACAGTGATTTTAGGTTTGACTCTAGCGTTGAATTGGATGATATGATGGATGCTGTGATGCTGGGAATTTTTTTAGTGTTGAACTGTTGAGGGAGGTGAGATATCATGTTTGGTTGTGCAGAGTTATCTTTTGCATTCAATGCTTGTGATGCACGATGGTTTTGGCATTCTGTTCGCATCGGACATGTTGGCAATACCAGTGGTTTACACCATTCTTCATCGATACCTGTTCCATCATCCTCCGACTCTTTGCTATACTGAATTGGCTGCATCAGTTCTACTCTTTGGTAAGTGTGTAGCATGCATTATAAGCCGACGGGTCTGCATTTTAGCTTTGTAGCTCTATAATGCTGAAGCTGTAAATGATTGCTTGCATGCTAGATAATTTGGCTGTTATTTCATTGTTTTTTGCATTGTTTGTGCCAGAATAAAGGAATTAAATTTGCAACAAGATTCTAATTCACCTGCTCTTCAGTTTCTATTTATGGCAGCTACTTTCGTCGTTATGCACCACTCATTTGTTAGTGTAGGCTGAGTTGGTCAGATGAATTTTTTTGCATACTTGAAGGTGATTAGCCACTTTCGTAATTACTAGCTGTATTATTTGTGGTTGGCTTGGTGGCGCATTGGATTCACAATCAGTAACAACTCTGGTTTGCATAGATGTGAGTGTTTCTGACACAAAACAGTATACTTTGGTATGAAACGTTGGCAGTGATGCTCTGTGGCTGGGAAGGTAACTGTAGGTCTGGTCATGTGTATGTCGTACGTTTTCCATTGCTTACTCATTGCTCATCAGATCATTTATCAAACATCACCGGGAAGGGCAAACAAGGGAACAGCAAGCAGGATTCCGTGGTGGGCGTGGATGTGTGGACCAGATTTTCTGTCTCCGTCAGGTCTGAGCGACGAATCAGAAGTGGCCAGAAGTTCGTTGCGATCTTCATTGATTTTTTGGCTGCCTTCGACAGTGTGCATTGTGAGTCCATGTGGAAGGCCATGCTGGTGGATGGAATACCGGCCAAAGTCATGAACATTTTGTGCAACTATTATGAGGGCACACAATGCTCTGTCCGGGTGTACAATGAATTCACCGACAGCTTTAATGACACCGCCAGTGTTCGACAAGGCTGCATCCTGTCCCCGATGATCTTTAACATTATCATCGACTGGATCATGAATCACGCTGGTGCTTCCCCATTTGTTTTCGGCAAGGATTTGGCAGTACATGACCTGGACTACGCCTATGACATCGCACTTTTGGCTGACTTTGTCGAAGCTGGTCAAACATTTCTAGACAAAGTAGCCACTGCAGTCGCAAAGTTAGGACTTAGGATCAGCGGGCCGAAAACCAAGGTGGTGAGTTTTGGCTATGACACACCAGAGATCGTTCTTGATACCATTCCGCTTGAAGTTGTGCCTACCTCTGTCTACTTGGGATCCTCCTTTTCCGCCAATTCCGTTACATCTTTGGATGAGGTGGAATGTTGTGTAGGCAAAGCATCTGTTGTCTTTGCCAGACTAAAAGAGTGTGTCTGGAAACGATGCAACATTAGTTTAAAGACAAAGATGAAGATCTACAACGCTGTAGTCATCACCACTTTGTTGTATGATTCTGAGTGCTGGATGCTCTTGGCAACCGACTTGACGAAACTCTAGGTTTTCCAGATGAGCTGTCTATGCCGAATACTTCGGGTAATCCGACGCGATCAGCTACGGAATGACACAATACGGCACCATTGCATGGATCAGCCATGGAGTAGTCCATGGATCAGCCCACCGTTGGGAAGTGGATTCAGTGGAATCGTCTTTGATGGTTTGGACATGGATGATTCCTGCTTGCCGAAACAGCTTCTATGGGCAGAACGTGCGGATGGTTAGCGCTGTCCTCCTAATGCACCAAGGAAGCAATGGAAGGATAAGGTCGCTGTCGACGTGACAACTCATTTATCCAGATGCTTTTACCATGACCCCTTAATGGCGGCTGCCGGCATGACAGCTGAGCACGGCGCATGGCAGGGGTTACGGTGCGACATCACCGGCATCAACTGACATCGTGACCAATCAAGCGAGCGCGCACATCCAGCTGTCTCGAGCGTCGTTGGATAAGCGCCGATCCAGTCCGATCTGATCCATTGCTTACAAGAGGGAAATGAGCATTATAAGAGCATATGCTGAGTATTAAGCATGGCCCATTTTTCTACCTTTAGTTAGTTTGCTGACATGAGCTTTGTCAACAATCACAAGTAATGCTTTGTTAATTCAGGCTTTAGCCATGTTATAACTCTGAAGGTCTTAATGTGTCTGTGCTGTGTCACAGTTTAGTTGTTTAGTGTGTGAGATGCTTTATTGAGAATGGTCTTTTTTGCAGTGATTGGCATGTTCATTATGCTGCGCTCTACACATGTGAAGACAAAGTTCCGACAATCTCCACATGATCCATACTTTTCAGGTACTGCTTTGTTTTGTTATTCTCACGGTGACCAGTTTCCTGGACAATGGAAATGTCAGGGAATTTTACAGCTGTCCTCGAAATTTTAGTGATTGCTGTCAAAAAATTAAGGAAATGTCAGGGAAAAAATCTTGTCAGGGAAAATTGCCCACAAACTTCGTAAAAATTGCATTACCAGGCTTTTTGTATCACTCTTTAACTTTAAATAATAGGTATGCAAATTTTATACAAGCACAGGAACAACTGGAAGAAGACATGAACATTGAGCAAGGTAGTATGTTTTACATAGGTAATAAAAATGTCAGTTAACTTACTTAAATAAAGGCTGTCACAGGTGTTGTTAAATTATGACACTGTATTGTTAGTTGCTTTTGTTAGTATGTCGTTTTCTCTGTTTATTGTCATTATTATGCGATAACTAACGCTAGCAGAAGTAAACAGTTCCATGACGTTACTAAGACTCGTAGTGCTGTTTCGTAACTTCTGTCAACACTTAATTATTTGATGTTCAGTTATTCACTAAACAAAATTACCGACATTACGAATATTGAAAAATAAACATTTGGCATAAAATATTGTAATATATTGAATAATTTGATATTTTTTGACGATACGTTACGTTACGATGTGTCAATATCGAAAACGATATATCGATAATTTCAATATATCAAGTCCTCACTGACTTGGATAATACATGCATTAATGTCAAACATTGATGTGATGTTGGCATTGTTTGTGAACAGCATATGACATCATACCTACTATATCGGGCAAACCGTTGCTTGCGTCAGGCCTGTGGGGCTGGTGCCGTCATCCCAACTACTTCGGCACCATCATTTTCACTGTTGGTGCCAGTATGACATGCGGTAAGTTAATCTGTCTAGATAGTTATGTGCGACAGCAGAATACTTCATGCATCTTAGCTATTGTCTGTTTGTCTGTCACAGTGCTGTATTGTATCAAAACGATGCAAGCTGAAATCATGAAATCTTCACTATTGGCTGCTGTGGGACTATAGTTTTTCGTGACAAAATTTCATCTCCTGGGTGAGGGGTTCCTTTCAAACAAGGGCATGAAAGAGTGGTACCTCTTAAAACGTTATCATTTTACCACTATTTGCTTGTCTAGCATAAAAACAGTTGCAGAAAGGCACATACGTGCTGCTTATCATAAGCACTGGTGATGAGCTTTTTAAAGCTGTCAACGTCGATGATGATGTACGATCTTGAACCCTTAAAATAAAGGCATTTAGTAAACTTTCTGTGATTTCGGGCTGTGACGCACATTTTAAGAGTGAATTGCGTCGAAATGGCTGGAAATCAACCAAGACAACATGCGCATGAAATTTTCAGCATTTAATGTAGATTTTAGCGATTCAAGTCCCAACTTTCTGCACTATAGGGAGCAGCAAAAAAAGTAGCTGCTAAAGTTTTTTGCTGTTTTCTCAGCAGCCGTTTCGAAATTTGATTCACAATTTTACAGCTTTATTTGCTATAACCTTCTACATCGAACTGCCAAGTAAAATGTGATTCTGTTGAAAAAGGTCAAAGTTATAGACTTTTTAACATGACCGCCTACTGATTCAAGTTAAAGTTTAAGTTAAAAATGTTATTTAATTTTCAAAAACTGGTTACCACATTACTGTCGATGAGGTCACAGTGACGTTTTGATAAACAGTAATTTATTTTGTTTATAAATTATTTCTAAATTATTGTTCTTTTCTTAGTTAACTTTGTTGTTTCAACAATGTTATTCAATTGGTGTTGTAGCTTGAACATTTTTAATGCTGAAAAATCGGTAGGCGGTCATGTTAAAAAGTTTATAACTTTGTTGTTTTTTAACAGAATCAAATCTTACTTGGCAGTTAGATGTGAAAAGTATTAGTAAATAAAGCTGTTAAGATTTTAATTAAAATTTTAAATGGTTGCTGAGAAAACAATGCAAAACTTCTGCTATTGGCTTGTTTAGCGTAAAAACAGTTGCAGATATGTACAGACATGCTGCTTATCATAACAAGCACTAGTGATGAGCTTTTTAGTGGTGCGAACATCGATGACCTTCAATGACTTTGAATCTCCAAAATAGGGGTTTTTAGTTTTTTTGCAATTTTTGCTGTGGCGCACATTTCAAGAATGAATTGCACCAAAAGTACTACTGATAGATTTGGATGCTGCATATGAATTTTTTTTACCATAGAATGCACATTTCAACCATATTATTTTTGATCGCCTAGGTTCTGGAAGTTCTGTACTGAGGCCTCAGATTTCGGTACTTTTTCAAGACGGATTATTACTTTATTGCATGCTGTACACTGATTGCCCAGATGGCAAGAACGATGCTGTCGCGGATCACATGAGCTTTGCTCAAATTACTCGTTTTATTTTTCTGCTGGTGTTAAGCAGACTGGGCTGATTAAAATTCAGAGTCAAGAGGTCATGTCCTGGCCAGATATCACGAAAATATTATTCTCGCGTTTTACGTTGCTGCACTTTTAACATGTTTAAGCAAGCAGCCAGATTTAGTTTTGTGTTAATCTGTGCAGTATGGTGATATTTATAGCAATGAAACATTATTTTCCATAACATGTTTTGCTGCTTTAGTCAGTCGCAAAACATTTGTGTGGTGTCTTTTTGTCACAGATGAATTAGAAGCACTTTCCAGAAATTTGTAGCAAATTCTGTTTGATGATTGTTGCACTGTGCATTGTGTGTCGTTGATCATTGCTGTTACTACCAGCAGCAGTTATTAATTGAACTGTTTTTGTTGTGATACTGCAGGCCTGATGTGTCCACTGGGATATCTCGTCACCTTCTGGACACTGCTGGCTTTGGTTATACGAGCTTACGCCGATGGAGTGCAGTGTGAGCGCAAGCACGGTTCATCATCGTGGATGCGCTATACTCAGCGAGTGCGCAGCCGGTTGATTCCGTACATCTACTGATCTACTGTTGACATTCTGCCCATGTGCAGACTGACAGTCAGATGACACAGAGAAAAGTTAGGAGAGCTCGGATCATCCATTTATATGATCTGATTAACAGGAACAGTTTAGCATGCCGCATCGACTTGTGGCTGCTAACACAAACTGACCAACTATTTTGTAGTTTGTTCAGAATAATTCTGCCATGTAGTATTCGCATTGCAGCCACCACTGTCGTCACTGCATGTTGCCGACAGTCACAGAGTCAGGTGTATGCATTTTCCGCTCATTTTGCAATTGCAGAAGTTTGGTGTTTTTTAGCAAAATCACCCACAGACAATTGTGACTGTCTCGATTCAGTTTCTTGCACGAGATTGGTTAATTTCGGATATTCAACTCGGATCTTGCAAGTAGTTTGCTGCTTGAAATTATTGTTTCTGTGTTTTTAATGTGTTTTTGACACCAAAGAATGAATAACCAATACAATAACTGATATATTCAACTGGGATTTTGATCCACGTAGCATGGCATTTGTGTGAACTGTTGCAGCGTTCCTAGATGTGTGTTTTGTGTTTGTGGTTTGCTGACAACATGTAATGTGTGTATTTTCATGCAGTAATCGTAGCGTGTATCGGTCAGCCCTCGTGGCAGCTATGTTCTCTCATGTATATCTGCAGCAGTTGCTGTAGTTCGTTGTAGCTCTCAAGGCAGCAGCATCTGTATATATACATACCAGTTGTTCTGTTTGCATGCTTTCGTGCGTGTGTTTTTTCTTTGTCGTCTGATTTGTTCGTTTTTTTAGACAACGACTACTTTGTGCCACCTCTCTCAAGTTTACGTATGTAATGTATATATGTGAAAGTTTGTGTATGCTGTGAAAACTTGTTTGTTTAACGTAAATAGAGATTCAAACTAGGTGACCAGTTGCATTTTTTTGGAAACATTGCTTTGCTCTACTCTATTGTTACTGGCATATTTCATTATAATTGTAATGTCATGGGCAAGAGTGTCAAGGAAATGTCAGGGATTTTACAATATCCGCTTGGTCACCCTGTTTAAGGTGCAGTGTGCACTGTGCATATCTGATTAAAGTTAATGAAGTTGCAGAACAGTTGAAAAAAAAAACAAATTTTTTTGTTGCAGGCAATTTTTTTGTAAAAGCATAAAACTGTCTGTTTAGCGCTTAGGTTATTGCATGCACCATGTTGACAGTGGCATTTGTAGTTGTTGTATAGTTACAAATTTGTGGATTTTATCAGGAGTTCAGAACAACGACAATTTGATCGTCAGTGGTGTACGGTTGCATGTATTATTGGTTATTGTCTGTGTTGTGTTGATCGTCTGCTTCTGTGTAAATTCTTATGATTTTAATAACAAACTAAGTGGCACTTAATTCCGTTGGCAATATTCTCATATTAGAGAATCCTTTCACACAGTTTTTACAGTTCCAATTCTGCAATTGTTGTGAATACACGAAGTCTTTTGTATGTGAAACATCAGTCTGCAGTGGTTTTTCTTATGTCAGTTTTATTCATTTACAAGTTATAATTAAAAATGGATGTTAAATTAGGTGGTATGTATTACAGTAGCTATCAGGAAGTAAATTAAACCATGGAAGTGTTACAACATTAGTGCTTAATTTTTCATGATGCTAAGGGACGTTAAACCCTCACTCACTCACTAAGGGATAACTTGAAAGTTCTGCTAATGTACTATTGTCCATCTGCTGACATCGCAAACCAGTTTCAAGCATATTTAACTATTTTACTGCATGCACTGTATCATTAGAGCAATGTTTGCTTATCACAATGTTAATGTAATGTATGTTTATAAATGGTAGTGGTATTTGTAATGTTGGAATGTCTGCTAACTTGTAGTGTAATAAGAAAATTAGGAAAACAGGGAAGCTGTGATTGCCCTGTTTTTGTCATTTGCTTTAAATTGTACTAAAATCGTAAGTCACTCTCTATGCATGTCACGGATAATGATCATTCAATACCGGTAATTGTTTGTCGTGTTCAGTGAAATAAGTGTGGTATAATAATAGTTTAATTCTTTATAAACTGTTTTTATGGGCAAAAGTACATCTGTTGCTGCATTTTTTGCCAAGATTTCCCACTTTCTCAGGGTGTACCATGTTTTTATGTAGCCACATATTTTACCTTATTTTTCTTGTTATGCTGCTAATGTCATGTGAATTGCGTGCGTTTGTGTTGATGAGATATTTGTCGTCCTTTCTCTATGTATGTTGCCTTTATGTAATTTATTACTTTTGCTTAATGTTAACTTTTTAGTTTGTTTTTTTTTTGCTAGTTTGTTATGATTTTTAACAGTGGTTTTTTTCATTTGTTTATCTACTTTTAACTTCTAACGAAAAACTGTACAAGTTTTTAGGTTATGTCCAAAGTTTTTGCACATATGTTGTACAGTTGATGTGACTATGATCTGATTAAATGTGACTGCTGCTGTTATGCTTATCTGAATTATTGTTTAACAAGCCAAATGCTGCACGAAAAGTTTTCTTAACTACATAAGTTGGAGAAAGACTGGTCAAGATGTGATTAACTAGTGTGTATGATTTGTTTGTTTGCACATTTTAATTAGATGATTTGCCAAATTTAATAGCTGTAGATAAAATGGATAATTTGGGCTGGGTGCTATTATGGACTACATTTGCAGCCTGCTTAATCATGTTCTAAGTGAAGTTCTTACGAACATTATTCACTATGCTTCTGAAGACATGAATCGTTGCTACTGAGACAGAACGTGCAACAGCACTGTTAGGTTTCTTGACAGAGCATTAGTATTTGAACTTCTCTACTTCTGCTACATCATATACCATACGCCATACGTATAATATGCCAGTGGTGTAGCAAGGCTGTGAAGTCAGTGGGCACAGGGGAGGCAGGCAACCATGCAGAACACGAGTCTGGAGCAGAGACGCCAGTAAGGTTCAGGCGCTGGCAGAGCCTTTGGTCAAAGGTCAAAGCATGCCTGAAGCTGCAACACAACATTTGAACATTCAGTAGAAGCAGCAAGTTTGCCCATTTGTCTATTATTTAGAAACAGAGAGCCACAGATGTTTGTGTTGTCTAGCTAAAGGGGGGCATCATACGGTGTAGCTGTATATATGCCACTCCACATGTCCCCCCCTCAACAAAGGCCTGACAGAGTGAATAGTCAGAAACTGGATGTGCTATTTCGTAAAGCTACCCAGTGTGTAAACCACCAGCTGCTGCAGACATTCTGACACAGAATATTTCCAGAAAAAACTTACAGCGAAACACTTTCCATGCCCTTAAAAGTTGATTTAGATTGTAAAATTGCTGTGCTTCTAAATTTGATGGATGGGGGTTTCTTGCACTGCAGGTGCTAATTTTGTGTCAGCGGTGTTCATGTCTGTCCGAGTCATTCTCACATGTACGCACTTGCTGTAGTGGCAGTGATGAGACATAGTGGTGGTCAGGTGCAGCAATGCTCAGCTCAGTGCCTCTGTTTAGTGCCACTATTGTTGACACATGAACGACATATTGAAGATCTAAATGTTTAGTATATAAAGTCAGGTGCATGTCTTCTTTGCAGTTGATTATTTCTTGCATATCACAGTTTTCTGTGCATTTTTTGTTAGTCATGTGTTTGTTTTAATGGAATAGTTGTTATATGTTTCAGATCGTGATTAGTTTATTATGAAGTCAAAAGACAAGTCTGCGGTTGGTATTAACAGGGCGTCTACTATATGTATCTTTGTAATATTGTGTACATTGACAGCTGCCATTTAATATATCATACCAGCATATTGTATATTGAAAATCCATGGGAACTTTGTTTTCCGTCTTTCTTGAGGACAGAAATTTGCTAAATCCGACTCTGAAAATCTGATGTCTGAAACATTTTTAATCAGTAATATACTGGCAGATTACCAGTTTTTTTTTGCACATTGACACAAATTATGGCCGAAATTAAACATACATGAAAAATTGAATAGTGACCAAAACATTGATTTGACTAATGATTGCTGTACTGCAGCTGGATTTTTGTGCAGTGCACCCCCCAATTTCGGTCTGCAGTTGCATCACAGTGGGAATATCTTGGTTGACAGTGCACACTGGCTAACCTTATTGAACTAGCAACTCATGCCTGTTTGACCTAGAAGTTGAAAAAAATAGTCTGGAGTGATATTTTTGTAATAATGTTAATTTACTGTCAACTAAGTCATAGTTTGTTGATTGAATTCTGTATCGTCACTATTTGTACTTTATTGCAACTAATTAGTGTGTCATGTTGAAGAACAGCGGCGACGGACTGCATCAAAATCCCCTGCAAGGGGCAAGACGAGGTCTAAAAGTCCGGCCCGCAGTCGTTCAAAGTCACCAGCACGTACGCCAGCTAAGACGAGCAGCAAAGTCAAGAAACCATTTACCAAGTCTGAGTCGGTGAAATCAGAAACAAAAGTGAGTCGTAAGTCTGAAACTGTACCAAGAACATCTCTCCAAAGCAATCTGCTCATGAGCAGGAATATGTGAAGACAAAGTCCAGTAAAAAGTTGGAGACCGAGTCACCGTCACGGCAATTTTCTCACCTTGCAGTCAAGTTGACTCAAGTTGCACCACAGTCAGTGCTGACTGAGGTAAAATTGACTACCGGCTACTGTTTCGTTAATTTTGATCAGGATGCTGTGCTTGGTTTATGTTACCCTAATTAGTGATTAATTTTTGTGCAACTTACATTTTGTTGTGGCATTGCTAATGATGCAGTATCATTTTGCAATTCCTGCAATTCTTACTGATTAGTAATTAATAGGTTTGTTTCAGTTTTGATTAGTTAGCAGGCATTTTTTAATGTATTTTAGTGCAATAGCAAAATAAACGCACTTATTTTGGTCGCAACAGTAGTAGGATGTGTAGTATGTAAACCATGTAGGGACAAACCTTTGTGCTGATTTAGATTGATGACTTCCAAATATGACGGTCAAGTTGAGTCATGCAGTCTTGAGCTATGCTGATTTATTTTCGGATTTCTGTGTCACTGCTTCCATTTGTGTGCTGTGCATTTCCAAGGTAGACGAAGGACTACAAGTTCCACGTCTGAGTTGCATGCAGCAACAGAATTCTCAATGCGAGGTAGATTGCCGCTCTGCTGTATCTTCATCTTAGACCAGTTGATTTGTAGACTTGGTGGAGCTGCTTCTTCATTCATCACCTCACTTTCTCGCCAAGGGTACAACGTCTGTATACGGTGTGCTCCATTAATTAGTCCATAGATACTGCAAACAGGTCTGCTGCTATTCTGCATCCTTGTCTCACACCACAGTCTACCTGAAACCAGTCAGATGCGATTCCTTCAGCTAGCACAAAGTTGCACGTGTCTGTGTAAAGAGCTTTTGTTAGGTTGGCAGGTAAACCTAGACTTTGAAGCAGAAGCCATAGCGACTGTCGATCAACTGAGTCAAACACTGCTTTGAGGTCGACATAAGCAATCCACAGAGGCTGATTGTATTCTTGCCACGTCTGAATCAGTGTGTTTAGTGTGAAGATATGATCCGTTGTAGATCAGCCTGGAGTTGAGCCACTTTGTTCAATATGTTGAGCTTGAAGTAGCTTGGACTTCACTGGGCTGAGAAAAATAGATGCAAACACCTTGCACTGACAGCAGGGTAATTCCATGGTAGTTCTGACATTACCTCTGACTTTCTTTGCCCTTGTAGATCCGGACAATTACTCCCGTCTTTCAGTCTAGTGAGATGTCATCGGATCTTCATGCCCTCTGACACACCTTGGTTAGCCATTCCACACTGCCTGTTCTCCCAGCTTTAAACATCTCTGTGAAGTGACAGCACATCAATCACAACTAAATGGCTGGATGAACAGGCTTTACCTTCTGTGGAAGAATTACTATCCATGGCTGAAAGTTCTGTTGATGGATTGATGGATGTCACGTCAGATTCATCAATTTGTTGTTTCAAGTTTACTTATATTCCACTTTGGCTTGTGCCACATCGCCAACACTACAGCCTGTTTTATTTGGTTGCTACGCGTGTATTGAGTGAGGTGGTTTCATAGCAGAAAATGATAGGCATATTATGCACCAATAAGATGATGTGTGCTGTACTATAGCGGAAGATTGTGAAAAAACTAGAGAGCAAAATTACATCAGGAAAATCTAAGAAGATACGCAAAGCAGCTGAGCTCGGAACTGTGATTTTTGTGTGTGTTTTCACACTGTTTTTTCATGGCTCTGGTGATGGCATCGAGCTTGTTTTGCAATCTGTAAAGGTTAAGTATACTGTTCCATTATTATGTGTTTGTGAGTATTTTGTTTGGAAAGACCGTCTCCGAAATGACCTATACTGTGTCGGACGTTAAACCCCACTCACTCTCTCAGTCATTGTATGTAGATAATGTCGTGAATTGCATTTGTTTATGTGTTGGTTTGTGTTGAATTAATGAGATATTCGTCATTTTTTGTATGTACTCTGCTGGCGTGTAATTTATTAGTTTTACTTAACGTAGATTAACTTAACTATGTAGATTTTTGCTGGTTAGTTTGATTTTAACAGATGATGTTTATTTGTTTATCTGCTTTTAACTTTTAACGAGAAATTGAACAAGTTTTGAGGTTATGTCTAAAGATTTTGCACATGTATTGCACAGTTGGTCTGCCTAGGATCTGATTAAATGTGGCTGCTGCTGCTTTGATGCTTATTTGAATTATTGTTTAAAAAGCCAAACTAGTGAACAGTTTCCTTAACAGTGTTAAGTTCATGTATTGAAGAAATTCTTGTTAACAAGGCAGATATCTAATCAAGTAGTGGGTATGATCGCTTCTGTTTGTGCATTTAAATTGCATGACTTGCCTAATTTAAAAACTAGATAAAAAAGGATAGTTTGTGCCAGGTGCTATTATGAACTAGTCTACATTTGCCGTGTCGCCTGTTTAATCAAGCTGTCAGTAAAATAGTAAACACGATATTCACTAGGTCACTAAGCCGTTGTGAGTGAGTGCTACTGGGGCATAAATGTGTGCAACAGTACTCAGTAGTACCGTACTTTTTCAAACTTCTCTACTTCTGCAGGATATTAACATCAGCATACGGAGTGTATACAAAGCACCTAAACTGAACTGGCATACGCAGAGCAGCAAAATGATATAGGTTAGGCCTACGCGCATAACTGCACTGCCATGGTATAATTCTTAAAAATAAATCAATCAGGTTGGCTCTAACTGACAAAAAAAATCACGAATAATATGGCGATCGATCACGAAATTTTCGTTAACTCGATAAATACGATAATCGATATCCAAAAGAAATATCTTAAATTGACTCATCCCTATTTTTTAACGACTTATTTTATCTATGTTTCATTATCATAACAAAATATCTATGGCAACGCCTCACTGTGCCACGCCCATGTAACGTGGCAACTGGGTTTTGTTGATCGTTTTATCGTTTTATTATTCTATAATACAGTTTTTTTCATTGCTGAAGTTGACCATGGCAGGTAAATGCAGACTTTATGTATATGTTTGAATTTTTGGGAACAAAAAACATTTGTACTTAGTAAAAGCCGTTTCATCGGACATTTATCAGATGGGTAGAGTCTGATTCATAGCATTATTTAGGCCTGTCCTAATCCTCGGAGCGGGGCGGATCATCGGGGCACCATCTGATTGGTTTAAACGAGCACGTGACTGTGACGTAGGTGATCCGAGTTTTCGGACTGTGTTTCAAACGAGCCATGCGCAGTGTACAGGCTACGGCCGCCTAAATTTCGTTCACCGGGACGTTGTCGTTGCCCCGTATTTTGGCATTTGCGCTTGTTTTGCATTTATTCGCATTTATTCACATATAATCGCATTTATCGTGTACCCAATGTACCTTCTTTTTGCGTTCAACCTGAAGTTAACATCTGCTCCTTTTATCCGTCTATCTTGCATATTTTCTGTTGTTACTCATATTTCATTCAAAAGACTAATAGACAACTTCTAGAAGTGAGATCCGCGCTGTATAGGCCTATATAAATGCCGACACAGAGACATGACAGAGTTGATCCGAGGCCAGCGCGATCGCTTCGAGAATTCGTGAACCGTATGATCCGCCCCGAGGATTCAGACTGTATTTTGATGCGCCCCAACGATCCGCCCCGCCCCGAAGATTAGGACAGGCCCATTATTTACGTCCATAAGTACCCCAGTGTAGTTGACAGCGTTGTTGACAAATTGTTCATACTATGGACATTTGTCTACAGTTGCTCCCTAAAGCCCTAAAGAATGCATGTTTAGGTTATCTTTACGTTTGGAACAACTGTATTGCTTAGTTCAGCTGATAAGATTAGGATTCGCGACAGGGTTACTATTAGCACTGGTACAGAAAAAACTCAAACGCGTATTGCAGATGCAGTTATTTTGCTCGACTAACAACGAGTTTGAAAACGCGCTAATTGATGAGTCAAGTTACTTACTTTTCATTCAATGGTTTTTGGCCTCTTTGCTATGGATATACACTTTCTTCCACAAATGGGGGACTAATTGCACCCAAATGCTTGATAGTGAAATGCTTATTAATAATTTGAGAGCGGGGGCAGGAAGTTTATGTTCGCATTTACATTACATTTGCAGGCCTCTGGATGCAGGCAGGTATAGTTGGTCACCTGTAGCAACCACTGAGCTTCTTTTAGTGTTTATATTAGTGACTTCTTACGTGCGAGAGCTAGCTAGCTAGCTATAGCACGTATTAGCTATGGTAATTCTGTCCGTCTGTTCGTCCGTCCGTCCGTTTGTTTGTCATGACCCGGTACTGTTTCAAGACCAGTTGAGATAGAGACTTCGGGTTTTCACCATATGATAGGCTAGTGTCTCTAGTATTTCGTGACAAAATTTCATGCCATTGGGTGAAAGGGGTCCCCACGTGTGTCAGTATTATCGAATGTTTTTTTCATGACTTTACTAATAGAACTTACTGTGTGTTTTTGATGTAATAATTTGCTGAACTGGTATATTGTGCAGAGAGTGTGAAGGTGACAAACATATGCTGCATTGGGGCTGGCTATGTTGGTGGCCCCACATGTGCTATGATAGCATACAAATGTCCCGACATTGTAGTTAACGTAGTCGACAAGATGCCACTGCGTATTGCTCAGTGGAACTCAGACAAACTGCCAATATTTGAGGTTACAGACATTGACGTCTAACTTGCTACTTAGGCATATATTGTAATGTTCAATATTGTTCAGTTCACTTAGTGTGTACTGTGTATATGTGAACGTTATTATTACTGTAAATAATTTTTATTTGTTTCAAGCATATGCTAAACTCTCTGGAGTGAGTGCTAAATGAACTTATACAGTATACACTCTAGTTAGTGGAGTGTTTTAAGTGTATAAGTGTAATGCACTAATACCATGATTGTCAATAGTCAGTTGTGTAAGGTTACTGTCATTCATTTGGTCATGATTAATGGCGCTTAAATGCATTCGTTTAGTTATCTCATTATACCACTACAGACATAGTGCTAAAGGTGGTCAGTACAAATGCATCATGGGTTGGAAAAAATTTCAGTATTATAAACCACCAGCAGGATAACATTTTTTACTAAATCATCAACTTACTGACACTGATAGTCTTTATGTGTATTTGTAATATTGTATGTTTAAGTACCCATGTGTTTATACAGCCAGGGTTGGATGAGCTTGTCAAGGCATGTCGTGACAGAAATCTCTTCTTTTCTACAAACATTTCTCAGGCTATTCTTGATGCTCAGCTGATATTTATCTGTGTTAACACTCCAACGAAGACCTATGGTCTTGGAAAGGTATTAACAGTGTTGCCAATGTGTCTTTGGTGCAAACTGTATCGTTACTGTGTTCACGTCTTTCATAATGTATCATTTGCACATGTTCTTATTAGTCTACCGTACATTAGTAATGCTTCAGCCATTGGCATGGTTGTTGTTTGCCTATCTGTGTGTCTGTTTGTCCGTAATGGATGCATTGTGGCTAACCGGTGGGGTGTAAGGGAAAACTTTTTTCATGAATAATTAGCCATGTGTGTTGAACTTGGGCATGCAAAATTTCTGCCATTTAGTGCAAGGGGAACAGTTTCAAATTGGAGGTTGAATGGATGGAGGGGTAGGAAAAATGTGCGTTTTCCAATGGAAAACTGGTCCATATCTCAGGAACGGTGAGAGATAGGGCCAAGGTTACTATTAATCACTAATATGAAGTGGCATATGTCTTGTCACATGAGATGGAAATCACCGACCTTGGTTGACCGTGAAGGATCATAATGCAGTGTGATTGGTGAATTAGTGCAAAGTCCTGAAGACTTATGCTTACTTAATTTTTTTTGACTGCAATGTCACTCATTGTTGATATTTACCTGTAAATTGAATTTCATCGATTTGATGAGTCATATGACAAAATATCGATATTTTTTGACACAGAATGACATTCTTAAAAGCTGTAGAATTGAGCACTATGGTGATAAACCGTTATCTGTGATACGCTGTATGCAGTCTGTCGCTGACGAATGCTACGGCTAACATGCGCATTGCGGATATGTGCCGGTAGCTTGATATGTGTTGTTGTAGATGCTTAGTTAGAAGTGCATTTATACAACTGTGTGCTGTAGGCGTCTGTGGCGGAGATGTCTTCCGTGTGTCTGTCCATGGGTAATGGCTGTATTGTTGCTAAACAGTGCGAGATAGGGCCAAGGTTGCTATTGATCACTAATAGGAAATTGCATACGCTCTTTCAGATGAAGTGAAAATCATTGACTCTGGATAGCCTTGAAGGTCACTGACAACTAGTATGGTTGGCTATCCTAGCAACAGCTGGGCTTATGTTTATGTTTACATGCAAGCAAAAATGTGAAATCATACCACCAAGGATGAATCTGCCACTAACATTGGACAGTATCTGACGATTTGTAGTTTGTTTTAACAGGGCCGAGCTGCAGACCTGTCGTACATAGAGTCGGTGGCAAGGATGATAGCCGACATAGCACAGACGAGCAAGATTGTGGTCGAGAAGAGCACGGTGCCAGTCAAGGCTGCTGAAAGTGTGTCAACCATTCTGCGCACCAATCACAGAAAAGGTGTCAAGTACCAGGTCAGCTCTGATTAGAAATTTAGTACTTTAAACTGTGAAATTTTAGAAGTGTGAAAACTTTTTATCTGAAGTATTGTTTATTGGCTGAATATGAGCAATTTGACTGGAGTATTCTGTCAGTTATACTTACACATACAAGTTAGTCATCCTTGTCACTATATTTCATCATTTCTTAAAGTTTTTTGGGTAAATTGTTGTGTTATTATTCCATGACTTTTTCCAATCTTGCAACTCATAATAGGGGGCAATATGGCATCTTAAGAAGTCTTGTTGAGATGGAGTCCCTGAGGGTATTAAGAGTTTTAATTAGTTTGTCTTTTAAATTAGCAGTTGAAACAATACAGGAGTGAGGCGTGGCAGCTAGTGTTTTGACAGAATGAAATTTAAACATATTTTGCAGTAGAGGCTGTGCACATGGTATGCAGAACAAACTTAATATATCCAGTTCACATTGTTTAGATTCAGGCACGGTTTATAATACTAGCTGCATTTCTATTACAGACTGGCAGTTCAAAGCCACTTTTCTAATGGAAGGTGGAGGCTTTTATCACAAGTTTTAGGGCTGGAATGAACTTAGATTTTTGAAAGTTTATAGTTTTAGGTTTCAGTGCACAGTGAAAATGAGACACAAAGTATGACCCAGAAAGAACGTTTTATTCTCCCTGTCACATTGTTTTTGTTGAGTGAACAATGCAACGAGAAACTCGAAAATTGTGATTGAAAAATGGAATAAAATATAATTTGTGCTATAAATTGCACAACAAGTAGAAAACATTAAAAACCAAAGTTTTTTATTTTTGAGTTTTTGAAAGGTTTTTTAAACTTAATAACCTAGCTTTTAAAGCTATTTTTTCAGTCCTGGAAGCATTACAGAAGTGTTAGCTTAGCTGTGAAGTGCTGCACATGGTGCATGCATGCAGATCCTGTCCAATCCGGAGTTCCTGGCTGAGGGTTCAGCCGTGAATGATCTGCTGGACCCAGAGAGAGTGCTGATTGGTGGTGACCAGACGCCAGAAGGCTTGGCTGCAGTTCAGTCGCTGAAGGAGATCTACATGCGCTGGATACCAGATGAGAAAATCGTTGTCACGAATACTTGGTCATCGGAACTGTCAAAACTGGTCAGTTGTGTGCTAGTTTATTGACATACGTGTCTGCATGTGATTTCAAGTTTGCAGTCGTCATGCATCACCTGCAGTTCTCTCCACTGTAAAAATGTACATGTTCCTCTCATGCCGAATGCCAGGATTTTTTTTAGAAATGTAGCTTTGTGAAATTTTTTGTTCAGCAGTAATTGCTGTGTCATTTACTATGCCTCTTATCTTGTCATTTTCTTGCTGTTTGTCAGTGGTATAAATATGATTCTTGTGTTTGTTTTTTGGGGAAAATTGTGGGAAAATATTGTGGACTCTCAGAATTTTACTAAGATAATTTGTGTTTAATGAGTTAGCTAAGTGTCATACAATTAAAATCATCGGCCATGTTCACTGATCTTGTTTTTTGATTTCATCATCGAACTAAACCCTGCCACATCTGATTTACTATATGATGCTAACATATGTGTTTTGATTGAGCGATTACACCAAAAACTTGGCCATTATTATTGGAAAACACAGTACCGGTACATGGTTCTTGAAAACCATGCATTTTTTGTCGGGCTATCGGTAAGTTCTGGAAAACAGCGTTATCAACCCTGTATGACATTGTTTTTATGGCATATGTCTAGGCAGCAAATGCATTCCTGGCTCAGAGAATCTCAAGCATAAACTCAATATCTGCAGTCTGTGAAGCTACTGGGGCCGACGTGTCGGAAGTCAGTAATGCCATCGGAGTCGACACGCGCATTGGCCCAAAGTTTCTGCAAGCCAGCTTAGGTTTTCTTTGTCTTTCTTGTTTGGTTTGAATTCTGACCGAACTAGAGTGGAACTCACTTCTTGGTACATATGTGAATTCGAGTACTGTCAACGCATTCAGATCGCATCTAAATTGGAACCAGAACTGTGAACTGTGATTGTGTTGCTAGTATAGACAGTAGGCTCTGTATGTGAAAGCCTGTGCCAGTGTGCCTACTTAGGCCATCAGTGCATTCATTTAGCATTGATAGCTTTGGTGAATTCGTTGAACTACAGTAATGTTTCACTGTTTACTCTACCTGTTGTTGGTAATTGTCAATAACAGCACGTTTAATTTTAGAATGTATTTTATTGAACTGAACAAAACGAAATGTCTTCTCGAGAAAGTATTTAATTACTTTTGTATATTGCAGCCAAAAAATATGGTTTCACTTACCTCACAGAAGTAATTATTAATGTTGCTGCAGTGCCCAGCACAGGTGTTTTGACTTGTTTGTGGCTTTGTGCAGGTTTTGGTGGCAGCTGTTTTCAGAAGGATGTGTTGAACCTTGTGTATTTATCTGAATGCCTTAACCTACCAGAAGTCGCTGCGTACTGGCAGCAGGTTGGTCTTGCGTTGGTTATTGTTGTTTTTTATTGTGCTTACCACCGCCACTGCTGTTGTCGCTGTTGTTGACTGTATAGACTTGCGATAATGTTTTTTAGCTACACTAATAGACATAAAGGCCAAAGCATGTTTTTTGATTTCTAAACATTATGGTGGTTAATCATCATTATTTCAGTGCATCGATGGTGTCTGTTGGGTGGTGGGAATGGCAAGTCATTTACGAATGTTTACTTTTCCGACCAACTTAATCGAGAGTTTACATATCTTTAACCCGAAGTACTTCTGTAAAAATGGGCTGATAACTAAACTAACTAAACTAAACTAACTGAACTGTACTGTGTCGAGGGGGACGTTAAACCCTACTCACTCACTCACTCACTCACTTGGTTGCTCAGTTTTTCACTTTGTCCTTAAAGTCTGTAAGATGTAAATCACTGTGAATTCACAGACCAGTGAATCATATTATCTAGGCTTTAAGCATTGTGGCATATTGACATTGCAATTTGTATTTTATACCGGGTACTGTATTTTAGGATTTATTTTTGATTATTTAAATTTGTATTGTTTTGGGCTTGTTATATATTATTAAGTGCTGCTGTCCAGTGCTGTGGAAAGCACTGTAGAACACTTTCTTGTGGCTGTGATTGACTGGTATGTCACTATGTAGGTGATAGAAATGAATGAATATCAGAAACGACGGTTTACATATCACATTATACATGCTCTCTTCAACACTGTAGCCAACAAGAAGCTGGCTTTGTTCGGCTTTGCCTTCAAAAAAGACACTGCTGACACTAGGTTTGTAGCTGTAATTACTATTGGCATGTTTCTGCTGCAACCACTGAGTAAATTTTATTGCTGTTTTATTATTTTCAGCTGCATTTGAAGGGTTTAAATAGTTGTAGCACTTAGCTTTAACTAGTTTTTTTGTCAATGTAGTGATTCGTATTGCACTGATAAAATGAACTTGTTATATCTTTCTAGCATTGTGCCATGCTACTCCTAAAGTATTTAATTTGTTGCCATCAAATTTGGCGGATGATTTTTACGCACGAAAGCAGCTACTGCTTTCAGCGCATCTTAGCCATCGCAGTTCTGTCCGTCCGTCTGTCTGTCTGTCTGTCTGTCACATGGGTGGATCAGTCAAAAGTGGTGCAAGCTAGAATCACTAAATCTTGACCGTCAGCTGCCTGGAAGACTTAGTTTCAGGAACTGTAGAGTCTTTCCATAAATTCAAAGGGGGTCACCCCGAACGAGAGTGCTAAATGAGAGGGGGTGGGCAAAATTTGCGATTTTTGGCCAATTAGTCGCTGTATCTCAGTAACGGTGCAAGATAGGGTCTAGGTTACTATTATCACTAATAGTAAGTCGTACACTGGCTCTTGATTGGCGTCGAATTCAATGACTTTGAATGACCTTGAACGCCAAAAGAGGGGTTTTATGGATTTTTTTGGCGATTTCCAGCTGTGACACAAGGTGGCGCCACGGAACTATTGCTATGCGATCCAGATGGAGAATTTGGTATTTGTATATTAACTTAGCGTGAACACCCCAATTTTCAGCTAAACTACTTAACAGGAACTGCTATAGGCTTTTGCATGTTTCGTGTGCATTAGCTCAAATTTCTTGTTACTCTCTGCATTTGTCAGCTTTTACAATGAATCTTAATACTTACTTTTGTTAACTTTAGTTCACCTTTGATTTATTATTATTCTCCCTGTCTTTCAATAGACAGCATTATCACATTGATATCTGTCTGGAGGATAACAGGGAAGATTATTAGAACTACCATTATGTTAATTACATATGCATGCATATAATGGAGTTCTTACAATTGTAGGTTTAGCTTGTTTTTTTTGTATTTTGCATTTCTGTGAAGGTTAAACTTACTGTTCCATTATTATGTGTTTGTGTGCATTCCGCCTGGAAAGGCCATCCCCGAAATGACCTGTAATGTGTCAGGTGGGACGTTAAACCTTACTCACACACTCATTTACTTGATTTATTATTTTAAGAATCATATGGGCGTGTTATCAGCTGTGTTGCATTTGCGACTTGCTTCTGTTTTTCGTTTACTCTTCAGGGTATCGTAAGTTGTACTGGAGCAGTTAGCACTTATTACGTGTCGAGAGTATAATGCTATTAACAGCATATTGGTTGTGACTGTAGGGAGTCTGCAAGCATCACTGTGACCAAGTACCTGATGGAAGAAGGCGCCCACATTCACATCTATGACCCCAAAGTTGAGCATGAACAGATTATGCTGTGAGTCATCCCCTCGTTTCGTTTCTTCATCAGATCTTAAATTTTTGTAGTACAGATTTCTTTGACTTATAGGCATTTGGAAGTCACTACCAACAGCCGTTGGAGACTTATCATCACCACCTTTTTATCTCTGCCAAGGTGAATGTAGTGCACATTGAAGGAGATTAAGAGATTGGTCGTTCTGTTTGCGTTTCCGTCGTTTCGTCGTTCTGTGTACATAATGATTCATAATGGGCCGCAATGACGTCATTGCACCGGCTATTACTTTTTCTCTCCTTACCCTTGCAGCGAAGTGGCTCTTCTTTCTCCGTTCCCTTTTCCTTGTTGTAGGTGTAGTTGTAGTAGTAATTATAGTTGTAGTTATCTTTAAATCAGTTCACTTGGCGGAGATATGCACTTTCTCGAGCGCCTTTTAGTTGTTTCTGTGGTCATCTTAAAACTGAACTGTTATTCAGAGCTTATCGCGTTAACTTATCTTAGCATGTTTGTGATAGTTTAACTGAAAGAATTAGGTGAACAGAAATTCTCGTACTGAACTGAACTTCTGAGTGAAGTTGCATCACCAATTTTGTTGTACTGTTATTTTTACTTTTGTCGTTGATTAGTGAACTGCGCATGCTGATCATTTATTTAACAAGAATAGACAATACTCAGACAGTTAGACCAGTACTTGATGTCCTTGCCCTCCCCTCAGATGGAAAGTTGAGTTAACTTGGGTTATTGCCACCATCGAACTCTGCAGTAGTTGTTGATGTTGTACGTGATTACACTGATGAGATTTTGTACAATGTTTTCAGAGAGCTGGAATGTCCGTCTGTTGCTGGTGATCCAGAGAAAGGTAGCTGTATTAATCTGGCTTTTAGCTACATGCTTTTCACATCGTAATTGGTGGTGTGATTTATTCGGCCAGTGAGACACTTAATGGAGTTACTTAGGCATATTTGCTTTTTTACATTGTGTGTGTGTGTGTGCTTTTTGTTTTTATACTGTGTGTGCATGTATGTTTTGTGGCTGTTGTGGCAGTATTCAGTTTATATATTTTATATCGTCATTACTAGCAGCAGTAAGTATAGTAGGTATAATTAATATCGGTAGTCATGGCAGAGAACTTCAGTTGTTACCAGTATAGCAGTTTAACAGCATTGCGTTAGGTTTCATTAATGAAATTGCCAAAAAGTTGATGAAATCGGCATATTTGTGGCTTAGGTGATTTATCATGGTCCAAGGGTCAGTGGTCCTTGCATTCATCGTAGTTTTGCACACTTGGTTACAGCGCCAAAACATTTTCCAGTTTTATATGTACTATTATTATGTGGTTATCCTGATACAGATTACATTACAGATTTTGTGTGTTGGTCCGTCTTACCCATAATAGATAAGACGAGACATAGAAAAACCGAAATGGAGCAAGTGTTCTCAGAGCAACAGTGCCAATTTTCATCTCAGAATCTCGAAGGTCAGGGTAAAGATTTGGTTAGCTTTATGCAGACGTCTGCATTGGCACTAGGTCAGCATATTTTTCAATTATTGTATGTGAATTGATGAAATTGTGCAGTTAAGGAGCTGGTCACTCTTTGCACTGACCCGTACGAAGCTGCAAATCAAGCTCATGCAATCATTGTTGCTACTGAATGGGACGAGTTTGTGGTAAGTATACTTCTTAATGCATATTGTCGTCGTACGTGTTTACCAGCTTTAGATGTCATTGTGCAGCTAGTCTGTTTGTGCACAAAAATAGCTTTTGGTGGGTAAAAACTGTAACTGTATTAATATGGTCAAAACCGAAGTGTTTGAGAATTTATGCATCCTAATTTTTCGTATGATTGTTTTGCGCCGTTCAGCGCTTTGTGCTGTTAGTTTGGTGACAGAAAGGCATCTAGCCTGCAATAATCCAGCAGTAAAAATTCCCAATTTAGTTTATTTTTGTGTATCACAGCTGACCTGAAATATTTTTTTTAGAAAAATTGGTTTGCTGATCAATTCGTAAGTACTAATAGTAGGTCAGTCTGCTTTTCAAGGTTTTTATGTTCTACACACAGTAGGAGAAGCTTTTTTGTAGCATACTGAAAAACTTCTAAGTTATAACACAAGCTGGAGGATCTAGATAACTTGTTTCGCTTCGAGTGGGTGTGTAATAAAACTGAAAAACTTCGTCTTTCCAATATGAGCTAACTGATCTTGATGTACCCAGTATAACACTGTTAGTGAGTGATATTTTTTCTAAATCACTAGTTTTAGACTGTGTTGAAGTATGCAGTGTTGTATAATGTTTTGAGTAAATGTAATGTACACTGTGTCTCAAAAAAAACATCCCCGACATTTTCAACTGTAACTTGAAAAGCAATTATCACATTTTGATAATTTTTGGCATGAATATTCCTGACACAACTTGCCATCAAACGACTATTCAGTTTCCCACCCACACAGTGTTTGTTTCTGCACTACCTGGGGAAAACACAACCAGCAAAATATCACTTTTTTATCCGATGCAATATGATTACTTAATTGACATAACGCGTAGAAACACATTTTGTTCACATTTTTGACACTGTGGCTGACATTTCATTCAGTTGTCCATTTTTCAACTGCCTGTAATAAAATTGCTTGAAGTGTTTGCCCACTATGCGAACACAGGCAAGGACACGCTTTCTCCATTCGTTGACAGCAGTATCGATAATGTTCTGCTCCAGACCAATCCAGGCTGTACCAGTTACTTCTTGACTTTGCAAACATTCCTAAACTTTTATCTGGTAGACACACTGCTGCATGACAGTCAAACCTTGTAATAGACCAGCTGTTGGGGCCCACAGATTAGGATAGATGGAATTTATCGACGTTTTCCCATTCATTTTAACACGTATTATGCTTTGTCTGTTTTCCCCAGGTAGTGCAAAAGCAGACGTTGGGTGATGTGGAAACTAAAACACTTATTTAATAGCCAGTTGTGTTAGAAATATTTCTGCCCAAAATTAGTAAAATCTGCTAATCTTTCTTCAAGTTACGATCAATAATGTCAGGGATGTTTTTTCAGGTTTTTTGTTTATTTCAACACATTTCGCTTGATCTGCTTTCCCTAGGTAGTGCAGAAGCATACATTGGGTGAGGTGGGGAAACTGAACGGTCATTTAATGGCAAGTTGTGTCAGGAATATTCGTACCAAAAATTATCAAAATCTGATAATTGGTTTTCAAGTTACAGTCAGAAATGTCGGGGATGTTTTTTTGAGACACAGTGTAGATGTATTTTACTGTACAATGTATTTGCAGTCACACAAACTGCATTTTAATATGGCAAGTTTCAGTACATGTCGGGCCTCCCATAGAAGACTGTATTACAAGATGTGGGGGTTTTAGGTCACTTGTTCTTGTAAGCCATGAGGCTTGTATGATAAGTTTTACAGTGTCGGGCAAATAATCATTGCATGTTGTTTCAGACGTACAACTACAAGAGGATCTACGACAGCATGCTCAAACCGGCTTTCATCTTCGATGGTCGTCTGCTTCTGGACCACGAAGCACTGATCCAGATCGGCTTTCACGTCGAAGCAATTGGCAAATGCCTCGGAAGAAGTCCAGCAACCAGGAAAGCCGGCAGACCAAAGCCATAAGTTTATTCATTCCGTTGCCATTTACTGAGGGTCTGTCTTTGTATCACTAAATACAAGTGCCTGAAGTTTTTCACTCACCGGTTAATTTATGTATCAGGTCTCACCGTGTATGTGGTGTGTGTTTCACGGTTTTTGAACAGTTGGTCTCTTTCCGTATTGAATTTGTTGTCGATGATATTGACGTTCTTGCATATCTGATTATGTGTATGTAGATTTATGAGTATGTGCTGTCATACTGTGATGCTATTTTACTATGGTGTTCTGAGTTATCAACATTCACTTACTGCATTTGTTTTTTATCAGAACACCAACAGCAGTATTTCTGTCATGTTGTCCCACTGTTTAAATGTCGCATGTTTATAATGGCCGTATTGATCATGTGTCAATGCAAAAGGCTAGAACTTACTAAGATTAAGCCAAATCAGTACATTATATCTTATGTTGCATACCTTACTTTAGCACCTTAATTCATTTAATGTTCAAGATTATCTTCGGAAAAAAGTGTTAGTGCATTCGATTGATATTGTATTTTTTACAGGTGATTTTACATTTTATTGCTGTGAAGCTTGTGTAACTAATTCCCATCAACTTCCATGATGATTGATTGAAAATGGGTAAAAGTAAATATTGGAAACTTTGAAGTAGTGGGATTGTGTAATGATGAGCAGTTTAGCAGCTAATGAATAGCGACAATCAGTGAGGCTACTGACCGACCCAGGTTTACCTGGAAAATGACTGTCTAAACAGTGTGTCATTGTGTCTTGTTTCATTGAATCCATTCGGGAAAGACGTTATTCCAACTTGTTTTGTAATATAAGCCATTGATGTTATTGCAGTGCAGCTGTCTTAGTGGTGTGTCGGTTTTTATAGTTGAAATGCATCAGAGTAATAAGAATTTATCACGTCAGAGTATGATGATAAATACTGAAGGCGGATGATTTTTTATTTTTTGTTCTACTCACTGTGTAATACACATTCCAAGAATACACATCAGACACAAAAGCAGAGACATATTTAGCAGAATGGGCTTGTGTCGGCCCCCCTCTTTTAAAGTTTAAAAAAATTATTGAAAAGAGAAAAAAATTAATCACAGGTCACTTGTAAGGTCTAATGAAAAATTATTTCTGCCATAAGTACACATTTCAAAATATGTCTCTGCACAAAAGTGGGTGTCAACATCATTTCACCACATAAATGAATAGAAAAGTCGAACAAAGCAGTTTTCCTCAGCATCAGCCAGTTAGACTTGTGCTTGCATTTGTCTGAAGTCCATGCATAATGTGGCTTGTGTTTGAAACATATTGTGGACTTCACCTACATTTCATACAGTAGCATTTGAATTATTTGATGTACTTGTAGTATAAGCCTAGCTTACAGTGTAATGTTGTTATCTCATCAGTTTTTGTTCACCATACTACGTATTGGTCATTATTGTTGTTGAAGCTGAAGCTGCACATTTTGGCATGTAACTAACTCACCGTATGTTAGAACACGTTTAGTGGTATGGTGAAAACTGAAATCAAATCCCCACCCTAGAAACTAACTCAATCCAATCTCGTTAGTTTACAGTGTTGGTAAGGTTTGTTGTTGGTGAATTGTTGTAATTGTTGCATTGTTTCATTTTGCTGCCACATTATTTCGTCTGTTATTGGACATGAAATAGAACAGTTGGTCTTTTTTATTTTGTCTTCCAGTTCATTTTAAAGTTAGGAATAGTTTGTGGAGTCTGCCAAACAAGAGAAGCCAAGTATTTACTAGTGTTTGAATGATTGACTTTTTCACCAACTTTTCAGCCGATATATTCTTGTTGCCATGATTTCCTGTCTCCAGTTCTTGCGTTTACTTCACAGCGTTTGTTTATTTTAGACTCGTATATTGCAGTGATGTGATTACGTCTTGAGTCATGATTTACAAGGTGGAATTTTAAATTCTGTATTCACGATCGGACCATGCTCTGAGATGCAGCAACACAATAGTGTTTGAAATTAGACAATTTTTGATTTTTGATGCTGCTGTGACTTTGTGCAAAAACATTCACTTACAGTACGAAAATTTGTATGGTGTGATTACTTCCAAGTCATACAGCACCTGAGTCAACAATCAGTTCTGAGTTTGAACTCCATCCCATGTCATAAAAATAACAACTTAGAGTCCAACTCAAGTATGGTACATTGTCAGACTTGATTAGTACATCACTGTCCTCCAATAGACAGCATTCTGAAATTATGTCTGAAGGATAACAGGGAAGATTAACAGAACTACCGTTATGGTTAATTACATATGCACGCGTATAATGGAGTTCTTACAATGTTCGGTTTAGCTTGTTTTTTGTGTTTGTGTTTCTGTAAAGGTTAAACTTGCCGTTCCATTACTGTGTTTGTGTGCACTGCATTCTGCCTGAAAAGGCCATCCCTGAAATGACCTATACTGTGTCGGGCGAGACGTTAAACCCTACTCACTCACTCACTCGCTGATATGATGTGTTATGCTGGGCTACAAGCTATTGCGTATTTCTATAGACTAGTAGTGATATTTTTACATCAAACCTTGCAGTATTAGACAAGCATAATAATTGCCATTGGATTGGAATGAATAATTAGTAGAGCTGTCAAAGCGTTTAATTTTTAATGTATTAACGCACTGCGTTAATTTTTTAATACATTAATTAATGCGTTATTAACGCACCCAGGCCCATCGAGAGGAAGAGTAGGGGGTAAGTTACCCCGGGTCCCGCAACGTTTGGCAGGCCCCACCTGTAGAATATAGAAAGTTAGACACATTTTAAATGTATAATCAACAATAACTGCTGTAGAAATCTATTAGCCTGTCGTCAAAATAATTATTTATTTACAGTAGTGATAGAACGGCAACTACAGTTTAGTTACATGAATTCATTCGATTGTCAGATAATGGAATGTTGGAACTTTTGCTTCACGGAATTTAGTAAATTAACATAAATTCACCTATGTGCGTTATTTTAACACACGTTAATTTTTTTAACGCGCGTTAATTTGTTAATGCATTAATTTGACAGCTCTGATAATTAGCAAAAAATGTCAGCTATGCATACGTAAAAAACGTAAAGTCCTTCCTGAGCCTTAAGGCCCATTGGGCAGCGCTGATCTCCGTTTCCTTAGCTCTCAGCCAGACACCAGTTTTTACACTGCGAGACCACAGATACGGGGCTAGTGCATTGCACGGTGTGCCTGTTTACGTCCCAGTTTTCGCTGGTATTCATTGCGCCCACGCACGGAGGGATGGCCAGGCTGAGTTGACCTGGGTGGTTACATACCGGGATGGTCACCCATCTAGGTACTAAATGGGCCTGGTGTTGATTAATTTCGTTGATGCAATCAACGATGCTACCAACTGAGCCAGACCACCACCAAAAGCACCAGCTGTACATTGCTGCATAGTATATCAGTCAGAATGGTAAGTGTAAGACAGGCATGTATTTAATGTTAGTTCATTTGGTCTACATTGTACTTGTTGAAGTTTCGGACCTTCTGCTAGCAGCACTAATTTGGTACAGTGCTGCAGTGCAAATGCCAAAAGTATATTCCCAACCCCCATGCGAACCACATTTCATCACCAACCTTACTATGCCAGGCCCGTGTATTGTTTTGCTGTTTAGTTCTTTTGTTGTTGCAGGGGATTTTGTTGAACTTACTGTGTAATGGTAGATACGTAATTATTGTTTTAGGTATTTTTATGATACTGCATTCACATGTGTTATGTAGTGTGTGTATTTATGTTAATGTATCTGATGTTTTATCGTGGGTTTGTTTGGTTGCATTCGATAGGCTTGACTCCTTGTTATTTAGCTTTTATTAGGTGGTAACAACTCTTATACGATAATTATTTATTCACACACCAAGCAGTATAATTTCGTACCAGCCTAAGAGCAGTGGTACTCTTTGGTTCCCTTCTAGTAAAATAACCACAGGGTTGGTGAAAAGCCTGGTGCCATCAATTCATGCCAATAGGCTGAGAATTGTAAAGCTCTTCTGGGCAAGAGTCTGATTGACTCGGATGTTAATGGTGCTATAGCAAGTACCATGCATTTACTGTCATTGCGGTGAAATTAACGCTGCTGCTATCACTTTTGTCTTCATGAACTGTATGTGTCACATGTTAGTAACTCACAGTATTTATGTTGTGCATTAATGCTTCTTATAAGAATTTAATTTTTATGATGCCAGTTTAGTTTAGAAGAAAGTGTAAGTTACAAAAACTGTTTTGCAGCCAGATTAGCATGAAATAGTTAGTCATTTAAAATTAAATGCCTGTTTAACACTGTTAAAGTGTATGGAGTGGTCCAAAAATGAAGCTATCGTGTTTGCCAGATGTTGTATCGTTTCAACAAATTCTCACCAACATACCATCATTTATTAAACATAACACTACAAGTTAAGTATGTTAACATATTTTTGTGCAATATTATTATCAGCTTTCAAATACTAAAATTGCATTAAACTGTCTCAAGCTGCACATATAGCGAAACATCTGTATTTATTCAACTTGATTACAGCTAATACTATTTTATCAGGTTCATGTTCTGCAACAAACAGAAGACTTGCAATTGTTTGCATTAACATAAACATCAATAGCCCTTCAACATTTCATTCGCACAGTACCAGTAAATTTACAATACAGTAAATTGCTATGCAGTGGCTATGAAGCATTATTATCAGCACCAATAGCATGTATTTTGTCTCGTCAACAGAGTAGTCCTGCAAATTACTGGTTCACTACTGTGCCACTGTGTGAAACATTAAAAAAACAATAAGAAAATTTATCAACAGATTGGATCAGAAAGTAACACAGGCTACTACCAAGCAACAAAAAGTGCTTATAAAGCTGCCACCGTACACAACACCATGCTTCACTGAAACTAGATATATGAAATATCAGCCAAAAAAATAAAATGAATGGGAATATTTTTCATTTGCTAAAAAAGCAAAAAATAGAATAGAACGAAAGATAACTAAAGACAGTGGCAAATGATACCCCAGGTGTGTGGACAGTAGCATGAGTGGATTATTGGTTCAAACCTAGATCAACCATAGCAAACCGCCTGGTACAAAAATGGCGTACAACAGGATCGGGTGGCTGAGGAAAGGTAGAAGGCAGCAAACTTGTATATGAAGGAGAGGATAGCAGGATTAACTCCCTATCATTGCAAAATCCTGCATGTGCTAATAAACACCGGTTATGACAAAAATTTTCAGCAAAGTAAAAACTGTCAGTGTCACAAAAGACAGAAATCATGCAACTAACCAATGACCAATGTGTGAATGGAAAAAAGGAATAGCATACAACTTTACAAACCATGCTAACACGAGAGGTCAAACGTGCCTTAAATTGTTTTTGTTCAACTGGTATGCACAGTTTATGTGCCAACCCAACCATAGGCTATACTGGGTCTTCTGAAATTCTGCTAACAGCTTTTGAAACTGACAAAAGAAGCTGATGCTGTTCCTTCCTGATACCCAGCCAACAGACGTAGAACAATCCTATCATACAGAAACATAATACACAATGCAGGTCAGCGCAGCAAATTACCTTGGCAATGGTGGCCGTCAATGGGTCTTGGGATTTGTAGAGATTCGAATAATTTCCAGGTGATGTGGCTCGGTCAGCAGACTATACAACTAGGTCTCAGGTACACCATATACTGTGTAATTCAAGTGTGTTGTTTTATTACTGTTCTATATTGCTCAGTAAACAGGTTTGCTGAGGCACGTTCTGCACTTCTTATTTCGCTGATATGCTAGTGTAAGATCCGCGTTTCGCACTTGCCTTTTCTCTGAGATTCTCAGAAAATCTCAGAGAAATAAAAAGTGCGAAACGCGCCTCTGGTGTTGCATTCTCACACAAAACTCGAGAGAGCCAGCTGACTTCACCAATGGGCGGGGGCGTCTATGGCATATGAAACTTGGGAGTAAAATCTCCACCACAAAAATAAGTGGAAAGTTTTTTCAGCCCCACGAAAGGGAGTGGTATAATTTAAAACAGGTTACATCTTTCAGACCCAGAATGTCCCAAAATAGATAGCTTTAAAAGCTCCCCAGATGTGCTGGAATTAGGGAGAACTCCAAAAATTGACAAGGAAAAGGGGAAACAAGTGGAAAAAGCAAAAAGGAGATGGGGAATTTGCTTCAAGAGCTGAAGAGAGCATCGACACCCGTGCCAATGCAGATGATCTCAGGATCAATTATGTTAACTTCGGCAAAATATAAAGCCAACATATATCCACTGAAAGTCAGCTTCAGCCAAAATGTTAGACAAAATCCGACTATGTATAAAGATATTTGAATCTTCAGAGTTCTGCAGGTGACTGCCGTCCAAACATATGATATGGTCCGCAATGCCCGGCCAGCTCTGACTGAGGCCTGGGAAGTAGACTGACTCAAGTATGCAGTAACCAAAAATTCCTGACATTGAAAACATATCCAACTTCGCCAGCCAGGACTTGAATTTGGCAGAAATGACTGAACACTCTTCAACCGTCTGTAGGCCTCCCACTCAGGCTAAAATTTGTTGCTTGTCCTTAAATTTGCCGAACGAAGCAGATTTGTCCTGAAAATCTTGCAGATAGAGCCACAAAAACTTCTCATTGTCTCTAGTTAAAGAAATATCAATTTTGCATATTTTTAAGTTTAACATTTCATTTTTGTACACTTTTGTTTTACTTGCTGCATCCACTAATCAGCGTTCCCACTCTTTTTTGCTGACAAAAAATCTAGGACTTTTCCAGGACTTTCCAGCACCCCCATGAAAAATTTTCCAAATTTTTGTGGCCCACGAATGTTTAAATATAACACACTGGCACCACAAATTAAAAAGTAGGGAACTACAAGTAATCTGAGAGCGAAGTAAGCAGAAAAAATTATTTCCATTTGAGCCTATAAAAATGCGTGATTTTCAAGAATATTTTTCGAAGACTTTCCAGGACCATAAGCTTTAATTTCAGGATTTTTCACGATAAAAGTAATTGTCTAGGACTTTCCAGGTCCTGAAATTGTCAACAAAAATCCAGGACTTTCCAGGAGGCGTGGGAACCCTGGCTAATGATTGGAAAATGCCTTGATAAATATTATGAATTCTGCGAGGTTTTTGTTGTCTTCAAAAAAATTATAGAGTGGGAGGCCTGAATACGGTATTGCACTAGCCATGGCCACTGTGTAGCAACTCTGTGTATGTCTGGGGCTCAAAGATGATCCACTCTGTGTGTGCGGCAGTAAACAGATAACGACGTCACAGTATACTGTCAATGAATGTCCATTGACAAAGCATCCTGGTGGCCGCAGTTGCTTCAGTCTGCTGAGAAATATTCAATCATATCACTTCCACATGTCTTCAGATGTTCAATATATGTGGTGCTGTAAGAAGAATATGTATGTCAGCTGCACTGCAAATTGTGCAAGTCCACACCATGTCCAGAAAACAGAGTCTACAGTTTATTATATACATAGCTTCAACTAATTTAAGTTCATGTTTATAATTTTTGACCGCAAAATCGCCTTTATACTGCACCTTTGTGCAAAATTACAGAATTATCACTAAAATTCACTTGGTACTAAATATTGCTCACATCATTAATAAATTATGATGTCACTGAAATGTTAATTTTGAAAGGTGATGCGCATTTCTGGTGATAGTCACATATACGTCAGCATGACACATTGATAGGCTATTATGGGACAAGTTTTCTAACCTTTCAGTGCCTCAGAGTCTTGAAAATATTCACACCAAAATTTAAAAAATATACTTAAATAAGTTACATTCAGAATACTGTAGACTCTTGTTTCAGGACATAGTGTTTAGCTGGCTGCTGGGGCTTAAACCCCACTGCAGCTGTGCACATGAATCCTGCATGGGGATTCCATCTTTCCAGATATGGTACCGTGTGCCCACCACCATACCTCCAAAGTTCACCTTGGCTGTGCCACTGCTGCTGTCACGTAGATGTTGTCCACCACCTCGGTCATGTCTGTGATTTGCCCGACTGAACGTAACATCAGTTAATATCTTCGTCATAATCACTCGCCTCATCGATGTAACAAAATTTTTTGTTCACATCATCGATGTAAGACAATTTTCTATTCATGTCATCAGAATGATCACTAGCAACAGAAGGATCATCAGCATCTGCTGCATCACAAGCAATAAATCTTTTCTCTGCAGAGTTCAAAAAACCACTTTCACTGTTATTGCCACCGGAAACTATGCTTTTGTCAGCTGAAGGATGTCGATGATAGTTCAAGCCATTAATGCTATTGTCAGACAAGTAATGTGCATCAGAACTGTCATGGTCATTGCCCATAGAGCTTTGATCTACGTAATGATAACTGTCAGAATAATCACAGTTTGGAACTCCTTCAACTGGCTCTGCCTGAGATGAGAATAATTTAGACTTATGCCGTGGCCGCAACCTGTGTCGTGACTTTTTACTATGCTTTTCACTGTGATTATGATTTAGTGATTTGCCATGTTTATCATCCGATTTTTTTCGTTTCCGCTTCTTTTTATGTTTTTTCTCCTCACTTTTCTCTTGTTTTATAGAGTTACGAGACGCTTTCGATGTGTGACTGTGATGCTTTGAGTGCTTTAACTTCTTTTTTGACTTTTTATGATGGCTGCTTGAACGACTATTGTCATTCAGCAGTTCATCGACATCACAAGCAGGACTTTCCAAATATAATGGCGAAATAGTTTTCGACTTTTTGTGATGGCTGCTAGAACGATTATTGTCATTTGGCAGTTTATGCACATCATAAGCACAACTTTCTGAGTACAACAGTGAAGAAGTCAAAGAGCTTGATCGCTCTCTTTTGACATCAGCAAAATTTTCTGGTAAATATTTACTGTTGTATCTTCGGTGACTACGAAATGGTCTGTAATAAACTCTCTTTTGCATCTCTTCTTGCTTCTTTTTCTCTTCCTCTTCATTTGCAATTATTTCACGATACTTTTCTGGATCGAAATATTTCCTTGCATCATATATGTAGTCTCCATCCGGATCATATTCTTTTCCGGCATCGGGCCTCTTCTCTTCCGCATCCTCATCGAAGTTTGGTTCATCAAGTCCAACATATTTTCTCTTGGAGACAACTTTTGGTATAATAGGATAGCGCAGAGTACTTGCCAAAGACGGACACTGCAGTCGTTTGTTGATGCAAGTCTGTGGCCGTAAACGTATCGAACTACAACAGTAAACGACAACTACAATCACAACAAATTTATTTACTGCACTTCCTACACTACCAGACAGCAGCACTTAATGATAAAAACACTAGACTGGACCCAAATACTATAAAAACAGAGTGTTGGCTACAACATCTTAACCACTACACTGTGCCATCAAAAATTTTTTGTACTGTAATTTTTACACAGTCAGTTACGTAAACTAATCAATCTTGATGAGTGAACATGCCTTGCTTCCTCAGCTTTCTTTGCCTCTTGTAACAGTTCTTCAACTGCAGCTCTGTACAGAACAAATAACATGCTCCTTACTATTCACATAAGGAAATTTCAGCCCACAAAACATACGCAAAAACACGAACATCAGTTGCAATATTACATGTACTTTGTAATGGTCATTCATTCATACCATTAGCACATAACTTTTTCAGTCGGACAATGTAACCTTACACTGCAGTAGTAGTCCAGAACCTACTGCAATTGCTGACAGGAAGTAGTTTTGTACATAATTTACTGCATAAGTAGGTTAAGTGCTGTCCATATCTTCAGTGTGAAAAAAACCAGTGTTATCACACAATAAATTCTGTTCAGTGGTAATCCCACCAGCTTCTCACCATAAATGAGCTAACACACTGTAGTGGATTGGCAAATTCAGAAGACTGGTCAACTTTCAGGGTCCACAAAAATAACTGGCTTAACGAAAATCCACCTACATGGCACAGAATAAATCACATCCGACAGAAGCATATCCCTTGCTTGAGCATTTGGACAAAGAGGGTAGCCTTTAAAAACCGAAGCTATTTCAAATGGGAAAAAGTAGGGCTGTGCAGAATCTGATAAACATGTCAGTTTTTTTTCCATTTTTTTTATTTCTAAAAACCAAACTGAACCAACTTTAAATTCCGAAAACTGAACGGTCAGTTTGCACGGTTTGATTTTCAAAAAACAAATTGTCGACCTATGGATGGTTTTTACGTTTTTATGGTGTTAGCAAGTTTTTTTAACAAAAACATACCAACTGTAAAACATACGTTACAGGACTAACCAGGTCCAATGGCTGAATCAGCCAGGAGGGAGAATAAGCCAAAAGCCAAATGAACCAGGAGGCAAACAAGCCATGTGGCAAACGAGTCAGAGGGCCAATTGTCCAGAGCCATGCAATAAAATAAAAGACTCAAATTGTTTTATAAGATCATTACGATTTAAACCACATGTCATTGCAATTACTGAGGTAAATAGTAGAAACATAAATACTAATTTAAGTATCAGAGAACTAAACCTAATTGGTTATAACATTCACAGCATTGAATCCCAAGGACAGAGAAGAGTAGGTAGTAATATACGTGTCTTCAGATTTAAATTGTCAGCAGGTATACTTCTGTGATCTTTACAAAGAAAGTGTTGTTGTAAAAATTAAACTGAGCAATGGTCAGCTTCTGTACATTGCCAATGTGTATAGAAGTCTTTCATATGGAAAAGACATAACTGAAAATCTCCGTAAATCACAGGCTGACCAGCCATTTCAATGGGAGAACCCAAAACAACCCCTCGTATTTCCCAAACCCCTTAATTTTTCCACACCAAAATTTGCACAGATGATTACGTCCGGAATATCTCCTGATGTGCAAAATATAGTGAAAATCAAATTCAAACATCACTATTACACCTTTCTATTTCTTCGTCACTCATTGATTACGTAGCAGATATAATACGAAAAAAAAATAGTAAAAAGCAAAACATCTCAAAAGTTTACATAGATACGCAAAAAATACCATGGAGTGGTGAAGCAACGAATAGGGATGAGTCATTATCAGAATTTCTATTTCGATCTGTTAGGTCGAGCGTTCGAGCCTGAGTACGATGTGTCGTTCATTTGTCTGTCGTCTGTAACGTATGTATTGTGGCTAAACCGTACGTCGTAGAGGTCTATGATGACACCGTTGCATAGGGCAATGAGGATAATTATGTTCCTGTCAATATACACTGTAGTAACCCTGTCTATCTGCAGCGGTTTGGCCGCAATTTTGGGTAAAAATTTGCTACCTGTAGCCATCATCCACGTCGCCGAATTACAGTATCATATCACAGATTTGATTTTAGCGTTTGATATAGCAGTGTCACCATAGCGTGTATATGGGACTGTAGTCACTCTGGGAAATCGCTATTTCTGTTTGCAGAAGTCGGACCTTAATTGGCATTTGGCGGTAAAGTCGGCCACTCTACAGTGGCGTAGTTGGTAACGCGTTTCGACTGAAACGAAGTTACTCTACGCCGGGCCCGGTTAGTACTGCGATGGGTGACTGCCTGCAGGCAGGTAAACCATCTCAGTGCGAAGCCTGTCAGCTAGGTCGACTCAGCCTTCTACCCTCCGTGGTTTCAGGAACCGTAAAGCTTTCTCATAGAGATAAATAGAGCTTCTTACATGAAACGAATTCGTGGTCAGAAGCGCTTCACAATCTTGGAAGTGTCAGCTGATTGGCATAAGCTAATGATACCACTGTGCACTATGCAGCCATCTGTTGCACCCATCTGCGAACAACTGGACCTGCGGTTTGCAGCAACACCACCCCAATCAGCCACACTAGACCTTCATCCTGCAGCGCGTAAGCTACTACTCATTTCCAATCCAACGAAGGGTAGGAGGCTGAGTTGGCCATAACATTAAAACTATTCAGCTATGATAAAATGACATCATCAACTCACGTTAGTATACAAATTAGCACTCAAGTTAATATAGCTTTCAGTAATCAGCCACCAATATCACCGGTGATGCGTTCTCGAGGACTTGGCCTTGTCCACATGGTGCCATGAAGACAAAGAGCAGTGGCCTTGGCTTTGACGTGGATAACAAAGTTCTTGGCCTTGGATCCCAAATCCTGGGCCTTAGTCTTGAGATAAAGTCCTTGGCCAAAATGCTATTTATGACTGCTAACACAACACAAAACTGAAAGATGTTGAACATTAGCTTTTTCCATGGTGGTCTGTTCATTCGCACGCAGTGCGTGCCAGACACTCCTAATATGTTAGCCAACGTCATGCTGGCTAAGGCCCAGTTTCTGGTTACTAACTGATCAGTTAACTAAAGAATCCAGAAACAGGGCCTAAGTGCAATAGCCATGAATAGTCAGGGACTATTTGCACATTAAACTTTGTACATTAACAAGAAATTTGAGCTAATGCTCACGAGACGCACGAAAGCCTATAGCAGTTCCGGTTCAGTAGTTTAGATGAAAATTGGGGTGTTCACGCTAAGTTAATATACAAATACCAAATTCTGTATCTGGATCGCATAACGACAGTTCCATGGTGCCACGTTGTTAATGATACAGACTTGTGTCAGTCCAAAATCGCCAAAAAATCCATAAAAACCCTATTTTGGCGTTCAAGGTCATTCAAGGTCATTGAATTTGGCGCCAATTGAGATTTTTTGCCTTGGCCTTGGTCCCAAGTCATTGGCCTTAAACATGAAGTCCCTGATATTTTGATAACATCACTGAATATATCATACAATGAAAAGCATCCACAAGACGTTTAACATTGGCTAAACCTCTTTAGAATCTCCCTCACCATCTTCTAACATTAACAACTACATTTACTGAGTTTTATTCTATCATATTTTCTACTTCTTGCTCTAGTAACTACTCTTGTAATCTATAGGGATGCATGGTTATTGTCTAGTAGGCATTTACAGCTCACAAGATATCACCTTCTACGATCTTTTACATGGTGCGGAATAATGACCAACAAAACGAATAAACAAACAACAACTAGTACAAATATGAAAAACTCGCCACGATTAAAAAACTGAATATAACAATGCTAACAAGCCTGGTTTAGTCGCCTATTATAGGCCGCCTAAACATAGGCCTACAACACAGAAAAGATCAACTCATTTCGAACATGAATAAACATCTCCAAATGCCTGCGTGAAGCAATATACAAAAATTTATGTGACAATAAAAAACCAATCAAAGCAGAATGGCATTGTCAATGTAAAGCTTAAAGCTTTGTCAAAGTGCTCAATGGGCTCATCTGGTAGACTGGTACCTAATTGCATAACTGCTCAGCTTATGACATCCAAAAGAAAACACCAAAAAATGATACAAGAAATTATATGCTTAGCAAATCACTAAACATGTTTCAAGTAGAGCATAAACCCGGGCAAAAAACCAGTGTCAGCTCAGCTGCTTTTCATCATGAATGATTCCATAATGTTTTGCACTGGTCTGGCCTGTGGCAACTTCAGGGTGCAAAAAGGTTGTGGAACACTGTTAATAAATATTATTACAAAACATGTCACTTTTTAAAACATTTCACTGCATCAAATCGCAATAATGGTGTTGCAATTAATTTGACAAAATTTCAGTTCATATTATAATGCTAATTACTGTAGCAGCCCTTAATATTTATGTGTTATACATAATTATCATCAGCCATTTTTGAGCTGCATGTTAATGTTTTAGACACGGCTACATTGTTTGTACAATAAAACACAAAACATCTGCAGAATATTTCTGCAAAGCATTTTGTGTTTCATGTGTAATCAACTGCCATAAACGACCAATCATTAGGTGCATTTTGTTAGCAAAAGTAGCTGCAGTAAGAGAGATGTTTGCCACTGTATAACAACATAAAACAGCCATCAGATACATATATCCATTTCCATGTTTATCGCACTTTACTGTCCAGCTGATGTGCGTTGCTTATCCATCTCAATAAGTTCAGGAATACCCTGTAACATGCACAAACATTTATGCAACCAGCAGCCTATGTTTCAGCCAGCACCAAAACTTTTGTGTAACAGCAAATGAAGCAGTATTTTAGGGAGTAACCAATTAAGGTCCACAACGCAGAAGTCATATAGTAATAGGTCCAACCAAAGACTAAGCGTAAATGTATGCCAAAATAGAATACATTAAAAACATACGTAGGCCTAATCTTCAAAAACGAGAATATGACTATGATATGTATACTCTATTAAGGATGGCCTGTAGCTGGAAAATACATTATTATGTATGTCATCAGGGATGTGTTCTCGGTCGAAATGTCTTCGCGAGACGGTCTTGAGACGTACTAACGTCTCGTCTCGGAGCAATATGTCTCGATCTTGGCCCAGTAGGTCTCATCTCGGGTCTCGGGCCATTGCGTCTCGTCGAGACATTTTGTGCAGGCACACACCGTGCATACTGTAGCTGCGGTTAGAGCGATACTAACCAGCATGACATTTGTGGCTTAGACAATATTCGTTTACAGTGTTTTTATTCTTTCATCTACTAATTTATCATAAAGCAGAATTATGTCATGATATGTCAGTGATAATTGTCAAAACAAAGAGCAAAAACCCACAATATCACAAATAGAAAGCACTTACCATGGTGCGAGTTAATTAATCCATATTTTCAACGTCATTGTCAATGTGTTTCACCATACGTCACGGAAAACGTCTCGACAAGACGTTGAAGCTTCCGAGAGTCTCGGGAGCTTCAAGGTCTCGGCCAGCATCTCGGAAGCTGCAACATCTCATCTCGGTCTTGTCTCGGACAAAATTTTGAACGTCTCAGTCTCGTCTCAGTCTCGGAGACATGAATCTTGGGTCTCGTCTCGGTATCGGCTCAGAAGGTCTCGTGCACACCTCTGTATGTCATAGATGACAAGCCATACATTATGTAAATTTCAGGTCACATGATCTAATCAAAGCCGCTGTTGGTATTAAAAAGTTAGCGTTACATGAACGTACAGCTTTGCCATGGTCGTAGTTGTTCCGGCGTTCATATTCCACCATCGCTGCTGGTCGTGTGTTGACAATGAAACCGCGACGAGGTGCATTTGTGGAGTTGCCACGGCTGTAATGCATTGTCCTTCCGTGATGTATGGTGGCACCACCCGGCTCCAGTGGAAACGGCCTGCCCTCCTCCTGCATTACCACAACATGATGCTCTATCATATGTCACTTAATTAACACAAACTACAGGAAAACAACAGCAAAAATAATACCAACTAACAACACAAACATCTAAATAACATTAATATTAAACCATGGCACATCACCGACTGCATTAATAATAATATTTTGACTTATTACTGATGATGAAAGTGACAGCATCAATGCCAAATTCGTCTGTCAACACAATATCTCATAAACTGCTGCACTAATTAGCTTGATAAAACTTAACAACCTTTAACTAAAAGCCTACTAAATATCAAGGTCACAGGTCACTGGTCACAGTGGTCAAGGTCACATGGATTTTTGTGTTTATTGTGCATATAATACATGCAATGTGGGCAGTTCTAAGCCTCGAGCAATGGGTTTTACTTGTTTAGATTTAATTAATCTTTAATCATAAATCTTTCAAATAGTTTTAGTCATCATTAACAAATTATTTATTTTTTCATTACAGGCATTTTTGTTTCGTTTTCATTGCCAAAAATCACACTGAAGCAAAGGCACAGAAACAATATGCCAATAGACCTCTGAGCGATCACACATGCGAACGTGAACATCGGGAGTAACGCGTCGGCTTTCACGTAACTCAGCTTCACAATGTGAACCAAGCACGAACCACATGCAGCCATTCTCGACTGATGTCCTGTCCATTGCAACCTGCAACATATCATCATCGTCCTCACCATCAGTGGCGTCATGGCCAGGAAGAAATCTGCAACCATCTGTCGGACTTCTGTAAAACTGCAATTTTCTGCCCTGCCTACTTTTTTGACCCATGATGCTGCTGGTTGCCGTCATCAAAGTCACTGCCTTTGTCATCGTCTTACATTGTCATCGTAGTTGTCAGCGCTGTCGTCCTCATTATCGAGTCGTCATGGTCATTGTTTTCGTGACTTTTTCGTTGTCGTCGTAGTCATCCTCGTTGTCGTCATCACTGTTGTGTTGTTGTTACTGATGGTCGTCGTTGTAGTAGTTGTCGTCATCTTTGTTGCTGTCTTTTAAGTTGTCATCGTAGTTGTCTCAACAGTTGTTGTAGTCATTTTTGTCATCTTCTCGTAGTTGTTATCATCGTCCTCATTGTTGTCGTTGTAGTTGTTGTTTCCTCATCATCGTACAAAGAGTTTAATGTAAACTAAATAATATGCATTATTTCTAGAACTATATCAGTCAGTATAAGTGTCAAGTGAGCAAAAACAGGTACCATTGTGACTGACAAAAAATAAAAGTCTTGAGATGCTGCTTAAAGACGGAGACTGGCACTACAGCCGTGATGTGTTTAAGGATTATGGATTTGCACTAAATATCAGTAATGACCATTTGCCAACTGTAACACGGTAAATGGTCCTATATTAAATGGTTCTCTAATGTTGACAGAGAAAGCAGTTTCCAATCAACTCGTTACTCATTTCATAATATCACAAATATTTCTATAAATCTGTGTGATCTGTATAAGTGTTTCTCAAGTGTTTATACTGATAAAAGCCACGATCAACTGGATAATTCTACATGGCTTAACACACAGTTTCCCGTTATTTTCAGATAAATGACATCAAAGTATGCAATTTGAAGGGACTTGGGCTTTAAAATTTGTTCAACTTGTTGATAATGCTCATAGTACAGACTTTATTTGCTTTCACTAAACGATCGATATAAATTGAGCTTTGTAGCATGTAACAGAAATGAATGCCAACACAAGTGCCTAACCCAAAATGAAAGAGCTCTCTTGTCCGGCATGTCAAGCCAGTAGCTTTCATCCTGGTGCCATGGCGTTTCTGTATCAGTGTTTGGTGCCTAGCAGTACACATGCAACACAGACATCAGGAAAAACATGATCATTGTCATCACCATCGCCATCAATCAAACCAATACAATCGAATAACACCACAGTGAATAGAATGGTAAAACAACAAAGCTGCTCTAATAACTGCCCGTGAAAACCTAAACATAATATTTTTTTTAAAATAGCTAACAGTTGACACAGCAAAACTACACAAACTCAGGGTTATTTATCGGCAGAATAAAACACGCAAGTGATGTCTCCCTACTGCTCATGGTCGAATACCATCCTCAAATATCACAAATACAACAAACAGACAAATAATACACAAGTTTACATAATAAAGATAAAATATCAGTTGTTTTCAATAAAAACACTACAGATCAGATTTTCAGACTTGGCACTATGAGCAAGACATTTGCACAGTTGTGCATCTTGTTACCAAGCAGTATATTCTGCTATCTGTCAGCGATCAAACTGCCTTATAAACACAACAACATCAGCTGCAGACTGACCATGTAATGCCATACTTAGATTTCAAATTCATACTATGCAGAATTACCACTACCTAATAACAACTCAATGTACATTGTGCATACCTTGGAAATTATCATATCAAAATCAAAATCCATGTCATCACCAAGAAGAATTCTGGAAATTGCAACTGCTCTTTGATGTGCTGGACCCTATGCAAAAAAGAAGCACAAAATATATGTTAGGCAAATAAGTGTTGCACACAATCAGTATGTCTACAATCAGTGGTATAGCAAAGACTATGAAATAACTTACCTGCCTGTTTTGGTTCCAATTATATATTAACAAATCAGCCACAACATGGCTATCAACTGCAAAATAACTATTTGACTAAGATGTATCTGACAAAGAACACAATTAAGAAACAAGATGAAAATACAAAAATAAATTTTGAAAAACTGATTGGCCATGCTGAACTAATTCATGACCACCGTTCACTGCAAAAATCAAGGCTGATCTTGATCTACGCAAAGCTTGTATGTTCCACTTTTTCATGCACCACCCTCTACATAATAGGAAAAGAGAAAAGCACTTGCTGATACCTGATCCAATCCATTCACATATACACTCGGCCACATGATCTGACAGATGTTCTCAGTTGCAGTGCGTCTTTTTACTATCAACCACAACAGCTCAACGTTATGCACTACTTAGTCAAAACTTATAAGTAAGTAGAAAAGTAAGTAAATTCATAGCATTCCCAAAGTTGCCAAAGTTAGGGCACTAGGTCACTGGTCACTAGTCTGAAGGGGTACTAGTCCAAAATTGGCCATAACTCAGTCCACCATAGCCAGGGGCCACCACAGACATAGACAAAATCCGCCAATGCCATAGACGCAATTTATCGCAATTCCTAACTCTATATCTGACCATAACCATGTTGCTATCCCTAATTTTACACTGTTCAAACAAGTGCCTCTTCAAACTAATAAACTGTCCATGGGGCATTAAGATAGCCTAGAAGCTACATTATAAAAAGTTTTTTGGAACTGGCAATGAAAACAACATAGAAAGGCACATTTGTAAATGTCCACAGAAAAGGTAATCCAAATGGCGGTGTGGCTACTGCAATACTACAAGAAGCATAACAGATGCATACATGAGAAAAAGACAACAAATACAGATCCTTAAAAAACATGCCACAGCTACTACTGAAAAAAAACTAAAATAATAGAAATTATGCAGCCAACTGGATATGAAGGTTTCAATAACAGTAAGAAGTGTAAGAAAACCTACTATGGTTGCCAAGATCATGTCGATGAGCTGAAGCATCAATTTCTCCAGACAATAACTTATCATACACATCTGAACACAACGCCACATTATTGCTATGACCAGGACTTATACAACACAATTATTCTAAAAAGCATTATCAAAACACAATCATCACACACAAAGTCTAACAAAAGAAACAAAAAAACTGTAGTATATCAAGTATCTGGTTCAGATTATTAACAATACAGGGCTGCCAAGATCTGGTGACAAAAAGTGTAATGGTACTTTAGACAGTCCTGTTATCACTTTACTTAATCCACAGCATCTGTGCATTCCCAGACAAAAAGTGCAAAATGTGGCAGCATGTCTGATCAATGGTACACAGTGTATGAAGCACATCGTGCCAGGTGTGCAGTCACTCCAATAGATACCAGTCCGGCAACAGATTTTGTTCAAGCTGGTGGTACTGGTCCACAAGTGCCTCAATGTGCATGCGGTGCACTGTCAAAATGTCGACAATGAAAATGTCGACAGTCACAATGTCGAAGGCAAAATGTCGAAATGTCAAAAATGTCGACAATGGAAATGGTGAAAGTCAGAATGGCGAACATTGTGCGCAATATGTTGCGACTGTCGCAACACCTGTAAATAAAAAAAGAAAAAAGTTGTCATACCTATATGTGTATTTCAACTTCGTGAGCAATGCCGCGCAGAAAGTGGCCAATCTCAGTGTGCGCATAGTTGTCAATGAAATTTCCGATTCGCGTATTTAGAGCTTCGTAACGTTTGTGTTTCCGTGGCCGAGAGCTGCCGGCAGTTGCCTGTACGAGTACTAATCGTTGAGTTGTGTAGGCAAATCCATCAAGCAGTAAAGTTCGTCCGCCTTTCTTATTCGTAACTACTTCCATGCAATGTTACGAAATTTTAACCAATGAAATTAAAACACAAGTACAATAGACTAAAAACATCGGACTGGTAGCATGCATGACAGATGTTTCTCACACCTATTGGGCCCAGTGTTCTGAACCGCGTGTGTGTGACACTTTCGATATTCTGACTTTCGCCATTTCCATTGTCGACATTTTGACTTTTCGACATTATGACTTCGACATTGTGACTGTCGACATTTTTACTGTCGACATTGTGACCTGCCACCGTGCATGCACCTGCCTACCTGGCCGATGACTGCCATCTGATTCGCCACCACCGGTCCAGTCTTAGATCACTGTCGTCGACAACCAAACTAGAATCTTACTGACCAGAACAAACATTTGGTGACCAATCTTTTGCCATCTACAAACCATGTGTGAGGAACAGCCTACCAGCATCCATTTGCAACCCATCACTGTCACTCACTGTCTTCACCAACAGACTCAAGACCCATCTGTTTGGACAATAGCTATGGCATTTGTATTTTTGAATAGATGCCTTAAAATTTGCAAACTAACTAACAAACTAACTAACTCCCAGCAATTCTCATACAAAAGTTTTTACTGTAAATATAACAGAAGCATTAACCAAAATTCAGTATTCTGCAACTAGCAAATAAAATACAAATTGGATATAAATGTTCTCACAAAACTAATACTTTTGACAATTGAAGTTCATGCATCAACAGCAAACAAACTTAATTTACAGATACTATAGATACTATTAGACTATACCTCGGTAAATATTCAATTCCTTGTCATCAAGTAATTCATTTATTACCTAAAACATCACACAATATTTTAAGTTATAAAATGACATAATCCAAAGAGCAATAATTTTATATAAAACATATATAACAAATCAAATATATAACAAAATATTACACCAACAAACAAAAAAATCTAGCAACCAAAAAAACTTTAAAAAAAGAAAATGTCACAAAAACATCATATAAAACTCACAAGAACACCCTGCTGCTCGAATGTTTGTTTCCATGACTGCTGAGGCTGACCATCCAACCATTCCTGAACACTCTTTGTGCCTGTCCAACTCAAAGAGACTTGCCCCGTAACATGCTGATCAACTACAGAACGATAAGAAAAAATACAGGTTACATTACACATACATAGCAAAACAGGCCGTCACAAAAAGCTCCATTCTAATTTCAAGTCACAGCATCACCAATGCCGATTCTTACATTGGTAGGCATGGTGAGGGTAAGCCTATATAAAAGAATGTAAATTTAGCCTACGAATTTTGGGAATGTGGTGATTAGATTTGGGTCCGCTATTCTCTCTCTCTCTCTCACTCCTGGTCGAAAGGAAGAGTCACCGCCCCAATCCATTCCAGGAAGTCCCAGAGGCGTCATAGATCAGTTACAAACAGCCGCCTGTGATGAACTCCCCGAAATCGGATCCTGGGGATTGTGGCACTTTGCTGGGCCAGTGAGGTTAGATGACATCAGGCCCAGATGCTTCCACCATGAGAAGGTGGCCGCTATTCTAAAGGTACACTATTGACTAACCCTAATCCTATGCCTAATCCTAACCCAGCCCGGCCAATTCTCATGCATCTCGTGTGAGTCTCACACATTTTCAGACGACTCACACTTTTCCGGCTGCCTAAGTTTTATCTTACACATTTTATGCATATTACACATAATTTTGTACAGCAGTAGTAGTCAATACAAAATAATTTGCATAAATTATTAATAAATCGCATAAATTACCTCGAAAGTGTTTTCATAAAGCACAATTTCAGAGCTTAAAATACACAAAAATGTCTCGGTACCCCACTGGACAGCTTAAAGCACTTTGCAATTTTAAAGCAAAAATTGGACAAAACTAAAAAAATGGAGTAAGGGCGAAAAGCAAAAAAGAAAAAATAAAAAAAAGTGAAAGAAAGAAAAGATGGGCAAGAGATGGGGAGGGGACTGGACTCGATATCTTGCATTTCAATTTCCGGACCTTAGCAGCTATGCTAACCCTAACTCTATCCCTAACCGTAACCCAAACCCTAATTTCCGGAATAGCGGACCTTTGGAATAACGGGCTGGTACCGGCGATTGTATAAAACTTCCGCCACCGATGATAACCAACTGCTAAAAGTTAATATAAACAGACAAGCTAATGACACTCATTTTAAGCTACGTCATCAATAACTTCACTGACAAACCTTTAATATCACTGGATCGATGCATGTTTTTCTGTGCTTAATGTGTTAACGTAACTTAGCAAGAAATACGAACAACCCCCGAGGCACGCCCACTATAAATGTAAACAAAAATCGTAAATCCGAGAATATTTATCTTAGACTAGTGTTATGCACACAACGGGCCGTATGTATAGAAAACGGCAACTGTCCAGGCATGTAGCTTACGTCTCGGCGTCGACGTATGGTATTTTATGATTTTATCCCTGTTTCTAGCATGTGCGGCGTGCTGGTTTCGTCATTTTGCATTTTGTTGCGGCGTTTATGTAAATTTCTTAAACTACCGGAAGACTATAAAGTTTTGTGTTTCATTAACCAGTAGGTTAATTAATCCAATTTGCTCTGTTTTTGACAATTTATTTTTTAAAGTCTTTTTTGTCATCATGACTATTTTATGGTATTCTATGAGTTTCTTTATTTGCATCTTGTATTCCACTGGAATGATCCCCAGTTCTTGAATGATGGCAGCGTTAAAGACATCCTTTTGACACACCAATGAGTCTTTTATAGAAGTTTTTATTTGGTTTTAATTCTTGTCCAAGTTTCTGCATTATACAGCAGTTTGCTGTCTAAACATGCTGTGGCCAATCGGATTCCAATTTTATTACGCAGTTATGTAATATATCATACTCAGACGTGCTCAGAGTCGAGATGACAATATACAATGCATGTGCAACACAGACTCAGACTGGTTACAGCAACAGAGTTTGTATCTAGCGTTTACACTATAGCCGATCGATGTTTATTGGCCACAGTAGGCCACGCCTACACGACTGTTCATCGCTATCAGTCACAGCTTACAGCTTACAAACAATGAATGGATTAAATATAATAAATATAAGCAATTTTTTTGCATTGTTTTGATGCAGTGAAATGTGCAAAATGTGGCAGCGATAACTTCACGGCAAAATTTTTTTCTGAAATCTGTTCGTCACGACTGTTTGCGTCTAAGCACTAATTTTATTGGTCGTCACTCCTTTTTCGGTCATATTCGCCGTTTGCTTGCCAACACACCAGAACATAAGGCCCTGAAGCTTGCAGTGGATTCCAGGTCCGGAGACATACCACACCACGACTGGAATCGCCCCGCTGGTAGACCACGGACTACATGAGTCAGATTGTGCGGGACACCGGACT
>Ga0209367_1000149_pt1 | contig 52720 bp, 37 predicted proteins | sample WorMetLIZISLAND2_FD_187412 | JGI IMG/M metagenome (GOLD analysis project Ga0209367, IMG submission 187412) | Marine gutless worms symbiont microbial communities from Max Planck institute for Marine Microbiology, Germany - Olavius geniculatus... ... | reverse complement strand
ATCGATACCAGTCACACGCCGCTGGAAGTCATCAAGAGCAGCCGATTTATATCGTATGTGAGTAAGTAAAAGGCTGAGTTGATTAATCGTTAAAAATAAAATTAATCGTTAATTTTCTTTGTTAGTTAACGATTAAATTAATCGTTAAAATCTGCAGCTCTAAGATAAATATAAAACAACAAAAGCTTAATGGCAAACAAAGATGACAAGTAAAAACACCTGCTACGGGAGACAGTTTCTTCAGTAAACATTGTCGCTGCTTCCACTGCAACGAAACATTACAAACAACCACAATGTTGTAAACAGAACAGTTCCATTCAACAACCAAAACTCGCATTAATAAAACTCACAGTGAGCGGTACCAACCAGTTTTTAGATGTGCTGTGAATTTTAACCAAGCTACAGAATTTACCTCCCCGTGGCGGTTATACGTTTCCACAGAATTTTGCAAAATTCGGTATTGGATAGTGATTGCTTTTGTTTTAAATTTGTAAATCTTTCTGACAAAAATGATCTTCTGAAATTTACTTACTGCTTCAGCCATCAGTAAAATTACATGGCATTACAAAAACAACACTCCATTCAGTAATTATCAAGTTATGGTAAAGCTACTGTTATTACTCTTAATGTTACTTTAGTACTAGCACCGGCTTACCAACAATACCCCAGTTTTATTCTCACTAAAGGAGGTACCCCAATTCTACGGTACGACAGTCAATCAATCAATCAATCACAGCCACGTTTCTTTCTTTAACTAATAACGTATCACATCGGCAATATTATAATCAACATTCAATGCACAAAAGCTCAACCTTTTTGCCATCGCGATATTTTACAGAACAGCGCACATTCACTTCTGCCATTTTGTTTACGTTTTGCCGGATGTTGCTACTGAGCATGCGCGCCGGATATAGTAAAGCTGGGTTATTGTCGGTAATTTATTCGGTATTTGTATTGAGGAGTATGAGCACCGATATACGGTCGGTATTTTTAAAAGTCGATATGGGTACATTAAAATATCGCGATATGGATGTCGGTATTTGTCTCGATCGTTAATATTATATATGTACTGATACATTGTGATCTCATACTCTCTGTTTTTCGTCTCTGTTCGTTCTGTAAATCTGATAAAGCTGCTACAACACAGCAGCAGCCGCACTGTCCATACTAAGAGCTCAGAGCTGTTAAACGGTATCAGGGATGTGTTGATGATATCGCTTTTTTGACTCATCACTGTTGCTACTTCCATTTTTGAAACTTTTTTTGCAGTTTTCATTTACAGACTTACAAGTGAAGAAACAGGCACATGTTGTCTTCTAGCCGGTAAAGATTAATTACAAATGACAAGTGTCTTGGAATCGATAATCTAAATCTAATAAAAGTTCGAAATTCGAATAACTTCGTGGAATCGTCGTGGCGCGATAAGCCGAAATGCTATACGGGCCAATAGTGCTTTTTCCATCCCGTTTGGCGCACAGCAAGAACTGTTTGTTTTTGTGTTATTTTGCGATTTTTCGGCGTAAATGAGTAAGTGTATCTTATTGTCTGTGGAATGTTATCTTGCAAATTTTAGTTTGTGCACTATTATTTTGTAAGTGCACTGCGCGGGGTAAGTCCGGCGACGTAAATACGATGCAGGCAGCATGGGTAATGCAAGTGGGCGTGACTGTCCACTATCACTGGCTGAAAAGTTGAAAACGAACCCTAATTTATTTATTTATTTCATTTAGCACTGACATTGACAACACTAGCAACACAAATAAAAACAACAAAATGACAGCCAAGGACAGAAAGGTTCCAGAAGGAACACTAACATCTACCCTAATTAACACAATATAGCAGAAAATTAGACAAATCTGTACGATTAAGAAAAGCCTTGAAACTAACGAGAGAGGAAAAATCAACATGGGCCGGAAGTCTATTCCACGGCCAACAACACACCTAGCAAAAGAATGATAGCATACATTGTGTGTAGACTGCTCGGTAAACAATTTATAACCATGGCCACGAGTATTGCAAGAGGATGCAAAACGAAAAAAACGCACCGAAGTCCACATTAATTAATCTAAGGACTATTTTATAGCACATTATGAGATCAACACAAAGTCGTCTTAATTCAAGAGAATCAAGATTAGTTACAACAAGTCGTTCACGATAAGTTAAATTATTTTGGCCAGGAAGGCGCTTGGTAAATGACCTCTGGACTTTTTCAATACAGGAGATATCACATATTTTATATGGAGTCCAGACTATTGAATTATATTTCAAAATAGGCCCTGATTCTTACTGAGACTTTGGCGCTTTATAAATCATTTACTTACTTACTTACGTAAGCTCTAACCAACACAGATCGATTACGAGTAAGAAAAGAACGAAGTAGTAAGTTGACACGCTGATTGGCAGTACATGTAATAGAGGTAATATGTGTAGTGAAAGACAAATGACTGTCAAAGGTGATGCCAAGGTCTTTGGCTGTAGAGACCATAACCATAACCCAGTATGTATTGCGCTAGTATTTGCTGTTATGATTAGAGCTGTCGAAGCGTTAATTTTTTAACGCATTAATGCACTGCATTAATTTTTAATGCATTAATTAATGCGTTATTAATGCACTCAGGCCCGTCGAGAGGGGAAGTAGAAAGGGAACCTACCCTGGGCACTGCGACGTTTGGGGGGTACTTACAGAATATAGAAAGTTAGAAAGCAAATAAAAAACGCATTTTTCAACAATAGCTGTCATTATTGTTAGTACACAAACCTATTAGCCTGCCATCTAAATAATATTTATTTACAGTAGTGATGGAACGACAACTACAGTTTGGTTACTTGAATTCGTTCGATTGTCTAGTAGGCGTAATTGCAGTTTAACGGAATACTGGAACTTTTTTTTACAGAATTCAGTAAATTAAATAAACTTACGCATGTGCATTAATTTTTTAATGCGCGTATGTTAATTTATTAATGCATTAACGTGTTAATTAACGCACTAATTTGACAGCTGTAGTTATGATATAACTTGATACTTGGTGTCTGTGCGGTTAGTCTGGAAAAGAAGCCCTCTTTTTCTTAAATTTTTGATAATGCACAAATCCCCAGAGTTGAGTAACTCTGATTCAGTATGTATTTGTGTTTGTAGAACTATTATATGTTTATTGCCAATGCCAGGTGGTACTAGTGGAGCGTGGTGTGAGCACACAAGCTGATCAAACATATATATGCCACGGGTTTTGGATTTCCCACATTTTTGTACTGTTACAAAATTGCATGCAAATTTCTGATTTTTTGTTGCAGGTCTCCATGGTAAGTAGTATGGTTGCCAAGTAGTGTCGATGGACCCACCTTCTCAAAGTGATGCAAAGTTGTCAGCTGAGAACCAGGAGGAGGAAACGCGGTGTATAACGACTCGTGTTGCTAAGATTCGTTTCACGGGGGTCATCGCAGCGGATGATGATCAGCAGTGTTACAGCAGTGATGAAGAGGTCGTTGAAGCTCTTAGCCTGTGCAACAACTCACCGGATACCAGTAGGAAACAGTTTTTCTTTTTAATAGACCGTATAGTTTATCAAATTACAATTTTATTTACTAACTAGAAAGCAGTCAGAGCCCGCACACCTCTGCCAAGGCAATGTTGTTTGCTAGGTGGCAGCACCATCTTCGGTTTTGCAGCAGTTTCTTTTATGCCCCATTGAAAGCAATGGTACAAAAATTTCAAAGTGATCCAGAATCCAGGATTCCTTCCGGATCACCCCAAAAATTGAATCACTGGTAGTTTGTGCCATTACTGACATACCCTGAAAATTTCAGACAGATCCGTCCATAACTTTTTCAGTTATTTCGCTGACACACAGACAGTCAGACAGACAAATGAACAAAGTCTGGCAAAAACATAACCTCCTTAGCGGAGGTAATAAGTAGAGCTCGTCATCATCGGTGTTGTCATCAGCGCTTAGCCAGTAGAGGCTGCAGCCCTGTAGTGACCATGATTGATGGCATGCTCCAGAGGTCAGTGGGTGAGAGGTTGTTGTCCCGCGGAATCGGGTCAACCCATCTGTTGCCGGGACGGCCTGGGCGACAGTTCCATTGGCTACTTGGTGGATGTCTGAGCGATAGGTCAGTGTGGCATTTGAGTGTCTTATGATCTGGAACGTCCTCTAGCAACCTGGTGATGTGATCGAAGAGAGAGTTGTGGCGATGGCTGATTGGCTCTGAGATCGATGGCAGATTAGTGGACTCAGTTATCTCGTTGTTCTGAATGAACTGGTGCCATTTGATTTGCAGGAGCCGTCTCTGACATTTCGTATGAAATGCTTTGAGGGCTCTGGAATTGACATTGAGAAGAGGCCAGGTTTCGGCCACATACAGTAGTACAGATAGCACTAAGGCCTGATAAATACGGGTTTTTGTGGTCAGTGAAAGACGCCAATCCTTCCAGATGTGACTAAGTGTTGACACAACTGACGATGCTAGACCAGTCCAACTGTTAATGTCTGGCATAAAAAAACGTAAAGTCTTTCCCAAGCCTTAAGACCCATAGGGTGGCGCTGATCTCCGTTTCCTTGGCCCTCAGCCAGACATTAGTTTTTACACTGCAAGACCACGGATACAGGGCCAGTGTATCGCGTGGTGTGCCTGTTTACGTCCCAGCGGTGAAGCCAGTACCAAATTATACTGCTTGGTGACAGACACACGTGTGTGAACAACTTGCCTAAGGTTGTTACCTGGCAGTGTCTCGGTGCGGAGTCAAGCCTGCGCCCCTGACCTCAGGATTACAGGTCCGGCACGTTACTGTTAGACTACCGAGCCATGCAAGATTGTTCCAAATGTCAGGCAATGATTAAAAAATGTAATTGTTATTTTTTCAGAAGCTATCATTTAATGAATCTTTATTTACAACTTTGTTCATATTTGGCTTCCACTCTGTCGTCTTTGGAACAATTTTGGTTCCTGCCACAAAATGGTGGCGCATAGAAATGGGAACATGCATGTTTTTTGTAGATTGAGCAATTAGACAGTTTTGGGGATGATAGTGTTAATCTTTGTAGAGAAGTGTGGTCATGCTGAACTTGATGTTTTCATGTTCAGTATGATCACATCTTCATAATATTGATAGCAATAATACTACGTGGCTCGGTAGTCTAACGGTATCGTGCCGGACTTGTAATCCTGAGGTCACTCGGGTGCAGGTTCGAATTCGCACCAGGACACTGCCGGGTAATGACCTTAGGAAAGTTGTTCACTCACATGTGCCTCTGTCACCAAGCAGTATAATTTGGTACCGGTCAAAGGGCAGTGATGCCTTGAGGCTGGGAAGGTAACCGTAGGTCTGGCGTCGCACTGGCCATGCGTCACGAACTCAAGTGGTTTATCCACCTACAGGCTCAACGGCCGTGAGTGGGAGATGAGCACCCCACCTACGCCCCAGCTAGGGGCATGGTTCCCTTTACCTTTTAATAATACTACAGAAATGATAAGTGTTTGTCCAGCCTTACAAGATTTTTGAAGATTGAAGCATTTCCCATTGCTGCAGCAAGAACTTAGTACACTCTGCCATAAGGTGTCTCTGATCATCCGGTACTTAACTTAAGACTTATCTGCTTTGTGCTTCATTTCCATCGATGATTGTAAAGTGAGCAAAGTGTTTACAAGTTTTTTTTATTTCAAATTTTGGTGTGATGTAATAACATTGGGGTGTAATTGTTAACAGCACTGGAGACACGTGGTGTGGATGTTAGTGATGGGGAGATTGGAATCAGGGATAACCATTTCTCATCTCCTGAAGTTAGTAATTTATCTAGTCACTGTGTTGTTGGAAATTGTTGCTAAGAATGTGTTGTGGCATTTCAACTTTTTTTGACATACATTCACCACCATTGTCTGTCTTGTTTGTTTTTCTTGACCATATTGGAGTATACTTGGAATAAGTTTGTTTTGTCTAGCAATGGTATTTCTGCTTCGTTTGTGATAATTTGTAAATACGCGTAACGCATATTTGGTAATCCTTATCTGTATTTGGTCTTCTGTTGAGCTGGCTGTTAATGTCACTTTGTCCAAAAAAATTTACTGAATGTGTACAATATATTGTACACATTTTGTACACTGTATTTTGAAAAACATGATTTTCTGTGGAAATTGTTGTGTCTGTGGGCTAAGATGGAAATGAAAGAACTCTGTAATGTTAGAAATTATTTTATTTTGAAGTCTTATCCGCTGCGCAATTCACAGTGGGAGCTGGCTTATGACTAAGTTAAACCACGGGACAATATTAAAATTTTCTCCGGATGGATTCTTGATATTTGCCGTAGTTTTTTTTGCATCGCGTGGCTTTGAATTTTACTGGTATGCAAAGTTGGGTAATCATATAAAGGAGTTGACCATAATTTTATACGTGGCTAATTTATTTTGCCACTGAGTTTATTTCACATATGAAGCTGGGTAGCCATATAGCTGAATAACAGTGAAAAATATGATAAACAAGTGCAACAATGATAACACAGGCTGTGATAAAACAACAAAGATGCTGCTGGTGTCTTATTTGAGTTACATAGATGATTGATGTTTATTGAGGGTGAAATTTACAAATGATTAAAACTTTTTTCACTGGGTTGGGCGAGGGAGAGGCATAATTATGGAGTGTAGACTCTTGGAAGTTACAGAAGTGTTGCAAGATGGTGGGAGGAAGTAATAAAGACATGAAACGCTTGGACTGCACATATAATGGAAGACAGATTGTGAAAGTAGGGCCTCCAGTACCAGCCACGTTTGGCAATACCGGTATTTCGGTATTTTAAAAAAGCAGTACCGGTATTGATACCGGTATTTCATTAAATGACGCTATTATTCAGAAAATCTTCATCTGACTGGCAGTAGACCGGCAACAGGCCTCAGTACGTAGCTGTAAATAATAACTAATAAATAAATAGTGTATCTTTTATACGAATATTTGCAGGACCTGTACATCCCTAATGAAGTCGCTTAGGCTAGTGTTTTTTCCGATGTTAAGCATTAGAAAAAAGGTTCGTGACTGAACTAAGTAATCATAAAGTGTTAAGAATGTTATCGTGCGATGAGTGTAGCTTAGAGCACAGTTCACTCTACTGCTGAGAATGCTTTTTTTGCTTCTACAAATTGTTGGGATCGTCATCAAACAATCAGACATGTGACCAGGGCAAAATGGCTGTGACTCAGTGACCCTTGCTGTCCATGGCCTCTCTTGCTAAGCGGACAACCGGGTTAGTCTGGCGGCAGTGCAACTTCATCTAGGATCCTAATCACCCACACATCTTTAGAAGACAGCATGGAGTGCAGTCTGAGCTTTGACTACAGCCTACATGATGCACGGAAAGCGACGCGTATGTACGGTGGTGGCACCTACCGAGGCTAAACAAATCGTCACAGGGCATGGTGCTGACGACTTCTAGAATTGCTGATATCGAAAACTACGGTATTAGACAGTGCAATATGTTGGTATTTCGGTATTCGAGGCCCTACGCGAAAGTTTACGGTAGTAGCTGCACGATGTTATTTGCAGGGAGTGGTTGGAGTGAGCACATTGGAAGCATTGGAAGAAGCTGTGCGGAAGTATAAGGCAATCGCCAAGCACGTCGAGCCACACACTGACCAAGCCAAGGACATTATACGACGACTTGTACAACTCCGGCTGAAACTCTTTGAAGCTAAGGTCAGAATGTGTAGCGGTAGTTGTTGTAGTTGTAGTTCTAGCTGTAGTAGTATTTTCTTTGCTTACTCGTTTTCATTTTCACTATTTCTTTCCTCTGTTAGTTTTTTGAGCTTGGGTTTCTTTTCTGTACCAGACATGTCATTTTTTATTTGTTTTGCGTTTGCATTTCTGTTATTTCAATTTTTGTTCAAAACATTTTTAGTTTCTATCGTTTATGTACTAGATTAATAATGGTGAATTCCCAGTGCAAAATATGTATCATTACATGCAGTAATAATGGTAATTGCTTACATGAGCAGCGGGCTTCAGCAAGTACAGGAGACGGTCTTTCACTACGTCGTGACATTAAGTATATGTTTGAAAGGCATTTTTGGCATACTATTAGTAGTAGTAGTAGTAGTAATAATAGTTGTAGTAGTACTGTTGTTGTTGTTGTAGTGGTGGTTGTAGTGGTAATGTGAATACAGGAGCAGCAGTCTGCAGCCAGTGCAGGAGATGGTCTGATACATCGTGATGTGAAGCACGTGATGGGGCACGTGTTTGAAGAGCACTCATGGCGGGATGCTAAGGGTTACTGTGAGAAGTGCAATGGGGTCATCATAGCAATTGTTCAGACATGGCGCAAGTGCAATGGTATGACCATACCCTGTGTTGTTGTTGTTGTTGTTAGTATCGGAAATGATTAGCCTTGATCATGGGAAGGAAAATGGCCCAAAGAGATGAAAAATTAGAATAGGTTGGATTAGTTTTGAAATGGTTTTAAATTAGAGCTGTTGAAGTGTTAATTTTTTCAATGCATTAATTAACACATTATTAACGCACCCAGTCCTGTCGAGAGGGAGAGTAGGGGGTAAGTTACTCCAGGCTTGGTGACATTTGGGGACCTTGCCTGTAGAAGGTAGAAAGTTAGAAACACATTTTAAACCTATAATAAACAATAACTGCCATCATAGCTAGCATAGAAATCTATTAGCTTGTTGTCGAAATAATTATTTATTTACAGTAGTGATGGAACGGCAACTACAGTTTAGTTACTTGAATTCATTCGATTGTCAAATAACCGCATTTTAATGGAATATTGGAATTTTTTTTGTTCACATAATTTAATAAATTAACGTAAATTTACGTATGTGCGTTAATTTTTTTAACGTGCATTAATTTTTTTCACGCGCATTAATTTTTTTAATGTGCGTTAATTTATTAACAGTTCTATTTTAAATCTTTTCTTCTTTTCTCCTCTATACTTGTCAAATAATTGTGCTAATTGGCTGGCTGGGTAATATTTATTAAGTACCATTTACACTTTTATTCATCAAATGATATCTCAGGAACTGAAGTTGCAACTTTCTGTCTAGGTCAAGAGTATACTGTCTCCATATTCAACCAAGCCAACCTTGGTTTTCCCTCTATGGGTACGTAAAATCATGAACACTGGCAATAGTCATGGCCACTGCTAGAGATAGAAATGGTGAGTTCTGCATAACTGCTGACATACTGACACAGTCGGTTAGTAGCACTGGCTGTTAACGCAGCCAGCCAAGTTGGATTGTATGCTAGCTTAATTCGGTTTAATCTCTGCTGGTTCAAGCACATCAGTGCCGAAAAAGGGGATGTAGCTTTCTACGCAAAAGCAGCTTTTTGTTTGTCGATATATCTGTGTGTGTGTGTGTAAATGTCTTCAGCATGTGGCTACTGCTGTCATAGTCGATGTCTTAATCTCATCAATAGAATGTGCGCCAGTGTCAAGGTTAGGTTCTATACAGCTTATCTGAATCTCTTGAGATTTTTTAGATTCACTGTAATTTGATGACATGGTGTGGCTTACGAATGTGAGTGAGTATTGCGACCAGCAAATATTCTGCAGTTAGCTACAGAATGCCAAGATTTTAACCCCCAAACAAAAACGTCTCATTACCAATTGTTTAAACCATTCAAAGCCAATGTCGGTTTGTCTCAGATGAACTTATTATTATCTATTTTTAGGTGTGGGGAATTTGATTATTTATATATTTCACAGCCCCAATCTGACCTTTGATCCCGCCAAAGCTTTCTCCCATTGTTATTGTTAGTTTTGTTGTGTTTAATTTAACCTTTTGAAACTTCTTTTGTCAAACCTATATTTTAGACCTAGCTCCGAGATGGACTAAATTCCATTCAGTCCATTTCGGCATATTGACAACTCGTGAGACAGTTATAAATCGATTCCGAAAACGCTTGTTCAAATTCCATTAACCATTACTCGTAGCAAAAAAACGTAAAATACAATACATAATTTCTGATCACCCAAATATCTGAAAGAACTGCGACGAGAACTATTCTATCTAGACATCGATCCGCAAGCAAACGCGTACGGCCACAAACTGCTGCTTGCCGCTGCAGTGGTGGTCTTTTATACAAGAACGTCACAGGTCTTTCAACACAACGCTTGGCGGCTGCGTCTTCCTAATTTATCCTTTAGCGCGGCCGCCAGCTATCCAGGAATTCTTGGGATATCTGGCGCCTACAAACTGGAAGACTGTTTTACAGTTTTGGGCCTGCAGCTGGAAAACATCTGTCTCTGTAGTTGCAAGGTACATGTGAAAAGTGGAAGATATATGCTTTGCATAGTTCAAAGAATCGGACAGTTTCGGTAAAGATCAGTCTTAATTATTGCAGCGAAGGGCAGCCATGTTGAATGCTTGAACATTTGGAACTACCGTGTTGACAGTATCTATTATAGATGTCGCCACCATGCTTAAATACTTGTATTACTGTTACTATCACAGCTGTTTATTACATAGATATCAAAGAATACAGAGTTTCTGTTATCAATCTGCTTTGAAAAAGGTTTTCTTTCTCAGGAGTCAGGACTACCAGTGTAGTGGTATTAGTAGTAGTAGTAGTAGTAGTATTTGTTGTTGTGTTGTTGCTATAGTTGTAGTTGTTACTACTAATGTTTCAGGTATCAGAGAACACAGAGTTGCTGTTATCAATCTGTGCTCAGAAAGGTCTTCACTCTCAGAACTATCGATGTGCGGAGTGCCGCACTCGCATTGGCTTCCGTACGTTGATTTCATTCTGTTTCCCATCACAGTCTAGTTTATTCTTATATGATATAATGATTATGGCAATAATCTGCACCACTGTTCTGTCTACTCTGCTTTATTGTGTCTGGTCCAAATTAGGCTTCTGTTTGACCATTTGTATGCAGCATAGCTGTAAAAGTTATGAATGGATTTGGATGGAAATTTTTCAGAGGCATGGAGAGTGGCCCAGTGGGTGACCACTCACTTTTTTGGTGTTGATCTGATTAAGGATGGAAGTCCAGAAGAAGAAGAAGATTTCACTTAGACAGTTAGGTCCATTGCATCAGAGCTCATTTCTTTGATGGCATTTTGAGCCAGCAAGGGTAAACCCAATCAAGCTAGCATACAACCCAAGTCAGATCTATTAACAGCTGACTGGCTTAGTATGCCAGCTGTTCTGGTAACAGGGCATATTGTTACACAGAACTCACTATTTTCTTTACTAGCGGTGGTCATAGCCATTTGGATCAAGGGTTCTTGGAAACTGATCCAAATAATACACACGGTAGCTGTATTGAGTCTGTTGCATTCACTAGATGTCAGCACTATTGTCAGCAGTGGTTTGTAATCTTTGACTGCTTATAATTGTGCGCGAAAACAGCTACTACTTTAGGGTGTCTTAGCCATTGCAATTCTGTCTGTCCGTCCGTCCGTCTGTCCATCCATCACACGGGTGGATCAGTCAAAAACGGTGCAAGCTAGGATCAACAAATCTTCATCGTTGGCTGCCTGAAAGACTCTAGTTTCAGGAACCGTAAAGCTGTTCCATAAATTCACAAGGGGTCACCCCAAACAAGGGTGCTAAACGAGAGGGGGTAGGAAAATTTGCAATTTTTAGCCAATAAGTTGCTGTATCTCAATAACGGTGCGAGATATGGTTTAGGTTACTATTAATCACTAATAGGAAGTCGTACATTGGCTTAAAATTGCCACCGAATTCAGTGACTTTGGATGACGTTGAATGCCAAAATAGGGGTTTTTGGTTTTTGGTGATTTTTGGCTGCGAGACACATTTCAAATTGCACCGAAATGAATTGAGATTGACACGTAGAAGCTGCTTGTGAAATTTTTAGCATTGAACGTAGATTTCAACGGTCGATGTCTCAATATTCTAGGTTCAAGGAAACTGCGCATGAAGGCATCAAAACGCGGTCCCCTTGTAAAAGTCGTTATTTTACTGTTGTTCGCCAGTCTTTCGTGAAAACAGTTGCAGATAGGCATGGGCATGCTGCCTATCACATCAAACACTAGTGACAAGCTTTTCAGTTGTATCAACGTCGATGACTTTGAAAGACCCTAAAGTAGCAAAATAAGGGGTTTTATTGATTTTTGCGATCTGGCTGCAGCGCGTACTCCAAGAATGAATTGCGATGAAATGGCTGGAGATAGATTGACAGTTTACGAACGTGAACTGCTATAGGCTTTTGCGTGTCTTGTGAGCATTAGCTCAAATTTCTTGTTTTATGTAAGGTGGCTCAAAAAACGATGCCACTCTGGGTTCTTGTAAGCAGTAATAATAGTTGTTTAACGTCAGCAAGAACAGAAACATGTTTGTGTTTACTGCAATGTAGAACCTGGTTTACGTGAGCCGAGGTTATGCGATTACACGGGCAATTACTACTGTGATTATTGCCACTGGAATGACACCATGGTCATTCCAGCTAGGATACTCGCTAACTGGGATTTCCTGCCTCGGAAAGTACGTGCCGTGACTACTTTCAGTATGTCGATAATAATTTTTGTGTAGTGGATTAGGTATTGTGACAGTTACAGCATTTTAATTATAACTGTTACCTGTACTCTGGAATTTGGTTGCATTTTCAGTCTGTTTGTTAGAATACTCAAAAATTTATGAACAGATTTTAGTGAATTTTTGTGGAAGTGTCTGGCATGGTCAAAGAACCAAGTGATTAGATTACATGTTAGAACTAACAATGAAGGTAATTATCCTGGTTCAGTTTTTTAAATGTATACTGGTATACGTGTATACAGCAGATTGTGTTAATTGCGGTGGTGTTTTCTAGTGGTTAATGTAGTTGCATTATGTCAGGCTTATTTAGTATTTTCCATGGGCGACAGATAAACCATCTTGATATATAACCAGAATCAATGTCAACTCAGCCTGCCATCCCTCCAGGGTAGGTTAATCATGTAGCTGCCTGCCTAGCTGTGGGTGAGGTGGGGCATGTTCATCTTTGTCATATGGCAGGTGAAGCTCCGTAGCTTTGAGATGGGTTGTCGTGAAGAGTTGACTATTTTTGAAGCTTACCTTACTGCATGCCTCAGAGCAGCTAATTTTATCTAAGCCGGTCCTTAGAATGCTGCAACTAGTAACTACCGCTGCTGTGTTTACTACTACAAATACAACAACAACTACTACTACTACTGTTCTGCATGTACAGGGTTGACACCTGGGCATAATCCCACCTAAACCTGCTAAAAACTCACCACCAAAAAATTGTCTCAAACTTAACCAAATTTCAGTTTTTTGTTCCACTAATAATGAAATATGTTTTCATGGCTATTTTTTTAAACATTTGGATGTAAATATTTGCAAATATTGGTATATTTTACTGGGGGAGCAAACACAAACCTATATGAATCAACCAGCTGGAAACCCATAAAAATGCCAGAACCCATCAGGTCGGGGCTTTTTGCAAATATCTTTGAAAAGCCCAATACCCCGAAACCTCAAAACTTAATAAAACCCCTAAACCCATCCTGCTGGGCTTTTGAAAAAAAAAGTTTTTGCAATACTGTGCAGATATGTCGAGCGTCCAAGCAGTATCTGCGGCTAATGTTGCGTAAGCCGGTACTTCGCATTCAGGACATCAATACGCTGCTATTTCGTTACCTGGAGGAACTGGATGAAGTCAAAGTGCGTATTAGCACATCGTCTAAGTCTTCATTTAAACTTTTATGTGCAGGCCGACCCAACAGGCCATATTGCGAGTCTTGCCAATTCATCTACATCGGGACCATAAAAACGTGCCACTTTACTTTTGTCCATGTCTTTATATGCATCTTTATTCACCATGAAAGGTAGCAAACAGATATAAAATAAAAGAAAAACTTAACTAATCTTTGCCAATTATTGACCGATTTTCACAATCCTTTCACTGGCACACTCTGCAGACAGTTTGCGATAATGTGATTATTATATATCCCACCACATGGTAAATGTGTTTCTACATTACCTTGTGAAATATAAATGTAAGCAAAAATTAACGATAATAATAATTTGAGGCCTTGTGTTTTTAATTTGTTTTTTCTATTCTTTCGTTTTTTATTCGTGTTTTTCTTTATTTTTTGTTTCTGTTCCAAAACTTGATGACGGACCAAGACCAAAATTTGTTGGAAGGATTACCCACACCTGGAAGGAATTGAGGTTAAATTTCAGTGAGCCCATTGAGGGAGGGGCATTTTACGACATTTATGCTGTGTTCGGTAAAAAACTGACCCCCTAGATATTGTGCAATAAAAATGTCAAATTTGAATGAATTTGAACATAGTTTCATACACTTAATCCCCAATAAATTTCTGAAGCGATTGCCAAATTTTGTTGAAAAATATTATTTCTTACCAAAGTTATTAAATGTTGAATATTGGTAATGAATATATTTTGTTATCGATATTCAACATTTAATAACAATAACAAAATATATTCATTACCAATATGGCATTACATGCTGCAGTCACTCAAGCGGAAGTGACGTTTGTTGACGCAATCAAAATATTGTACACAATAACAAAATGGTGTTTTCTGCAGACAATCATGTTTTAATTAAATTGTTGAGACAAGAGAAAGGGTATGGTGCTAAAAAGTTTATTGCAGAATTTCCCAGCAAACCATGGTCACTGTCAGGATTAAAGAAACGGTTGCCTAATACTGGATGTTTCACATTCTGAGGCGACCTCACAAAAGCTGCTGTAACTATTGTTTGCATAGATAGATTTGACTGAAATTTGGCACTTTGATAGATGATGCATTGTTGATATAAAATTTTGCCAGAATCAGTATTGTTTGTTAAAGTTACGCAAATGTACAGGGGTTTATTTATGTAACACCATATTGGTAATGGTGATGCTTTGTTATCGATATTCAACAATTAATAATTTTTGTAAGAAATTATATTTTTCAACGAAATTCGGCAGTTGCTTAAGGAATTTATTCGGGATTAAGTGTACGAAACTTTGTCCAAGTTCGTTCAGATTTGACGTTTTTATTGCATGATGTCTAGGGGGTCAGTTTTTTTACCGGACACAGTGTATAATCAATGGCTTAATGAATCAGCGGGCATGGACCAAGACAATCGAACTTTTGGTGCCAGGTGGCCTCACGTTGGGTCCTCTCCAAATTTCTAGTTGTTATTTGTTGTTTGGCAGAAGCTGCGTGAACAAGTGATCATCATGAAGGAATATTTTCTTCAGTGCAGCGATGCACTTCGCAGCAAACTTCTTGTTCAGGTAAGAAATGAGTTCTTAGATTTCTGCGGCTTTTACAGCGGCTACATCACTACAGGTTAGAATGGTTAAAGGGTGTCTGTAGCTGTGAAAGGTAACCATTTGTCATTTCACTACAGTCTTAAAGGCCGTTTATTTTTTTACCTTCTTTTAGATGCCATTTAAAACATTTTTACTTCTCGTTTTGCTAGCACACCTAGAGTGCATTCAAGATTATTACTCTTATGTGCAACATAAATTACTTACAGTCTCAGAGCTATGGAGCGTCACCTGCCATATGGGATCAGACAGTGTTACCTGTTTCCCAAAACACATGAATGCTTCCACCTTATTCTCAACCAGGCTGATTGGCTGGTACTTTATTTATCAGCCCCAGAAGGATAGAAAACTGAGTTGGCCTTGTATGGTTATTGTATGCACATGGAGTTGTATATCTGGGCCTTTAATTAGACATTTCCAAAGGTATCGGCCAAACTTCATCCCATGGGCTGCAATGCAGCCCACCATTAATGCAGCTACAGAGTATCTAGGGTAGTGCTGTAAGCTCCCCAGGAGGATCTGGAGCAAAATCTCGACTGCGAGTGCATTTTTTTTGCATTTTCAATTTTAATATGGTGTCATTTTGGTTGTTGAATATTCCTGGTGACGTTTTTTTTTAATTTAGTGCTTACCGATTCTAACTGATAGGGCTCAGAAGAATTTGATCGAAGCTCTTCCATTTTTGCTTCAGGGCTGGTCTATTCCTTACAGAGACAGAGTAGTCATAAGGGCATAGTAGCCATAATTTAGGTCAGTTTGAGTCACTGACACAATCTTGTGATGTTGTGTGTGGGTGGATACTGTAGTTAAGTGAGCGTCAGCATTTTGTGGACAACTCAGACATGTATTCGCTGCAAGACCTCATAGACCTTGCTAATGACGTATTGCTACCCGAACTCACCCGGATACACGCCAGCTTTGCTCTGCACATTAAGACCGACTGCCAGGTATCAGCTTATGTGATGTAATCGGTTTGAACAGAAAGCGTTGAAAAGGTTAAAGCTTAGTATAGCTGTACATGGTGGCCTATTACAGAGTTACAGAGCATCATCTGCCATATGGTATCACACAGTGTTATCCGCCATCTAGTACAGGTGAATGTCCCAAGCTACCAGCCAGGTAGTGTCAACACACACTCAGCTATTTAAGAACTAAATGCTTGTTAGTGAACTTACTGCTTTTGTGATTATAAATTTATCTTTTTAATCTTTGTGCCACCACTGTTTTCAGAACAATTAAATAATTGAAAATTGATAGCAGTTAGTGTTAGAGCTAGTATTTGATGGTGTAAAACTGCAGCATCATCGAAGCAAGGGCTATTTATCTTATCTCTGAGACAAATGTGCCATTTTCTTTTCATTCAACAGTATTGTAGTAGTAGTAGTAATAGTAGTTGTTGTTGTTGTTGCAGCACTGTCGTAGTAAAGGCTATGTATGCAGTCTCTGTGAAATGCGTGATGTTCTCTTTCCTTTCGACAGCATTGCGTTTGTCTGCCCGCAGTGTTCTACTGTCGTCCACAGGTTGGTTCTGACAGTTTTTTGCGTGTTATTGCACTTGCAACAAATTGTTGCTAATGACTTATCTTTCAGATGAATTATTCCACACATCTTTGCTACTGGTCATGGCAAGGGCATAGCGCGTGTAGAAGATGGTGGGAAAGTAGTACCAACGTAGTTTCTGCCGAGTTCTAAGGCCACTGGGTTGTGCTGGTCTTCGTTTCCTTAGCTTTCGGCCAGACACCACACTAGACCACGGAGAGTCAGTTACACGGCTAGTGCATCATAAAGTGGGTGACTTCACTTTTTAACTTAGACTTTGGCCGAGCTAAAGCTAAAGCTGAATGCTAAAGTCTGTACTTAGACCAAAGTTCAACTAAACTTTGGACTAAGTCCACTGACTTAGGCCAAAACGATTGAAAATGGCAGAAAAACTGGTAAAGCTAACAGGAAATAAATCAACCGGTTACACTTGGACTTACTTATTTAATTGCACCGCGCATGCAAATGATGTAATTACGTAACGTCTTATGTCACTGTGTAGTGATTTTGGCGTTTTTTTTGGTACCAGACTGCTTTAATTTACTAAACTATCCGTACGTGGGACTGTAAATAGTTGCCACGTTTTTGCTCTGCTAAAGTTAAATGTTGAAGTTGATTCCGGCTCAGCGAAAGTTTAGCCCTAAAGGCTAAAGCTATCTCTTCCATGCAAATCGAACCAACTTTAGCCAGGTTAGTTTGGCTAAAATTTGGTCTAAGTAGGTACTTTTTGACTTTAGACTTTCGCTTAAACTTTCGCTGAGCCTAAACTTTGGTCTAAGTACCTACTTAGACGAAACTTTTGAAATTACTTCACTTTTTGACTTAAGTAGGTACTTAGACCAAAGTTTAGGCTCAGTGAAAGTCTCAGCGAAAGTCTAAGTCAAAAAGTAAAGTCGCCCACTGTGTGCCTGATTACACATCCCTGGCTTTCGCTGGGACCTGTGCAGGGATAATGACCTGGCAGAGAACAGAGTAAATAGTAGAGATACTGTTTTCATCAGATGTCTGTCTGTGTGTCTGTCTGTCTGTGCACAGTGGACTGGTCAATCAGACCAGTTTGGGCATTAAATGCTAACAGCTGCACAATGATCTAGAGATACAGACTAGAAATTCAACACTTGTGCTTACAGGGAGAGTTTGGACTTGCTAAAAAGTTTCGAAAAGGGGGTGTTGCCGAGTTTACATATCTTCTCGAATTTCTGGGTGTTAAGTACCAATAGCTCCAAAATGGTCAAGAACTGTGGACTTTAAATTTGATGTGCATGTTTACAGGGACAGTTCGAACATGACCCTTTAAAATTTTTTGAAAAGGGGATGGCCTTTAAATTTTTAGATTATTATTAGCTAACATGGTCACACAGATGTGTTTAAATTACTATTTTGGAAACAAAAAAAAATTGATGGTGTTATTTAGTTAACACAGTCACAGAAATGCATTTAAATTACTCTTTTGCAAACAAAAATTATTTGGCAGAGATATTTAGTTAAAAAGGTCACAGAAATGCATTTAAATTGCTATTTTGCCAAAAGAATCATTTTTAATCTAACTCTAGTTGTTGTGGCTGTGCTACGCAGACACTGCTATCTGTCACACAACCATAAGTGCTCTGAATGTTTGCGACGCAAACGTCAACAGCAACAAGAACAGTAGCTTTCAGCACACCTGTCAAAACTTTATCATTGCCTAATGCTTCTGCATCTTCTGCGTCAACGTGAATATCATGCCAGAGCATCGTTAGCTATCTTTGTATTTTAGTATCGGCTGCAGTCATTCCAGTGTTTAGCAGGGTTGTCAACTGGCATTTCAGAATTTAAAATAGGTTAAATTTGGCCATTTTTGGCCTCGTTCGGCAGTAAAATACATTTCTCAGTCAAAGAGAGTTGGCAACCCTGATGTTTGTATGATGCCTTCATATTCAGTCAGCAGTGAGCAAATGATATGCGTGAACACGCTTGTGTTTTCAACATGCAATATTGTGTTTTTTGTCATTAACTGATGTCATCTATTCTGTTTCTATCTATTATATTATGCTATTTATATTTATCCTCCACTGCTTTGATGCTTTTAGCCATTATTACTTTTCTGGGAAAAAATATCAAAAATTTCTTGAATCGTATTTAGAAACTTTTAATTTCATGATCATTTAGGAGTTGGTCACCTTGTGCATTACTGTTCTAAGTGTTTTTATTTTTATTATTTAACGAATAATTATCATTTGTTATTAAACTGTTAATGTTGTTATTTTTGTACTGTAGTATACTGAATTTTCTCATTATGGTAGCTTCCTGCTTCACTTGTTTGTTTAGTCTGTTATAATTGTTTGACCGTTCTATGACCATGTTGTGCATTCTGCCCATCTATCTGCCTGTCTGTCCAGTGTCCTGTGCTGGCTCCTATCTTGTGGTGTAGAAAAATTAAAATTGGTGTGAACATTTTTGGTTCCCCAGAACAGAGGTAACTGGTTTGCTAGTCTTGTGCTTGAAGGATAAAAGTTCAAGGTCAGCAGTAATCAAAAAAACTCACAAAAAATAATGCATATTTAGCATATATGTTGTCCCAGCTACAGGCGTTTGCAGACTGCATGATTATTTGCAATAGCCACGTGAGATAATTGTAGCAGGATGTTAACGAACATTGGAAATTCTGTGCTGTGATGTCTATTGGTGGTTGGATATCATGGGGAATTATATCCAATTTTGATGACCATGCGGAGGAGAGCCACATATAATGTCGGCACTCGGTGCCCACAATTTGCTTGTGAAGCTTTGCTCATAGGATCATATCGGCCGAGTCTTACAAGCTTATGTTTGCATTCCAATGATTAATGATTACGTTGTGCCTTTATGTAGTCAAAGCGGCTTTGTTGTACTAGCCAAGACGAGAGCTATGCAGATTTTGTGTCTTTGTAGATAATTTTCTGAGTTGCATTCAAGGATGTTGTGGGGATGTCGTAGTAAAAACTTGCTTGATTTTTTAATTTTTAGTGCTGTGTTTTCAAACAAGTAATTCATGTGAAAAAATGTAGCAGAAATTGGTGTGATGTTGAAAGTTGTTTGTTGAAATTTGTAATGTTTTTTTGGGCTGCAGATACTGTTGTAAAATAAGATTATGCCTACAGCAGTGATACAAAGAGAGGCAGAAAGAGAGAGATTAAATTCATTGTTAGAAATTTTTTGAGGCTTAATAAATCTTTATTTATAGTCCTTCAAGGCAGGGTATTGTCTGGGTTAACGTTGTGATGTTACATTGTAACATTGCTGACGTCTGTCAAAACATCAGCTACTGTCAGCCTCCCATTGTCCAGCGGTTGACTGTCGTCCAACATCTACTTCGAAAGAGTTATCTCACTTTTTGCATGATTTTTAGTAAAACAGTGCGAGACATAAGGGTCCCCTTCCATGAGAGAATGGGCAATGGCGTCCTTCAGCTTTAGACCCTACTAAATCAGCAAACCCCTCATGTACTTGTATGTGAGATCTTATAGTATTGTTTGCACATTTTGTTTTGTACAATGTCATTTCTGCTTAATTGTAAATAGTCAGAATGGACTAACGTGTGAAGAAAAATGCATTAGTTGCATTATTTTGTCGTTGCTCAATGATGTAATTTTTCACTGGTGCTTTGATAATTATGACTGTTGGTAATAAAAACGTATTTTCAACTGCCAACTAGAGCTGTGTCACTTTCTGTTAGTGGGATAAATAACCAAGCTAATCACCATTCTGTCAGCATATGATTGTGTTCACTTAACAGGTCTGTAGCAGCATAGTTTGGATTGGCCTGGCACTTATGCATGGGAGCGCAAGTCTGTGTGGTTGGGGGGAGGGAGGGTCTGAGGGCTATGCCCCCAGTGTGGTTCAGAGGCAGAGCCCTGGTCGGGAGATAGTGGCAAAGCTCTTCTGTCTCCTGAAGCTGAATACTATTTTGCAGTGTGAAAGAAAATTGGCATCGATATTTTGCCTTAGTCAAATATAATTGAAAAAAAAATTTGTACATGCTATCGAACATTGGCCAAAAATGATAATTAAAATGTGAAAAAATATGATATTAATAAATTTTAAAACAAACCAAAAAAAATCTTAAAAGTTTGTTTTTTGAGATTTTAACAGGTTTTTTAATAACCTGAAAAGGATTATTAAAAAAACCTAAAGAAGGTTTTTTTGACAAATTTTCTAGTTTTGATTAATACTGGTCGTTAATCGTTTATTTGTCGACTGCACTAACGGTCTCGCCTTTGCAACACTATTCTCTGTGTCTATCTAGTTTGTCGCGTATGTATTGTGGCTAAACGGTGCGTCTTACGCAAAAACTACGAACAACTAAATAGTGCTCAAAGTCCACTCTAGGGCGATACAAAGAGCTTTTGCATAAATTCACTGTCGCTTAGCAATACGGTCAGCTATCTTAGCAACAGCCGAACTTGCTGTTGTTAGAGTAAACAATATTATAGTAGTACAGTAAAATTTTGCCAATAAAAATTATTTCTTTGCCGGGTGTTTATTGTCTTACTTATTTATTGTTTTGTAGGCGTGGCACTTCCTGTTTTCGTTTCGAGCTTGTGTTAACTACAATGCGTTGAATCTGTTATTAAATGTTAATCTGATACTTTGAAGGTAGACATTTTTGACCGTTTACATATATAGTTGATAGCCTAACGAAAAAAACGTAGATATAATGTCAGATTGTTATTTTAGTCATGTTTATAATGCTTTCTATATTATCGCTCACATAACATGGGTTCTGTATATTGAGCAAGGTTTGTCGAATAAGCAATGCACGGTGCTATTGCGGCGACAAATGTCGCCGCACAAAGCAGGCATAATACACTAATGCGGCGGTAATTGTCGCTATCCAAACTGCGTGCTGGTGCGCACTTTTGCCAGGGCAAATATCGCCACGCTAATTGACAGAATAAGCTAAAGCATCGATAATCGTAGTGCACTATTACGATCAGTTGCAGATCTAGGCTTCAGTCTTCAGCAGATGCTCTTTGTCTTTTCTTTTTTCTCCTCTTCTATTCTGCAATTCTCTGTGGCGCTTTGTGTGAAGCCAACATGTACATTGTACACGGTGCCGTCTGATGACGTTGACATCTTTAGCCTACGAGAACTTTGTCTGCAGCTGATCTACTATATCAGCTCCCAGCAGCTATACAGTATTTTCATTTTGTTTGTTTCCCGTTGTTGCTCTCGTTGTCTAGAACAAACTCTCTGCGAGCAGTAGAGAGCTGCTATAGTACTTTAAGCACTTTTAAATGTTAGCCTAAATGTGGGCTTAAAACATCGGTTCATCTCTGCTTACTGCACCTAGAACAATTCAGCGCCAACTCTGCATTTCTAATTCATGGTTTAGGTTATGTGTATTAGACGTAGGCTATTGGTGGCGCAGTGGCTCTATATCAAATTATTTACAGTTTGGTTTTTCGGCTGGGTAAACCTGAGCTAGTTAGTGCTGGAGCTGGTTAGGCATAGATCAAGAATTTACATTTTACAAATTTTAAGTATTTAAAAAAATTCACAATTTTTATGCATCTTATAATGCTAGCGATGGTCTTTGAAATATCCATATTATGGGTGAACCGTGGAAAAACATGAGACAACTTATAGATTTGTTTACTGCCGCATTAGTGTATCCTGCCACATAGTGCGGCGATGTTTGTTGCCGCAATAGATTTAGCCATAAGCAATACCGTGCATGCAAATTTTGCTAGAAACCTTTAGAGAAATTTTAACACATAATTGATGGGGGACTGTCAGTTCTCAGCTATGTTCGTAGCCTTTACCTCAAAGTAAACAGTTTTGCTTTTTTCTGCAGTTTTAAATAACATAGACATAGTTGCTTTTCATTGTTATACTAGTATAGGCTTACTTAGTCTTAGCTTACGGCGGATAGTGAGGCTGTGTGCCATGGCTCATTTAGTCTGTACTCTTATATGTTGCTTTTTATATGATGTAATATTAAAGTTTCTTTGCTCTTTGATTTGTGTAGCAATTTGTTAATGTTATGAGATGATAAAGTTGCTATTACTAGTAATGGTTTAGTTTAGCAATCATGTTTTGTTTATTTCATTTGAATACTTTAGTGTTTTCCTACTCCATATATGTTTAAAAATACAGTTTGTTTTTGTGCTGGGCGTATTGCAATGTAATCAGCATGTCTGTTTCTGCAGGAATGATGATAAAAACAGAAGTTGCTGATGTTGCCAAACAGAATAAAAGGAAACGAAAACAAAATGCCGAGGACAATGAGAACAGTGCTCACACCTCGGCCAAATCTGCAAAAATTGTTAAAGAAAAGAAATTGAAGGTGAAAGGATCTAACAAGAATGGAGAATTGAAAAACCAATCTGAAAAGAGGTCGAAGTCAGCTTCAAAGATTAAGATGACAGATGGGAAGAAGAAAAAACCTGAAAATGTGAGAAGTTATTCAAAAATGTTAAATATATTGTTGAGAAATTTTCACCAATTCATAAATTACTTGTAAATGTAAAAAAGGTAAAGGTTTCACATTGTTGCATACATGCCACTAATTACGGTTAGAGCGATACCAAAAATAGCAAAAAAGTTACCCAGTATCCAATACCGAATATTATTGGGTCCTGCTGATACCAATACCCAATGCCAATACCATATCAATACCATATCAGCTACTAGCGGTAACCAAGGTTATTATTTTCCAGGACTTTCCAGGAGGCGTGGAAACCCTCTGTAAGCTATATAAAGTTATATATAAACTTTTTGTTCCATTGCTGCATGTGTATGTGCATTGCCTGGAAAGGCCGTCCCCAAAATGACCTATACTGTGTTGGGTGGAACTTTAAACCCTAGTCACTCATTCACTCACCCTCTTCCTTGTTTTTGAAGGAAATTATGTGATTAAAGATGGTGATATAAATTTACCATAATAAATGTATCAGTATTAGTATAACTTGCTTTTTAGATGCTGAAGAAAATTTCCCATTTTTTGTGTGTTCATTCTGTCTACATTGAACTGTAATTCTTGAAATAGTTACCTATTTGATTTTGGCTGAGTATCAGCCAATATTTAGTAAATTCAGTTTGTTGAATTTACCTTACATACAGCACAACAAGAAAAATAAACAGAAAGTCATGATCAAAGAAGGAAAGAAAGAACCGAGGAACAAAGATGGAAAGGAGAAGACAAAGCTCCAAGGTAACTGCACCAACGTTTGTATTTCATAGGCCTGTTTGACTGCAATCTATGATTTCTTTATCTAGGTTTTAATTTAAAGTTTTTGTTTGATTAATTTTATTGCAGATAGATTTCAATCTACAGACAAAAAATTTTCTGGTGATTTGTCTTCAAAATTTTTGATTTACTTTTACCAGATTTACTGCTGATAAATGTTGATATATATTTTTATTTGTTAAATGTTTGTATTTTGTAACAATAAGACAGGCACCATTGGAGTTTAGGCTTGATAATTATCGTAGACTTGCAGTATTTGATATTCAGATGGAATCTAGGAATATTCTGTTGTCTAGGTTTTGACTTATTCGTATAATTTTTTGCTTCATTGCAATTGGATGGTTTTTTGTCAGTATTTGTCAACTATTCATTACTGTGCTAGTGGGAATATTAGTTTAGTTGTCACCCATTTTTGTTACCGACAGGTGTCATTAAACGCAAAACGTTTTTCTATACTGTGAGTCAAAAAACAAGACACTTAACTCCTTCAAAATATTGTCAAATATTAATGCATTTTCAGTTTTGTTTATCTGTTTATTTTTTGGAAAATGAACAATAAAATGATCATGAAGACAATTTTTGGTGACTTCGTGTTTTAGCAAGACAGCGTGAATCCAGGATACAGAATGCACTAGTTTTTGAAGCTGAATATTTTTCAAGGTAGTGGATTGACAAATTTAAGGATTGGTTGGATCTTTTATGAATGTCTTATTGCAGATGTTTAGTGTTGAAAAATCAGGCAGTATTTGGTAAAATTATGATCAAGACTTTGTTGTCTTTGTATTTATGAATTAGACTGTATTTTGTAGCTTGAGCTCTTAGTAATGGGCCTGGAAAATCTGTTTCAGATGGAGCGAAGACAGCAAAGAAACTGAAGCTGGAGCAGATGAAGAAGAAGGAGAGAAAGAAAATTCGTAAGATGAAGAGTGAAAAGTTTGAGATGGCAGCAAAGGCCAAGGCTCTGTGGGAAGAATGCCGGCGGTATGTGTCATGCTGCCTTTTGATATACTGTTCCTGTGAATATCTGTGGAGATTCTGTAGAAAGGGCAGATTAAACAGCTTTGGGTGCTATGCTTGTAGTATTGCAGGCATTTGCATGTGCCTGTTGCCATGTAGATGTGCTGAAAGTACCAAAGGTAATACATAACTAAACCTAAAAATGCCAAATTCCTAAGAGTAGCATTATGCTGAAACGGAAGCACAAGCTGATGCTTTGTTCTCCAAGCAGTATCTGAATTTTTTGTCTAACATCCCCTTGCTGCTTTTTTTGTCATTAATCTACCCTATAGTAGCTTTGTATTCATTTTTGTACTATAGTCAATCATTAACCAATTGTTCATGTGAATCAGGTCCATATATGATATTATTCAATATACAGCAGAAACCAAGACATTGCTAAAATAACGCAGTAAACCTAGGCCACCGTGCAACTGCATGTGTGGAAGAATTTTAGTAATTGGTAACTTACATATGGACAAAACAAAAATTAGAGCCTTGGAAGCTTATTTTTTGGCACACCCTGTAGATTGTTAGTTACTGATTCAGCCTATGAGTTTTTTCAAAGACTTGATGTGGCTACATAATTGTAGTTCTGAGTTGAAGGGAGAATGGAAGGACAAGCGTATTGAGGAGCTGTATAAGCTGGTACACGGACATGCAAGGTCATTGATATTTGCCCACGATACATCGCGAGTCATTCAGTCACTCATCAAACATGGAACTCCCGAGATGAGGGATGCCATCTTTCAAGAACTTAAAGGTTCCAGTATTTACTGATGTGTTATCATAATGCAATTTTTCATAGGTGGTATTTTGATATTTTTGATATTTGGTATTTTTGATTAATTAGCAATGATGCTGTTATCTGTTATTTTAATGATTCCACTATTTATTGATTTAGCAGGCAGTGTATGAAAATTGGAGCTTAGTGTGTTTAACATGTGTACATAATTGTTCAAATGTGGTTTAGCAGCAGTCGTTTCAGAAACTGTTTTCCACTGTTTTGTGAACCATCCCTGTAGGCTGGTATAATAAAATTATGCTTCCAAGAAATTAATGAGTTTGCTATTTACTGATGCAAACTAAGTTAAGAATTATTGCTTATTTTATTTATTACAAATGAACAGATAAGCATTATTTCCGTTTCTTCATTGTAAATCCTGTAGCTTTATTTGTGAGTTGTGCTTATGTGTGTTTTTCTTGCCGCTTTAGCTGTTGCTATTGCTGTTTTTAACTCTGCCAAAATAAAGAAGCACTCTTTTTACCCAGTGTATTTTTGCTTTATAATAATTTTTTGTAATTTGACGCTTGCAGGTGATTTGATTGACATTATGAAGTGCAAGTATGCCAAGTTCTTCATCAGTAAGCTCTTCAAATACGGGTCTGTAGCAGTTTTGTGTTTGCTTTTTTGACATTGTTAATTCATTATATTATGTAAATTATGTTAATTCACTAGACAATGTAAATCTTTTAAACCAGTACTATTTTTTGTTTTTCCTGGTAGGCTGCAATATGGGTCTTACCCGTTGTTTACTTTCATGTGGGCTGCTCATGAGAACGAAAACTTGCAGAGAAGATGAGAATGCTGTGAGCGTTTTTCTGGACAGGAATAACTGTTATGCCTATTTTCAGCTCAAACTTAAGGGTCAGAGTTGTGTCTTGTGGGCAGCTTCAGACAGGCAGCTGCATAATATGTCGGCACTGGGCCAATATACTTTTTTAGTTGTTGATGCAGGCATAATGTGTTTTCATCAAAGATTGTTTTCAATGGGTGTACCTGAATGCACAGTTTTGTCAGTTTGTCTGTCTGTCTGTCTTTTCGTCCATACCTTTGTATGTCTGTATTGTTTATGTTTAATATGTGTACATGCGAAGGTTGAAGATTCATCATGAGTTTGTGTTCGCTGCGATGCAAGGCAAACTGCCGAAACTGCTTCGTCATCGGGTACGAATTAAGAATAGAACGGTGGACAAATATTGTCTGGCGTTCCGGTCATTATTATTGCAAAGTGGGGAAAACATTTCTCGAGGACACAGGCCAAGAGCAGTATTTTACAATGGAGGGGAATTTTTTCCAATAACGACTGATTATGCTAGTACATAAGTACATGTTTGATTCATTATACGTCATGGTGAAAGGTGCGGGTGTGCTTTGCAGTAGCTGTGTCTATCTGGCAGTTTGTCTATATTTTAGATTTTCGCTGTTTCATGCTGTCTATTTACTTGCAGCTACTGTCTCAGGACCATGTCAACATCTTGTTTAAAACATTTTCATTGTCAATTGCAGTATGGCAGAAGCTTAACAGTAACAATTTGCTCCTATTTTTATTTTTGTCAGAAAATTTTTTCCTGAAATGCAAAATTTGCAGCTGAACTTCCACCATTTTTTTCTGCAAATTTATGGGAAATTAGAAATTTTAAACACCTTTCTCTCCTTTGTCAGAAATTTGCTGCTGTGATGTCTGTTGAAAGATTGCCACTTTCTGTCACCAAATTTTTTAACCCACAATGCTGCTGTTTTTTTATGTCCATATTACGGTAGATAAAACTGATTGCTTGTCTATCCGTTTTTGAGTGCAAATTCCATATCATATTGTACTGTATCATATCTGTTTGATGTGAATAAAAAGCTGGATGCTCTGTTATGATAATAGGAGGCAGCTACAGTAGTGGAATTGGCATACAATCACTACGCCAACGCCAGTCAAAGAACTGCAATGGCTGCAGAGTTTTATGGCAAAACGTTCTCTGTCTTCCGGGTATGTCAGCAGTTTACAACTTTATAAAGTGTGTGTAACCAAGGGGTTGAAATGGTTAGTGTGTGTACACCTGTTCACTGAAACCTGTCTCGGAACTATGTGTTAAAAGGGTTAAAGGGTGTGTAAAAGCTGTTCACGGAAAATTATCTTATAGCTACGCATTGAACGAGTTAAAGGGCATGTATAGCTGCTGTTCATGGAAACTAATCCCAAAGCTACAAGATCACATGATGTTAGCTGACACTAGACACAGGCAGGCTGGTGTTTGATTTGCATACCTTGGAGGGATGGAAGACCGAGATCAGCGGGGTGGTTTGAGTTGCTTTTTTTGTTAGTTCTTGAAGTCATTGTATGTTGATAAAGAAGTCGTGGATAATCATGTGAAATAAATTGGGAATAACATATTTTCATGCTAGTAAGTTATCACCTGATAGTGTGCTTAATTATTATTTGTCATTTATTATCATGTCAAAAAATCCACATTTATTGTAGTCAAAAGCCAGAGTTAAATGTGCAGAAGAAAAAAATCATTCGGTTATTCAGAGGTTGAATAAGATGTCTGACAAAATGTTTCCAGTAGGTTAACTGTTTGCACAGTGTGTAAGAAACAAGTTTTATTTATCGCTGAATGCAAGCAGTTTACCTATGTACTGTCATAGCTAGTGAATATTTATTTAGCATTAAATGCAAATATTAAACAGTGCAGTGTGTATATGGGAGAACTGTACGATAATTATGTTTATGCAGTCTGATTATGACAAAAGCAGTGAAGATATACTTACAGTATTTTATAATATTTTTTATTTAGTGATATCATCGAGCATTAAATGTAAAGTGCAACATTGCAGACTGCGGAGGAGAGAACTCTGAAGGTTTTTGTACAGTCTCATCCTGAGAAACGTGTTGAAGTTCTTCGCTTTATGAAAGACTCGCTTACTCCACTTGTTGACAAGTTAGTGCTTGATAGCATTTTTGTGTCTTATTTTTGTGTTACATTTTCTCGTCAAACTATAAACTGCTTCATTTTCTTGTATTACTAAATGGTTTAAGTTTTTTATGCAATTATGATGGATTGATTGACTGACTGATTTGGTTATTTATTCATTTATTTATAGACTGATTTATTTCTTTAATTCTTGATGGCTGAAATACTCGTATTAAATTACACATTAAACTAAAGAAATTATATTTGGAATTGTCATGATGAGGACTCCAAAATTTATTCATCGATTGATTGATTGATTTATTTATTTATTAAACTTATTCTATAATTGTAACTTTGGTGTCTTTCACCATTTTCTCTCATTTACTTAATAGGTCCATGTTTGTTTATCAACTTTCTATCATTATCTTAGTACAAGTGAACATTTTGTTACGTGATTTCTGAAGTATATCTTCACATGTGTTTGCATTTCTGTGAGACAATTATGACATCGAAATGCTTAAAGTTTGTTTATTCGATTGCTATTAAAAATTTAGTTATTTTAGTCATGAAACTCTTGTACACAATTATTAAGTTTGCCACGGCGTGCTGTTTATTTCTTTATTGTACTTATTCATACATTTCAGTCATTGTGATTATAAACATGTTTATGTGATATCTAGATAAATAACTTTACATTTTACTTGCCAACGTATTGGTTATTTTATGTCCATGTTCAGATCGATTGTTCAACACAGTTTTGTACATCGCTTGTTCTGTGATTTCTTCACTTGTGTTAATGACCACGAATGCTCGGTACTGTCTGCTCCTTGGATTTATACACTAATTTTACTTTATTTCTTTGGTTGGAATCTAGCGGCCAGGCCTTGTTTAATATCTGTTAAATATTAAGAGTTGATGAGTAGATTTGCAACACAGCTTTGTGCACTAACTTTTCTCTGATTGATTTACTTGTACTGATGACCATGAATGCTCCAAGTGAAAGATCATAGCTTTTATTAAAGAGGTAGACTTTTACTATTGCATATAACGTTTCTATATTAGTTTAATGGCCTTAATCTGACCATATATGCATTCACAATTTATGGCAGTGCCGATATGCCCATTGCACCATTAAGAAACTACACCGTGTCCCAAAATTAGCGGCCCCCTGCTTCTAACACACCAAATTCAGTTTGTAGTTGATGGATTTCAAGGAAATATCGTACACTGCATTATCTTAACATTACTTACGGCCACACCAATTTTTGATGTACGCACTTTACCGTGTGTGCTCAACGTAACGTCATTATGATGTTGGAGTTTGTTTAAATTGTGGTTTTATTGAATACATCGTTATTGAGAAAGGGATTAAGCAGCAGTGTACCTGCCTTAGACTATGAGCTTGCATCGAGGCCAAAAGTGGCCACTTTGAGCTCAAACTTTTAATGCTAGTTCAGAATGACTGTTTCAAATTTTGTAAATATTTATCAGGTATTAACAACTTTACACAAACTTATTTGTAGTGGGGAGGGGCACTAACTTTGGGACACTGTGTACTTATCATACCTTTTGTCTGTCTGTGTCTTTCTGTATATCTGTCAGTCTATCTGTATACATATTCTGATCTAGGAAACGATAGAAGTTATATGCTAGCATGTAATTATTGTGTTTCGTTTGCATACTCGTGACATTTCAAGAGTTGTCATGATGTGTCTGTCTGTCTGTGTAGGCCTATACGTGTGTCTGTCTGTTCTTACAGGAGATGATAGAAGTGGTTCGTGAGCATGTGATCCACATGTTACATACTCACGACGGCTCACGAGTAGCCATGATGTGTCTTTGGCATGGAACAGCCAAGGTAGCTAGTGACTTGTAATACTAGCAGTAGTGGTAGCAGTAGTAGTGGTAGTAGTATCTGTCTTCTGTACGTATATGGCTTTTTTCTTTCCAGATATGGTAGGCAGCATTATTGTTATTGCTCACAGTTTTCTGCAAGCCACGGAATTTTGAGCCGAGCCACGGAATTTGCCCTTTTCCGTGGAATTTTGATATTGCCGGAGAATTTTACTGAATTTTGCAGAATTTTACTGAATTTTGCAGAATTTTGAGAAATGACTGATGATTAGTAAAATCGCCCCACCGTGGTCAGCCACCTGCCATTGTGGTAGGGCTTTACACCGATGACTCGAAAGATTTCTAATATCTGGAGGTGAGGAGCTAAGTAAGAGCTGACCAAACTCGTGTAGGCAGATTGCTACACGTCACCAGTGCTCTTGTGCTGGTTTCGGCTTCACAGCCGACTATGGCTTTATGGCCATCTATTTACGGCTTCACAGCCGTCTACGGCTTTATAGCCACTACCTGTAACCTTGTGGTTACATTCGGGGACACGCATTGGGCCAAGCTGATACGGCCTCAGCGCTGGGCAGGTGTAAGAGCCTGTCCACCCCAGAGGTAAGGTAAGGTAAGGCAAGGTAGTACGATCGTCGGCTTTAAACTAACTATATCACAGAGAAAAATCAAACTGAACTGCCTAAAACTGCATTCCTACTAATAATTACCATCGTATATAGCACAATGGTAAATTAACACAATGCGACTAATTGACAAATTGCACTTTTGAAAAGAAAAAAGATCGATAATTTTCTTTGTATGCTGCTAGCATAAGTGAGCAGCATGCCAGCTTCCAAAAAATGAAGTTTTTTTGACAGAATATGGCTTAGTTTACGCACAAATGGAAGGCAGTGGTAAGACACGGAATTTAGGCAATTTTGCCACGGTGAGCCGTGGAATTTTGCGAACTGGCCCGCAGAATTTGGTAAAAATTTTCCGCAGAAATCTTTGGGCCCCAGTTATTATAGATTCTACTGAAAGTTATTATACAGTCTTACAGGCTGTGTCACAGGTCTTGCAGTCTTGCTTATCTGTCTGTCTTTGCATTCGTCTCGTGTAGGCTTGTAACTATAAAACCTGGCTTTTTAGAAAGTTTTATTCAGACCTTATCATTTGAAGTTCCGTTATCTGTCTGACTGTTTAGCTGCCGCATTTTTTTGATCTTCCAAACGCTTTAAGCTTGACAGGTTTGCTTGCAAATATGGTTTATTTATTTATTTGCTTATTGAATTATTAAATGCTTCCTTTCTTTCATCTCCAGTTGGAGAGGGAAAAAGTCAGCATTCCAGTTTTCTCTGGGAACCTGCACAGGCGTCGTGGATCGATTTTAACTTGGAGGTCAAGCCATGTCTCCCTTCAAGCGTGGTCCCGTGCTGGACACTGGAAGACTGGGTGTTCAGTCGTTTCTTCAGCACCATTGCAGTAAGGACAGGTGGGTTTCTGAGTCCTAGCATTGAGTGCAGTGTAGATAAGCTGCCAGCAACAGAGCACCTGCCAGTGCACCGTTGAGCCACCATTATGCACTGGTCCCTTGCTCACTCTTACTTAGCACTTAGATCCTCCGATCCTTGACAGGACAATGGGCAGCAAGAGTTCGCCATCTGCTTCTGTTTGTAGCCACAGCTCGGATGCTGTTCCAATCGATTCCTCTGTCCACCAAGTCTTCTTTAAATGTAGACCGCCAAGTCTTCATTGGACGACCTCGTCGTCTGCCACTACCATGAGGGGTCCATGACATGGCGTGATTGGCTCACTTTGCCGTTATTGATTTGAATGCTTGACTAATTGATTGCAGGATCGTAAAGTGGTGATAAAGTCGATGAAATCGTTTGTGGTAAAAGTCGCTAAAGAGGAGTTTGGACACTTGGTTCTGCTCGCTGCATTTGACTGCATTGATGATACAAAGTTTGTTCAGAAAGTCATTCTCGACGTATGATATCACATTTGTTCACTTTGATTTAATTTTCGCTTTAATGAGTCATTTTTGACAGCTATTTTTAGTAACTTGCGATTTTTCTTCGATTAGAAGGCTGATGTAATTTTGCCAAAAAAAATTTTCACTGTAATTGATTTTGTTTTCAATTATGTCAGATACCAGCTGGTTGCAGTAGTGTAGTTTTAAGTCATTCGCGTTGAAATTTAACTTGAATTTTAGTGTAAGAATGGTTATACCACGTAATTCAACTGACATGAGCAATTATGCGTATTTGATTTGTCACAAAAATAGAACTAACTTGATTTTTTAGAACTAGCCTATGATGCCTATTTATTAGTATTTGTAGAATTGCAATAAAATTTTTTGTGCTTGGTGGATGATTTTCTCAACTATTTTTAACTAACTTGAAGCACTTGTTTTAATTTTGTGAAAAAGTAGTTGCACAGAAAATTGAATAATTTATTTATTTTTTTTTTCTATGCTGGTTTAGGTGTTACTGATTTTAATGGCGAAAAACAGATTGATCTTATGTTTTTTGTTTTCAACAGCCGCAGAAAAATTTTACACTCACTAGTTAACGGAATTAGTAATTTTTTGGTAAGTTGTGAGAATAATGGGTACTGGCCCGCTATTCCGAACGTCTATTGTGCATACACGTGCCACAGTGCTAACGTTTGGGTTAAGATTAAGGTTAGGGTTAGGTTTAGGGTTAGTGGGAATAGTAGACTTTTGGAATAGCGGACCCGAATCAAATAATGATGTGGCTTTGTTTTTGACTTGCAGTGTATTGTGTTGTTTTATGTGCATCTTGTAGGAGCTGTTACAGTCTCTGGATGAGGTTACAGCTGACAAGTTTGGTCGAAAAGTTCTGCTGTATCTGCTGCAGCCAAGAGATCCTCTGCACTTTCACCCTAGCGTAGTGGAGATACTCGGCCATGGAGACAACAACAAACGCAGGTCTGACTACTGGTGCTAAAGAGTTAACAGAGTTATTTATATTATAGTTATTTCTATTATATTATGTCGCTCCTACGTGGGAACCCATCTCAGAGCTGCGGAGCATCACCTGCCATATGGGATCTCACAGTGTTAGCTGCCACCTGACACAGGTGAATGCGCCTCACCTTAATCCCAGCCAGACAGGTCGGTACTCGATTTACTTACTTTGGAGATATGGAAGGCTGTTGGTTTACTTCTCCGCAGATAGTCACCCATCCAAGTAGTAACCACTTGATAGTGATCTAACCGGCAGTCGAACCCATGACCTACTGATCATAAGTTCAATGTTATGACCGTTAGGTCTACACCACGAAGCCAGGTCCTACAGTAAGAAGTCCCCATGGCTGTGTCTCACTGTGCGTTATTGCATTTGATGCTGTAGTAGGAAAGACTCTAAGGCCTGTGACACACAGATTTTCTCTGTGAAATTATGGCAGTAAAAGAGCATTTCCATCACAACGCAACGTGCAGCCGTAGTGGAAATAGACCTTAACAATTGTTGTTCAATGTTCACGTTGTTGATATTTTGGTATGAAAGAATTAGGGCTGTTCCACAGTAAAGTAGTAATGCACGGTGTTTTATAAAAAAGACCCTTTTTCTTTTTTTCATAATTCACTCAGATGATGATCAATTTACACAAAATTTTTGCCAGTTGTACCTGAAGAAATACTAATTCAAAATATTTCAACAAAATATGGCGGATGATTAAATATTCTTTGCTAGTTGTGATGTAACACTAACATCATAATGTGTCACGGGTACGAGCTTGCTGGTCTCAACTGGTGCTGTCAGTTGCTACCGTATTCTGATGGCGAAAAATGTGGTTCCCTTATGACAAATTTTTGAAGTTTTATAGTTGCAGCCACAAAAAAACATGCAAAGCGATTGCATTTACTTGTCTGTGGGGGTAGTTGGACTTTCACATGTTTTCAATTAAGACAGTGCACTAGCACACCGAGCTTGCAAAATGGTTGCGTTTTTAGATCGCGAGACGCCTGATTTCATGCCCCCATGTTGCTTAGTGCTTATACGATGAACATTCTTCATCAGTGAACCAGATTAAGTTTACCATCGATGCAGAGTAGCAACTGACAGCACCAGTTGAGACAAGCAAGCTTGTACTCACGACACATTATGACGTCAGAGTTACGTTACGACTAGCAAAGAATATTTAGTATTTCTTCAGCTACAACTAGTAAAAATTGTGTGTAAATTGATCATCGTTCGGGCGAATTATGAAAAAAACGAAAACGGGTCCTTTTTATGAAGCACCATGTAGTTATTGTGGTTGTTCATGCTGTAGCAAGAAAGACTCGGAGCTACGACACGCGGAGCTGTTGTCACACATATCACCGGCTCTGACCCAGTGGCTGTCTGTAAACTGTCAGCAGTTAATGGCGGATCATCTTAATCATTCTCTGGTCTTATCAGTCATGACCCATTGCAACAGTATGTATCATTTATGTCACAGCTTTGTGTTGTTTCTGTTGTAACTGTTGTTATTAAGTCATTACTGATGGCTGTTCTGATGGCTCATGTGTCTTGCTCGTTTGCTTTGTTTTGTATGGGCTCTTAACTTGAAAACTAAACTGCATAGAAAAAGAAGATATTAAAACAAGGATTGGTGTGATCATTTCCTAGGGCTGGAGAACAGGGTTCCTACAGGTCAGGGAAAACAGAAAAAAAGTCAAGGAATTTATGTGGTCAGGGAAAGGTCGGGGGAAAATATTATTTTTGAAAAGTAAGGGAAGATGATTGTCAGGGAAAATGATCTTGGAGCGTGCAAACTGCAGATGTCTGTGAATTTTTTGTGTCTCCAAATATTAAAAAGCAGGCAAATTTGCAGCTTCCATTAAACGTCCAAAAGCTAGAAGTGTTTCGGCTTCAGGGTGGCAAAGCCCCCCTGGCCACCTGGCCAGGGCTTTTGTCGTTTGCATATTGCTCCATTAATACAGTTTCATTACTTTATGGTATAGTGTACAATTTTTCGCATTTGTGCGATAGGGTTATTGTTTCGATAAGATAGGGAAATTGTCATTCCATGACTGGAAAATTCAGGGAAAGGTCAGAAAATTTTGCTACAAAGAACCTGTAGGAACCCTGGGAGTAACTGGTGTGCCCTTTTTCAGTTCAAAAGGTGAGCCTTAGGAAGGCTGGAGTTTGCGTTGGCCAGCACAGTGTATAATCAAATCAAATATTCGTTTAATAAAAACTTTGACAAACCACAAATCAGAAATCTAACAAATGCTAAAATAAAATACAAAGTGTAATAAAATAAGTGTGGTACATAATGATGTAGCTTGGCAGATGATGGCATGTTATGTCGGGATTGTGCTGACAATTCTTTTATCTGGATTACTGAAGTCGCATTGGTGAAAGGATAATGTTTATGGGTTAAAGTGTTTCACAAATGTAATCTTTGTGTCAAGAATGAGCATTTTGAGCCAGATTTTTAATAATTTCATTGGTTGATTGGTTGACTCTCAGGTGACATGAGTGATGCAATGCGGGCATTGGCCCAACTCACTCTCGAGACCTTTGATCCCGACCGGGACGATGGCAGCCAGCACATTATCAACCACTTCAATGGACATCGCGTGCTGAAGCGAATCATAGCTAACGATGCAGAGAGAATGAAAGACCCGCGACAAACTGGTAAGTCTTTCGCACCATTGAGTTTCTTTGTGGCATGCAACAAATTGGCAAGTGTTTCATGTCGTTGAATTATTAGTCTCGCGGGATTTGTATGTGTCGTATGTTTCGCTTCTGTGACTTTTTGTTTCAGTGTGTGCTAAATGTTGCTTAATGAGATATATTTTGTTCAGTGGTCATTAAATAGTCGTTTTTCCTGTATCTTCTAGCATTTTTTATCATCCCATTGGACACTGTATGAACTTTAAGCTTTACATGTCTGAACTTTATGTGTTATAGAACTTTTTCTGCGTTGTACACAGTTGTTATTTAGTATATTGTTTTGTGGAGCCTACGTGTTTGTCCTGTGTTTTATACATAGCAGATATCTTCTGTGCTTTGTTTTATAGCGTTCTTCTCTCTGATCCTGCTGGACACCGTACCTGCTGAAAGTCTTCAGACATGGACCGCTTGTAATCGTGGATGCTTTGTACTTCTTAGGTATTTTTCGTACTTAAAATTGTGTTTTTGTGGTTAATTTTACCGAATGACGTTTTTTTCCAATTTTTGTCTGTGTATTAAGCCGCAGTCTGGTGTGGGGTACATGAATGTTGAATGAACTTATCTTCAGACAAGCGCTTTGTAATGTCACAATAAATGCTAACAATGTTGTGTATTCTTAATTTAATTTTACTCGGGTTTAGTTTGGTTTGGTTTGCTTTAGTTTAATTGGTCAATGTCTGTAGTAGTTACAATGGTATTAGGGCATTATCCAACTTTTGCCCCAACTGGGGCTGGACTTTTTTGGGGTCATTTATTACAAGTATAATAATTATGTTCGTAGCTGAATAAGCCGCAGCACAGTCTTTTAGGCTGTGTTGCAGCTTATTCAGTTATGACAGTTTACTACATTTCTACTATGCAATCCAGTAATCTTGTGGTTTCTATAGTTGAACATGTCTATAGAATGATAGCCTTGCTCTTACATATAACCTCCAGGAATAGCCCCAGAACACTTATTATGTCGTTTATTTGTAATTTATTTGTCTTTCCCCCAAAAATACCTAGCCCCTTTTTTCTATATACATCTTTTAGAATGATGCAATCCAGTAAGCTTGTAGTTTCCATTGTTGAACACGTCTATAGAATGATAGCCTTGCTCTTATATATAACCTCCAGGAATAGCCCCAGATGGGGCCATCTGGGGCTATTCCTGGAGGTTGTATGTTAATGCAGTATGGCCATTATCATGGAGTCTACGTACATTATAACATGACTACGTTAAATATTTGTGGTTTTTATAGTGTTTGTTTGGGCTAAAAGATTAGCCCCATCTGGGGCTAATTTTGGATATGGCCGGTATTAGTGACTTTAAATTCCACTAGTTTTGGAATTTCCCATTGGTGCTGTGGTATCGGTTTCAGTTTCCTGGAGATCGGCCAGGTGGAGGTTACACGCAGAGTCTGTGAAGCTCTTGCTACGGTGAAGTCATCGCTGAAACAGTGCAGATACAAGGGAGCCGAGATCCTGCTGAGTAAATTGACTGATGCTGCAAACCTACACTCGCCCCTTTGACTACCATAACGCACTGTGATATATCCAGCTTGATAGTTTTTTGCTTACATGCCCTTACAGAGGCAAATTTAAACCCAATCGGGCCCTGAGCGAGAAAAGCGAGCGAGATTTACCTACGAGCTAGCGAGAAAACGATTGGTGAGTCGCTTACAAGTCTAATTACATGACCTACCCAGGTCAGAGAATGTTTTGGTGCATCAAGTGTGTCTTTAACTGTTGCAGCATGTCATAAAGAGACCCCGAAAGTCCTGAAAATGCGGCGCTGCTGTCCAACGTTCCCTGACTTGAGGGCACCTTTTTGTGCGTCGTGTGCAATTTTTTGTCGTCCAAAACGTTAGGGGCAAAATGTCCATAGTTCCGTAGTCTGACATCTAATCGATTCTTGTTCCTTGTCTGTTATTATTGTGGTATTGAGATTGATATTAAAGAAAGACTCAACGTTTTGTGAAACAGAGGTATAGTTATTGTGGTTGATATTATGATCTCATCAGAATCACTCGGGGCAACGACAGACAGAGCTGTTAGGCTACATCCAGATGCGACTCAACTCATTCAGTCAGTGGGTGAGGTCAGTGTTTGCCGAGACTTCTGTCTAATATCATATTTACGCGAGGAAGCTGGCTCTACAAGCGCACGACTTTGAAGACACGCAGGCCTACGGAGCGACGTAACTAATCTGAACTGAACTGACACGAGCCCATTGGTCATTGGCTGACGCGTACGTGCACGTAGTCACCGTCGCCGTTAAACGGTGCCTACTGTAATGCATTACTGCTTGCCCATTTGGCAAAAGTAATTGGAACGTAAATTTATATAGCGCATCAACGCCAAAAGCCTCTAATGCGTTGCGTACATTTGTAGGCCTACTCTGAATTCAAAGAAAAAACAGATATAGTGTGAATAGGATAACGCAAGTGTCACGGCGCGCGTTGAGTTCCATGTTAGTCAAAAACGAAACTATGTCGGTTCAGTTTGGCTGCGTCGCTCTGTACACGGCGTGCGCTATTAGAACCAGCTTGCCCGTGTAAACAGGGTATAAGACTCACGCAGTGTTTTTCAACCTTTTTGCTGCAGCGGAACCCTACATAAGTGTCAAAATCATTTACGGAACCCCATGGCGTATAACAATGATCGGTGAGTCCAGTGGCGTAGGCAAAGTGGAATTTTCAGGGTGTGTGGGACTAATGTCCCCAGCGGAGTTGAGAGGCAGAAAACCTGTGGGAGTCTGGGGCAAAACCCTGAAACGCTGACGAAAAAGCAGCAGGCAAAAAACGTGTTTAATTTTACCGTATTAGATAACATTATTTAGCATTTTTATTTCACTCGTAACCAAAAACACTTTCGAGGCGGTTGCCAACGGCCCAAAGATTATCATTGAGACTTTTACGTTTTTACGCCCACGGACAGCTCAGGGGGTTTGAAACCCCAACCAGTTGCGCTAATGGGCGAAGCTTGTACATTTTTCAAGCACAATGTTTCAGGAAATTAAAGTCTTTCAATAAATGGACACACGATTTGTTAACACTGACACTAATAAGTTAGTGTTCGGTGTTCAATGCAAATATTCTAACATTGCTAGGTTATTATTATTTTTAATGATGAGCCGAGGAACCCTTGACAGATGCTCGCGGAACCCTGGGGCTCCGCGGAACCCCGGTTGAAAAACACTGGTGTAGACGGTTATATAACCTGCCCGCAGACAGTCGTCAGCCACCCAAGTATAGTTATTTTGTAGCCTCTGAGTCTTGGACAGTGCACCCCATTTTGGCAAAATTTAGAAACACCCATTTTCTGTTGGAAGTTTGCAGCTGTTTGAAGAAAAACTGCAGCTTCCTGCCTCGGCTACATTTTTTAAAAACTCATGACGTCGGAGGACGCTGCCTGTCAGCGTAGATTTTAATTGTACGAACTGTACAATGTACCATAGAGGCTAGAGCGAGAAAATGCATTGGAAATAGAGATACCACGTTCGTTTGAAGATTATATTATTTCTCTTACGCTGTCTCGTCTGAGCAATATTCTGTGGTTTTTGATGCGGGCGCTATGTCTTTGACGACTGACTGGTGCGCAGGTCTGGTGCCTAGAACAGGGAGACGCTATCGCTCCCAGCAGATGGCGCTGTGGATCGATCTAATACCCCGGCTGCACCGAGCGCCTAGTTTGGACCCGGACGACTTCGGCCCATTCGACTCCTCCGACTCCGCGTGCCAGCACCAGCTCGACAACCCGGAGCGCGATTCGACCTTTGAAGCTCAAGCCGACCCGGACTGTAGGCAGCAGCGAAAACAGATTCCGACCGCCGATCGACTTCCGGTCTCCGGCATTACGTCATCACTACTTCCGGTTGTGACACCGCGTCCACCGAGAAATCGCGCGGAGCAGAGACGCACCACGCTGTCTTATGTTACACCCAGGTGCATTTGATATTGTGAACAAATGATATTTGCTATCTTATCTAAAATCGAGTAAGATTTATTAAAGCGCGTAGAGAGCGACGTAACTGAACTGAACTGAACTGAACTGACATGGTTTAGTTTTGACGAACTGACCAATGAGCAAGCAGTACTGCATTACTGTAGGCACCGTCTAACGGCGTCGTTGACCTGCGGGACTACGCTCACGTACGCGTCAACCAATGACACTCTGCTTGCCCATTGGTCAGTTTGGATATGCAGCAGCTAAACCACAGATATCACACTTACCTTATGAATTGAAGAACATCTGTTTCTATAGCTTGCACGGCAGCAATACAAAAGTGGACTTTTAACTGAAATTGAAAATTAGTAAGTGGTGTGCGTAGTTGGGTAGACGACCGCATATACGTCGGCATTGAGCACTAAGCAGACATATTTTTCCAAGGATGTTGAATCTCAAAACAGTGCATGTCTAGTCTCAAGACAGCTAGTCTTAAGACAGGTTTTTGGTGTCTTGACCTTGGAAGTTGGTGTCCTGTTATCAACACTGCATTTGTTCTATAAAATCCGAATGCTGAATATTATGATGCGAATATGTGTTCAGACGACGGATGTTGACGCCCTTGACGCCACGAGCGACAGCCGGGCATGCGCAGTCCGCGCTCGGTAAATTAACTTCCGGTCACTACGACTCAAGTCTAGTGACGACCGTCGCTGTAGGATGTGCTCTGCTTGGTGTCAACATCCTTGTTCTACTTTGTGTCTGTTATCACCGCAAGGTATACACTATACACAAACGCCAAAGTAAGTAAGTAAATAGAATATTTAGAGTGCGCTGCCAGTGGCCGAATCTGCGGTACTTGGCTGAGCCGCTAAGGGAAGCAGTAGGTCTGCTGGAAGCAGTAAGTTTTGAGAAGGCGACGGAAAGTGTCTGTCAGTGAAGTAGCCAAGAGGGGGGGCAGGGGGCCCGGGTCCCCAATCATTCAGACAAAACATAAGCATACGTATAAACTACACAAAATTTGCCAATTTGGTCAGTTTATTTTTGGGAAAATGATTAAAACTGTTGCCACCAGATCTCACTTATTAGAGTTATAATGCACCAAATTCGATTTCGGGTGGGGCTCAGCCCCAGACCCCACTGGGGAGCTCACAGCGCTTCCCCAGACCCCTTAGCTGGATTTTAAGGGGTCCTACTTCTAAGGAAAAGAAAAGGAGGGTGGAAAGGAATGGCACGGAAAGGGAGGGGAGGGGTGAAAGGGAAGGGACAAAGGGGGAAAGGGCAGGGGAGGAGAAGGTAGACTAGGCCCCCAATTGAAATTTCTGGCTACGCCACTGGTGTCTGCAGAGGTAGAACTGCGAATGTAGAGAGTAGTGAGTTCCAGACTGCGGGGGCTGCAATTTCAAAACCGCGGGAGGCAAAAGTTGTGAAACCGTGAAACCGATAGTAATTCAGTAAGAGGCGGAATCGCTGTCGTCAGTCCACGCAACTCTTCGTTTTTATTGGCCAGGTGGGAGAAGCAGTTTGCAATTGCATGTTTTGGTTTTGGTGTTCTACAACGAAATCTTCCTTTTCTCCAGAGATCAGAAACTCCCATCTGATACAATTTGTCAATAGACCCCGCAAGTGTACTAGCTAAATGGCGTCTAAATCCGTAGAACGGTTTAAACAAGGGACACGAATATGACAGACGACCGACAGAAAAACAAACCACACTACGAAAAACTGTGTAGCTATAGGCGAAATCTCTTGCACCGTAGCGATTTTTGCCTAATAATACAACAACTGCGTTAAAACTCAAAATCAATTTACTTTGACTCGATGATGATATGTTGTACAACAAGTCAGGCAAAAATTTTTAAGGTTGATTGACTGATTGATTGACAAATGACGTGAATAAATTATTGTGTGTAAGGAGCGACGGCGACGAGCCTTGGACGTGGCGAGAAAGCACTGGGATTCAACGGAACAAGACGGTTACTACGACAGTAGTACGGCCAGTCTGTCGCTTCGTAGGCTTCCGCGATATACGGACAAATCAACCCGATATACCACTTCAGACATAGTGTTGTAGATAGTTTGACTGCTCAGTTACTAGGCAACTAAGCCAAATTCATCAAGCTATACCAAATAACACTAGAGATTATGCCTATATCAGACTGTATCTGGGTCAGCAGCTTTCACGCTATATGGATCAGTCAAACGTTATACCACTTCAGACATAGTGCTGGCTGGCTGGGTATATACGGACAAATCAAACGGAAATTGTGCAGTCGAGTCGAGCGATGCGGCAGCCGACAGTCCGCTAACTCAGCGACGAACCACGCCCTCGATACCCTCTCATCATCACCTATACTGGCAAGCCGCAGGTGCTCGTTGTCATGGCAACGACGCCACTTCGCTGCCAACGACAAACATAGATTAATAATTAATAAATATTTTGAACTTCGTCATTCTGCTTCATCTGCCGAATTATCGCATTGAAGATTGGGTTAATGCGTTAAACATTAAAACTAGAAAAATATGTCGACTTAGTGCCGCCATATTACGCGGCCGTTTGCCTGGCTGTGTTTTAAATTTCAGTTTAAAGTCCACTTTTGTATCGCGTAGCCAAACCAGGCTGGCTCGAGCTATATAAGTAAACGATTGTGCAAGATGCGCGTCATTTTCCGTTTTTTTGGACATCCGTTGACCGTGATTTTAATCCTTTAAGCTGAAAATTGTCACACCAGTTATTACTGCTGAAAAGAATGTAAACTTAACGTCAGCTTTGGTTGTTTATGCGTTGTTGCCTTCGAGTTACAATCATGTGTCGTACGGACAAACACACAAACAGACGGATATAGGTCTAAATGATATGGATAGACAGACACGCGAGAACCGTAACGCGGCCATATAATAATTCATATCGTGATTAATGTGATTAAAACAGCTAATCATTGGACTGTTCCATGCTGTTTTACGGCAGGTAACTGTTATTTCACTTTATTATAATAATAATTATATGGGAAGTTTTTTTGCATATTTTATCAGTTTTTTCATCAATGAGTGTTGTAGTAATTCAGTTCGTTTTCTCGCATGTTTTTGGTGATATAGGGGTTAAATCGGGGTGGAGAAGGGGGCGAAACTGGAATATGGGGAGGGACGGAGTTATAAATACTCCCACACTTTCTCGAGAGACGGTGAGCGGCCTTCGTAGGTCGAGTGGAGACGTGTCAGCGGTCGACCTGCCACCACCTGGATCTACCAGATCTGTCGCGACATGGGTGTTATAGTGTGTTTACACGATCGAGCAGACATCGAGCAAACGTCGAGCTGGCTCAAGCAGGTTTATTGGAACCCCGCCCCTAGCTCAAATGTAAGCCTAGGCTTAGGCTCTTAGCCTACAGCTGATCACGTGTTATATAGGCCTTCCAATTACAACTCGCTCACCCTCCTAATTAGCATGCTAATTACCATAGAAGTTAGAACGTCGAGCTAGCTGCTCGATGTTTGCTTGACCGTGTAAACACCCCATTACAGCGACCGAGGCCCTGCAGCTAGCGGAGGACAGACCGTTCTGGCGAACGATCGCAACGGCGGGAGGCTTCGGCTGATCGCTTCGCGTCGCATGAGGATGATGATGGTGGAGGAGTCCAGCCAAAACAGAAGCTTTGTTGTATAATGTCGGCCCAGTAAACAGTGACGGCAAAAGTTAACTAAAGGGTGCTAATTCATAGTTTAAAATAATTTATTTTAGTTGGAACCTTGGTTTAATTAAATTGAGTTTAATTAACTAATAGTTTAAATTTTTAATTTTAAAACAAGTTAAGTCATTAACAATTTTCTGACGTATTTTTCATGTGATTAAAATATTATGAATTTTAAATTAACAGTTTACCTGTGATTACCAACTTATTAGTGATGTTTGGTTGGGGAACTTAGCTCAGGTAACGGGTTATAGAATATTTCGGGAATCGAGATGAAAACACACTCGTAGTAATATAAAGTCCGGGAAACCCTTGTATTAACAGCAAATCAAGCGAGATGCTCTCGCTAAATCAGACGGCAGCGAATGAATCGCAGCCAGCCGTTGCCGAGTACGCTAATTAGTTATGCCTGCTCAATGTCAGGCTACGTCATCTTACATAACGTAGTCCTATCAAACTAAAGACAGCTTGTAAGGACGCCATATGCATAGCTCCATCTGTTACCCAAATGATTTTTGCGGTTTTAGAGGACTGATATCATCACATCGTCCTTACACACAGTTTTAAACTGGTAAGTTTTTTTACATATATAACGAGCAACGGCAGCAGTGCGTATGTTATTATAATTATGTCATCAAGTACAAGCAAGCAAACGGCAACAAGACACGCAGACGCACAAACGAACAAACAACTACACACGCAGACAGACAGACAGACAGACGGACAATTGCACAGACACACAGCCAGACCTATTAACACTACACTTAGCACACAGTTGAATGGTAACTGTAACAGTAACGAAAATCGTGTAGTAATTACACAACGAAAAATATCACCGACATTAACTGCAAGCAGTGTGTGCAGTAAAGGTCACTCCACATTTTGGTCAACAAGAAGCAGTGAAATTGCAACCAGTTTGCGCCGCATACAATTGTGTTTCTCTTTCCACGAAATTATTAAGATGCCGTCACGCACAATGTTTATATAAGGCCTAAAAACCAGTGCTTCCGATTGCAGCCGGAATAAAAACAGGGATGGGGGCGGCAGTAATTCTTTTTATTATTTATTTTTATATCATGACTTGTCACATAATATTACCCAACGATTCATAAAAATCAAACTGACACACTAAATTGTACTCACTGTAACTTGAAAAAGTTACTGCAACATTTCAGACTAGATGCAACCAGTATTTTTCAGTAAAACGTCGAAAATATGCTTAAAACTGCACTAATATTTTTTAAAAAGCAATAAAATTTTCAGGTATGCAGGTTTTTTTTTCTACGAACAGAAACTGAAAGCACAGGTTTTTAGGTCTAAGTAAAATCTTGGGAACATAGGGATATGTGGAGTCCTTAAATTCTTTTTCCAAGGTATGAACATAACGGCAAAATTTAGTGAAATAGGCAATCGTATGCTACAAGAATGAAATTTACACTTAGAAGCACTTCCTGCATAGTCAAAAGCCACTTTATCCACCAAAACTCACTAATCAACATTACTGCTTGTGTTAAAGACTAACTAGCTTGTAATAAGCCACATAATTCACAAAATTACAACCCCGATTAGGTAAATTCGAGATTTATAAAAGGCAAAAGCAGTTGAGCAGTTGCCGAAATGGCAACTGCTTCACTAACAGAGGTTGCACTTGAATTTATGTATGTTACCAGTATTAGTTTTATTATAGTTTCAAGTTATGAGCTTACTGAAAGGCTTCCTAGTTTGTTTATACGAAAATGATTAAAACACGGGTTTAGTGATGATTGTGATTAAGCCCCCCCCCATTAAAGCTCAATCAATTCAGAATGATAATTGCCAAACTCTTGCTAGATACTGCAACATTATTTCTGTGTGTGTTCAACTGACCAATCACAACTTCAGGCAACATTGGGGTCGTATGCAAAAGCTCTGGAAATTACTGCAGCAGATTTTTCTACTGTTAGCCCAAACCCAACACGTCAAGTCTGTAGCAGAAACAGATGATAACGAGAACCAGCTTAAGTCTGTGGGAACAAATGAAAGCCGAAACAAATGTAACAAACAGACACAACCAATCACAACTCTTCAATCGGACTCGGCACGTAAAACTGTGTCTACGCAATTTCCTTGTCTGAGGTTCCGATGTGCGTCTTTTGGCTGACAGGCAAAAAACTTCATCGGAGGAAATCAGAAATAATGAGCATGCACATTCCGTCAGATTTCCTCAGATGAGGTTTGTAAACTTCGGAAGGCCAGCGACGTCGGACAACACCTCGGACGAGAAAATCAGTGTGTGTATCCACAGCATAAAGGGGCGTTCGTGAATAAAAAAATGACAAAGTTGCCGACACCTAGGGAACAAAACATGAATCTCAGTTTATCTCCCATCTCCCAGTGGTAATTAAAAAATCCAGAGTAATCCACAACCCGCTAACTGTCGGAATCTAATAACTTCCTGGGCCGTGCCCAACCCTTTTCATGCACATTTTACTGATATACACGGTGTTGAGTGAATTATGAGAAAAACAAAATGGGGTTCCTTTTTTATGAAACACCGTGTATAAATTGTGATAATTTTCTGGTCAAAATTACACCGATTCTCCAAACCTGCTGAACGCCGCTCATACAGCAACAATAATGCTGACATCACAACCACATGCAAAACAAGCACACAGGGCAATTGCTTACTTTTCTGAGCATTGGCTAATTTTTTCTGACTTGCTTCGTCTAGACCAGTTTTTCAAAACAGAACTTTTGAAAAAAAACACTGAAAACGTTATGCAACGTGCAGGGGCATATTTAGACATGTGAACAGTGTAGGTGGGTGTACACTTCACTTCAAAACTCTTTCAATACCATTCGCATATATTGCCCATAGTTCATCCCAAAACTACAATTTTCAACAACTTTTAACACAAAAATCCCAATACTGCATGCCAGAAGGTGTCAAGGTTAAAGACCCCCAAAAGACCCCCTAAATAATTATATTTGTTCGTTATAAATGCGCTCGACGATACAAGCAAAGTTCCTTCATCACAGTTGCCTGGCTTACTGGAATTCAGACAACAAACACTATCTGCTTTAGTTCAAAGTTCCAATTTAACCATGAATTTGATGTCTGCTTCAAGACGGCCACTTGAATGTTTTTCAGCACAAATAAATGGTTTTCAAAACAACGACTGACAGCAAAAGCTACATTCCAAACAGACAGAAGTTAGCAGTTGATACTCAATGCATCTGAACACATGAAAAATACGATGGCACGGTTTGGTTTAAAAAGTGCACTATTAGAAACAATAATTCACTCAACCAATATTGCAGTAATATCTTAGTTCATCAGTCTAACAACGTGCATGCCTAAGTGTGGTATTAAAACTCAAACAGTGCATACAGAGCAACGTAACTGAACTGAACTGAACTTAACTGACCAATGGGTGAGTTTAGTTCAGTTCAGTTACGTTGCCATGTATAGACTTTAACAGAAGCTCATCAGACGTCAGCAGCTTTAAAGAACAAGATATGACTGTATTGTGGGACAAACAACAACCACGTCTTGCCGTTTGTTTTCACCGAACACAAGTTCCAGCTTGGACACAGCAGCGTCGTGGGTAAAAGTGAGTGAGTTTCACGTCTCACACGGTCATTTCGGGGATGGCCTTTGCAGGCAAAATTGCACATACATACACATAACAATGGAACAAAAAGTTTAACCTTTACAGTAAGTTTAACCTTTAAGAAACACAAAACGCAAAAAAACAACGGAAACCTAAAATTGTAAGAACTGCCGATTATAATAATTGTGCATACGTATCAAAAATGGCAGTTCTAATAATCTTCCCTATTTTCCTCCAGACAGTAAAGTAGGACTGAACAGGAAGTTGCAATTTTCCAACACACTGCAAGATTCCAACGGAATTCTGACAGAAAGTTGGATATTTCCGACAAAAGAGATCATCGGTGCTCATAATTTTGACTCTGCCCCAAAATTTAGATTTTGCCCCGAATGGCCCTATACTGGGATTTTCAGCACCAACCTTTGCATTTTTGGACAGCAATTTTCCATCAAGAATAAGATCTGCTGACAATTTTCCGACAGGCAAAAATTTAGGGTGGTAACTGTCCCCTCATCACGACGCAACTGGTCAGGAAAGCCAACAAAATCTGAACATGAACACTTCTTGCTGGCGCCATGTCCAATCACTCCAAAAATGCACTATAATCAAAATTCTCTCATCATTTTCTCAGTAATTCAGCCGACAAAGCTACAGACAAAAGGACAGACCCCATCTGCCACATACCCTCCTCCTTTTGGTGTAAGTGAAAATCACAACTTTCTCCTTGAAATAGACAGTGGTGGCCAGCATTAGTAGTCACAGTCACACACATAACCGGATATTACCAATCATACACAGCAAACGTCGACAACATAACATACGGAGTAAAAACGCGTACAGAGTGACGTAACTGAACTGACATTGTTTAGTTTTTGATGAACTGACCAATGGGCAAGCAGGGTGAGCCCATTGGTCATTGGCTGACAAATACATGCCCAGTCACGTAGGCCACTGATGCCGTTAGACGGTGCCTACTGTAATGCATTACTGCTTGCCCATTCGTCACTTCATCAAAAACTAGAGAACGTCAGTTCAGTTCAGTTACATCGCTCTGTATGCATCTTAAGAGTAACTGATTACACTGGCACGCTGCAGACAGTCTCTAGAGCAACTACGGTCCTTGTGCAAGCAAGCCGCTATATAACAATGCATGCCGACTACAGCCAAGGTCCACAGGGTAAACCAAACTCTACACACTGATACGGTACATGCGTCTGTAGTATAGTGAATAGCGCCTCTTCAATTACATGTAAGGGAACTGTCTAGTACATGTGTGGCGTTTTTGCCACCAAACAAAAATTACCCTAAAAGCAGGGTTGGAACACCTACACCCCTAAGCTTACGTCATGACACCTATGCATGCCATGACTTTTGATCGTGAAATGGCCTACCAGGTATGTGTAAATTTCACGTCATGGCCGCTATTATGCGCTGATAGCAATAAACCAATTCTAACAAACTGGCTCCAAATGGCAGACATGGATTGGTTGCAGAATTGCACCACAATGCTCAAAATCACACACAATAATCTGAAAATTTTCTGGCAGTACACATCTAAGCCCCAGCAACAGTATGGATTCAAAGCGACGACCAAAAGAATGCCCTGATAAAATCCAGTTTATCGAAAAACAGCTCTAATTTGTGACATGTTAATGACACTGCAGTATTTAAAAGGTGCAATATTTTAACATAGCTTTTGGCATGCAAATTTTACTAAAATGCCCAATCTTACTGCATTTTACTGACTCTTCTAATACGCTACTACATAGTAGTTTAATTTTCCATCGATTGCAATTGGTTGTACGCAGATAATTCTGTAGTCAGTGCAATGATCGGGTTTACTGGATGGGCCTTGACTATGCTAACGACGATGACGATGATGGTAAAGCATAAGAAGCACGATGCATATCTACGCCACAGCGTAACGCTCGCTGCACTCTCTCTATGTTACATATCTATGCAAGGCGACCACTTTCAAGCACTAGGAAATTCCCCGGTATTTCCCAGGCACACTGCGGCACTGCTCCCCACACTGCAGTTACTCATTTACTCATTGTTTCAAAGGGCAATAATTCAATGCAAAAAACCAAAAATGCACATCCGAAACACTACTTTACTAATTCACTACCAAACGTTGACATTGCCACCATATGGTGTTAACAATACATATTTTTCCCTGGCAAAGATATCCTCTGACAACTTTTCTAACTGGCTGATGTTTCCACGTCAGCTGTAATTTCCAACATATCCATGTCTTCCAGTGAAGTGGTCACCCTGCCTAAGTCGGCTGTCCTCGCTCGAATGCAACATGAAAGACCATTCTGCATGCCATCACGAAAAATAAACAGCATCCTGACATTCTACAAAAAGCTCGTCACTAACAGAAGACTAAGCTGCCAGAAACATTGGGACACACGTACAAATTCAGATGTTAACGAAAGAAACAATTTACAAAATTCAAAAACAGAGTCCGATTTATGTTTACAAAAGGTTGTAAAACCATTACACTTCAATATTGCCTGCAGAAAGCATAAAGACAGAAAATATACACAAAAGCCAGCAGCTGTGTTTAGTTCTTTAGTTACAACAAAACATCAAAATCTTGCATATAAAAACAGGGTTTCTACAGATCTTCTGTAGCAAAATTCCCAGTCTTTTCCAGTCCTGAAATGACAATTTCGTCAACCTTATCGAAACAATAACCTATCACACAAATGTCAGAAATGGAATAAAGTAATGAAACAGTAGTAATGGAGCAATATGCAAATGACAGAGGCCCTGGTAGGAGGGTCAAAGGGGATTTACCCCCCCCCCTGAAGCCGAAACACTTCTAGCTTGTGGACGTTTAATGAAAGCCGCAGATTTGCCTGCTTCTTAATATTTGGAGACACAAAAAAACACTGTTATCTGCAGTTTGCACAATCCAAGATCATTTTCCATGACTTATCAAAAATAGTACTTTTCCTTGACCTGACCACACAAATTCCCCGACTTGTCCAGTTTTCCCTGACCTGTAGGAACCCTGTAAAAAGTTGTCTGCTACTGTACTAAATGCTTCTGAACACAGTGAAATTACCGCATAATTAAAACATCTACGAGCAACTGAATAAATACTGAATAAAAATAACAACATATCACTTAAATTGAAATGGAAACTGAACCTATTGCTTTCTACTCGGTTTTCTAAGCACACACACTTTTCTGTTTACAGTGGCCAGTCAAGCAGGTTAGAATGTAAACGAGGATCAACTTGCAAAGCATAACACTTGTGTCCCGAGTGCAAGTGTGAAATACTGAAATGTATGCACACAATAGTCATAATCTGCATAATCCAAAATATGTATTTAATATATATCCACAGTAACTATGCAGATGCTTTTTAATGCATTCTTGCAAATTACGTAGATATAAAGTTTTTGAGTTTCAATCTGCAAATTTTACAACTCCATGGAAGATTTGGTTCACTCTGTATACACAAGCATTATTGGTCAAGTAAACTCGCTTACAGAGCAAATACATGCCTCACGGGAAAATAAATGAATAAACCAAGAAACTGTTGTAAACAGTAGTAATAATTTGGAGCATTAAGTCAAGGTATAACTAATAAACAGTTCCGAACACTATACAGCAATATGTTATGCAATGCATGCCAAATATAACACAAATAATTACAATCCTGACATCCAGAGGCTACCTACCCCTTGGAGTGAAGTGCATCAGTAATATTAGTGGAAGGAAGAAAAGTTGTTTTAACCAAAGACCTAAATGCAATGCACATAAATAGTCTAGATTGCACAACAGATACTGAAACATGCAGACTGTCTTGCCACATGCAACGAACTAAGCTTTCAGCAGCAAAATACTCCGGAAATATCTGCAATGAATTAACAATTCTTATGGCAGCAGCATACAAGACCTCTGGTCGGCCAGTCAAAATAATGACAGCTGAGTTTGGCTTCATGTAAACATTGACGTTTTGATATATTTTGTGTGCATGTTTATTTCTTTTTTAAACTGGAAATCAATGAAAGTACAGCGACCGGAAAACGACACAAAAGACAAAGTTCTGCAAGATTGGTGAAAACTGCACAAAATCTTGCATCAGACAAACGTTGCTACACTAACTGCGGCTTTCGGGATTTGTGTCAATTTCATGAGCCATTTTGCACATTCGGTGTGCTGCTTTTGATGCAGCTTGGAGTATACACAACGCAATCACAAATTTTGCCACTTATTCATATTTATTTAACACAAAAATTGTTACGCTAATTTTGCTCAACCCTGCAAATGGCCAAAACGGTCAAGTCTGGTGCTCAAACACATCTCAAACGCAAACAACTGGGGATCAGCTTTTGCCGTACAACCAAAACAATTAAGGCAAATAACAAGCCAAGCTGATGTTAATAAATGTACATTAATTAGCCTAGACTGCTCAACCGGCCTTTCAAATGACTCAAGCAATGGCCTCACTGTAACAAATCAATGTGTCATCACAAAACTGTTTCGGGAGATAGTTTCTGAAGGTCAAAGTCTACACATGCCTTTAACAACTAGCTCTACAATGATAAATTATCAGATGATGTTCACCAAATATGAATGCAAACTGAAAACTCACAGCACATATATTGCGCAGGACAAATGAAATAATGCTAGGGATGGAACCGGGAAAAATGCGGAAAGGGGGCTCGAGTGTACTTATAGAAGAAACATTTTCACATCAGTCCTGGCAAGCTCCATCACTCATCTAATTTTTCTATTTTCCTTATTTTTTTAACCAACTTTTTTTCCTTTTAAGTAAGTCCACACCAGCGAAAAACTGTTCTTACCGATATTTCATATTTTCTGCTGATTTACATGTACAGGGTGTGCCAAAAAATGATCCAACTTGTTTCTGTCAGAACTTCGTCAAATCTATACCAAATTTGATAATTTATGTCATACATATAGCCAAGATGATAAAAATATGTAAGGTACACTCATTGTCTACCTCACATAATTTATGTTAACGCACTACCAGGTAAAACGCAGATGCTCCAAATTGTTACATTACGTGGTGATTATCAGTATCAGATTGCTCACTTGTGCATTATCAATTCCACAAAGGACACCATGGAATTTAATAACTTTGTCGTATTGAACGCTTTACGCTGAAAACAGCAGACAACAAAATAACTGATTGATGAGCTTAAAACACATTTTATCAATGAATGAGTGCTGTGCATTTTGATCAGTTGATCGTTAATGCAGCTGTCAGCCATGGCGTCATGTCAGGGGCATCATTTCAGTAAATCGTTGAAGGTCTCGGTGATC
>Ga0209367_1000148_pt1 | contig 52878 bp, 30 predicted proteins | sample WorMetLIZISLAND2_FD_187412 | JGI IMG/M metagenome (GOLD analysis project Ga0209367, IMG submission 187412) | Marine gutless worms symbiont microbial communities from Max Planck institute for Marine Microbiology, Germany - Olavius geniculatus... ... | reverse complement strand
ACTTGGCTGCAGACCTGCGACGTTTGTCCGACATGCCGTCAAGACGACGTCTGCGGTCCTCACTGACACACCAGCTGGATGTCCCCCAGTCGCAGTGCGTAACTGTTGGTGACCGAGCCTTCGCTGTCGCTGGTGCTCGGCTATGGAACAGTTTACCACCGGGCATTGTCGCGTCCAACACACTGTCACAGTTCCGCCGTCAACTGAAAACATTTCTGTTCAAACAGTCTTACCCTTCTGTGCTTTTGTCGTGACTAACGATTTTATTTGTGGTCCTAGCATTTTTTTTACTTAGGCCACGTTAAAAAATCTGTAATGTAATGTAATGACGGCGACAATGAATGGACAGAGCGACCGAGTTCGTGACGCCGCCTGGGCGATATGTTGCAGCCAAGATACACCTAGCTGTTTCAGATCATGGAAATTCTAAGCCGTGAAGCGTATAGACTGAAGAACGGCGAAATACCTTTTAAGCAAGCAGTCAATGCCACCAATCTTAGGCTGTAGGTTGATCGCAGTCCTTCGTCATCGCCAGAAGCATAAAACACGATAATGTTAATAATTCAATGTATGAGCATGTCTTTTTGTTACTGTCATCTAGCTCTTAGCCTTTTACAGTTATATTTGTAACACTTAACAGGAAATAAAAGTATACATGTTGCTTTTAAGATCAAAGAAATTAAACAAAAAATATACTGATTGTATGACGGATTGCGTTGCATGTAGGCCTAAATGGTACGGTAATCTGACTGCTGTAGCAGGCCTAAGTCTAGGCTATGAGCTAATAATGTCTACGATACGTAGCTGAATGTTGCCATTACTTAGTTTTCGTCTACTAGCTGTTTGACTGTGTGTGTGCTTATATGGGTGGCCGCGTGCACGTCTCAAACGTTGCATTGCGACAGACAGACAGACAGACTAGACACAAGACAGCAACTAGCAGCAGTACAGGGAAAGAATAAAAGAAAACAGAAGCAGAACTGCTACAGGAAAAAACTGAAGAGTTGCTGCTGCTGGTTGCCGGACGTAGCCTGGCCTACACGTCTCCGGAGCACCGTTACAGGCCAACGACACTGATAGCGACTGATGTCACCACAAACCAAGTCAAGAACCCGTCGAGACAAGCGCCATTCATCGCTCTTCATCGGCACTTGGGGCACCACTGCTGCACAACGCTTTATGTTCGTACTAGTTACAGACCTGCCGGAACGGAATCAAACGCTACACGACGCAGCCCATATGCCGCCAGTTCTAACGCATGACTAATCTCTATACAGCTCTAACGTAATAATCTATTGGCTGGCTTCGTGTAAGCACATACTGACACTTTTCACGAACCTTTTTCGTCACGAAGCGTTCGTAGTTCCCTTCTGAACATATGACAATTTTTCTAATTCTGACTTCTGAACACTGACTGGTTTAGCTCTTCAATCATTTTCGCATTTTAATTCTAGTTCTTACCATTCGATAAAAACAGACAACAGTTTCATCGACAACTCCTACTAGAGTTACTAGACATGAATGTACAAAACATCAGTTTATACACTTGTTAACGGCGACGTGCAATGACTGACACATCGAAAACAGCAAAAATCATAAAAAGGTGATATCATTCACCATCACATCGCCTAACTGTCAATGTACTGTTGAATAATACCACATTTTAAAGATTTTTTGCTGTCTTCGATGTGTCAGTAATTGCACGTCGCCGTTAATAAGTGTATAAACTATTGTTTTGTACATTTATATTTGCTGTTTTATTACAAATACAAAGTTTTTATGTTGATGGCCAATTATAATCCATTTGTTTTCCACCGCCATAAAGACACAGAACCTTAAATATTTTGGGGTCACGTTGTACACTGATTCTTCACGTGGCAGCAACAACGCTGTCTCGTGTTACAATTGCCATGGGGTCAATAAAAAAGCCCTCGATGCATTTTTGAGAAGATGGCAAATATCTTCTCTACGATATCAAACATGCGAAAAATCGACCGCGAAATCGCTTTCAGTGATGATGCCTGACATAACGGCGATAAAAATACTGAAGGAAAGAAAAAAAATATTTGACGGCAATTGTTTGCTACTTTTGTGTATCGCTATACAAGATCCCGTCGAACCTATCGCTGCAATACGAATATAAAATGCGTTTGATGTACGTTATGTTATTCGCCGTGGACGACTGATTTGCTACGGTACAATTTAATTCCGAAATACCAGTGCAGGCAGGACCCAGCGTTACTGTCTGGCGTTCGGCTGCGTTTTGAGCGCACACATAGTTGAGTGATCGTTGTTGTAACAGTCACGCCCGTGTGTCAATGTTCCATCACATGCGAACGTCCGCCCGTCCTTCCGTCTGACCATTAAAATGATTAAATGTCCGGCAAATTTGTCGAAATTCGCTTCAGGTATTGATTTCGGCACCGCAAAAAGTGACAAAGAACTGCGACGGCTTTTGTGACTTGCATTAACACAAAATGTTGAGGGAACAATTTGCCCCCACTCCGTGCGAAGAATAATTTTTCGGGAGGCTCATGATTATGATACGGTTATCACAGGTGGTTAACGTAATCCAAACGGTCAGACTGAACTTGACACGTGAACTATAAAATGACACTTGAAATGACGTGAAACGATTATACACTGTGTCCCAAAAACATCCCCAACATTTTCGACTGTAACTTGAAAACCAATTATCAGATTTCGGTAATTTTGGTACGAATATTCCTGACATAACTTGCCATCAAATGACCATTTAGTTTCCCACCTTACTCAATGTATGCTTCTGCACTACCTATGGAAAGCAGATCAAGCGAAATATGTGTTGAAATAAACAGCAAACCTGAAAAAATATACCCGACATTATCGATCAGAACTTGAATAAAAAATTAGCAAATTTTAATATTTGGCAAAAATATTTCTGACGTAAATGTCTATTATATAAGTGTTTTAGTTTCCAACTCACCCTACGTTTGCTTTTGCACTACCTGGGGAAAGCAGACCAAGCATAATGGGTGTTAAAATGAATAAAAAACGTCAATAAATGCCATCTATCCTAATTTGTGAGCCCCAACTGCCGGTCTATTACAAGGTTTGACTGTCATGCAGCATTGTATCTACAGAGAAAGTTTAGGTATGTTTGTGAAACCAAAAAGCGACTGGTACAGCGTGGATTGGTCTGGGGCAGAACTTTATCGATACTGCTGCCAATGAATGGATAAAGCGTCTCCTTGTCTCCTTGCCTGTGTTCGCATAGTGGGCCAACACTTCAAGCAATTTTATTACAGGCAGTTGAAAAATGGACAACTGGACGAAAAGTAAGCTAAAATGTCAGAAATGTGAACGAAATGTGTTTTACGCGTTATGTTACTTAAGCAATCATATCGCATTAAATAAAAAAGTGATATTTCGCTGGTTGTGTTTTTCATAGGTAATGCAGAAACAAAAGCTGGGTGAGGTGAAGAAACTGAATAATCGTTTGATGGCAAGTTGTGTCAGGAATATTCATGCTTAAAATTATCAAAATCTGATAATTGGTTTTCAAGTTACAGTCGAAAATGTCGGGAATATTTTTTGAGACACAGTGTATATAGTGGCTAACAACACTCGCCAAGCTGCTAAACTGAGATTTATCCTGTAGCCCTATTACTAGCGGCGTTGACTTTTATTTATTTTATTTTCAAACTCGAATGCCAGTACTGCGGCTAGCGGGTAGTTGACGGAATTAAACGGACATAGCGACTGTCAAAAGCAACACGAGCGTCACTGCGCTTGTACTATACAGTCACAAATGGCCGGGAATGGGATACGAGATGCGGAACGGATGAGTTTTCATACTAGACCTGAAGACAGCCACTGAAGAGCAAAGGTAACGTGTTCAGACAGACTGTTTCAGGCGCGAGCAGCGGCGACTGAAAAAGCTTGGTCGCCGACGGTAGACAGTGGGGGTGCGGCTACTTCAGCTTTTCTTTTCAGCATCAACAATCTATCGATCCTGCCATTGTGTGCCACATATTCTGCCTAGAGTAACTTCCCACAATTACGTGTAGACTTATGACGTAAAAATAGGCCCCTAACACTGTTAACTACAATTTCTTTTTGCTGCATTCACAACCACTGCACCAGCGTGGTATTGCCACCGTAAGCTGTCCGTCCGTCCGTCTGTACAGTACGTCTGTCCGTCTGTATCGCGGTTTCATAACTTGCGCATAGACGTAAAAAATAAATGGTTAAAACGCTATAGCTCTTCATAGGAAACCCATGTCAGAGCTACAGAGCGTCACCCGACGTATGGGATCACACAGTATTACCTGCCACCCGACATAGGTAAACGCGCCCCACTATAACCCCAGCCAAATAGGCCGGCACTCGATTTACTAACCCCGGAGGGATAGAAGGCTGAGTTGACCTAGGCATCTGGTTACATACCGAGATGGTTTACCTGCCCGCAGCAGTCACCCATCCAAGTACTAACCCGGCCCGGCGTAGAGTAACTTCGTTGATCGGATGAAACGCGTTACGTCTACGCCACGCCACCAACCTAGTTACATTAAAAGTTAGCTCAGGGTCTTCGCGCTTCTGACAGCCCCAACCTCGGCGACTACTTTTTATCGCTAGCGCAACGCGTGACGTCACCCGGAAGAACGAATGCGAGCCGAAATTAGCGCATCGCATCGCGCGGTGCGTTCTCTACGACAGTAGGACCGGTTCTCTGACACATTGCACGCGTACTGCATCCACTCACCTTGAAGGACGACGACGGCAACGACGACGAAGACGCTGGCGACCGAGGCGATCATGGCGTGGACTGTCACAATGGCGACCGATCTCATACGATCATCAGGTAACGTTCAGCGCTGAACACAGGTGCGTCTGCGAACTTGAGACATCAGCCCACCGATACGCACTGAGATTACCCACCACATGCATATGATCGGCGCAGCGTCTGATCGGCCGGCCTATGGTGCTGATCGGCGAAGATCAAGCCGAGCACTACCGAATGCGACTACCTGAGATCGACCGGCGACTAACTGCGCTGCGGTGAGCGTTCAACAGACGGTGCCACATACGCCACTTCGCGCGTGCCAACGGTACGTCGCCCGGATCAGCAGCGAGGCGCCGATTCTAGTTTGCTTAACGTTTAGCCATTTTCAGACTATCAAACTATATATATATGTAATAAAGGTTGGGAACATTAGAACAAGAAGCCAATTGTCGGTAAGGAAGGCCAGCGTTCGACTTCCAGAACATTAGCAGCTACCAACTCTTCTGGCGTGTACAGAGCGACGTAGCCTAACTGAATGGAACTTAATTGACATAGTTTAATTTTAACGAACTGACCAATGGGCAAGCAGTAATGCATTACAGTAGGCACCATCTAACGGCGTCGGCGATTCGTTACTTTAGTCACGTACGGGTCAGCCAATGACCATGACCCTGCTCGTCGATTGGCCAGTTCGTCAAAAACTAAGTCGTGTTAGTTCAGTTCAGCTGCTGCCATGATGCATACCCAGAAATGACTACTAAATTTCCCGCCTATAATGGACGGTGCAGCACTGCATGGGACCATGAGTTCACTGAGCGTAGTGTTGAAGGCAGCTCAACGGTAGAATCAGTCGCCAACATGGTCGATGTCATGACGACAGTGTGGCTACGGCAGCTGCGAGGTCACAGTAATAGACATTTCTGCGCCCAAAGCATAGCCAAATAACTCGCGCACGATTCAAGCCCAACGCTGATATTTTGCGTAAAAACAACAGTATCCGACACAGACACATCGCAGGCAGTGACAATTATAAATTGTGTCGTTAAACGTTTAAGCGCGCGCCTCACTAGTTGACACTGATCGCTCAGCGGCAGCAGCCGCAGACGCTGTAGCAGGTGCGTTCGCTGTGTCTGTAATACGTTAAAACGATTAAAAATACATGCATGAGTTTCATTACAGTCGCAGCCAAGTGCCGCCTCGAGACGGGAGATACGCGCGTCGTCTCCACGCATCTGACCTCGCCGATCGGGTCCAACACAGTAGTTCGATGCTGCAATTATTTCTGGCCAAGGAATATCAGTCAATTATTTTGTTGTAGCCGCTGCGTATATGCATAATATTATTTCGACGTGCTACGTAATTCATCATCAGATATTTTTACTAGTATAATCGAGTAATTTGGTTAAAAAATTGATCTAATCTGATAAAAGCAACTGAAAGAGCAGAGCAAATGTACTGAAGAAAAAGACAACAGTTTTTGACTGATAATAATGGTCCGCTTGTTTTAGCTATACGTAAGCTGAATTTCATAATTGCTGTTTCATAATTTTCGTTTTAGACTTCTAAAACGTATTGTTCTGTAGAGTGTGTAATAGTCCAACCCGATCAAGCTCATTGAAAGTCGTTGAGTTAGGTAACATTTAAAACCCGTCAATTTGCAACTTCCAGTTTGTTTAGTTCTGCATGCATGAGTGGACTGTGCAACGGCAAATTCGGTTTTACGATCTTGCTCATGTCAAAAATGTTGCAGATTTTCTGTTTTTTTTTCATTTGTCCCAAAATTTGGACAATGGACAAGGGCGCCGACGAAAGGGCTCCGAAGCGCGAAGACTGTAAGCTGATATCTGCGTACGTCAGTGGTGGATTCAAGGGGAAGGCGGGGGGCGGCCGCTCCTCTATTGACTGGATGGATCTTAAAACAGGCGAAAATTTTGCACGATAATGCACTATTTTTGCATAAAAATTTCAAAAATTTTCTAGGGTTGCCCCTCCTCAGACCCCACTCCCTACTCTTCCGCCCCTTATTACAAATTTCTGGATTCGCCACTGGTGTACGTGTAAGTAGTAGTCAAAGACTCAAAGTCGTAGTACCTACCATAATAGACCACGGTAGGGCCTACTTCAACGTCACAAACGCCGGCGGACGGGCAGACAAACGGACAGACTGCTCATGGTGCCAAAGCTATGGACAAAATTTTCATGGCAGTTTGGAAACATAAAGTCATTATGTGGTCAGGTCTTGATCGTTTGTGTCCAAACAAAACGGATTGTCTGAAATAAAACAAGAAGCCCAGCTGTCGCTAGAGTGGGCCGACCGCGAGAACCGCCTATATCCGAACGCCAGCTTCCGACTTTCGGTCGCGGAAAAAAAGCGATTACCAAAAGCGACTACAGCCCCATATAGTGATGCTGGTATATCGAAAGCTACAATAAACGCTAGGATACGATACGTTAATTCGGCGCACGTGGGTGATAACTGTAAGCAATAACTTTGCATCCATAATTGCGGCCAAATCGCTGCAGATAGAGACATGCTTACTATTGATAGCCTAGAGGAACTCTGAACTCATCGTCGCCTTATCCAACGGTACTATCGCCGACCCCCTACGACGTACGGTTCGTACTGTTTAGCCACAGTACATGCGTTACAGACAGACGGACAAACACATCGTACTCAAGGCTTGACCTAACGGTCGGCCGAAAACTTCTGTGTCAAAAATCGGTCCGGTGCTCTGTGAATCGCAACTGGGCACGAGTGTGTTGGTTTGGTGCGTGCGTCACTCAGCAGATGTCGCCACGGCGAAGTCGATCAAGCATGTCCGACACGCGTCTAGCTGATGTTGAGCTTATGAATAGTCATGAGCACACGGTTGCTGATGTTGCCATTAGCCGGACGCGGCACGTATGCAAAATTAATGCGGCGGTGCCGGGCGCGGCGTATTAGTACAACATGTATGATGCTGATGATGATGTTGGTGATGCTATCTATGACGACGCTATAGGCCTAACAGTAATGATGTCCATCGCTATTCAATGACGGAGCACACATTTTCATGCTAGTGACAGCATCGTCATCATCCACTTCGGCAACAGCATATACTGAAAACAGAGATGGCCGGATGCGAGGAAAATCCAGTCCACTGTCATCCCGCAAAAAGATCTGCGGACAAATCCGCATGTTCTGCTAGTCCGTAGGTCAGAAATCGACGAACCGTTAACAGAAACTCATTGTAGCCACGTGGTACAACATACAGTAACGTAGTAGCAGGGGCAGCAGGGGTCAATTTGCCCCTTCTTTTTTTCTTTTTATTTCGGGTTAAGTGCAAACTTCAATTAGTTGAATGTTATAGCACTCGAGTCGGGTGTGCACAGTCAGGGATGTGCTCCGTTTCGCCAGCATAAAACAGGGTCGGTGCAGATGGTTAAAATAGAAACGAATTTCTGGCTCTTCCGGTATGAGACGCGGCTTCCATTTCATCCAAGGCAGTGCAGTGGAGTGCCCGGGTTCAGTTACTAAGTTGAACAACAGGTTGTGGTGGGAAATTCCATTCACGCACAGTTCTTCGGAAGAATGAATGGAGATGGTAATCACAGTTTGAAGCCGGTTTGACTTGAGCCAGGTAATTTTGCAGTTCTAGCAGGTAACGAAAACATCTTTGACTCCAGATGATAGTAAATCTTGTAGAACGTCAAATTTCAGCCTGACGGAAAATTGTCTTTTCGTCGGAATATTTTCTTCCAAAAATACACAATTTCGGGATTAAAAAAACAGTTTGGGAAAATGTAGGGCAAAGTTAAAATTTTGAGCATACACCGATAGGCCTAATCTCATCCGACGAAAATTTGCAGGCTACAGCTCTCTGTTGAAAATTTGTATAGCGCCTCCTACAAAGTCGTGAACGGCATCGCTTAACAACAAAAGGATCTCGCAAAGCAGCTAGCTGTCGAAGGTCAGACAAGGTCACTGCTGATCAATAGATTCGTGATTGGATACGGTAAGCCTTGTTCTCGTATTTTAGCAAAACTACCACGTTACGAAAATAAACTGCGGGTGCACTAAATTAAGCAATAATTGTGCAAAATTTCGATTCTACGTAACCAGGGCCTACATCGTGTCTAAAAACCAAACCACTTTTATTTTTGAATTGCTCTGTGAAACATTGGCCGATTTTAATAATTTTTGGTATGCAACATCAAAAAAAAACTTAACTTGAACAACTATAATTTTGCCCACCTTACAGTACCTTGCCCACCTTACAGTACCTTGTGAAATGCAGAAGTCGTAGTTTGGCCGTTTACAACAATGAATTCATACTAGGTAGCGCATGTGTCTGCTCAGAAAATCACTGAGACCAATTAAAAATCTGTTACTTATTCAACATTAATCATATGCATTTTAAGATCATACATCAGCGAACTGAAACGACGCATCAACAGCGAGCGGGCAACTCTGAGTCACGCGGTTTATCGTACGTTTTGTTGGCGAGTGGCGTCAACGTCTACCGCTTGCGTTCGTACTGGAGGAGGACATTTTGAGCACATGCTGTAATAAAAGTGATGTGATGTGACACGTGTAACTTTTTGAGAAATGATAACTGTTACTCGTGTTTGTCGCCGACGCATTTTCTACCAGTATGACAGTGTGAATTTATTGTTGTAAATGGCCAAACTTGAATTTCTGCAATTCACTGGGTAGTGTAGCGACAGTATTAAGATAGAGGTGGGCAAAACTATAGTCATTTTCATCAAGTTTTTTTGAGATGTCACATGGTAAAAATTATTAAAATCGGCCAATATTTCACAGAACTATTCAAAAAGTGGCCGGGTTTTTTTCAGACACGGTGTAGTGTACATTCATTACGCTTGCTTTCTGTTACATTATTTGCAAGAATCTTGCAACATTTAAAAAAATTACATATAACCACGGTAAGTAAGTAAGTAAGTACAAACTACAAAGAGTGTTTGCTGCTTTAAATGTCGGAAAAGCGTTTGATCGAAATATACGGTGATAACAAACTGCTCATGGAAGTTTCATATTCGCACAGTCTGAAAGATTGTTGTATGCTGCATTTCGTCCATACTGGCTGGGCCACCGGTTCGCGCCGGCGGATCTAAGTTCTGTCTCCCCAGTCTACAGGCTGCAGGTCCACTCTGAGCTGGGTTGGAAGTATAGTCAGCAGCAGACCGAGTCGAGCCCAGCCCGTTACTAGTAATGCGTTGTTAATATTTCATTGGCGACATGACAAATCGCCGTTGCTTTGATCGCTGGTGGCCGCCCGTGCTCGGCTTGGCCGGTCTGGGTACAGCAGATGACAGGCGACGATGCTATGATGTATATGCGGTCCTGTCCCAGTCTACACTGCTGTATGCAGAGTCCGCGCAGAATTTCTAGCTCGTCGACTTGAATTTGCATCAGTCACTGGCCATTAAGTTGAGATACGCGCGCTGGCGTACCCGCGCGATGAAATTTTCAGCGCGTCGACGGTCAGCAGATAGCCAACCGAGTTTCCAGTTAAAGTTTTATAATTCGTTTTGAATTTTCAAGCGAAACAAAACATTTCCGGGCACTGAAGTTCTGAAGCGCGAAGTTCTTTGACTCTTGATCTGCACCAGGCACACATACAGTTTTAACAGCGCTGCGTAAATTCACGTTTTACTAACTTAGGCCTACTTTCCCGGCTGGCCGGCTAGTGAACTCTGGCTCTTCCCAGCTGAAAAATCTGACGCTGAAAAATGCCTCCATACGTTGCTGACGTTGTAGCCTATACGGGCACGTAGGCTCCTACAGAGCGACGTGATTGAACTGAACTGGCGTAGTCTAGTTTTTGACGAAAAGCAATAGGCTAATTCAGTACAGTAAGCACCATCTAACGGCGTCGGTGGCTTACGTGGCGTTCACGTACGCGTCCACCAATGACCAGTGGGCTCGCCCTGATTGGCCATTGGTCAGTCCGTCGAAAACTAAACCGCGCCAGTTAGTTCAGTCCAGTTAAGTCGTTCTGTACGCCATAGATGTGATAAACGTTTACAACGTTTACAAAACATCTTTGTAAACGCGTTTATTATTTTGTCAACGTTTATCTCAATAAAAATCACATAAGCGAAACGAAGCAAAATTATGACGGGAAGCCAAGCTATAGTGCATTGCGTTCGATCACTGATAGAGTTTATTGGGTCACAGTGCTAGTGACGGTAAACAGCTGCCTCAACTTAGTTTTCACGTAGCTATAAGATAAAAGTGAGTGAATTCTGGGAACTTTTGTAAAACGGTTGTCACAGAAGTGGAGTAGGACATTCTTTGACAATGAAAAAACTTCTATTGTAATTTGGAATTATCCAAATAATAGGCCTAATATTCAAACTTACGCTCTGTGTACGTTTACTTTTAGTTTACAAACGTTTACAATCTTTTTCGTAATAAACGCGTTTATTAACGTTTATTATAATTTTTTGACGTTTATCACATCTATGCTGTACGCGCCTTGCCGCACTTCATTACATGCTTCCAACATTGGGGATGCATGACGAAGAGCGGATTAAGCGGTGCGGCCAATTAGAAAGGTCAAGGGAGCGTTGCAAGGGGTCTGTAGCGAAGCCTCAGACGCAAACGTCTTGAAGGAACTTTTGATAATAAAGAATGACTTTTCTGGCGCTAAAATGGGACAGCTCTCGGTCAGCAAAAGTCACAGCACCGTTCCTTCACTTTGAGGTGTCAAAATCATTGGTGTCCATCACCCAAAACTTCGCAGGGAACATGTTCTCCTGTAGACCTATCTGAAGGATAGAATGACGCCAATGGATGCTGCATGGTGTGAATATTTCGCATGAGATCGACACACAGAGCCAGGAAGGCGGTAGATCAAAGTATTGCTGGACAACCGCAGTGTCATGTCGTGTCGCGGTTGATGTATATAGCCGATGACACGTGTACACTCTGCCTGATTGCACGGCAGCGCTTCCGTGTAATGACTTCCCTAATATATTATATAGCATACAGGCCTCGCATTTCTATCGTGTCGTTCCAGGTCCGATGTCGTATCCACGCACGATCTTCTTAAATTTAGCTTCAGCGATAAGCTCCAAGCCCAAAGTTCCGCACTTCGACAAGAGGCTAGCAAATCACACCAAGTCGAATGGGTGGTCCGAAAAACTGCACAAAGTTTACGGCAACATAATTTTGCAGTCTTATGTCACAGAGTCGTGCGGTTTTCTGTGACTTACGGTTGCAAAATTATGGTGCTGTCAACTCTGTGCCGTTTTTATTTTTGGACCACCCATATCCAGCAAATCATCGACAAGTTGTAAGGCCTATATACAGTAAGTCCACAGAAAAATCAAAAGCCACATCTTGGCATGTAAGATGCGTGTTAGAAATTTATTTTTCAAAGCTGAAAATGTTTAAGCGATATTTTTCATGGGTAATCTGCGTTCAAATCTACGCTAAACTAAGTACAAATTCTCATTCATTTATTGTCCCCAACTTTGACAGAATTATGTCATATTAAGCGTAATCGCGAAGAGAATTTCACTTGAAGCTTAGAAATGAATGGCCGCCAGATTTAACAGACCCCAATCAACTTCACTATTGTGTGGGGTGCACATTAATAGCACCGTGTGTCGCAAGCGAGTAAGAGGTGCATAATTTGCACGCAGCGTTGTAGGCTTAATTCTAATACGAAAAAAGTGATTACCATTAATGTAAAATTTTACAACAGTCGTAATCGTCATTGTTTATTAGCACAAGAATGAACAACGTATAGACGTAAAAGAACGACAGGAGCAACCAAACAGTGAACAGCCATGCACACATTATCGTTGCGCGAATTAACAACCCACAGCAGCTGAAGGGACAACAGAAGCTTTGCAGCGACTGTAATAAACAGTCAACAACTTAAAATAATCTGAGCAAATTAACACCATGTATGTGTGCCGTATTTATTATTGATCCTTTATGAAATTGCTGACAACAAATTTAGTTATCTGATCCAATAATTAACTAAAATTAAATAAACGCTATTATAAATAGTACATCATGCGAACTAAATTTGACTTGAACATTGTTTCTAAGTCTGTACAAATTAAGTCAATAACATAAAAATTGGCATTTAGGCCTAACTAAAATTACGACAATCTCTGACAGTCTCCGCATAGCCCGACATTAGGCTGTGGTAGAAATTTCTCATGTTGGCCTTTTAATATTTAGTAAAGACAATAAATGGAAAAATATATAAATGTAATGCGTGGCACAAATGGCGAAAAATCGTTTCCTCCCCTTTTCCATTGGGTACCTTTACCCTCAATCAGAAATCATGATTAGACGACTGGCAAATGAAGGAAAGGTTAGATACAGAAAAATAAATACAAAGAAAATGGGTCGGCAAACTGATACATTGTAAATTAAAGAGGCTTTGCTCGCCCCTGACAACTTTTCTGCGTGAACCCATGGACCCCAAAATCCATTGTGATGTTTTGGATCGCAGCGTAAATCGTTTAATGGATATCTGGCGGGCACAGCCGTTGCCTGGTATTCCGCCAGTCTGTTGAGCATCTGAACAGCAATATCTCGACGACTGTCGAATAAATCGATCTTCTCGTTTGGATCGTTGCTTACGTCAAACAGCCGGATGTTCTTCGATTTTGGATCGGGATCAGGAATAGATTGACAACCGGTAGTATCTTCTGGCGGTGCAATCCAGCTGCCTTGCAGTGGATTACCGGTGATGAGCTTCCAATTACCAACTCGTATCGCGGCTCGTATACGATTATCAAACTTGCTGATATTCAGTCTGGGGCCACGTCTGGGTAACAGAGGATCGATGTTGTGAAGAAGTTCTTTGCGTGGACTTGGCTTGCCGTCACTGATTGACTTCCATACATCGAGTCCGTCAACATTCAGTCCTGCGGTATCACGACCAGTCAGTCCAAGTAACGTTGGAAACCAGTCATTGACGTCTATCAGACCATTGTTGACCGTTCCACGGCGCCGGATCAGCGGACTGTGGACGAATCCAACTCCTCTCACTCCACCCTCCCACAACGACCTCTTCCAGCCTCGCAGCGGCCAGTTATTGCCTCCAAACGCCACCTCCCCGCCGTTGTCGGTTGAGAAAATCACGATTGTATTGTTCCACAAACCGTATTTCTCCAGAGCTGTGGTGACATTTAGAACACCTTCGTCCAAGCATGCCGTCATACCGGCGTATATTCTGCGGTTTTTGTCTTCGATGGATGCGTACGGCTTCGTATAAAATTCCGGTACTTGCAACGGAGAATGCACCGTCTGGTAGGCCAAGTACAGAAACAACGGTTTTGAATCTTGCTTCCTGGCGTGGCTTTTTATCACGTCGATAGCTCTTCGCGTGAACAGATGAGTAGAATATTGTCCGGAGTAATTCACAGCAGTTTCATTTGACCGTAAATCGTAGCCACAGACTGAGTGTCTCATGCGTCTCTTGTCGGGACTGCTCAGCAAATATTCGTTCAACTCCCACATACTCAACGAACGTCCGACATCCGTGCACAACGAATGTGAGTAATAATCACCTCTGCCGTTCAGGATCCCGAAGAAAGAATCGAACCCGCGACGCGTCGGTAGCAACTGTTTCTTGTAGAATCCAACGTGCCATTTGCCGACCATGTGCGTGGCGTATCCGGCATCACGCAGCATGGTAGCAAGAGTCGGCATGTGTTCCGGTAAACCGTTTGGTTGACACGGATAAATGGCTCGATGCTGGAGTCCAGTGTGTATTTGGTAGCGACCGGATAGCAGCTGACTCCTGGTTGTAGTGCAGATCGGCTGTACATAGTAGTTGTTAAGTCTCACGCCACTGTACGCCAAACGATCGAGTGTTGGTGTTCTTATTACTGTCGAGCCGTGGAAGCCGACATCGCCGTATCCCAAGTCATCGGCAAGAATAAATACGATGTTTGGAGCTGACCGGGTTGCCACTACCTCTCTCTGACAACGGAAAGTCATCAAAAGGCCAAAGAGGGCTAGCTGCGCGGCTACGATCTTCATCTTTACCGGACACTGTTCTGTTTATCGAATAATGGCGAGATGTAATCACAATACCACCAAAAGACAAAAAAAACGTCACGTCACTTTTCACATAACTGCTTACTGCGATCTGTCTCACTGCATCAACTTCAGCTGTAGACAGACAAAATACAAGGTGGATTTTACGATTATCAATATTTTTATTGTTTACATAATTGCTTATACAGAATCTTATGTGCACTTGATTAAACTCTCGAGCAGTTCACGACATGAATGCCATAGCGTCATTCATGGTGTGCAGAAAAAATCTAAGTAAGCTGATAACGTCATTTAATTCAATTCAATTCTGAGAGATACGTGTCTATAAAAATGCGAGGTGCAGCGGCATAGGTCTGCACATATCTATCACACATACAGTTTTCCCCGAAATTCCTAATAGGGGCTAAGTCAGCAATTTCCCGTTGAGTTGATAAAGGTAACTTTTAACTTATGAACTTAAGAACTCACGCGTCATTACCAACATACAGGAAAAAGACTTAAACTTTTTTGGGGGCGGGGGAGTGCACACAAAGACTTGGAGCTGAGTGGGGGCTTCACAGCCATCGTAATACCTACCTTTCGTTGTCACTGACTCTATTATTAGCTATTTCCAGTCACTGTTGTTTTAATGTTTATGGAAATTATGGTGCTGCGTTCAAGTTACGATGCAATGAGTGTGACTCAACGCGTGGCAAAATGTTCTACAGACCTTTTCTCCGCAGATCCTTTGTAGAAAAGTATTAGCCTATAGGGGCCCATTGTAATGCATCCTCCTCGAACATATCAACAGTCTGCCTTGTTTCAGCTTCATACATGTAAGTTATGTAACCTGCGCTCTGCGCTGTATGCAGCAGATTCTGCATCTATCTGCGTACATCATCAGCGGCCTGCACCTGCGAGTCAGAGAAATCTACATGTATGCCTAACTGCTAGCAGCCATAGACCACTAGGCCTATAGGTAGGCCTATAGCTTCTTTCTGTAGGCTTGCCAGAGAAAAGGGGGTCCACCTTGTATAGGCTCTATACCGAGTGGTGCATAAAAAGTACATAAGCCCTTAACGTGTCATGCATTACTAATTTCGTCAAATAAGCCTGCTAAGTTACCAAGCGATTTTTAAAATTTCTTCACTAGTCAAATTAGGGCCTAGTGGTCATTAAAACTTAAATTAGCCTACACTAACATATCGGTCCATCATACCCTAAACGCGTCGATCATGAAGTTTAACCCTGCAGCTGTACAACATGCCAAAAATCAACTACATAAATGGATTTTACAAGGTAGCGTAGCGACACGACGATCATGCACTTACTGGCAAATTGGCTGCAGATTAGGCTACATCAGGGTAAAAACTGTGAAACTATGTCCATGCAGTTATGACAAAAACTTGGAGACTTACTGTTTATGCCTATTGCGTGGTTTGCTGGAGGAGTGGTTAGGACATCGGACTTGAGATCAAAAGATCGCGGGTTCAACTCCTGGCCAGTTTGCTGCATGCTATATGCTGGCAGACTGTAAAAACTACGGAAATTTACCAATTTATTAGGCCTACATGTAGAATTTAAAGAATCATAATTAAATGAGCGGTAGGCCTAATGATGCGAGTTTTTGAACTAGAACAACACTGAATGTGAAGACGCATGTATTTTGCATTAGTTTTATGCATTAGCGTTATATCATGGCCACGTGGTTTTAGGTTTTGGCGTCACCACTCTCTGTACAGTATGTTGCAGCGTCGTATGATGTCGTTAAGTGCTGCAGACAGTTGCATCGTAGTCTTTGATGTCGTCGCAAGTCGGTCGTCGGTCTTGGACCACACACATACACGCACGTATACGCTCGATATAAGAACCACACTCAACGTCGCAGTCGCTTGAGACTGGTTCACAGACAGACAGACAGACGGACACAGTATGCAGCAGCGTCTTCAAGAAACATCAGTGTTCCCAGGACGTGTCAGCGAACGTTTGAACAGAGACCCTAATGACGCTCGACGCATCCCAGCGACACTATTATGCCGATGACGCGTACGTCTACGAAGCTACGCCTGCCACTACAAATACAAGGATCAACTGCAACACTAGACCCCTATAGCGATTTATAGTTCCAAGTTCGGACATGAATTACTTGTCCAGAACGTAGTTGGCAACTTCAAGTCAAATTTGGTGTGCTAGCGTTTTAGAATAGTATAACGTTGTGATTAAATATAAAGCGAAAAACACTTGTAGAATGTTTTGCAAACGCGTTGTGCTTCAGGCCGTAATTAAAATCTAAAAGACATTGACTGTAGGCCTATCTTACACGTAGGCCTACGTAATACTCATATCCACGTCCAAGTCGTCCAAAATATTCGCAATAATGTTTTACGTTAAAACGGTTGCAAAAATGTTTAAAACATTTTGGCAAGATTGCGCATTGCACAGCTTAAAGATAAGAACTAAGCCGTAAAATTCGCCTTAAGCCTATATGGGGTAGGCGTTGGTGATAATTCGATATCAGGATTTCAATTTCGACACGATATCGATAGGATATTTTGAAAATATTGCGATATCGATATCGATATTTTAAAAATGATAATTCTATAAATATTATACAAGCACAAAAACAAGACGTGAACATTCAGCGAGGCAGTTTGCTTTACGTAGATACCAAAATGTGCCAGTTAACTTGAAAATTAATTATTGACTGTCGTCAGTGTCGTTAAATTACGACACTATAATTTGTTTGCTTTAGTTAGTTTGTCGTTTTCTCCGTTTATTTTCGTTATTTTGGCAAAAGTAATAAAAAATATCAACTTTTGGCGTTAAATATTGCGATATATCGAAAATATCGTGATATATAAAAGATATCGCGATATATCGAAAAATTCGATATTTTTTTCGATGATACGATACGATACGATATATCGATATCGAAAACGATATATCGATATATCGAATCATCACTAGTAGGCGTACAAGTAATCATAATAAGACTTAGATGAGTTTAGTTATGTTTCACTAAGACTTTAGTTTAAACTAAAGTCTTAGATCCACGACGTTTCCTGGCACGAAAAAAAATCTGTTTTAACTTTGAAAGTTTGGTCTTAGCGTTCAACGTAGGCTAGGGACTTACGCTAAAAATTTGAGTAGGCCTGTATCATACAGATCATATAAACATTTTGTATTTTTACAGACGTAAAATTAAGATTTAAATGAATAAATGAATGGCTAACTTAGACACAACAAACGCGAGTCGACACTGCATAAGCAAAATAAGACATTAACCCATCCCTATTTACCAGCTACCTAATTAAATATTCTTTGTAAAACCTGTAAACAAACAATATTATAATATAATTGTTATTGAGTTGTAAACTTCAATTTAGCAGACAAATAGCAGCATCAGATGTTTTTTTTGTTTTCGGTATTTTTTATTGGCTTTAATTTTCGCTTTCTATGTTTATGCACTATCGTCTACACTCAGTAAGCTTGGTAACAGCCATCTGTTTCTAAAGTACAGTCATAAAAAACCAGTGGGCCAATGTTATTTCGATAAGAATGCTGTTGTACGATGAATATGATGAGTAGTGCCTCATCTGAAATGGCTGCTATGTTGATAGATCGACCATTGACTGTGCCTGTTGATTTTATTATGCTTTTGTTGATTCTGTCAGAGATTCTGAGCTGTTTATTGATATTGATATTTTAGTCCAATGCTTTTTACATCTGACTGCCTTCAGTGCAGTCAGGCTACCTTATTTTCTACTTCGTTTATCTACTTGGTTATTTGTAATTATGATGACTTGGATGTTGTGGTTGTTATAGGTGTCAAGAATTGACTTTCTGGATGCCACATTGATTTGAAGAAATCATGATAAAAAGCACATTTTCTCGTAATGCTGCAAAGCCGTCATTGTCAAGCTCATCAAAGAAGCCGTCTCTTGCAAGCTTAGCACAGAAACTGCAAGGTGTCAGTTTAAGCAGTACTTCGTGTACTGACTGTTCACTGCCTGATGATGGGAACAATTCTTTTGTACAGAACAGTTTCAATGATGATGGCTATAGCATACCATCGGTTGATGGAAAATATGTAAAAACATCTGAGCTGGTCTACAGCAATGACAGTTCTGGTAGTACTGCCACAGACAAATTAAATCCAGAAAATTTATTTGTGACAGATTCTGCACACAAACACATTTCTAGTTGTGGCAACATTGCTAGATGCTTTAGTAAGCAGAATGGAAATGAGGGTACTGTTGAATGCTCAGTCATGGAAATTAAATCTCACATCTCTTCACTAGATCTTACCGGCAGTTTAAATGACTGTTCCATAGAGTTTGACCGACTGCACATAAATCCTGCTTCTCGGAAGAAGTGCCACGTTGCGAAGCCCACTCCATTTGGCCGAACATTGTCCGCTGTTCCTAATCCGTTGAATCAATCTGATCGTCAGAGACTAAAAGCTGCTTTGTATGCACGTTTTTCATATGTTTGCCAGACATCGGCGGTGCCAGGACTTCAGCGACAGACACGCAGCTTAAACACTTTGACAATTACACCATTTGATTTTGCAACACCATCGCCAGATGACATCGTCCGAGAGAAACAAAAACTGGCTTTTGGTAAATGTCCTTCAGCTAAGTGACTGTGAATCTGCGATTTACAATGCCAGGCAGCAATTTTATTATGAGTTTGTTTTAAGCCTATTTATTCCTTCGCGATGTTGATGTGCTGATCACAAAAACCACCAGAAACTGAGTTTGGCAATAGCATCGTTTGCTGTTCAGCATAGGGAAGCCAACCCCGGGGCCCCGATCCCCGGATTTTTATCCTGGGGACGGATAGCAGATCCCCGGCCACCCCGGCACTATCTTTCTGCCTAGCAGCCAGCCTTGCTGCCTCTGTTGTGAGCACTAAGCAGAGCCACTGTGATACAGCTGAAACGCAGCATGCAGCTGCTGAGAGTCTGAGACAGGTCCTGAGTTTGCTGCTTGTTGCCCAATCCATGCTGTTGAGTCACCTGCCTGGTGACTCCACAGCATGGCTTGGGCAGCATCCACAGACTGCCTGCTGTTAGTATGCCTGTTAGTGCAGAGACAGTGCCAGTGCCCAAGTAACTACATGTAAGTCCCTGCTCCCTAGCCACTACACTGGGTTGGCTTCCCTAATTATTGTGCTCGATGTTTCTGCTGAGTGCGGACCTGTATTCAAATAGGCCTAACTGTAAGCCTATTATTGATATTGACTGTTGAATGAAGACAATTACAATTACACTATATTAGATCAAGCTTATATAATATATACTAATAATAGGCCTGTCAACATTCTAATCCTTGAATATGCCACATGTCACTGTGTTTGTGTTATGTGAAAAGTGGAAACATAAAAACCAATATCTTTAAGTGAAAGGGTAACTGAAACACTGTCACTGTCAGGATAGCAGCCTCACATACAGACTTTTAGGCTAGTGCTTCATGGCGAGCAGCCGAAGAGAATAACTGCTAACTTAGGCCTACAGTACGGACTATTTTTCATCAGTGGCACTGAGCTCAAAGTTGCTTAAACATTTGCAGTTTTGGAAACTTGGCAAACAGGACTTCTAAAGAATTAAATTTCTAGCCTTCCGTGTAGGCTAATCATTTCTACAGGCCAGCCGCCTGGCCTCTAGAACTGATTAGCCTACACAACAGGCGAAGCACATTAGCATACAGTTCATCCCCGGGGATCCCTGGGGCCCTGGGATGAACATTTTTCGTCCCCGTTTCCCTGGGGATGAAACTTATGCCCGGGGTTGGCTTCCCTAGTTCAGCATCATGATCTGTCTGTGACACTAACTGCTGTTAGTTTTTTTGGCTTTCAATTTTTTTATATAATATATAGCAAGTTTTTGGACTATTTTGTCTTAGGTAATTAATTTATTGAGATGTTGTGCTTGTAAAATTACTACATTTTTTACTTAATTACAAATGTTAGATCAGGGCTGTCAAGCACTTAATTTTTTAATCGCGTTAATTGTGTAACCAGTTCAACCACACCGGGGATATAGCACCCAAAGCCATACATGCTCTAGTGTTGTTGAACTGTTTTGCGTATTCTCAGTACGTCCGCTGTCCTAGATCCAGGTCGACTCCACTACCGGTGTTGTGTGGAGTCCCACAGGGGTCGGTCCTGGGGCCGATACTCTTTCTTCTATATACAGCAGATCTGGTACAGCTGGTGGAATCTTTTGAACTGTATCCACACTTATACGCTGACGACACCCAGATCTACGGCTTCTGTTGACCCGGGGACACCGACAGTCTATGGAAACGTGTTGCTGACGTGTTGCTGCTGTCGCTGACTGGATGCGTTCCAATCGACTTCAGCTCGATGCATCTAAGACGGATGTACTGTGGTGCGCTTCAGCCCGTCGACAAAGTCAGCTACCTTCTGATCCATTGGCTGTTGGCTCTGATCTCGTGTCACTTGTCAGGTGCGTGCACGATCTCGGTATTTTCATTGACGCTGACCTGACGATGCATACCCAAGTCAGTCAGACATGTTCGAAGTGTTTTGCTGCCCATCAACGGAGCATACGTCGATCTGTGTCAAACGACGTGATGCAGTCGCTCATCGTGGCGCTGGTGTTTTCCAGGCTTGACTACGGCTGCGCAACTCTTGCCGGCCTTCCGAAGCAACACATGGACAGGCTTCAGTCTGTGCAGAACGCTGCTGCATGGCTGATCTTCAAAGTTTGTCGTCAGGATCACATTCAGCCGTTACTGTGCAGATCACACTGGCTTCAGGTGCCAGAACGCATTTCGTTCCGGCTGGCAGTGCTAGTGCTAGCGTATCGCTGCCTCCACGGCTCTGCACCTGGCTACCTGGCTTCAGATCTTCAGTGCGTGTTACACCTCAACGCACGTCGACGACTCCGCTCTTCAACTACATCAGCGCTGGTCGCTCCACGCACTGTGCGTTCTACCATTGGCGACCGCACCTTTCCAGCGACTGCTGTATCGGTCTGGAACAGTTTGCCGAGTCAGCCCGGTCATTGCCGTTGTTGCAAGTTTTCCGCAGCAGACTGAAAACCGAACTTTTTGGCCGGTCTTACAGACATGACTAAGAACGTGTCATTGCACTCACTACTATTACATGACTTCAATGTTTAAGCTTATTGTTACATGTCCTTGTAGTCTTAGGACTTAATGCCACTCTAAAGTTTATTCGTTCTTCATCATCATCATCATTACTCTGTGCAGTGAGTGACGTTATACCATTGTGTGAGAGTTGGAGAGGCAGGCAGCTAGGCAGTGCTTGTTAACTGAAAATTGGACCAGCGCTGCAACTGCAATATAACTATTCATTTACCAGGTAACCGCAGTTCAATAACGGGTAGTCTCTAAGTGACACTCCTGCTGAACACAAATTTATACAAGGTGTTTCATAAAAAGGGACCCCTTTTTGTTTTTTTCATAATGATCAATTTTCACAAAAATTTTACCAGTTGTAGCTGAAGAAATATTAATTCAAAATATTGCAACAAAATATGGCAGTTGATTAAATATTCTTTGTTAGTCATGACGTAATGCTGACGTCACAATGTGTCACAGTACAAGCTTAATAGTTTCATCTAGTGCTGTCAGTTGCTACCCAGCTTCGATGGTGAACTTAATCTGGTTCGCTAATGAAAAATGTTTACCATGTCAGCATCAAGCAACATGAGGACATGAAATCAAGCGTCTTGCGATCCAAAAACGCAACCATTTTGCAAGCTCGGTGTTCTAGTGCACTGTCTTGCTTGAACATGTGAAATTCCAACTATCCCCACAGACATGTAAATGCAATCGCTTTGCAAGTTTTTGTGGCTGCAACAGTAAAACTTCAAAAAAAACTTTCATCAGCAAACCAAATTTTTCACCATCAGAGCAGGGTAGTGATAGACAGCATCAGTTGAGACTCTCAAGCTTGTACCCATGACACATTATGATGACAGCATTACGTCATGACTAGCAAAGAATATTTAACCAACTGCCAAATTTTGTTGTAAAAATTTTGAATTTGTATTTTTTCAGCTGCAACTGGTAAAAATTTTGTGTAAATTGATCATCATTTGAGTGAATTATGAAAAAAAACAAAAATGGGTCCCTTTTTATGAAACACCGTGTATATGTGCAATGCATTAAGTTAATCTAAAGCATTTCTTTAATTCACAACTAATTCCTTAATGTGGTCGTTCACTTGTTAATTGAGCAGCCCTAATTCAGATTAATTTAGATTATAGTGTGACTGATTATTGTGGAAGAAACAAAAAAACAACGTGGCATTTTTGTATTCTGATGCTTTATTTGCTGCTGCTACAAAGTCAAAGAGCACAATGCTTCGTTTGCACCAGTGGCCTTTTGTTTCACAACGCCACTGCCAAGTACAAGCACATGACATTGATTACTGACAGCACAAGACCTCAACAGTCAACACATACATATATAGTATATAGGCAGACACTAGACCAGTCTTTAATTGGACCACCCACCGGGACCACTGACTGCTGAGGAAAGTCAAGTCACTGGTCATATCAAGTGCAGCTAGAGGTTGTCACGGAGATCTTTGCCAGTAGGGAGCAAGATGAATGCTTTTACCAGTGCTAACATCTACGTATTCAAGAAATGTTCAAGATTTCACTATAATACACATCGTCGGAAATAAAGTGCTCCAGAACAAGGTTGTATTTGTCAAATTTCTAACAGAAGGCATGCGAGGCACTTCAGTTCTTGGATGGAAAATTACGTTGTTACAGTCAAGAAACATGATATGCAAATTAAAACTGACCCTACTAAAATTTTGTACTTCTTGATGAGGATCAGCCATTTCATACAGGGAAGTTGAACCCCCAACAAATACAGCCCTGCTCCAAATATTTGAAGAGACATTGCTGTTTTGCACCAACAGGATGTAACCTTCGTGACAAAACATACGCTATCTTGGAGTACATTAAATGTCAGTATTTACTGTATGCATAATGTACGTCCCTCAATGAGGAGTGTTATGCACAATGACTTAACAGACCAATGAGGGAACGAATCTGCAATTCTGATCACCACCTAAATCTGGCCACAGGAATACTGCAGATATGGAATGATAGCCGTCAGGCTGTTTCTAAGACAGACTCACAGTGTTGTGGTAATGCCAAACTTGTCATTAACTCTGAAGCACTAACAACAACTTTCAGTTCCAATTTCAGAGCTGAGATTGAATTTCAAAATAACAAACAGTGCAGCAGACACAACGACTTGACAACATGACTAGTTGGCTGTATAAAATGGAGATCTTGGCTACAGTACATGCAATACACATGATTCAGTACACCGCGCTTGCAGAACAAATTACGCACTTGACACAAAAAATACTGATGGGCAATGCAGCATTTATTACCAGCAGTTTTCACTGGCATTACAAATGTAACTTTGGGCTTGAACCGTTACATAAATAACATCAAGGCGACTAGAGAGCATCATGATAATTACTTTAACAAGAAATTTGAGCTAATGCTCACGAGACTCGCGAAAGCCTATAGCAGTAACGGTTCAGTAGTTTAGTCGAAAATTGGTGTTCATGCTAAGTTAATATACAAATACCAAATTCTCTATCTGGATCGCATAACGATAGTTCCAAGGCGCCACCTTGTGAATGATATAGACTTGTGTCGCAGCCCGAAATCGCCAAAAAAATCCACAAAAACCCCATATTTTGGCGTTCAAGGTCATTCAAGGTCCCTGAATTCGGTGCTAATCAAGAGTCAGTGTATGACTTCCTATTAGTGATTAATAGTAACTTAGGCCCTATCTTGCACCGTTACTGAGATACAGCGACTTATTGGCCAAAAGTTGCAAATTTTACCTATCCCCCTCTCATTTAGTGCCATCATTTGGGGTGACCCCCATGGAATTTATGAAAAAGCTTTAAGGTTCCTAAAACTAGAGTCTTCCAGGCAGCTGACGGTGTAGATTTGGTGATTCTAGCTTGCACTGTTTTTGACTGATCCACCCGTGTGACAGACGGACAGAATTGCGATGGCTAAGATGCGCTGAAAGCAGTAGCTGCTTTCGCGTGTAAAAATGCAGTGCTTGGTTTCTGTGATTGTCTTAGGAAATATCTAATATTAATTACTTAACTAATTAACACCAGAAAACTGCTGACATACAGCTGGCTATGTACACCTTACGGAACATGCATGAAGTGCCAAGCACTGCCATTAGAAACGTTATTGCTACATAAGTGTGTCCCACATGATTTTCAGTATAAGAACTCGGGCACTGATTTCATAACTTGACATATTATGGCATTTATCATATGCTTAGTGAAGTTCATCACTCATATGATTATAGACAACATCAGCATGTGTGTACCATTTTGTCACCATAATTCCTTGAAAACACCAGAAGTCATATCTCTACCCTTGACTTGCTAAAGGACACTGCTCCCCTGACCCCTAAAACTTCAACCTCAGCTATGCCGCTGGACTCACAGAAGGGGTTACGTGCAGAATGTTCACGCTTGTATTAAGGTTCTGCTGCAGAAAAAAGGTTAAAAAACATGTAGTATGTGTTAATCATGAATGGAAAAAAATGGATACAGGCCAGTTGCCTTTTCCACCGCCCAGCAAAATCCGCTTAACTCCAGGGAACAAAATTCCAGTCACAAAATCGTACACCGTAATACAATATATGGTGACATCGATAGTTATGGCGAACTGACAACAGCTTGCATACGTGACAGTAAACACACGGTTAACATGCCAACGGCACTGTGACATTATGTAACAACGTGACAAACATTCAGAGCAACAAACACACGAGACTTTAAATAAAATGCCGCAACGACGAATGACACGTCGTCGATTACTCCTTGTTCAACGATCATACGAGTTAAATGGACGACGGAGATCATCAGTGTACATCAAGGAGCTACAACAAACATGCAGCTAAAGGAGTGCGGAAAACCGAAAATTTGTTCGGTTTCCATTTTGAAAACCGAACCATCCAGAATTTTGGAGTCCATTCACTCGGTTTTCTATGGCACTTGCAAAACTGCCTTATTGGTTGGCCATGAAAATTGCAGTCAACAAGTCACGTGCAAACATATGCATTTGAGGTGGAAATACATTATATTAACTCTTATATGAACTCAATAATTATGTGTAATTCACTGACTGTTGTTACCCGATAATGCAGTTCCTATAAGAAACCACAGTAACATTCATGCCAACTACGAAACGAAATGATGGTTATTTTTAAAAAAAGAATGGAAACTGAACGAAAATTCAAGAACTATTCCGCACACCCCTACAAGTGGCTATTACTGACAATATTTCAGTCGTGGCACCGAGATCTTATCAAAACATCTCAAGGTCTTATGTAACTATGTACACCATCTTTAGTCAATGTACTGACTACTGCTAACATGTGATAGCTACCAGAGTTAATCAGATGCGGCTAGTCGCTACGAGAAAAAATGATCTGGAATGCTTAAATGGCACACAAACTGCTGAACTGCTATTATTGTAATAACAGGCTACTTATTTCCTTGATAAAAGACACGACTCGCACTAAATTAGACTGGCTGCAGATGTCAAAAACTCGATAGCAGGTTTCACAAAATAAAACTAGCTCTTGGAATGGGCATAGCACTATGATACAATTTCAGCTTCAGACATACAAGGGAATTCCCACTGCTGACGAAAACTTCCGAGTAACACTTGAAGCTAAATACTACACTTAGCTACATCTACCTTCCTGCTGCTATAGCTGTCACGTTATTTTGTCGTCAAGAATTACCAAAATGCATTTGGGCTCTGAAATAACTCAAAATTCTAAGGGTGATCGAGCCGTGTCCCATTGCTAAATCTTTGATACATCACGTAAAAAGGCAAAAGTCTACATTCTGTGCTATCTGTGCAGTTTATGCACAATTCTGTTCATTGGCAATAAATGAGATGTGAGACAGACAAACAGCTCAGTGCATTGGTGTATGTGGACAGAGACACTGCTGGCCAACAACATGTAGACGTGAATACACAAACTGCAGGACACCAACATACACAGAAATGGAGCCCAACATACCAATACTTCAGCAGCAGGCCTCTTCCCACTCCATAAAAATGTTTTTCACAACACCAACAACCCTCAGAATTCATGGCGTTTATCTGGAAATTATCCAGATAGTTGAACTATGAAGTAGTGTACAAAATCGATATATCTCGAAATATGCGCCAAATCATGCATCCCTTCACATTGCCACATATGCGCTCGCACCCTTAGCAAGTGACATTTTTGCGGATTTAGAAGAACATCATATCTTTCATTATTCCTACCGGGTGAATGCTTTTTTCAATTCTGCATAAAATATTTTCTGGAAGAAACTGCTTACTTCTAAACACTTGAAGACAAACTTCAAATTTCAGGAACTTCAGAACGAGTGTGAGGCCTGGAGTAGCATATGATGGCCGGCCGGTGTCTGCAGTGTGGTTAAGAAGAAAGACATCCTCCAAGGTGGAGGTCAAGAAGGTCGCAGTGAGGTCAGAGAAGGTCATTTGAGTCGTTGCGTGACGTTAGCAAGCGCGACGGCGAACGCCTGGACGGCACTGTATGGATACTGGAAGTCGAGTGTGTACGCGTTGTTGTCAATGCGCCCAAACTGCATCACCTGAGCACATAAACACATCAGTCAGTCGATCAATCAAACCACTTACAAAAATTACTAGCAGTTTACAATATATAACCTAAGTTAAAACCAATAACAATGTCCAAACATATAAAAACATGAATTACTGACAGAAGGCTCGCTTAAGCAGCAATGTTATAAAGTTCTGCTGAAAAGATGCAGTGCATTGTTGAAGTGACAGTGGCACACTGTTCCCCACAGCCGGCATAGCATACAAAAACATTCGTTGTTGAAATTTTAGTCATGCCAACGGTAATTATCACTAAGTACATAAGTAAGTAAAAATGCAAAGTTCATCCCAAGCCACTGATCACCATTTCCTTAGCCCATAGCCATACACCAGCTTACACTGCAAGACCATGGATAGTAGGCTACTCTATACTCCAGCCTTCGCTAGCACTCATTGCACACACCCAAGAAGGGATGGCCAGGCTGAGGTGAGATGGACCTGAGTGGCTGGTTATATATGTAGATGTTTTTCCTGCCTGCAGACAGTCACCCATCCATACACTAACCAGGTCTGGTGTTCATCACAACCAATTAATTAATTGTAGTGACATTATGCTACGATGCACCTCGTAAGCCAAAGTAAGTAAATTAACAAAGTGCACAACGTTAGAGGTGTATAAGGTGAAAATCTGAGTCAGTCCCCACCGAACACCGGAAAATGCCAAATTTTACGTTTAAACTTTTCCCCGCAAATTATACATCATTTGAAACTCTTGTGGTTCAGATGCATTTATGATTCACGATCAAGGAAGCAGTGACAAGGAATAGTACGCATTCAAAGTTAGACATTTCTGAAAAAAATGTCATTTCGGTAACGGTCGTGTTTTTTGGCACACTCGGTGGGAAAAACCATTTCAGATTGTTCTGTACACCGTGTGGCGACAGTCTGCATCATTTTGCATACAATGATGTATAATATTGCCTTCTTTTAAATTTATTTAAGAAATATTAGCAAACAATGGCCCCAAAACAATCACTTTTTAATATTCATGTACAAACATTTAGAATTTTTTTTGTGTTACGTGCAGGATAACAGAAGTAAGTTTGTGTGATGTTTCATATAGAATCGAATACAACTAAACTCAAACAATTTCTCAAAGTGAAAATAATTATTGCACACTGATATGTATTGGAATAGGTGCACTACTGAAATGACAATGTCAACTCTGTAACACAACGTCAATACTGTAACGTTACAAAGTTGACAATTTGTGGTTACAACTTTATCGACAGCTGAAAAACAGTATGCAATCTAGGATTGGCTATGATAGTAGCATTGCTGAGAACTCCATAAACGAAAATTCACAGTTAGCATTTTCCGAATTGACTTGAGATTGTCTTGCTAGGCAGATCTTGTTCAACTATCTGAGATGCCACAGTCTAGAGTAGCACATTGTCATAAATAAGCTATCAGAACATTTTAAAGAATTCTGACCATAACAGTTATCGGTAATATCGGCAATTGCCGCCATAAGGTGTCAAATCAGTAATGTGGAGTCAGAAGAGAAACGGTGTAAAGCAAACAAATGTTACAAAGTTGATGGTACGTCCTTTTAAACTTACTGTAGAGCAACAATACTCAACCTGGGCAGCATTTATGCTGAAACTACGCCATTTGCAACATGACAACTAACATGAATAATGCCACTGCAAACAGCCATTAATACACAACTACGGTTACCAGTTTGACACATAATAAAAATACGCGAGCAAAATGATACATTTAAATGACTATTGTTGTTATTCTATTGATAAACCACTGTTGCTAACTATACGCACCTAGACTACTCGTCAAAACTGATAGCCCAAAACTAGCCCGATGATTGCTAATGGCCTCTGGCAATTTTTACGGACGTTCAAAAACACTGTTTCCAAACTGACTGCGAACAGTGTGACATGTATATTTTAAAATATCGAAAAAGCTGCATGGCTTGTCTTCAGCTGTGTCTAGCACCAACAGAAAAAGTGTGATAAAATGCAGTAAATGAGCCATAGTTGACGCTCCTGCGATTTTTAGTTTTCATACTGTGGCATCATAAACATGTGACTTAGGCAGTGTGACACGTTACCGACCTGACATTTTGACCATTCTACGAAGGATTTCAAAAATTTGTTGATTGTTTAAGTCATTTATTGTTAGATATGTAAACACAAACACTTACTTTACCAGATACAAAAAAAAACTGCATCAAAATTCGCAATCGTTATGAAAAAACAGCCATGTGACATGAATGGGGACTGACTCAAATTTTTGCTAGATTTAGCTTGTGCTGTGAGCATGCTCAGTCAGTAAATGGAGATGGAAAATCAGCAGGAAAACCCCATTCTATCCAATCATCCGACAGAATGCCGGTGCATCAAGTACGCACCTGTTTTCCACCGAATTCAATCTGGAAATTCTTGGCGGATTCCTGAGTGACTCGACCGCCAAAGTCCAGCTGGTAGACCTGGCTTGTCTCATTCCACATTGGCGCCTTGTTGTACATGACGAACCTTCGTCGTCGTGACGCGGTGGCAGCCGGCACGGGGCTGGTGCTGGCCGAGCAGGCTGCAGCCAGTGAGCTGTTGGTGGCAACATGGAGCGGACTGTGTCGAGGGCTTGTGGATCCACTGGCAGCTGGCAGCAGCACCTCACGACCAGCAGCAGCACCGGCGGCACACAGCGACTCCTGCTGATCACACTTTGTACGCACCTTCCTCAACTGAACAACAGCAACAAACAGACAACCAGCCTACATCACAACCGATACAAAAAGCTCGGATCAGTTCAGTTAAGTAACAGTATTTTGTACATGCAAGTCCTATAACAAGTCCTATGACGGCTGTGCTCCATGCAAACATCTCTGTCTTCAGCTGGCTGACGAAATGTCCAACAGTGTCCAAATTCAGTACGACATCATATCACTGATCAATGCTGCCCCCTGTTGAATTACAAATAGGCAAGTGCAGCTTTTCGTTGGGAGTTCAATCCCCAATTCTCCCAATTTCCCAGGCGTCAGGGACTCTCACTTACATTGCAATCTAAATGACAACAAGAAGTGAAGCAAGTCGATAAATCAGTGTTTTTCAACCGGGGTTCCGCGGAACTCCAGGGTTCCGCGAGCATCTGCCAAGGGTTCCGCAGCTGGCCAGTAATAAATAAGCTAGCATGCGAAATCTTGCCAAACAATGTCGTAAAAATACTCACCATGAAATATTTTGTTCAAAATTGCCTTTCTATGCATTTATTTTTGCATAGACCAACTCTGTTAAATCATTTTTGCTGTTAGTAGTCTTGGCGCTTGTTCAGGGTTCCGCGGCAACAAAAAGGTTGAAAAACACTGCGATAAATTATTATCAATGCTTCAAAAGTGCTGAAACAGTTGATAAGATAGTCAAAACAAAACAGAAAGTGATATGCACTGCACTCAGCAGACCAAAGTACTAAACCAGTAAATAGATAAACTGATAAGCAATAATAATCTCAAAATAACAACAACCTTTTTGTTGAGCTGAGCCTTCTGGAATGTTTCAAGATTGCGGTAGTTTTCGCTAGTAGTGACCTCGTCCAGACTGAGTGCCATCAGTTCGTCGTCCGAGCTGTCAACGACGTAGCTAGTCACTAGGCTAGAATTGACGTTCAGCAGTCGTCGGCCGGTCAGTGGCGACTGTAGTCGTGTCCGGCCCAGTAGAGGCGTGGCAGCTGATGGTCGTGTGGCACTGATGGCAGGTCGGTGGACCGGTGATGCTGGCAGGGAGGCGCTCTGTGAGGGCAGTGGTACCTCGGAGACTGTTGCCAAGCTCTCACAGCACCGGACGTCCAGTGAGCCATGGCGCTGTGTCAATGGACGATGAATGATCGCTGGTGAGCTTGGGTTTGACATGTGCGGTGATGAGTCAGTGGACTTTGCTTCGTCACGGTGGGATGGAACTGATGGCCTTGCGACACCACACAGACCTCGACGCTTCCCGTTCCTTCGTCGCACATGCTCCGATGTCCGACTGCCATGGCACAAAGCGTTGCGAGCCATCTCCCGTAGTTTAGCTGTCTGATGGCGCAGCTCAGCGCCAGGAGAGCGTGACTTGCGGACCGTCGGGGAGAACGACCGTGGCAGTCGGCCTGCGACCACGGCGAGCTCAGTGGCTGCACTGCTGCATGCGAAACATCTTGCATCCGGCGACGACTGTCGTTGTCGGACCAAGATCTCTGCATGGACTGGTGACGTCTGTGCAACTCCACGCTCCGGTGTCGGCTCCGATGTTGCTTTGCGGACAATCTGGACCACAGATCGGTGTGACGTCTCTGGCGCCGGTGACGCCAGCATCTGTGTGCTCTGCATTATCTCACGAGCAGAGAGGCCGGCCGCAGAGCAGTGGATAGCGTCGCGGGCACTGCACTGTCTCTCGTAGAGATCAGTCTTGTCATCACAGTCATCATCAATGTACTGAATCTCCTCGCATGCACGGTCAGCCCACCGCGGTGACACTGACACTCTGCTGTCAGCAACGGCTGGTACCGAGCTACACGCTGACACCTGCTGATTGACATCGTCAACAGGTCTCGGCACATACATCATGGTGCATGCTGTGGTGTGGACATCGACATGGTTAGCTGCTGTCAGGCTCACTGGGTGCAAACTAGCCGCGTCCCCACACATCGACACTGCTGCCGCCATTGGCAGGAAAGGTCCCGGGTCGGTTGGAGACACCCTGGCGGGGCATGGTTCATGCGTGCTACAGTGCAGCGGGCTCGTCAAAGAATCGACTGATGACACGACACAGTCAGGTGGTGGTAAACAGTGTGCCGTGGGACATGGGGAGGACGGAATCATTAGATCCTGAGCAGTGGCAGCATCAAGCATGAGGTTTCCCTCAACGGCAACAGACAGACTTGGCTCAATGACCACGGAGCAGGCACAACAGTCAGCACCTGGCTGTCTACTGCCACCTTGGAGTCTCTCACAGCATGTCACCCCAAGCTCTGCACACTGTGGATCCAAGTCATACCCGATGGCTACACACATACGCATATCATCAACCAGCCTCACCATAACAGACTACACAACAGAACCGGATGACAATGGGTAAGACTAGGGCCCACAGTTTTACGCAAAATTTTTTTTGCCAAATTCCACTGGCAAGTCTGCAAAATTCCGTGGATTACCGTGGTAAAATCGTCCAAATTCTGCGGCTCACCGCGGCCTTCCATTTGTGAGTAAACTGCGCTCTATCCTATTCAAAAACTTTAGTTTCTGAAGGGCTGATTAACATAGTGACATTATGCTGAGTTATGCTAGCAATGTACAAAGAAAATTACCCATCTATTTTTCATTTTAAATATGTCACATTGCACTGCATTTATTTACAGTTGTTATATCATGATAGCTATATTAGTATGGACCACAGCTTTGGGCAGTTCAGTTTGATTTTTTCTGTGATAAAAATATGTCATCAAGTCAAAAATCATACTAATTGGCGGTGAATTTTTAACTTATGCAAAATTCTGCAGAAATATCAAAATTCTGCAACTCAGCTTAAAATTCCGCGACCCACTGAAAACTGTGAGCCCTAGTCAAGACAATGAAACTACTGCAGATGCGGTTACAATAAAAATCACAAACACTTGGCTTTTGTTTAGTGAGCTAATTTTTCTGGAGTTACTCTGGGCAATGGCAGTTCACCCCTTGATAACAAGTGACAATTAGTTAACTAATAAACAAATTAATTAATTATTCACGCATTTTAATTAAGTAACTAATTTGTTTAACATCTTGTACAACAAAATTGTGACTGGCAGCCAGAAAAATGCAAAGATTGTCAAAATCACAATCAACGGTCGAGGAATAATCACACAGCAACCAATAACGACTTATTTCTAGACCAATCAAGACACTTTTTTTCAAGACCAAGACCACAACTGAAAGTTTGTTTTCGAGACCAAGCCAAGACAAGATTTATTTTCGAGATGAAGACCAAGACCTTATTTTTTGTCCTATAAGTGTCTCGAGACCAAGACGTTGCTTTGAAGACTATATCATTTGTAGTAAGTGAAAGAGATTAACCAATTCGTTTTAACTACAAAACTACTCACCATACGGTTCGTCTTCACTCTCACTGAACTGGTTCGGGTTATAGTCAGGGTCGTGAGCCTGAGGTCGTAGTTCAGAGGTCAGTTCAAATATGGTGACCGTCATCTGGCGCGGCTGTAGATGCAGCAGACTCGTCTTGTAAGTCACGCTGCCAAGGTCATCCGGTAGGAATGACGCAAGCCCGGTGAACCGGAATTTGGTGCCCCAGATGTTGGACGTTATTTCTACCAGCCGAGAGACCTACCAACCAACAGCCATGAATGAATGACATGAGGTAATTAAACACACAGCTTGGGCCGGGAATTCAGTGTGCATACATATGCGTTACAAATTATGAAGACGGTTTATTGATTATGGATGACTGCACCTCATGGTATATGGTTATGTTTTTGCACTGCTGGCATTCTTTTGCTTTTTAGTAAATTGCACCTTAAGTTTCCTACTTGTAATGGGCATCTTTGAGAATTTTGTTTATGAGGCACTATGAAAATCTATCAAAAATAAATCAGACTGACTGACCGATTTATCCACACTATAACGCCAATGGCATGAAAAAAAGCAAAATCTAAAGACTATGACTACGAATTTAAGAATGGAGACCAAGATGGACAACTTCAGACCTGAACTGCACTGTCAGTAAACCAATGCACATCAAGTAATGACATTTATTAGTAAAATCTTTCCATTGCAGATTTAGGTTTCTTAAACATTGAGTAGATTCGTGCAAATTTCTTAACACAAAGTTTCATCTTGCAAATCACTGGTCATTTTTGTAACTGGTTATTTTTTGATTCATTTCATTCACTGGCTGCTTTTTAACCAATATGAGGAGCATGTAATCACTTCCGCAATTAACATTTGATAATGAAGCTTCAGGATAAATTCAATACATCTCTGACCATAGCCAAACAGAAAAAAGCAACACATGATATAAACCATACTATAGCACACAAAACCAAATGACAAAAGCACCAGAGTATGTATAGACCTCGGGCAAGTTGTCGGTATAAATGTTGTCGGTGTCAGTGGTTGAACGGTCGGCGTCGACATTGTCGCGACACTTGAGACTATCGCGTAGTTTGCACAGACGTTTGCGACGCTGAGTGCTCGGTGAGCCGTCAGTGACTGCTGGACGAACTGACACGTTGACGTCACAGTCCGATTCATCGCATGCTGCTATGAGATCAGCATTCACTGGCATTAACAAGCCGTCATCATCTGTCACAGACATACATGAACTACCTGTAGCTGAGTCCCATCAACTGTTGACATTCACCGATGACTATCGTTTGGCAACAACGACAACTGGCAATGCCTGTCAACTGTGAGTAACGACATCTGCCTTTGAGTGGTGTCCTCGTTCTATGAAATGGCTGTCATCTTCACGAAGGAGAGACAGAAACCCGGATTCACCTTCGAGTGGGAAGAATTCCTCCTCTTCGGAGCATCCGCCCTTCCCCCATCCCCCATATAGGCAGCACCTGATCAGGATCGTTATGTCAACAACAACAAAAACAGACGAGTCACACCCACACTAATATGCACTGAGTTTGGTTCCAGCCTCGACCAAGCTCATGCCATTCGTCTCTGGACCTCTCATCGTCATCGTCCCTCTCCCGCCTCATCCGTCTTGCCATTTGTCCCTGGTGTCAACCTCGCGTTGTCTTTTGCCGCCATTTTTTTGGGGGCCAAAATAAACCAAGTACCATCACAAAATGTTCAAACATCCATCGTCTTTTTACACACTTGGTATTCACCTAGTGTCCTCTAAATAGTTTGGGGGCAACAATTTCAACATTTTGTGACTTTGCAACTTCTAGCTACCTCACGTCAAAACTTAGCACCGATGTCTAACCCTGCCCCCAAAACTACCCCCCAGATTTTTGGGGTCACATCAAAGCATCCCCACTCAACTCCGACCATGCTGTGTGTTATCAAATGTTCCACATCTGTTACACATGCGAAGAAGAAAACGACTTTCACATACACATATGCACCTGCAGGCCACACTGAGTTCACACCACCAATACAAACATTGTGCATATTACTGATATTTTCTTTCATGCGCTTCACCATCTGCTGTATGCGTTTGTCATCCAGAGATAAAAGATGCTTACTTACTTACTTAATAAGCTGACGTCTCTTAGCAAATAGTATTAAAAAATCACATTTCTGCACAGGTATTCAGAAAGCTAAGAGCACCTACCAAGGCGCAGGGGCAAAGCCTTTGCCTGCGGATCAAATATTATGAAGTCGGGATGGAGCTTGCTGGCACGTTTGCCTTTCAGTAGAGGTATAAGTCCACCGAGGTACTCCAGATAGAGTGTGTAATATCCACCGGACGTGTCGTCACCGTGCCTTATGATGGTGCAGTGCAAACGTTCCTTGTGTGGTGGCGGAATGCAAGCGAACTCACGCAGACGCCCGTAGCGTGGAATATAACCCTGCAATTTATTACACATCAAATCACACTTATTACTAACAGTTACTACTAATCGTGTTTCTCACTCAACCAGTCCATTTATCCACATTATTCCACGTCAGGCCACATTCAACTGTATGTGCATTGTCGACGTGCTATTGCAGGTCTACCGGTATCTGAATAAGAATGATTTCAAGATTCTTTTTATTCACCACAGTTACCATTTTCACCACTATCGAGAGCACAAATGCCCATTAATGTGCCGATGGACCATAACCACAACAAATTCCCGGTTAGAAAGATGTTACAACATGATGACATGCTTCCTATTAGATGCAAACTGCAACATAACCACAACACCATCCAAGACATTACCATTGACTTGTCAGGTAATCAGTACACAATCAGTCACACAACGTTTGGTACTCTAAAGAGACACGACTTCACCTTTCGATGGTTAGGCAAGTCAGCTGAGAGATGGAACAACAGCACTGCCATGTGTACAATGTACTACCAATACAATCACAAAGTAAACTTACGTAACTAGAAGACTCCAAGGTCAAAAAATCTCAAAAATGTTTTAAGCAAACTGTTTACGCGATGAGGCCTACTGTAGTCGGTGCAAACGTAACCTGGCAAAATAAAACTTCTCGTGTTTTATTAATGCAAGTGAATCACCTTAATAAAATAAATTAACTTAAATTAAACTGCAAGTCACTTAGCACAAACAAATGCAGAGATATGAGTCTTAAGCATGTGATACCTCATCAGACCCACGATGGACCCCGGAGAGAACGGGCGTGGCGAACGGGCTCTGAAACTGCAAAAGACTGAAGGAGAAAGACAGAACAGGAAAGAAGAGAGCATGTACTACCTTGATAGTTGGTGTGAAAAGCTCGGTGATGGCGGCCTGCAGTTTGTTGGGCAGAGGAAGCAGAAAGATGCTGAATTCATCAACAAGTTGTTGCTGAATGCGTCGTCCACACAGCAGCTGAAGCGACGCCACTCGCTTGAGTACAACCACACTCAGCACGTCACAGCCAACTGCTACGAAGATCCGTCGGTCGTTGTGACCCCATGTCAGTGCCGTCACAGGCTGCCGACCCTGTCACAACAATAATAACAAAAGTGACAGTAATAGCCACGACAATGTTTACGATGCTGTCACCGCAGCTGTAGCTGCGAAAGTTCACCCAGTTCATCTGGCAAATATAACAAAGTGCCAGACGTTCGCCTAGCTTTGGACCAAGCCAATCAGCTTGAGCTGCAGATCTGATATTCGCAACTGACCGATCCATATTCACATTAACACAATCTTAGTGTTCCAATACTGTCACTTGTCAAGTCATTCACCATCACATGATGAAATTAAACATAACCATAACGGCAATGGCTGCCAATCAACGGTAGGCTCACCGGACGTCTACGCCAGTCTTGTCTACATTCATTATTCATCATCCTGATAACACACACTAAACTCATCTAGTGGGCTCAGTGTCATGTGTCGAGTGGCTGAAAATTTTTTAACTTAAAAAAATTCATACAAAAATCTAATTTGGCAACCGAGGAAAAACTAAGAAACAACTTAGCATAAATTGTTAGCGAAAGTCTGTACAAATGTACATAAATTGGCCGACTGGTCAGTCACCACCGACACTGTAAAACCTCACATGTATAGTAGCAGTTGAGTCAGTATGGAGCAGTAATACCTGAGTAGGTAGAACGAGCGCCAGCTGGAGTTTAGTTGATCGTCGGTAGAACCTCAGTTCATTGCGGCAATCCTGATCAGGCAGCCGCACATAGCCGGCGACCGCTAACAACTCGCCGTCGTTGGACCACTCCATATGCACACCTGATTGTGATATGAACAACCACAATGACGACAGCGATATTTCGCATAGTGTCATGTGTTTTTTGATTTCACATACATTATACAACCATTCATTCATTCATTTCTCGCAAGCACCACTAAGAGTGCATAGCGCCGAACGTAGACATAAATCTCCAGAGTGGACGGTTCTGAGCCAAGTCAACTGCGTCGTCTATATTGAGGTCGTTGAATTTCAGATCCTGTTGAATGGTTTTCATCCATGTAATACGAGGACGTCCCAGTGGTCTCGTCCAGTTTCCTGCGGGGGAAGCTGTTAAGATCTGTTTTGCATCCGTTTCATCAGGCAATGTGTCCGAACGGCAGAATGACCACAGAAAAATCTGAATGGCAGACATTGGTAGTAATGTTGTTATAACTTAAAACCGTCACTAACGACCAACATCTACCAACTGCTTCCAGTTTAAAATAAACAGTACGTTAACAGCTATAATACAAGTCATCGAAATTCAGAATTAAATGACAAAACTGATGCAATAAAATCCTACACTACGGACACAACTATAAACAAAAAGTGCTATTCGGTGTTTCAAAATTCTGCATCATAGTGAGAAGTGCTGCAGACCATGAAAATCGTTGATACCATAACAGATATGCTACACAAACCCATTGCAGTCAGTACATGTAATAACAACAGACCTGCTAGACTTGTGTGTATAACCTTTGGACAGATGTCATCATAGTTGGACATCAGCAGGACGTCTCCAATGGCCAGTGCTACTGACAGAACGTATGACTTGCCATTGTCCACTGCACACAAATCAGACAGTCACGTATTATATCGTTAACAGACATGTGCATGGGTACTGTGTTTCGGCCTGGCTAAACCAAGTTTATTTCCAGACCTGGCCCAGCATGGCCTGTGGATTTTTCTTGGTGAAATTTGACAGCAGCCTGACTTGGCCCAGCCATTTCAGCTGAATGCTCACTAACATTTTGGATTCCAGACCTGACAAACATGGAGCAAACTAATATCATATGAAACAAACAAAAATTTGCCTGTTTGAGTATATAAAATTCGTTCGATAAATAAGTTACAAAACAACATCATTCTGTTAGTTTTCCAACTCTAAAAAATCCAAAATATATATTTTGTAGGGAATTTTATTCTGAACACATGTAGAATTGTTTTTTGATAACGACATTATTGTTGTAACATCATCTGTTCACAGAACACAGTCTACATGCGAGTTATGAGAGATTACCGGTGGGGAAAACAATACGCAAGTGCCAAACAGCATAGAAACGAAAAAAATGAATAAACTTAACAAGCTAACGCTAACTGTTTAAATGCTAAAAACTAATGTTTCATTTTTCAACATATCGTCCAAGTTCGCTGAAACATTTGTCCTATCTGTCAGCAAACTTTTGAATGCTCGTTGCAAAGAACAATGCTGACTGCTGTCCATGCCACTGAAGAACGACTGATTGCACCTCGGTATATGATACAAATTTCTGCCAACCTAGTATTTTCTTACACCAAACGTGAACTGTTCACTTCGTAGAGCACTTATCGCTATATACTGAATGCATCTCAGAATGAACCTGATTTGCATTTATTTTTTTGCCCATAAAAATACAATAATGGCATGCTGTTCGTTACCGAAGGATTTCGGTGGCAACGTCGCCCTATTTAATTTTTATAAATGATGTCACAATGATGTCATCGTCATAAAACTCACAGATGCTATTCAAAATTAAATTCTTTAGAAAACGTATATTTCCGGATTTTTAATATTTAAGAAACTAACAGAATGATGTTGTTTTGTAACTTATTTATTGAACGACCCTCATAATAAGAATCTTCGCAGTAGTACATACAGCTATATGCTAAAACTAATAACCGACATACTTCCATCTCATTTCAGTTCTAACTTTAACCTCTACTACAAAGAAACACAACCCAATACAATACAATACAATCAGCTCTAAACTGTAATCAGAACTGTGGTGAATCTGCCTGATGTTATCATTAATATTACTAATGTGACTGAAAGTCAGTGCTCGCTCGTACATGGTGTAACGTCATCACTGGTGACCGGCGTAGCTGTGGCGTCAGTGTCCCGGTCCATGAGATAAAAGCGCTCGCTGGACCAGCCAAGGTAAGTGATCTCCAGACCCTCATGAATGATGACCTGGGCTATCATTGTACCACCAGCGCTCATTACTATCACCTTCCCAGCCGTTGTACCAAACATCACCTGTCAAACACATACACTCACACATGAATGTATATGATAACAATATGATAGCTTGTGCTTTCAATTTTACTTCACTTAACGGCATATTCATCTGTTCCTGATTCAACGTTTGCTTACAACATATAAGCTGCAAACACCATCAGTAATATTTGACTTAAGTAAAAGTAAACGTAAAGCCAAATAAATTGTTTGACTTAAACTAAGCAATTTTAGTAAATCAAACGCTTCTAAAAAGTGGTACTGGAAAAATGATTTTCAACAAGCAAAAGTAAAAGCCCCATTATTATTGTTATTATAGACCCTCAATAAATATAATCCCAAAGGAGTTTAAAAGTTGACCAAGCAATACAAAGATCAAATTACATCTGTACGATGTTCAGTCCACATATTCAGTGGCCGGCAAACCGTCATGCAACAGAACAGCATTGAAGCACTGCACCGAAACAGAAATGCTCTGAAATAAATAGCTGGTCTCTTTAGTGCTGCCAGTATTAACTAAAATACTTCTTCCAAGATCAGCCAGCAACTGATGAGCTGATGCATTGAAAACATCCAGGGTTTCAGTGGCAACTGGCTCAAGGATGTAATGAGATCAGCCATTATAAGGCCACCTGTATGTTTTTGCTTTGTCCCATCTTGTTGAAATTTCTTATTAAACACTACTGCTCCGAAACTCAGACAAAGACCAAAATTGTGGAAAGGACAACCTGTAGCTCCGCATAATGGCGCTATATAAATATGATTAGTACTACCTGGAAAGAACTGAGGTCAAATTTCAGCGAGATCTGGTAAGGGGTTTTGAAGAAAGGGGCATTTAAATACATTTATAATCAACAACTTAATAAATCAGCCGCCATGGACCATGACAATCGGACTTAGTCCTACAACACCGTGTGGCCTCAGGTTGGGCCGTGCCCCAAATTTCTAGTTATTGCTATGACCACTACCTTCTGATCGTCAGGTGTCCAGATGCCGCAAGTGACAAGGCAGCCTTCGAGGTTGAGCATGGATGACCAGTATCGTTGACCGGCCACTGAACCGACCAGCACGAAGCTGTCCTTGTAACAGATGAGAGCCATCTGACCATCATGAGACCACTCGAAGTCCGTCACCTCAACACACACACACACACACATGCAAGACTTATGCAATTCACAACTTTAATCACTCAGCATCTAACATCTGAATGTAACACATGATGTATGCAAAAAAATGAAAACATCCCACAAGCAAGACCACAGCAACGCAAAGAAAATGACAGCAAATGAAAATCTTATGACCATACAAAAGCCAGCAATTTTCAAAGTCCTGAAGACAGAGGGAAAAATCACTCAAATATGAAAACCTGCCAATATGCGATATAAGATATCACAGGCTGAATGGTAGTTCAAGCCCTGTGTCAATGACGACTTCTCTTTCCTGTGGGAAAGCCAAAAATTCAACCCCCACAGAATCGAAACCCTATATCAAACTGAGATAAAATTTGGCACAGTTGATTGTGTTGGCGAAGGGACCCATCGTGCAAAATTTCATGCAAATCCGCCGAAAGGGAGCTTCTCTGCAAATGGGTGAAATATACACAAAAAATTTTACTTATATATGTATACCTTTTTCTTCAATGCACCTACAGGTCAGACCCCTTAGGGGATTTTTACACGTGAAGGCTCAAACGACATGGCCTCAGGCAAGATTCAAACCTTTCAGGGTTAAAAAAATTAAAATTAATATTTAACGTATTTATTCAAAAAATTGCAAGAAATTACAATAGCGCCTATGGGGAAAGTTAACAATTCTTTGAACGGTCATAACTTTGGCTGTGTATAAGATAGAGTCATAATTTTTGGCTCTAGGGCATGGTTTTCGGAGATGGCCAATCAAACAGCGTCATTTAAAGTTTCCCTGGACTCTCCCTGGATGCCACGGCAATAAAATTTGGGACAAAATTGGCTATAACTCGGCTTCTGCTAGAGATATCTGCGAGATCTTTGCATCTAATGAGAGATTTTGGGGGATAGGCTATTGAAAGAGGCCAATCTAATTCCACCACAACCAACGCTTGTTGCCATTTTAATGTTATGTGACCCCAAACGGTCAAGATCGTGATTGTAAAATATCTATGGCCAGATATCTCTGTAACTGATCAACTGTAAGAAAACGTTATTTTACTAATAAAACAGCAAATATAAATGTACAAAACAATACACTTGTTAACGGCAACATTTAAGGACATGCACATCGCAAACAGCAAAAATTACAAAAGGTGATATTATTCAGCAGCACATTGACACACAGTCAGTGTGATGCGAGCAATATCACCTTTTGTAATTTTTGCTGCTTTCGATGTGCAAGTCCTTAAATGTTGCCATTAACAAGTGTATAAACTTATGTTTTGCACATTTATGACAGTTAAAAATGTGACAGTTTGTTGAACCACGGCACTTATCCTCACTCCCATTTCAATTCATCTTAGTAACATGCTGCCAGACAGTAATAAATTACAAGTTGAACACTAGTAAATATTCTAAACAAGCCGGTAGGCAACATAGCTCTCGACTAGTAGTGCCAGATGTCCTGAAATAAAATTATCACATTTCTTTGCAGCAGAAGTGTGACAAGTGACAACGGATGCTAGCAACAGCTGTCCTGTGGACAGAGAGACAGACAGAGCCACAGACACTGCACGATAATAAGGGCTGCTTATAAATTGCAGCGAAACCCACAGTCGCTCTGAAGCTTTAGAGCCCAGAGGGACCATGACCCGGCCCTGCGTAGAAAACTAAACCACACCAGTCCAAAGTTCAAAATTTGATCACCCAGTAACTTTTTTGTTTTTGAACTTTGACCCACATATTTTGACGTTGTTGGAAAGCCCTAGGGAAGTGCTACAAGCCTGCAAAATTTTGTGGGCCAAAGTTCAAAAACAACAAAGTTATGTGCCAGACGGACACAGCCACAGACACTGCACGATAATAAGAGCTGCTTATAAATTGCAGCGACGCAGAGCCAACTGTAATTATTGTAATTAGAGCTGCCTGTGATCCACAAATTCTTGTAATCAAAAACAGGTGCATGTTCTTCTGCTTTACTAATCAAAAACATTTTAAAACGTATTTCGTAGGACTGCTAGACAGCATTGTCAAAGAGAGCAATACATGAATGAACGAAGCACTGGAACAATGTATCAGACGGTGAACTGGCTATAGGGTGTGTGCGGCCGCCGCTGAAGCACTATCAGATACGCTCTGATAGTCTAGTCTCTCACGGCTTAGCCTAATCCCAGTGCCGGCGCCAGGGCTGTGATCAATAACCGGTGCCACACTCTTTCTCTGTTTGTCCGCGTGTGGCGCCCACACACATACGCAGAGTCCCAGACATTGCCACCAATTCCACTGTCATTTTTCATATTAAACGTTGAACAGCAACAGTAAATGACGTGTAGATTGAAAACTGTTCGTCACTAACAAAAACTATGACGGATTTTGTATTTATATCGGACTACTAACTCGTAACTCAGTGACCATTTAAAAAGCTGTATCCTAAAAGAATGGTTTAGTCGATAGGTCAGGTGGAAAAAGTGGCGTTTTTATTTCCTGAAATAAAGAAGCATTTTGCATGTTTTAACTTTTCATCGTAAAAGCAAGATTCCTGGAACGAGAAGCCTACAAGCTGGCTCAGCAACATCATGTCATGAACTGGACTGGGACAACTGCTTCAAAAGACCAGAAACAGACATCATGAAGAGTGATCGTTCACAGTGCAACCAACCCTCAAATATAAGAGGACCATTAAAAGCAAAGAGAAAATCATCACCAACCAAGTAAAAAAAAGAATTATTTTTTTCAGCACAAATATTACAGCTCGAAAAGGTGTATAAAGTTATACGTCAAGTACGACTTACTGCTACTATGGTAAATAAATGTTTGTGTGCGTGTTGTGAGATGAAACGTGTACTTCGCAATAAAGGTTGTAGGCAGCTCTTTATGGGAAATCCTTCACAGCTACAAAAGGAGCGTCATCTGCCATACATCCAAAATGTGCCTGGCAGCTGGCTCCAACCACAACCACTAATCCAGCTTACAGCACTCCCTGGGCCAGACATAATTTACGGCAGAGAAAATTAGTTAGAACTGAAAAAGTGACAGTGAAAGAAAGGTAAAGGGAAGAATAAGATTACTGAAAGAGTTTACGTGGACTGGAAAGTCAAATCTTGACACCAACAAGACCAATGCAAAGTGTCAGTCATAAAAAATGCCTGTCAGTATTGAAGAAATAATTAAATTCCGGAATAGGCAAGGACAGCCGTGAGCTATGATATCTGAACGTAATTTCCAACCATGATTACAGAAGAAGAAGACTTAGAGCATATGGCCGTGGTTCGGTTGCGTTACAGCTCACACCCGCTTTGTGACGCCAACCAGAGAAAAACCCAATTAAGCTGGAATTACCGTTTCAAGTAGGCTCAGGTAACAGCCAGTATTGCTTATCAATGAGGCCTACTACGCATGGCCGTTTATTGCACAGCAGTCGCCGTGACATTCGCCGTGTACTTGTTTAGAGATGTGTGTCCTGTATTGAGTTTTCTGGGCGTCCGTGACCACGAAATTGACTGTCTGAACTGTGAATTTGTGAAATGACAACTAGCACATTCGTTATACTGTTGCCCTGAAGAACTTTCAACGTTCAAACCAACTTAGTTTTCTGTATCCTTCTGTTTTTGGAGTTAGGAACTCGTAGGGGACAGACGGAAAAATTACAGATGCACAGACAAGACGCGCAATGTAGCCTATTATTATCATCATTATTCAAGTCATACACAAAGTACACGAGAAACACAAATAAAAGAAAGACAAAATACTAAAAATCACAATATCAACTAGAAATACGTTCTGTGGAACGAGGTATCTGTTCCATTGCCACGCTATATAGCCTAGCCGTGTAATGCAAATTTTTAAAAATTTGGGATTAAATGGAGGAAGGGGAAGGAGTTATCAGATTTTTTATCCCAAACAAACTCGATCTTACTTTTCAGGCCCCGAATCACTGCGCAAAATTTCATCAAGATCGAATCAAAATTGCGGCCGTAGGAGTGGTTACAGACGGACAGACAGAATGATAGAATGACATAAGTGATTTTATAATCTGTCCCATGTTATGTTATAGCAATGGGACAGATAATAAAAACAAAATTACATACGCACAGTAAGCTGGTCAGTGGCGTCGCGCACTAAAAAACTAGAAAGAGTAGGCACTGGCCAGTTTCAGTTTTCCGTCAGACAGCTGCAAATTTCCAACAGACGAGATCGCGGGTGATCAAAATTTCAGTTTTGCCCCTAAATCTCCCTCCCAAATGGGGGTTCATCAGCCCCCAATTTTTATTTTTCGAGCAGAAAATTTTCCAACAAGAAGAAAGTTTTGGCGGAGCGTTGCCCGTCTGCTCCTCTATTCCACGACGATTCATTGAAGAATAGTCCAACAGCTTCTTGGGTGATGGTTTCTATTTTTCCTTAGAGCCAACGACGGAATCAGTAGGCGGACATAGCACGGGTGTTTTATGTCCGTGCTGCTGCTATTAGTTAGTTATGAGCAGAAAATTTCAAGTCTAGTAATGTTTGATGCTTTGAAAACGGTTATGACCACAGCACTTTGAACTACTGACTATTATCGTTAGCAGATATTTAGTTTAGATTAATGTCAGCTTTTACTGGGTACGACCCGCCGCTCTTGCAAGGAAGTTAAAGAAACCACCCAAGGTGTACGTTCCCTCCCAGGTAACGTAAATAGCAACCAAGATATTGTACTGTAATCAAGACAGTTACCTGGCTGCTGCGGTCGTTGATGAGTTCGATGGACCATCGCCCATCGTGCTTAATCCAGACAAAGATGATGCCCGTGACGTCACAGGTCGCCAGCTTCTGATAGGGCTCGTTCCAGCGCACCAACATCACCTGCCAATCAAATACAGACGTCAGACTGAGTCAGTCACATCATCCACCGATCATTTCACGTTAAAACACACAGACCCACCGGTAGGGGGCAGCTCGATAATCGCAAGGTTAGATAATCTGAAGATTCGACAATCCGAAAGTTTTAGGGTTCTTCCCTATACACTTCTACAGACACTGACTCAATCTCCACATTTCCTCTGAACTAAGAGCAGGGTTAGGCTAAAAGTTAAGGTCAGGATCATGCTTAGGGTGAAAGTCAGAGTTGGTAAACATTAAAGCTGTCGAAGCGTCAATTTTAACGCATTAATTAACGCGTTCTTAACGCACCCAGGCCCGTTAAGAGAGAAAATAGGGGGGGGGGTTAAGTTACTCCGGGCCCCGCGATGTTTTGGAGGGCACCGCCTGTAGAATAAAGGAAGTTAAAACACATTTTTTAAACGTATAATCAACAATAACTGACGACATAGCTAGCATAGAAATCTATTAGCCTGTCGTCAGAATTATTATTTATTTACAGTAGTGACGGAACAGCAGCAACTACAGTTTAGTTACTTGAATTCATTCGATTGTCAAATAGCCGCAGTTTAATGGAATATTGGAACTTTTGTTTCACGTAATTTAGTGAATTAACATAAATTTACATATGTGCATTAATTTTTTAATGCGTGTTAATTTTTTAACGTGTGTTAATTAATTAATGCATTAACGCGTTAATTAATGCATTAATTTGACAGCTCTAGCAAAATACATGTTGCAGTATACATGTATAAAAAACAAAAAAAACACCTTCAGACTATCAAACTTTTGGATTATAGATGCACAATCACACACAACACGCAAGTGCAGAAGAACAGTGGAAACAGACAGACAGCTCGCTGCGCTGTTTTTACTCAGGGCTAAATAGAAATACAAGAAAAATGAAATCTGCAGAAAAAAACACAGGACCGGTGTACTGTAACTTCTTTGTAAGGCCCCCGAATTTCATCAACAGCTTCGTGGATTTTGAGAACTTGACAGTAACACGTAACCACGTATACCACAACATTGAATAAACGGGCGAGATCGTCAGATAAAAGTCGCAGCAAAAATATTGGGCTGAGTTACTGCAACGGGCGGGCGGAAATGCCTGCATGCACGGTGTCTGAGTATCGTCTCATACATTCATTGCTGACTATAAGCCCAGCTACTAGATTCATGGACCAAATAATCAATCACCCGCTATCGATCTTCACTACGGTAATTCTATAGACGGATGACCAAACTGAACAAGAGGCTCGCAAACACAGCGTTATACATTAGTTTAGCCAATCATTCAATCTCGACGATTTATCGTCCGCTATCGGCGATTTTTTAATCAAACGCACTACTTGCACGTAACGTCACATAGACTTACCATTTCTTTAACTTGTCCGAATCCCAACTCTGCATTAACATGCTCGCTAAAAAGGGGAAATACGGCAGAAATTTTGCGCACGACACTCTCGTTCGCTGAAAAACGGAGTCTTGGATATTCTTGAATAAACTACTCGGTTGTGCAGTAGACATACTATCGAAAAATTATACTTTTTCTAACCTTTATTAGTTAGCAAAAGTGAAGGTGGTAGGGCACGAATCTGACCGCAGGACCAGATGGATCGAAGAGGCTATCGTAGAGCTGCCACTAATATAATAACAAAAATAAAAAAATTCAGGGACCTCATAACTTGTCAAAAGGGACCTAAAATGACCAAAAAAGGACCTAAATTAGGCCTAATACAAAACCAAACGTCACTCGTGACCAACCACATTGTGGTCATTACTGCTCCTGTACATGACCATACTAGATATGGAATGTGAATATACTAATCAAAGGCATGTAATAGTTCAGTTCTAAATTCTAAACTGTTCACTGTAATATTATCGACACAGTTGCGTTGAACACTGTGTTCAAATGTGTCCATTGTCCAGACCATGCTAAAATGTCAATCGGTCTTCGGCTTTTTGGCTTTTTAGCGAAGTGCTCCAACAATGTAGCCTTGCGTTTATTGACCCGTTTTTGTATTTTGTTTGTTGCTTTAGCTGTTTCTCTCCTCTGCACGTTTCAGATGAGCTCAAGCCCGCCTGCATATATCTGAATATGTTTAGTACTTGGATGGGTGATCGTCGCCAGGCGGGTATGTAACCAGCTACCCAGGTCAACTCAGCCTGGCCATCCCCTCCGTGGGTAGGCGCAATGAGTACCAGCAAAAGCAGGGACGTAAGTAGGCACGCCGCGCGACGCAACAGCCGCGTATCCGTGGTCTGGCAGTGTAAACTGGTGTCTGTCTAAGGGCTAAGGAAACGGCCGGCCTGTGGGACCTATGGCTCGGTAACGACTTTACGTTTTCACTGGGTTTCGATCCATATAAACTTGGCTGGTTATGTAGTATTTTTACCATCAGCAGCTGGAGCTGTGATGATGGCAGACGCCGTACGTTCCTCAGTGGGCCTAAAAAGGGTCGTCGTCGCCGCAGTATAAAGGATGTCGGTCAGGGGGCCCATACAGGCGACAGACAGTCGTAAACTGAGCCAACACTCGGCTTCCCGGCTTGCCGTATATATAGGCGACTGTGCATACAGATAGCCAGCCATACGCGCACAGATCACACGACATTCGACTACAGACGGTGGCACTCGATGGTGGCGACCTCGTTACACGCCGTGACACGCTGCAGTGCAAAAGCTTTCATTTCAACAGACTCTGGTTTTGTGCAGCAGTTAATCACAATAATAATTTATATACAGATATCAAAAACTCATTGCACAGAACAAAGTCATTACAGGTGATTAGAGGCCAAGGCGTCGAGGCCGAGGTCATGATTTTCGTCTTCGAGCTGTCCTCCAAATCGAGGTCAATCCCCGAGGACCCCATCCCTGGTGAGAGGAAAAGAGATGGCGTTGGCTGTGGCGTTGGATGGCGTACAATGTGGTCACACGTGTATGGGAGACTGGAGTACCACGGCGTGCTGTCGCCATTTCTTGGCGGCGGCGTGGTCGGTCGGTCGGTCGGGGCGACGGTGGCGCAATACGTCAGCAGCGCTAAATGCGTCGTCGTCGTCTTGCCGGCAGTAGCAAGGCCTCTAGGGAGCAGACACGACAACGCCCCGGTCACGACAGACAAACCACCGTGCTTTGTACAGTCGGTCAGTCAGTCGCTCAGTCGGTTCCTGAAAATTTCATGTGCATGGCCAATCGCTTCTGCCAACGACCGATCGACGTAACACAAGGCGCAGCGCTGGGGCTACTGCTGCTGCTGTACCAGCCGGCGTATTAAATAATCGCCCACACTGCAGACAATTATCTCAGAATACATAGGACTCTGGAATGGAATGGCTTGTTAGGATATATACAATGAAAACGTATAGCACTGGGTAACGGTAGAGTGTCCGAATTACGATCAAAAACGTCAAACGTGGGATCGGTGACCGTCAGGCAATGATTAAGGATGCGGGAACGCGTGAAAACGCAGTTTCCCCACCGGAGCAAATGGGCCCAAAACCACCAACAAGGACCCAAAGCCAAACTAGCATTCCCCCAGCTCTGTATTTATACTTTGACCGCTGCTGACAGGCAAAGCATCTCGGTGCACAGCCCCCCGCCAAGGTCAACTGAGCCTCCCATCCCATCGGGGTATACGCTCACCTGTGTCGGGTGGCAGGCAACACATATGGCAGGTGACGCTCCGTAACTCTAAGACGAGTTGACCTATGAAGAGCTATAGAGACTTGTTGCAGGAGAGGGCAACAAATAAACTATATCGAACATCAGCCGTATATACGGCCAAATAGAATAAAGATGCTTGCATCCGGACAGTATAAACACCGGAAATAACGGAGCGCGGGTCTGGTCTGGTGCCAGAGACGTATATGCGACATGGTGCAGTGTCAGTGCCACTGTCAGGGTGACGTAGAGTGCTAGTCTTCCAGTACTACGAGACCAGGCCCGAGCAGTGAACGTGAGTGGAATACAACCTTTGAACGGCTCTGACAAGACGACCATCAGATGCTGCATGGCAAAATCAGTGGCGTAGCCAGAAAAGTGAATGGGGGGAGGGAGCTCGACCCCTTCCTCTTCCCTTCCCCTACATTTTCCTCCCCTCTTTTCCTCTATACTCCCTTCCGCCTTACTTTAGAAGTATAGATCCCTTAAATCCAGCTAAAGAGCATGGGGGAGCGCTGTCAGCTCCCCCAGCCACAATCGAATTTGGTGCACTATATCTTCAAAATATGAGATCTGGTGGTAACAATTTCAATTACTGTATTTTCGTGAGAATCAAATGGCCAAATTTAGTTCAGTTTAAACCTTGTGTGCTTGTCTTGTCTGGAGGATAGGGAGGCCGGCCCTTGCCCTGGCCTCCCTCTGCCTATACGCCAGTGGACAGTACGCTTGTCCCATGGGTCTTGCGCTGTCACTGCTTCGATCAATGCTAATGATTTGTCCGCTACTACTATCACCCTATATAGGCAGCAGCATCAGCAGCCGGTGCCGGCGCCGCATCCCAGTAGGATGCAGGACAAGGCAGAGATGCACCGCATTGGAAACATGTCAACATATAACCGTGACTTGCAAGTCGCTCAGGGCCACAGTATCTGGCTTTTTCGCCCTCTGCCCTATCGCCTCCTGCAGGACGATTTGCCCTTGGCTCGTTCGCCATTCCGCAGCGCCGCTAAAAACCTGTTTTAGATGACGAACGAAACGGAGTAGCGTTCTTGTCCGTTAATTCACCCGCAACCGAATTAACTGCTAGGCTTATGGATAAGGTTAAGCTTAGGATTAGGGTCAGGTCTGGTTACGGCTATAGCGTTAGTGTTGACGATAATAATTCGGGCGCGGGTGAATTAGTGGACAAGTACCAGAAACTGTAACAGTTTATTAAACGCTAAACTAATTGTAACACTAGCCCTAACCCTAACCCTATTTCTAACCCTTTCCCAAATCAACCATGGCGGCTTTTCGGAATGGCGGGTCGACACCCGTTTCCCTATATGCCCGACCGGAGCAGTATACAGTCTTCCTGCAGTTCTGAAACATAACTACAGAGATTGCCACAGTCGCCGCCGACAGGAACAGGCGAAGACGTCGGCCCAGTTCTGGCACAGTATGCGGCCGTCCGACTATATACACTGCATTTGCCAGCCCTAACCCTCACCTGACCTTTGACGTTATGACCTTGGCACTGGCGGGGGGAAGGGCGCTGAAAATGACGGGCATGAAAATAACGGACCAATTAGTAAGGTACGAAAATGCAGGGGATGAAATTGCAGGACGTGAAATTGCAAGACCTGAAAGTAATAATGGACTGAGTATAGATTTAGATTTAGCATTGCTTCTCAGTAGCCTTTTATTCCCCTGATTCAAAGACCATCAAATTTGATATCTTTATATTACATTTCTACTAAACATAATCTCCTCTGTTGCAAATTTGCAACAGTCTGTCTTTGTTAGGAAATCCGCTACTTCCTGTCCCGCCTTTTTGACCCACGACGCCGCTGCCCCCAGTTTGGAACTGAAAAGTTATAAACACAGAAAAAAGCAAAAGCGATTCAGCTGAAAGCCATGCGAACGGTAAGATTAGATCGGTTTCTCGCAGAATAGAGCCATTGTATATATACACACGCAGAAGTCTGTTCTGTACTCTGTCTGCTATATAGTCTCACCCTCAGTGCCACTGCCTGCGTCCCCAGAGTGCAGTATACGTAATAACGCGCTGGACATCGACGAAACACAGCACCGTTTCTCTCAATTGACACAGCCCGCCGTCACGTGACCGCAGACCGCCATAGCTAATAAAGTAAGTAAATTGTGACGTCAGACGTTACTTAGCGGTCGCATGGAAACGACTTGCAGCAAAAGACTGCTATATACCGTCATTACAAAATCAGAATACGTTATAAGCACAACCGTAAATATTATATACCGATCTATAGTAATTACACAGAATTACGACAACATGAAGGAACCAACTGCAACGCCGAACGTTATAGTTGAACTTCGATGGATTTCAATACTATTCTATATCGTTTTAGTATGAATGGCTCAAATCTGTCATGCACAGTCGAGTTGCAAGCTGCATTTGACGTCTGAATACATGTGGATATTGCATCCGTCGTCGGCCCATGCAGTGCCCACACAAGCGCAACATAAAGTCCTCCATCCCGTAATAAAAGAAAATGAATTCTAGTACTGCACCGAAATGCACTTATATCGGCAGCACAGCAACATTCCAGCGACCACTGCAATATGTGTATTAATTCACAGCAGGGCAGCTGCAGTATTCGTCATACAGTTCTAACGAGAGAAAAATAAGCGGGTGCACAGGTTCCTGGAAGAAAATTACAACTCCACTAAACTCACATTAAACATGGCACCGCACTTCCCCGCATCTGTCAAATGTAATCGACCTCCAAAAAACCTTAGGATTGCTTTTCGCTTCGCATGCAAGCTGTCTGCAAATCGAGAATAAACAAAAAATATTATTAGATTGTGACCAATCTAATGTACTCCTCGTGTGCATAACGGTCGATAACGCTAGTTGCCATTGTGATACCTCAACGCATGCGTCTATCTGGCACGGTTACGGAGATAGGGCACCTCGAAGATGACGGGGTCACGACCTTGACCTTTTTGGGGTCGAGCATTCGACTCCCGGGGGTCGACTTCCTATGCGTGGTCCATAGTGACCATGCATTAGAGATTTTTTTACATTACAGATTTTTTAACGTGGCCTAAGTAAAACAAGTAATTTGAGAAAAGCTCACGAGACGCGCGAAAGCCTATAGCAGTTCCTGTTCGCAGGTAATCGTTGTCTATCTCCATCCATTTCGTCGTAATTCACTCTTTTGCAGCCA
>Ga0209367_1000147_pt1 | contig 52913 bp, 27 predicted proteins | sample WorMetLIZISLAND2_FD_187412 | JGI IMG/M metagenome (GOLD analysis project Ga0209367, IMG submission 187412) | Marine gutless worms symbiont microbial communities from Max Planck institute for Marine Microbiology, Germany - Olavius geniculatus... ... | reverse complement strand
ATATGGCTGCATTCTTACATTAATAATGTGATAAATGTAATTAGATAAAGTGGCGATCTACCACTAGTAATTTTCTGCTCGCTAGTGCGAGATCGCCGATCTACCCCTAGCACTGACCTTATATATAATGCTGGTCCATATAATACGTGGGATCTGGTAACTGGAACTTTCGTACCCGAGAACTTTCGTTCCCGGGAACGAAAGTTCCATAGGTGGAACTTTCGTTTCCTGGAACTTTCGTTCTCAACATGGTTTCCGGTTGCCAGATGATGGTTATTTGTAAACTGGTTTAATTTTAGGGAAAACAGGAAATTGCAGTAAACTTAATTAGATTTTTCTGTTTGTTTTTGATAATTGTGTTTGTTAATTAAGAACTCATCATAGTTAAGAGTCCCAGGGTTAAGACTAACACTGCCTGGCCGGCCTCCCTCCCCGAGCCTACGAGTCGGCCATGGGACGAAGACGCGTAGGGCTCTGTAGGCTTTAAAACATACCGCTCTCCCTTGCAGGGACCACCCATCCCTCATAGTATGTCGCGGAAGGGTTCAACGTCAAGTATGAGTTCGAGTGTGAGAGGGTCAGTAGGTAAGGATAGGGAAACGATGAAAGACGAACAAGAAGTAGAAAGCTGGTTGATTTGAAGTATTGAGCCTAAGCGAGTACATCCGTGTTGGGCGTGCAGGAGTTTCCGACCCTAATGTTTTTTATGTTAGGATCTTAATGATGTGGACTTAAGAGGCAGTTGGTTGTGTCCAGTCTGTCGATACAATAGAGTGCGAATGTGTTTTTGGTGACTAGGAGGCTGTTTGACGTTCTGTGTTTATGTGCTGCTACCTTCGTATGTGGTGTAAAGTCTGCATTTATTGGCACTACTTTATTCACACTGCCTGCCACATGAATAGGCTTATTATAAGAAGAAGAGCCATAATGAAATATATTATCATTGACTTGTGCTTAGAGCAGCAGGCAGTCAGCACTGTTTTACATTTTGTAGGTGTGGTAATGTGAATTTTGCTCGTCGGACGCAATGCAATCGATGTGGAAAAGGTAAATACTATGTTTATGTCATTCAGGTAACACTGTAGACATAGAACACATGCACATTTATTTGATGTTATAGACTTGGTTTTTCCCATTACATGTCAAACATTGATCAGTAATATGTCTACATTTGTCATGATCGCTGTCATTAGTCACTAGCATTTCCTTAAAGGCCAATTCACACCTATGATGCTGATGCAACTGAACACAGCTGTTGCATTGAGTTTCGTTGTAGGTGTGAACAGAATATATGGTGTGACTCAACTGTTGGTGACAGTGGATTCACGTAGAGTGTGTTGTAGGTATGAATGACAGTTGAGTTGGGTCGGCAATTTGACTTCACACTTACGACACCAACGCGACTCAACTCTGCTTTTGGCGACAGTTACCGACTGTTGCCGACAGCTGAGTTGTATTGGTGTCATAGGTGTGAATTGGCCATACTGTATGCCCAATTCCCCATTCTCTTCAGATCTTCTTTCAGTTTGTTTTGGCATCGCCAAGCCTTCTTTGGTCTTCCATTAACTATCTTATAATGCCCATTCTAACTCTAAGCTAGCTACTCTGGTTGAGAGAAAGATGTGTCACAGAATTCTTCTGAAGAGGCATCTCTTTCAGTGCTACCAGGTTGTGCAGTGCAATCTGTCCATAAATTGTCACATTGTACCATTAGAATTACTTTTAATTAGTGATGTGGTCACACCATGAAATGACATGTATGCATTTTGTCAGTCATTGCTCGTGATGAAGATTTTATATGTAATGCATCAGGGCACATGGTTACTAAAAAACTTACCAACTTGTTATATACGGCAAAGCATTATTGTTTGCATTTGTATTTTGTCTGCTTGTGTTAAGTGAAAACTGATTAACTGTAGATCGAACAGAAGGTGCAGAAATTCGGAAGCAGGGAACAGAGATTGGCAAAGCTATGGCTGAGAAGAGTAAAGGTCTTTTCAGTGCTGATGATTGGCAGTGTAAGACGTAAGTCACAAATGCTTGATACATTTATTATATTGCAGTTATTATATTAGCTTGCTAAATGAACATTGAACATTGACACACATTCGTTAAACTAATTTAGTTAGCTTTTTTCAGAACTCAATTTCAACATAACTTTAACTTCAAGGTATTATCTATATTGAGTTTGTATCTAATGCATGTGCTGTCATGCTATCTTGCAAAATATACAATGCCAGAAAGTGACTGTTAATTTTGTTTCAACACAGTGACGCAATATTAGTGATCCGCCGATCATCTTGCTTTAAACGTGCCTAATTCAGTTACTAGTTCATGGATTTCAACGAAATATCGTACACTGCACTATCTTAATGTTACTTACGGTCACACCCATTATAACGTACGTCGTATGCACTTTACCATGTGTGCTCAGTGTAACGTCATTATGACGTCAGAGTTTGTTTACATTAAGCTTACGTTCAGTACGTTGTTATTGACAAAGGGATCAAGCAGCAGCATACCCGCCTTGAAATAACAGCTTGCGTCGAGGCCAAAAGTGGCCTTTTTGAGCTCAGACTTTGAATGCCTAGTTCAGAATGATTGTCTCCATGACTATTCCAAATTTTGTAATTATCTATCAGGTATTAATGTTTTCACACTAACTTAGCTGTAGGTTGGGGGTCACTAATTTTGGAACTAGGTGTAGATGGTGTTTGATTGATTTGTTTCTTTAGGTTAGCTGCCTTTTTCCGAGTGCTGCTAACATCATTTTATATGACTGCAATTTTCTGTGACATTGTGTGCTGAGTGTTTAGCACAGCATTCTAAAATGTGTCATTAATACTGTTCATAAGCATTAGCTTGTGCCACTCAAAGTAATCATGAATGATCATGGTGGATATTTTGGACACATGCTGTAAATTTATCTCTACTAGCATGAATGAGAAATGGAGTCTCCAAAAATATTTCCAATAATTTAAACGGTTTTGCTTCACTTCTGAACTGAAATTGGTTTTCTGTGATATTCCACAATTGTGCTGTGAAACATTTCCTATTAGGTCATGCTAAAAAAGACATTTTAACAATTATTTGGAAATGTGTTTTATTTCATTTACATATAGTCATATATAAAACATTTGTAAGAATTTTGTAGTGCTACTTGAGCCCTTTTTCATAAATTAGTGCTTGTTTTTTGATTGCATTTGAATTCTGTATTTGCATTATTGATCTGTTTTTTTGTACTTAGGTGTGGCAATGTGAATTGGGCTCGACGTACACATTGCAATTTGTGCAACAATCCAAAGTTTGCTAAAGCCGAGCAGCGAACAGGTAAGTCATCATTTTATTTGGACGTTTGAATATTTCAAATGCGCCTAAATTGCATATTTTTCTGGTGTGCAAACAACAGTTTACAGTTATGAATAACTTCGCTTTATCAAGTATAATTTTTTTCTTGTTCGTGTTCTGTTTCCCACAGCAGTTTGTTATTTGTTAGTTGACTTTGGCTGAGTTGACCTAATATAACCTTTAAGCCAGTCATTCTGCCATCTATATGTCTGTCCATCCTCCAAAAGTATTTGTGTATTATCCAATTTGGATGAAATTTGATTTGTAATCAGAAGTCGGTCTGTGCTACACGATGATGTGTCACTCCCAGAACAAAGTCAAGATCGTGTGACCTTTTAAGTCAGAAATCCTACCATTTTTGAAGTCTGTCTTTTCTGCCATTTACAGTGAGCACTGGTAAATGACTACTGATTCTTAAGCCAGAAGAAAATATCGGTATCTAAATTTATTCAGGCTCAATTTTTAATATTTGTGCCACGTGACTTTGAACTTTGCTGATGCACAGTGTCGCACGATTAGTATGGAGGAGTTGTCTGCAGTTCTATGTGCGGCTCATTGTTACGTGTAACTTTTGTATCATCAGTGTCTGATGTTTGTCCATGTTTGTCGTGTATTTTTCTGTTTGGATTAGGCTATGGAGGTGGATTTATGGAGAGAGATGAAGTTGTCGAATATATCGAACGAAATGATTCAGATGATGAATTTGATGAGGTTATCCACTGGCATTGTCTGTTTTGTCTGTTAGCTAAAGTTGCTGTATTTCTAGTCTGATACTGTACTTTGTACAAGTTTTGTGGACAGAAATGGCATTAGCTTTTATTTTTTTCGGTGAAATTTTTATCCTTTTTCATATGTATATTACTGATTTGCAATTTGTGTCATTGTTCGGATCAAGCAGTGCATGATAATTGAGAATCGGAGAGAGCTGGACACGGGATGTGAACAGAATTCCCAATGGTATTGTGCCTTGGATGTTAACAGTTTTGGCTGCCAATCTCCTGATAATGCTCAGGATAATGATCTACAAAGACTGACTGTCTAGGGAGAAACTGGCTAACTATTCATTTCACATCCTTACTGGTACTAACCTGGTCTTACTGTAAAATGGCCAACAAAACAATGTGTGCGTCTGATAGTTTGGTCGCAAGAAGAAGAAGTTCCGAGGTGCACAGCCGGCTGTGACAAGCATTGTGCAGGCTAGCAGTGAGCAGACCGAAGCTGGAGCTGCTCCGGCAACAGACAAAGCTGCTCAGGAGCAGGAAGAAGAAGATGATGATGATGAGGATGTGTCTAAGTACAAGCTGGATGATGACTCGGATGAGGAGGTAGGAACCCTGCTGTGGCCATTTTGAGCCACACACCAAATTTGACCAAAATTAGATACAAAGCTGAAACTTGGCAGTTTTCTTCACTGAACCATTGTGTATAAAAATGCGGAAAATGGGCCCAAAGGCATTGTAACTGAGGTTGCTAAGTGGTGCCAAAGTAGACATTTTGTGCCCAAATCGGCCGCCCTGACGGGTGGTTGGGGTCCCAAAAATGCATGACGTAGAAGCACATTTTCTAGACATACCACATCAAAACATATCATCTGAGACATAATTGTTTCTTGAAATTTTTTTAGCTATTAAGGTCACATGACTGGACTTAGTTTATTCTTGTGACAAACCGGTCAAAAAGAGGGTTTTTGGCTCTAGCCCCTAAATGGTGACCTCTAGGAAAAAAGTTTTGGAGACAAACATTGTTTATCTTGGCCTGGCCTATCGTCTGGCATTGGCATCAGGGTCCTAAGTTTACAACTGAGTTCACCAGATGGCGTCAAATTGTTGAAATTCAAAATGTCACCTACAGTGGGTCACTTTAGGGGCTCAGAACCCCAAGTATATTTTAATTACCCCGTAAATCTATACGTCATTGGAAAGGGCTATAAATACTCTCTCATATGTTAAAATATCTTTTTGTCGATCTTTCACCTATCTCAAGAAGGAAAGGTTTGAATATTGTTGAGCAAAAGTAAAAAACATGAACAAATTTTTTGACCCCCAAATTTTTAAGGGGAGGGGAGCTAGGGTAGGTATCTTGGTTGAATGTGATAGAGACCCCAAACTGTGGTCCACATACACGTAGAACTTTCTGGGCCATCACTTGAATTAATTACAATTTTTGAAAAATTGGCCAAAAATTGGGTGGGTCAGTTTGGGGGCCGACAGCATCTAGATATATTTCGACCACCCCATACTTTCGTACCTCGCTGCAAACTGCTGATAACGCTCTATCTTTTGTTAAATTTTGACTCGTCAAAAATGTTTCTGTTTTGAGGAGAACTTGTTTGAATTTTGTGAACCCAAAAGTGTAAAAATGATAAAAAAATTTTAACCCCTCATAATTTTTAGGGAAGAGGGTCCAGAGTTAACATTTTTGATGAATATGATAGCGACTATGAACTTTGGCCCACATACACATTTAGAACTTTCTGGACCATCCTTTGAATTAATTACGATTTTTGAAAACTTTTGTCAAAAATGGTCAAAAAATTGGGTTACATTTGGGGGCGATTTGTTGGAAATGGATGCAATTTTTTGAATTTTTACCCTTGAATTGAACCTTCTGGCCCATATCTAACAATCTGGTGCAAAAAGCAGATTTATAACGCCTACAGTTTCTGAGATCTGCTCTACGGCGCATTTGACCCCCGAAAAAAAGAAGAAAATTTTAAACATTTCTCCCCTGCCCCATGTAATATTTTGGGGTCTGAAATTTTACTTGCGCATGGGCTCAGTGGTGCCCTATCTGCAAGAAAAATTTTTGTGCACCCAACTTCCCTAATGGGGGAAATATGAGGGTTAAAGATTTTTTCCCTTTTCTTTCACAACCCCCATTTGTCAGATTTCCCCAACCTTTCACAGACTGCTAGCCCTCGACCTCCGCTACAAAAAGAAAAAAGCAGGAGAATTGCCAGTCATTGCTTGATTGTCATTGTAGTTGAAGGTTAAAAGTTAAATGTGGTGATACTTATCTGTACGTGAAGCCCATCTCATAGCTACAGAGCATCACCTGCCATATGGGATAACACAGTGTTAGCTGCCACTTGACACAGGTGAATGCACCTCGCCTTAACCCCAGCCAGATAGGTCAGTACTTGATTTACCTACCCCAGAGGGATGGAAGGCTAAGTTGACGTAGGCAGCTGGTTACATATCGAGATGGTTTACCTGCCTGCAGGCAGTCACCCATCCAAGTACTAACCCAGCCTGCTGCATAGACTTCATTGATGAGATGAAATGCGTTTTGTGCAGGATGATGATGGGGATGTGTCCAAGTACAAGCTAGATGATGATGATGATGACACCAAGGACAGTAAGACTAATGCTTCGGCAGTGGAGCAGCGTGAACGTCGTTCTCGTTCCCGCTCAGACTCAGCGTCATCTTCGAGTTCTTCGTCGTCTTCATCGGCGTCTAGCAGAGACCGTCGGTCGAGGTCCAGGTAACCCCGTCGTGGTGCCCCAGCTCATGGGGTACAGCCGCCAGTGGATCTCACTTCTTCTCTAGTGATGCATGAAATGTTATCCCAAAGAAAAAATATTGCATCATGCGAATGTTCCGTTATGATATGGTTGTTCGAGGGTCGGTCTTTCGTTCTTATCGTTAACTAACCAATAGTTTAGATTCATGCAGTGATGTCCAGTAGCACCTGTCATTACTTATGACAACAGCTGTTATTGGACATCGCTTATCATGTCGTTATGTAAATAAATGAGTCACTCAGTGCAGGCATGACTATTGATGAGCTAGGATGAGCAAGTGGTTAAGAATGGGAAGTCAGCCCTGAGTGAGCTCCTCTTAATGCATTGAGTTCTGTCATTACTTCATGGACTTTTGATGCTATTTATTCAAGGAGCAAAGGAGTGCAGTCTGAGTTTGTTACATTACGACTGTTCAAATCGTACTGTGTATTGATTCCATCTTGTACCTAACTGAAATAATGCCATTGTCAGAGCATTCTGTGAGGTTGTTGGAGACTATTGCGAGAGACGAGTCTTTTAGTTTTTAGAATAATAATTGCATTGATGAGATAAGAAGGTCTTGTGACTTGCCAGATGTGGGTGCATTGATATGTAGAGAAGATGTTGGCTGATGAATAGTAGTCGTTTTTGTTTAGGGTGAGATGGTACTGACTGTGTGCAAGTATGCGTGTGTTTGAGTTTTCTGTTGTGCATGTTTGTTTTTTATGCTGCTTTTATTGCCAAACAGGCCTGTACAAAATTGACTTAGACTTCATCAGTTCATCTCCTTGGGCTGTTCTACTGCCCTCCATTAATCCAGCTGGAGAGCACTGTAAGTTCCCTCGGTTGGGTCCACAGCAAAGCAGATGCATTTTTTGTGTATTTAGAGCTAGAAAGTCCCATCTGATGGTTATGTATTCAGTTTCATGCAGTGGTTCCAGCTGATAGTGAGGTTTGACCAAGTCCGTCATATCCTCCCGGTCCTGCAAAATAAGACTATTATATGTTTGTATTATGTGATTGTGTGAAATGTGGCATCTGTGCTGGTAGATCAAGGTCACGTTCTTCGTCTGAAGGTCGTGGTAGGAGTCACCAGGGAGAGCGTCGTCATTCGCGGTCTGATGACTCAGACTCAAAGGATGGACCATCATCGAGGAAGCGTCGTCGGTCGAGGTTTGATGGGAGATATTGCCAGCTCGGTTCTGGCCGGTAAATTTGCTGGGAGGGTCTCGGTGGAGCGCGGTTGGCGTTCACATAATCAAATGGGCGGTGTTTTGTCGGCAAATTTTGACTGGTTTCAGTACCAGCACATTGTTTCTGTTACTATATTTAAATTGACGTGGTGGTGTGTCGTGCAGATTCAAGTAGTTTTCCGTATTAGATAATTATTGTGTCGTGGGTGTTGCATTTAATTAGCTTTTTCATTTAATGTTATTTGAGGCGTCTTTGATGAATTCTCTAATTTTATGGTTGTGACAGCACTTGTGACTAAAAAACTGGCAGAAAATTTGCCAGGGGAAATATACGTGGGGTGGGTGGTTTGATTTTGTTGTCAGTATTGTTAGAGACAAAAAAAGTTTGCACGTGAAAATTGTACAGTTAAAATCTCAAGTGGATCAAGTGGATTCCGTTATTTAATGATGAATATGAGGAAACAGAAAGTAATGTTTGGCTGTGGCAGAAAGGATAGGATAAAGACAAAAGTAAATGTTATTGTGCAGCTTGTGGTGTATATAAACAGGCTTCCCACTCATCCTGAAATTACCGGGTACTGAAATTAGAAGCTTATTTTCACTTGTCCCAAAATTAGCAGATTTGTTCTGAAAATATTGCTGCGTTAAAAAAATCTGCAGAGAGACAAAAATGACATTAATCTAGTTCCCTGCCTATGTATGTAGACAAAGTGTAAGTTAAATGTCACGGGTGTGGAGATCCTGCCGTTGTTAGCCTTGAAGTTACTGTTGTTTCCAGTTAATGATCATGATGATGTCCGATAAATGTCCTGAATTTTGACGGTTTTTTTGTGTCTCGAAAAAAAACGTGTGGAGTCGGTGCCTTGTGTAAGAAAGATGTTGGCAGTAACATGTGGTAAGGTGATGTTCTGTTGTTGTGGTTTATTGTGTGTAGGTCGTGGTCATGAATGCTGCCAGTGTCATGCAGCATGTAAACAGTTCTCACAGCCAGTGGCCCTCGTGTCACGTGGCATCAGTTCGAGTGTTAGACAAGACTTGGCTAAGCTTGTCTATATCTTTTTCTCCTTTTGCTCACTCTGTTTCTTTCTCTCTGTTCCTCCTCTTTCTTGATCTTGGTATTTGTGTTTGTTTTGGGTCTGTTGACTGTTAAACAGGTTTAAGCACTGATGAGTGTTACCCGTTTTGCATGTTTTCTGTTATCTATGTTACAGCTCTTTATTTGTGTCAGTAGGTTACTACACTGTGAGGCATAAAAACAGACCAAAATTTGTGGATCGTAACTTGAAGATGGATTATCAGATTTTAATAATTTTGGGGATGAATATTCCAGACACAACTTGATGGCCATTTGTGTCAGGATTGTTTATACAAAAAACTGGTAAAATCTTGTTTTTCTTTTCCAAGTTACTATCAATAATGTCATGGATGGTTTTTGGCGTTTTCTTTGTTTATTTTAATGCTGATTTCATGTGCTTTGCTTTCCCCAGGTAGTGCAGAAACATATGTTGGGTGAGGTGAAAACATGAATAATCATTTGATGGCCAGTTGTATCAGGAATAGTTGTACCAAAAATTATTAAAATCCGATAATCCACCTTCAAGTTACGGTCAATAAATTTTGGTCTGTTTTTTTTATGCGCCTCACAGCATAGTTAACTTCATTCAAGTTCTTAAATTGTTGATGAAGAAATGCATGTAGCAAGTATAATTTAAGTCAGTGGTAAGTATTATTATTATAAGTGTCACATCCTGTACTGCACAGCAATCATAAAAACCAGACCGTGACACTTATTGCCATTCTGCTAATATATGTTACAACATCTGGACAAAAGTCGGAAAATGTAGCAGATATTGCTGCACAAAATACATCTAAAACTAACCACCATTTTGCTGCAACGTGTCAGCACAGACTTACGTTGTAGCAATCGACGTTACTTGCACAACCGACGAGTGATTGTTGTTAAATTTTACATTGAAATATTAGCAACTGTGGCTTGTAAGAAACTCTAGTAACTCTGTTTTATACTGTATCCTTGAGAAAATATATTGTCACTACTTTCTTCAGCAAAAACACATCATCCTCTGGTTTTTACGATGTGAAATGATGTGAAGAACTGTTTAAATGACTTTATATTTCAAATTTATTGCAAGGTAAAAGAGGCACATTAATGGCACATTAATGATGAATTTTTTGCATCATAATCTGTAATATTTCTTTAAAAAGTTTAGTCTAGAAATAATGTCGATGAAACTTGGGGAGTTGCATACTGGTGAACAGTGGCCTCATGGCAGCTCTAGTGGGCAATCGTCTCTCCCTAAATTTCAGCTTGGCAGAAAAAATTTTTCCCACACATAAAAAAAATTTGGGGCCGGGAATACTGATTTTGAGGAATTCAGGAATACATTGGAATTTTGATCACCTATAATCTTTTTTGTCAGAATTTTGCAGCTGGAAGATTCCTGTCGCCTACTTTTTAAACCCACAGGGCCTCTGCTTGTGGGCCACTGTTAAAGCATTTGCGACCATGAATGAAATGAACACTGTTAGCAGTGTGTATGAATTTCTAGCCTAAGTTTGTAATCGTTGGACTCTGTACGCTTTATCTTGAACTGCAGTAATCTTGATAGGTTTTTTCTGATACTCAACTATAATGCTGATATGTGTTAGTCATATCCTTGTGGGTTTACTGACTGCGACTCAGTGTCTTTACCTTGTATATGTTTCCTTATGATGATGATGATGAACATTATGATCGATCGGTACTTGTGAGAAACTGGCGAAACCAGCTGCTTAAAAACTTATATGCACATTGTATGAAGTACATGTAGTACTGGTGTGACATACTTGTTCACTACTGTTCTTGGAATAGAAGTAGTTGCTTCATTGTGTTGTTACTGTTCTTTGAGCAGCCAGAAAGTTCAGCAAAAGTGACCTGCAATTCAAGTGTTATTCTCAGGAATCTATCATAAGATGAGTTATACATCTACAAAGTACCAAAAGTAAAATAATGTAAGTCACTGAAGTTTGACATGCTATTAAACAATTGCAATTTTCTCTAATGGTTAGGTCACAATGATACCCACATGTGTGTTAAGATGACTGGACCATTTCTCTGTAATTCTTACTTGTGACTTCTTTAGTGTTGACGTTATAATTAAGTTAACATGGTCTTAGATGGAGGTATTAATAACAATTAGTATGTATCTCGTTAATCGCATGAAATTAGCAATAACCTACGAGTACAAAATTATTTTTCAACTTTTCAGTAATTAATGACTGTATATACCTTTTGAACTACAGTAACAGTTAATGTTTAGTTCGTAATGATAGAAATATGCGCTGCAGCTAACGTTTGGGTTAAGGTTATAGGGTTAGGGTCAGCCTTAGGGTTAGTGGGAATAGCGGATCCAAATCGGTCGTTATAGGTCTGCATTGTCCATGAAGAGAAATTTCCACACGCAAAACGAAAGTTGAAATGAGTCAATGAGCTGTGCTATTTCTTTGCATGTTAGTTCACTTACCGACAAAATGGCTGAGTGCCTCGTGATGTCTGATAGATGCATAGGGTAACTGTATACAATGTGGATTGACACTGCTGGTAATATGGACACCCCTGTTAAAACAACTCGTGCTGTGTTTTACCTACTACAGACGTTTACGTGAAATACATGTTTTAGCATACTTGCGTTAATTTATGAATTTAATCGTCACTGTTGGTGAATTGAATACGTACAAATTCTTAGTTGTTTTGTATGTTAGTGATTGGGAAATAACAATTTTTACTGGAATATGAACACCGGTTCAGTTGTTTTTTGGTTGGCAAACATCACTGACGATGGCTGCCAGAGCAACTGAGAGCAATAATAGTTTCATGTACGTGCACATTTTTCGACAGTATGCAACCATATAAATTGGAGGACACGAATGTAATATGGACACCCGCTATTGTATGTAATCGTACATCAAAGACTTTGTTTTTAAATATCAGTTACCAAAGAGACAATTTATGTGTTCTATAATGGTGAAAAAATAACCTAGACAAAATACAAGGTCATGCTTACCAATCTAGAGAACAAAAACTTTGTAGAAAACACGCGGCTCCAGTTGACAAGATTTTTCTCAAGGTGTCCATATTAGGGCCTACATACAACTACGTTACGCCTCGTAATCGAGTTATTTATCGAATGATTTGAATGATCACTAAATCGATAAAAACTTACTGATAATTACAAATTCTGCTTACAGACTATAGAAATAGTCGGCTTAATGCCGCTATTATGCGGCCGTCCGCCTATAACTGTACAAGTATACAGTTGTGCATACAGGTGTTTATAATATGGACACTGGTCATCTTATTTATCACTAAAGAGATAAATTTTGTGTTGCATAATGACGATAAAATAACCTACACAAAATACAGGATGATGCTGTCTAACCTAAAGAAAAACCAAAAAAATTGTATAAATGTAAACACGCGGCTCCGGTTGACAAGATTTTCCTCAAGGTCTCCATATTACGTACCCTATTACAATTTTTGAGACTGGGTTACTTACCACTGACGTAACCCTTCAGGCAAAGTATAATGTCACCTGCTGACTGCTGAATATAATAAGTCATGTGAATTAAAAATTTTAGCAACAACTTCGTTAGCGTAATTCATTTCATGTAAACAAAAGTCAGCATTGACTGTTATGAATAAATGCGCGACATGCATAACCTTGCGCAATCATGAAATCTTAATACTGTAATAGGTCCCTGAACGGTGTGCATTAGCTAAATAAATGGGTTTGTAAGAAAACGGCACAAATCTCGGCAAAGTTATCAACAATTTGGAATTCTCCGTGCTGAAAAGTTCAATTGTTTGACTAGCTGTTGGTGAGCGTCTCTGAGGCGCTTATCTGTAAAAATTAGGGTTAAGAGTTGGGATAGGATTAGAGTAAGGGTAAGTGTTAGGATTAGTCTTTTTACAAGTTATGGCTTCTACAGATAAGGGCCCCATAATTTTTGCAGATAAGTGCCAAGGGCCTCACAATCGTCAGCACTGTTCCGTGCTGCTGGATGACTGCGTGGCCAGGCACTGCTTCTGCTTCTTGCGCTCCCAGCGCTTCGTCTTCTCCTCCAACGACTGCAGTTCCATGATCCTCTGATGAAACTCTGGAGAGCAGTCTGTCATCGGGTTTGTGTAGTGCACGAATCCTGCAACACATTGAACGCAGTGCTGCTATCACGAGCCGCGCGAATTAATTGTACAAAACACATCAAGCTACAACGAGATTAGTCCTGCGTTACCTCTGCTGAAGTCGCTGGACAGGTCAGCCAGGCCTAGGCCTATGTTTTTGGGTCTGCCCGCACAAAACCAAACTGGTCTAAGTAAAATGATCTATGCAGCCTTTTTGCAGTATCTGGAATTACAGTCTTTAGAAAGAAGGCGCCTTAATCAGGACTTAATAATGTGTTATAGAATTGTTCGTGGAATGGTTGACGTAAATTTATCAGACTTTTTTTACATTGTCTGGTTCTAGTATTACACGTGGCCATTGCTATAAGATTAGTTTTCATCACTGTCGTGTCAATGCTCGTTTAAATTTTTTCAGTAATCGTGTTATAGCAGTTTTGAACTCTCTGCCTGAAACTGTTGTGACAGCCCCAACAATAGACATTTTTAAATCTTTGCTTATGAAGCTTGAACTGCTTATAGTTTGATTGTGATAGGTATTAGTTTTATTTGTATTTGTTTTATGTATTGCCTTTTTTTCTTTTTCTTTTTTGACAGGGCACATATCAGAGGCTTGCCCTTTGTGTCCTTTATCAGACCACATGCACTATGTTACTGATTTTGTGTTTGTAACTTCGTCTGGTATGAATTAAATGATTGATTGATTGATTGATTGATTGATATTACGAAAATATGCCAAAATACAACACTATCGAACAAAAGTATAGAGCTGCAGAAATTAACTGTAAATCAAATGGTTTATCGTAAAAAAATATTTAACGACTAATACAATTTAAACGTTAAAACCTCTATTAAAGTTACGCCAATAAACATAGAAGGCCCCCAGGCCTAAATTAGTGCAAAGTGCATGAGGTACGAAGCCGGCAGCTGCTGTTTAAAAAGATTTTGTTATGATAGGCATGACTTAAAATGAAGCAAGACTGTCTGCAACTATTGCGAAACGAATGCGTTAAGTGCTACAATCTTTTGACACATGCAGATAATTATAGGCCATGCGTAGGGGCCTAAATCACAACCAACAACTTCTTTATATACGCCTATAATATAGAATAAAGTGATGCATGGCCGACCTTTATAGTGTAGCGGTTTGACGGTTCTATTTTGACGGCAGTGAGAACTAGGCTTGGGCGTCAACGGCTGCAAGTGTTTCCCTGTTTGTAGATGTTTTGCGTACGCGTCGTCCGCGTTGACCGTCGACTGCCGGCGTTCGCTCACCATCGGTTCCACCATTTCTCGCAGATCTAGCGAAGACCACATTCTACACTGACGTAACTAAAAAAACTACCTCGGCCCAGTGTTGATATAATATGCGGCCGTTCACCCAACACAGGCCTACGCCTAGTCCCCTACCAATTTGATCCAATCCGACGTTGTGGCTCCTATTTATAATCACTGACGCGAAACATGCGTCATTTCTGGAAGATTTTTGGCATCACATGACCTTGATTTTCGACTTTTTGAGCTGAAAATTAACACATCGGTTACTCCTGCTCTGAGAAACCTTTGCTACTATTTTGGTTAGTTTACGCTTGTTAGTTTTCGAGTTAGGAACTTAGGAGCCTGTACGTTACAGACGGACGGACGAGCAAGTTTCGTGATGCGGCCTATTACGACGGCTGTCTCGTACAACGGCGTACAAAAGCCAGTGTTTGAATAATTGTGAAAAATTAGCTGGGGGTTGAACTTTTCGACGGTCGGAGACCGAACAAAATTGTGATGTAAATTCTATGTAGGCCTATATCTATATAGCTGATCTCTATGTACATAGGCCTAATAATTTGACAGTGTGTTGGGAGTTGAGAAAACAGTTGGGGGTTTAACCCGACAACCCCCGGCAATTCAAACACTGACAAAAGCTTAAGCGTTTTCAGACAACCCGAGTCTTTCTTAAGTAAAGTAGCGACGGCTGTCGATGGTTACTCGGGGCGCCTCGTGACAAGACTACGTCACTAGTGTAGACCTATATAAGTCAGTAGGCCTAGCCTACCTTGACAATTCTGCATCTATCCTATGGACTATCAATAGAATCGCGAATGATAATGATTGCGCACATGATATGACGTGAACTGAACGTGCCTATGATGGAGATGAGTCGTTTGTGTCGGCAGTCGCTATCGCTGAGACGCGCGGACACCGATCGACTGGTGGTCCAGTTTCTGATGGAGGCTGTAGGATCTGGACACAGAGACAGACTTGGAACACTGTTGGTAGCTTGTGGTCGGCGTGCCGTGGCTGCAGTCAATCTGCCGCTGAGCTGCGAACGTTCATCCGTCTTTTCATCACGCCGGTTTACGTGCACGTCTGCGTGTTCATTGTTTGTCAATATATACACACACAACTGAATTTCGAATCTAAATACGTTTTCGCACAACAGTAGCCACATACGTAGCATAAGCTAAATTACCGTAATGCCTATAATGGCGTTGACCTACGTCAGTTGAGTAGACTTGATTTAGAAATTTCTAATGTAATTAACATGCAGTCTACTAAGCATTCGTAAAACTCTTTCATATAGCTTATTGGTCCCGAATGACGGTTGACAAATCGCAACTATTATCATTAGTAAAATAATAAAATAATATAGTACTCGAACGAGTTAACACAATGGTAAGAGAGCCAATATCCCAGTCAGCACTGACAGTCAAATATCTGCTGAGGATAGCAAATAAGAGAAACAAATGTCTAAACAAGGCTCTGGTGACACTAAAACAATAAAGAAAAATAACTGGTAAAAAAAAGGAAAAGATGAGTGACGTGGCTGAGATTCTTTTAGCCATGGAAAAAAATGGGAAAAAGAACAATGAGAGCAGGCCTACTTTCGACAGACATGCATTTCTTTCTTGACATCCTATAGACCTAATGGCAGTATTAGCCTACTGCAGGGCTAACATATCGACAGCGTAGCCAAAAATTTGTTTTAAAAAGGTATAAAATTGTGGGAGGTACACAATACGCTCAATAACCACCATGACGTCATCGTTACTCCATAAAAGGTTAACTTGGCCTGATTGGGGGGTATATATACCGATATACTCCCATGTCGCTGGAGCACATGTAAAATAGCGGTATCTTTGCAACGTTCATGACCATTCAGAGTTTAGACTCACACTGGGATTCAAAGGTTAGCGACTTGTGTGGACCCGCGATTGCCAGATCACGCGGATTCGTCCATGGAAGTCGACGACGAATCCGGTAAAGGAATCCTCGTTCCATTTTTCTACGTCGTCAAACGATCAAAACAGCGGATAAAAATTTCTCGTACCTTGCCGCTCTAAAAATGCAAATTGTTTTATTTCAGCAAGCAGCAAAACTAATGAATTAGATTCGATTCATGCTAGACAGTATAACAAACGTAAAATAGTCTAAATAGATAATTAGTTTTTCTGTGATAACATTAAGTAATCTCTTAAAGGACGAATAATTTGATTGATTTGCAGCACATTAGCATTTTGTTAGGACATATGCCAATAAGTTTATGCTGAAAATCAACTAGTTAATCATTTTATCCACAAAAGCATAACACCTGGAAAACTTATGGATTTACGTGACTTCTATTACGTGTAGGTTTGCGAAAGTAAGCTTATAATACGTACCAGTACAGACACGAACATTGTACGGACGTGACGTCACAATATAACCTTTTGAGATTTGTAGCATGGGCCTAACCTAGCCAAATACATCGCTAGGTTTTGTTCATAACTTGTCCGGGCGTCCCGTTAGAAGTTTAGTAGTTTTCTTAGTTTTCAAAACAATTATGCATCTTAAATATAAGATTAGAAGTGAGATGCCGTGCTAATATATCTTCATTTGCTGACTGGATCGCTGCTCTCATACATCTTTGCACGCGGCACGCCAACGCTCTTACCAAAAAAAGTAAACCTATAAGTTTTGTAGTTGAATTTCAGATACAAAATTTACACACTTTTGACGCGACCATTTTTAGCTGTTGAGTTGTGTGAAATGTCTATTTATCATGTTTGTGTCGCAGACGAAAGCATGAATGGCTTGCATACCGGCGTAAACTCGGTGTTGTAAAAGCACGCTTCAGTGGCGCTGATAACAAGCGTTGTCGTCAATCGTGCGTGAACACTGAACCTTTGTTGACCGGAGGGGCAGGTCAACAGCCACGCCCCGGCGATTGTCCAGCGCTCGTCGACGACCCGTTAAATGGTCATAGCGCACCGACCGTATACAGGTTGCTGACCGATCGCTCAGTGCGCTATGTGCATGCGGTTTATTTTCCGATATGAGACGCCCCGACGATCGGCGCCCGCGTCAAATGAATGATCTATCGGTCGGTTGCGATGCTTTGAACTGCGCGCCTGGCGTCTGTCGTCTCTGTGTGTCTTTCTATGTGCGTTATGCAAGTCTTGAGCGTGTTTCGATCTGTGATGTCGCTATGCCACAGTCGAGACCGAGCAGCGGACAAACCTTATCCACTCCACGGCGACGAGGTGGCGACTCCGTTTTGTCCACTAGCTCAGCAACATAAGACGCTCCATCTTTCAAACTGCAACTTTAATGTCGTTAGTCGAAAAAATATTAATTTTAGTACGAAAGTCAAAATATTAAGAAAAACGTCGAAGAGAAAAAATCGACAGAATGTAGGCCTACATTACCGTAGGCTTAAGTATAAGTGAATTCATTCAGAAATTTATGACATTTAATGCGACGCAAATTGCACTGATTATTTTATGCTATATTTGCAAAGTCTTCTCGTTGGAGTAACAATAGAAGCTAAATCATTTAGGCCTAGCTAAACCAATATTCACTCATACTCTCGCCTTCAGTTGTTTAGACTAAAATGTCTGTCGTACGACATAATTAGGTTTGCACTCCGTAAATACTGAACGACTGGAGCCGCCCTCTTAGTCCGCACGCTGCGATTGAGATAGTCAGTGATAATGTGAAGCACATCTGCTCACTTGTTATCTCTGCAGTGGCCTATACGTGGTCAGTCTTAATCCTGACGTCGCACCTGATATATCATGTTGTGTTTTTTTACATTACACACATATACACGTGAGAAAGGACTGAAGTAGGCCTAAAAAGTCGGCAATCTGTACGTCTGTCAAGTTTTAGTGCATTTTCACGCACAACTTTCGTAGAATAATAATACTGACTTTTTTGCTCGTATCCAGGTAGGCCTTCCATCTGTTGTCTCAGGTGTGTCGGTGCCCGCATCGTCCAGCCTGCTGTCAACAACAACTGTTTTCGTACTCAGTGATACGACGGAATTTGTTTCTCGGCAGTTGGGACTTCAAGCAAGAAATGTGAAGCAGCAATTTCTTTTCCGCTAAACAATTTTCTGGCGCAAACGTATAGTCAAGGCTACATAGTTGACTGATAGAGAAATCTAGCCGCTTTGCAGATGAATTAAAAATTACAAAGTAGTGTGCAAACTTAGCTGCTTAACACAGCACTATAGTGACTGACGGGCGGTGGGAAATCCGTTAATTAGCTCGAGTTAAGGATGAACGTCGGCGGCGACGGCAGATCGTTACATCAACTTGACGACGGTTTGGCGTCCGTAGCAACGCATCTCTGTCTCTGGACCGGCTGCTGCAGCAGGCCGTTTTTCAGCCGCGCTGAGCTGGTCTCCCACGTGGAGTCGGTCCATGTCGACGGTGCTGCCAGGCCACGCCTAGCGGAGGACAACGGCGACAACGATGATGAGATGGTGATGCCAAGGCCGAGGCGGCGCAGACGACGTACTACAGGTAGGCTTGCCACCTGTCCGCAGTATTCAACTGGGCATTCTACTATTTTGGTGATTTGTGTGCTTAAAAAATAAAGGCCGAACCAGAGAGGCATTTGGCCGGTATGTTTTTGTGCCGGTGGATATATTTTCTTTTTTGTAACTACACTGTGTCAGGTAGAAAAACGGACCCCCTACACATCGTGCAATAAAAGTGTCAAATCTGAACAAATTTGAATAAAGTTTCGTGCACTTAATTCCCAATAAATTCTTGAAACGAGTGCTAAATCTCGTTGAAAAATATTATTTTCTTCCAAAATTATTAAATGTTGAATATCGATAACAAAATATCTCCGTTACCAATATGGCGCTACATACTGCAGTCGCTCAAGCGGAATTGACTTTCGTTGACGCAAACAAAATAACGTAAACAATAACAAAATGGTGTTTTCTGCAGATGATCGTGTTTTAATTAAACTGTTGAGACAAAAGAAAGTATATGATGCTAAAATTTTATAGCGAAATTTTCCAGCAAGCCGTATGTACACTGTCAGGATTAAACAAACGGTTGCCTAATACTGGACACTTCACGTTTTGAGGCGACCTCAGAAAAGCCACTGTAACTATTGTTTGCGTATATAGATTTAACTGAAATTTGGCATTTTGATTGCCAATAAATGATGCATTGTTGATGTAAAATTTTGCCAGAGTCAAGTGCTGTTTGTTAAAGTTACACATATGTACACAGGGGTTTACTTATGTAACACCCTATTGGCAACGGCGATATTTTGTTATCCATATTCAACATTTAATAATTATGATAAAAATAATATTTTCGCGAAATTTGGCAATCATTTCAAAAATTTATTGCAGATTAAGTGTACAATTAAATTCGTTCAGATTTAACATTTTTATTGCACGATGTCTAAGGGGTCCGTTTTTTACCGGACACAGTGTACATTTTGTTTTTCGCCTTTCTCCTTGCTGGTTTTCTTTCAAGACACTCTAGATCAAAGGCCTAGATCAACAGATTGATCCTTGCGTATCTCCAATTCCGCTCAATGCCGCGCGCAACTTGATTTGTTTGCACAAGCAAATCTCACTCGAATATTTTTTTTTATAATAGGCCTATTATATGATGTCCTACATAACGCTGAACTATCATGGATTGCAGGATTAGTCGTAGGTTCATTATCTACTATTTATCCATGTACTCTCTGGTAGTTTTACATGCAGAGCGGTCTGACGGTGACGTTCGTGTTGCGTCAGCTGGAACGCTGTTCCATTGCGGATGGACGGACTGTCCCCGACGCTACCAGCCGTTCAACGCTCGCTACAAACTGCTCATACACACTCGAATTCACACCGGCGACAAGCCTCATAACTGCACGGCACGTATCACTTTTGCGTTGTTAAATACCCGTACACCATATGTGTTTATTTCTCACTAATGTAGGAGGACCTTCTCTACAAGACGGCCTAAACTGCGTGCAATTTTTTTTACCAAAGTTTTAAATTTTAATTATTGTAAACTTTCTTAACTAAGAAAGTTGAAAAATGTTGGGAAAATGGGAATTTCGTCGTCGTCGTTGTTGTGTAATCTAGCGGTAGTTTCGCTACTGAAAGAATAAAACTTAGCCTACTCATTTACTTAATTATCAATCATAGTTTATAGGTTTTTGTTTAATTAGACTAAGTAAATATCTTTTTAAACTATCTTTTTGTTTGTTATTGATAGCCTAAATGAATCATAATTTTTTACTCCTCGTGCGCTACGTTCCTAACGTAGCGAAGAGGAGTATATGAGATCAGTGTAATATTGAGGACCGACCGACGACCGACCTCTGTTCCAGGAAGAGCCTACCTGGAAGAACTTCAAACGACCATATCTCCATAACTGTGCCAGATAGGCGCATGGTCACTATGGACTACCCATAGGAAGTCGACCCCCCGGGAGACGAATGGTCACGTAACCGATGACGTCACGTGACCCCAAAAGGTCAAGGTCGTGTCTCCATTATCTTTGAGGCGTTGAGGTATAACAAGACAAATGGCAACTAGCGTCATCGACTATTATTGGAAATTTTATTTTTTCAGTTCCTAAAATCGGGCAATGTTTTATGAACTCGGAAGACAATGTCAAATAACGACCTCGACGCCAATCACTATTAGTATAATATTAAACTGGTTTCAATTATACGCCAAGTCTTTAATACAAGCCGAAAGGAACGAAAAAGCTCTTTAAAAATACAGAAGAAAATGATGCGTGCGAAAAGTACATTGGATTGGTCACAATCTAATAATATTTCTTGTATTCATATCATGTTAACCGTTTCAACGTACCAGATAAGCGGAAATACGTTATTTTCTTACTTTGCAGTGGGCTATACAAAACGTTGGTCTTACAATTTTATAAATTAGCGAAGTCAGTCGATGACAAGATGTTCACGATTTGTATAGATAGTAGACTCCATACAATTTTATTTTTCTCACATTTTGGAAGACATTTAGCGTAGAATGCTTAATCGGCCCCTACAATTCGTTGCTTGTTTTGAAACTCAGTCATAAATAAGAAATACGTCTCGTACGTCTATTTCAAACGTCGAACATTTTGTGCGTGTATCGAAGACGTTCTGTAGCCTATAGTGACTTGCAAACTTCTCTTTCGTGCTATTCGTTTTTCGTTTGTTGGAAAATCGCTTTTGCAGCACAGGCGATTCTTCCTGTTGCTACACATTTCTTCGTAGCGTGGTCTGTCTGTCTGTCGTCTGTCACATTCGTGCACCCTCACCTTTAGAGAAAATGGGATTTTGGGTCGAACCCCCAGCCAAAACATGCAATTGTTTTTACTTACAAAAATGTAGCCTATAATTCATCCAGTGGCAGCATTGATCAGACGTTTCGCATTTTTCTAAATTACGTTGGTTTCTGTTCTAAATTTGTGTCGTCGTTCTTAACTTTTTGATTTGACTAAGTGCACTAGACTAAGCTAATTAATCGCTAGTTTTTAATTAGCACACATTTTGCTTTAGTTTTGCGTATTTAGTTATATTGTCGTTTTCTGCGTTTGTAGTTTTACGGCTGCGACAAGTCGTTTTCGCGGCTGGAGAACCTGAAAATTCATACGCGCTCACACACCGGCGAACGACCTTACGCCTGTCTTCATCCGCGATGCAAGAAGCTCTTCAGCAATTCGTCTGATCGAGCAAAACATCAGAGGACTCACCGCGAAAGTGTGAGAACTCTGCCGAGAAACACGTGATTTCATAGTTTCATTGAATTAGTGTGTTGCAACATTTTTAATCTTGTGCCACGGGCTATACTCAGTCTTTGACTAGAGTTAACTCAGCCCTCCATCCCCCCGGGATAGGTAAACCGAGCCTGACTGAAAGCGCAAGAAACAAAAAAAATGCGACACATTCAAAATGTCTCATAACCAAAAATATTAATCATACATTAGATTCATAACGAATTAATAAACTACGCTGCTATATAAACATTACTTTCAATTCTTCGCTGCTGCAATACGCTAAGCGTAGACTGTGTAGTAACTGAATATGAATAAAATTGCTACACATTCGGATTAGGCTCCTTTCGAAAGTACGGTTGTCTTCATTGTATCTTCGACGTCACTGCTATTAGGGACTGCGTGTACAACATGTCAATGCGTGTTAATAGAAGAGTGAATGTCTTTTCTTATACACGTGTGTGGTACGTCAGCGTCCGTATCCGTGCGGCACGCCGGGCTGCGACAAACGATACACGGATCCAAGTTCACTGCGCAAACATCAAAAATGCCACTCCATGCTGTCCACTATATACGACGTAAGTTTTTTTGCACATTTTAGGTTGTCCTATTTTTTCCATCTTATTTCATTTAACGTCATCAGTCGGATTAACCGTTTTCAAATTTCTACAGATCCTGAAACTAGAGTCTTTCTGGCCGAGAGTAAAGATTTCGTGATCCTAGCTTGCAAAGTTTTGATAGTGCTGCATGGTGTGACGGACAGAGAGACAGATGAACGCATCTGCCCAGTGGCGTGACTTCAAGTTTCGCCCCCTTTCCTCCCTGCAAGCGCCACCTTTCTTTCCTTTTCCCTCTCTTTGTGCTCCCTCTCTTTTTGCCCTTACCTCCTGTTTCCCCCCTTTTCCCGTACGCTCTTTCGTTACAAGTAGGCCCCCTCAATGCAACTAAAACATCTAGGGGAGCGCTGTGAGTTCTCCAAGCAATGTCCAGGGCGGAGCCCCGGCCGTAAAGGTATTTTAGAGCATTTTAGCGCCCAGAAACCGCATCTGGTGACATCAAATTTTTTGTTTTTGCTGCGCGAAAAAAATAAACACCATAATTTTGGGCCCCCTAGACTACTCTTGCATTGCGGGGTCTGCGGGGTCAGTAGTTAGGCCCCTATGTCACTGCCTGTGCCATAGCTAAGACAGGACATCTGCATTGCATGCTACTTCGCTGACACCTTATGAAAACCACCAGTTTAAGGCACAAACAAACGAAACCAGTAAAATTGTCTTAGAACTGTTACAGGTCAATGATGTACTTACGAAATATTGTCACTATTCACTAAAACAGTGTAAACTACACGATGTTTCATAAACAATCCCTTTTTCTTTCTTTTATAATTTACTCAAATGACGATCAATTTACATGAAATTTGTATTAGTTGTAAACAAAGAAATACTAATTCAAAATATTTCAACAAAATATGGCAGTTGATTAAATATTTTTTGCTAGTCGTGACGTAACGCTGACGTCATACAAGCTTGCTAGTCTCAACTGGTGATGTCGGTTGCTGCCCTGCTTCGATGGTGAACTTAATCTGGTTCGCTGATGAAAATGTTCATCGTATCAGCACTAGGCAACATGGGGACATGAAATCAGGCGTCTCGCGATCCAAAAACTCGACCTTCTCGCAAGCTCGGTGTGCTAGTCTTGCTCGACATGTGAAAGTCCAACTATCCCCACAGCTTTGTGCGTTTTTTTGTGGCCGCAACTGTAAAACTTCAAGAATTTGTCATCAATGAACCAGGTTTTTCACCAATCGGAGCAGGGTAGCAACTGACAGCACCAGTTGAGACTTGCAAGCTTGTACCCGTGACAACGACATCAGCGTTACGTCACGACTAGCAAAGAATATTTAATCAACTGCCACATTTTGTTGAAATATTTTGAATACGTATTTCTTCAGCTACAACTGGTAAAAATTTCATGAAAATTGGTCATCATTTGATTATAACAGAAAAAGGGGTTGTTTTTTTATGAAACACCGTATATAATTAAAAATTTGCCCGCTGCGCGAGCATAGGCCTACAATGCTTATGCGGATATATTTTTTCGCCGTTTGCCTTATCACAATTGATTAACAAGTGCAAATTTACCTTTGCTATTTGCAGAATTGCGGCGATAACTGGTGCGTGGAAAAACTGCAGGAAAAAGAGAACGATCTGGGGATGAAGAGTCGTCTGAGATTCGACGGCTGCTACTTTCTATGCGGTTGGTGATGTTCCACAAATAATGCGAATAGGCGTCGATCGTCGAGACGTAACCAAAACTGACTTTTGGAAGATTTCTAGGCCCATCCTAGGTTAACATAGAGAGACCAAGTATGTGCAATTTCAATATTGCTATATAGTATGAAAAGCACTTAGCACATTGACCGTGTTTCTGATAATGTATTTTTGACTGACTAATCTTTTACTGACTATCCGTACTATCGTGAATCGTGATCTGATCTTTGACCGTGTCTCTATTTCAGGCGGCGCTTGTAGTGCAAAGTCGGTTTTAACATCATGTCATAATTTCCGGCGTATAATTGAATCGAGTCTCCAGTGGACCAAGAAAGAAGAAACGGCTAATCCGAACAGCAGGTACGGTACAATATGTATTAAGTTATTAATAAGGTTATTAATCCTAATGTTATCAGTTATGACCCCGTGACATTATTATTTTGCTGCTAATTCTAATGCGGCGGTGGCGTGGTTTTGTGGTTAACACGTTGTGTCTGAGCAACTTAGCTGACCTACACCAAGCCTGCAGTTACTACTTGGATGGGTGACTGTCTGCCGACTGCGGGCAGTACTTAATCAACCACCCATGCAGATCAACTCAGCCTGGCCATCCCTCCGTGGGCAGACGCAATAAATACCAGCAAAAGCTTGGACGGAAACAGGCACACCGCGCGATGCACTAGTCCCGTATCCGTGGTCTGGCAGTGTGAAGTGATGCCTGGCTAAAGGAAACAGAGATCAGCGACACCATGGCTCGGGAAAGATTTTACTCGGTACGTACGTTACGTTTTTGTGAATGTGCGGCAAGGCTGAAAACTATCAACTATCAACCGTTAACCTATATACCATCTACGTAGCGATCCCTGTACAGTGTACATTGTGTAATGTACAGGTCGATTTCAATGCAGTTGGACATGGCAGAGCAAATGTCGATGGACAGCATGTTACTGATGGGCTGCGACGCGGCGTCATCAGCGAAACACGATTACGAGGTGTATCATTTGCCGCCGAGCGTCGAGTCGACTCTCGCCAGTCTGCCTTATGACAATCTTTACTTCCCGTCATGCACTGACGACTACTAGGCCGATAGACCTCCCTCCGTGCACCGACTGCCCACGGCGTCGCTTGTGATACTAGGCTATACTAGGCCTATACAAATAGTGACTGGCGTCGAGGTCATTATTGGAAATTTTTCTTCCAAAGTTCGTAACATATTGCCCGAGGTCGAAGACCAAGGGCAATATTTTGCGAACTGGAGGGAAAAATTTCCAATAATGACCTCGACGCCAGTTGCCATTTGTTTTGTTATACCTCAACGCAAAATTTGTGTATTTTACGGTCCCTTTGATTAAAGTAAACAAACAACAGGGTCGTCTGCTGATAACGTGCGACGTACGGTTTAGCTACAATACAACCAGCCAGCCGTAGTCATAAACGTCTTGAATATATATGAGGCGAGACCAGTCAACAATCACTTTAATATTGTTTCGAGGGCAATATTAAAGTGGTTTATGACCGTTTGGTTGAGCGGTCGGTGAATATTGCTTATTTGTGAACGTTAGGCCTACTTGACGTAATTTGAACCAATCGTGTATTTTGCGTTGAGGTATAACAATAGTTTATAGGCCTAAAGTGCAGTGCACTGCAGGTTAATAATTGGACTGGTCAGCCGAATATTGCCCACACGGCCAGTCCGTCACTGACCGTAGTTCAATTAATGATCAACGTGCTTCAGGCAATAGCACTTAGTGAGTCAGCACGTGCTTTAACAGGCGAAGATGTTGGCTCAGTGCAGACAGCATAAATTATAGGCCTACGCCTATACGGCTGTCCGCCTAGCTGTGTATTAGAGCGCTTAGGTCTACTTATGCATTTTCAACTAAAAGTTTACTTTCACATTGCAGCGCCGCGAGCCATATGTATAGACATTGCGCGAGATGTGGCGTCGGGTGAACTTTATCTTGACGTGAGCTGAAAAATGGCACAACGGTTACTCATGTCCTGGGGAACGTTCCCCTCAATTTTGGCGTTTTTACGCATTTTGTTTTTGATTTTGAGTTGAGAGCCCGTACAGAAAGGACGGACGAACGGACAAGACCCCACAATGCGGTCCGTTAGGACATCCGCACAATAAACGTACATTCCGAAGCAGTTACTCGTTCGGTAGTGACTTGGTGGTGATCTGTTATGGAGTTGCTAAATGACACGACATCACGATGCGGAGTAACTTATTTGCAAAACCACTCCATCATGGCAGAAAAACGTTGAATTACGTTTCAGCTAAGACGAGATTTTGGAAGTGTTTACACCATTATTTTATTTTATTTTAAAATTATTACACTAAACGTGATCGTCACGTGACGCAATCGCACGGCCAGCACAGGTCACGTGTCAACTCGTCGTCGTCTAGCTGCTGCTGCTGCTGCCGCTCGGAATGATGATGATGTTGATGCTGGTTGTTGTCGTAGTCGTAGTTGTCGTAGTTGTACTTGTAGTAGTCCGATGGATCTCGCAGACTGAAGCCGAGCGTCCAGCACGGACAGCAAAAAATCCAACCGGCAAAGCACAGTGCTGCCCAACACACGCGTATGTTATTAAAAATTATAACTTCGCCTATAACTAAGATACAGAGACGCCGATATAGTTTAAGTCAATATGGTAAGCCTACAGCAGCACCATCGTCATACTTTTATGTGCGCAAAAAATGAACAGTACCAGTGTAGGAAAAAGATGTCGAAAATGCAGTAGTAGGCCTAGTTAAGGAAAGAAAAAAATATACTTATCAACAGCTGCCAATGAGCAGGAGCGTTTTCAAATGGCCAGACTTGCATAATTTTTACTTAGGCCTAAGTCAGCAATCACCTATAGAGCATCTGTGAGTTAACAATAGAATGAGCTGTGTTCCGGCTGTCGAGATGAAAGAAAAAAGAATAGCGAAGTCTTGTACCGTGGCCGGTACGTCGTTTCAGCGACTGGATACGTTTTGTTCGTCGAACTGATGACGCTGTTGTTTGACACGCCTTGTCGTCAGAAACACGCACCTGCTGCGGCGGATCTCGACCTGCTTCAGCCGCTGACTCTATGACCTCTGCACTGCAGCAACAGAGCGACGGCATTTAGGCCTACACGCGATTGCAATTCGTTAAAAACTTGCAATCTACGTTGGCGCATTGCCGACATATTATCCGGCCGTCCGGCTGACATTTGACTTTTTGAGCTAAAAAATTGGCAACGGTTACTCATGTTTTGGAAAACGTTCATTTATTTTTGGTTTATCTGCGCCTTTTCGTTTTGGAGATAGGACACAGCGCGGACGCAAGACGGACGGACATGCAGAGAAACCGATGAGAGGACGAAAAAGACACATAACGCAAACTAAGACGGCCGCACATATAAACTCACTATATAAATGCTGAAATAGAATATAATCTTGCAAAACTTGAAATTGCTGCCAAACAACTGATGCGCGTAAGTTAATTCAATAGATCTTTTATACACCGTGTTCAGAAAAATAACACTCGCTCACGTTTGTTTCGTATCTTCATGAGAAAAGTTAGAATTTTCAGGAAATGTATAGAAGTAAACGTTAATGGGTGTTTTTCCCTGAGAACAACATATTTCGTCAACATTAACAGTAAACTTATACCATCCATCTGCACACCTCTGTAGCGCCAAGTCGTGGAAGAAGTTCTTTTCGGTCAGTTTGTTGCTCGACTCGACGTCAATGTTGAGCGATAAACTTACGACGGTAGCCGTATCAGGCGGAGAATCTGCACGAAACGAGTAGTAAGTTTTAGCAACTTGACCAGGTTTTCATATATACAGTGTTTTTGCTTTGATACAGTAGTTGATAATACATCCCGATAATTAGCTACGGTTTATTAACTTATTTAAAATACTCCACTGTAACGTGGTAACGGGCGAGGCAAGGGTGCAACTGCCCCTAAATTTTAGTCTGTCAAAAAATTTTATTCTTGCCGGAACACTTACGTCTACAACTACAAAACTTGCGCCTAAATATCTACATTTTGGTGCAATTTGGGGACAAAACTGAAATTCTGATCATTCACCATGTCCTCTGTCAGAAATTTGTAGCGGGCTGCTGTCTTTCTACTTTGTTGACCGACGACGCCGCTGACTAAATTTTCTACGGCGTATAAACGTTTGTGTGTGGTCTCAGGTTTTGTCATTATTAGTGTGGTCCTATATAGAGTCCAGAGGGTAACAACTGGTCATAGGGCTGATGGCTTGGCGCAGCGGAAACGCGTTTCATCCGATCAACGAAGTTACTCTACGCCGACCGGCTAGTATTTGGATGGGTGACTTCCTACGGGCAGATAAACCATGTCGGAATGCAACAAGCCGCCTAGGTCAACTCAGCCTTCCATCCCTCCGGGGTAGGTAAATCGAATACCGGCCTATCTGGCTGGGATTAAGGCGGGGCGCGTTCACCTGTGTCGGGTGGCAGGTAACACTGTGTGATCTCATACGGCGGGTGACGCTTCGTAGCTCTGAGATAGGTTTCCTATGAAGAGCTATAGCGTTTAACTATTACATACTATACAACGCGAAAACGGCCGTGGGTTACTGTAAACACTAAACGTGAACATGAACAAAGGGATACTTGCAAAGTCAAAAATGTGCAAGTTATCCAAAAAAACCTGTCATCAAACATTAAGTGAACGAAATAGCGCAATATCACAATCATGTGATACACGTGATTTTCTCATAAATTTAGTGCAAAAACTGTCATGTAAAAGTGGAGAAAATGACAGTGAAATGAGTTGGCCGAAGGTTAGGTTGGGAGGAAGATAGAACGTCTTACGTACTACCGGGCTGTAAGCGGCCGAGTGAAACGCTGCAGTTGCTGACGCTGTTGAGATCATTGAGATGTGGCAGCTGAACATCGAGGACACAAGTCATGATTGCTGCAGCGACAAACGAGTTGACGACGTCAGCACTCACGTGCGCCGCACAGACACTGAACACTGTCTCATCAGTCACCACAAACTACGTCACTGCGCTTTGCTCCCCCCCAAACAATTTCATCCAAACATTTGTAGAAAATGTCTAGCCCTGTAGATAAACCCGCTAGCAACCAAAATCTACTGAGCGGTTGGTCACTGGGCCAATTTCCGCTTCTCAGTAAAATTTTCTCAAAATCCGTTCATACATTTATTTAGTTGTCTGGCTGACATCAAACGAAGACACGGACATATCCGGCCTGTCACATTACTCTTTCGACGGAAGTAATTAAACATTGAAATAATATATCCCAATTCTATTTGCATATCCATTTGGAAAACTTTGATTCAACTAAAGAGCATCTTAACTTCTTTTGCTGCGAAAAAAATAAAATAAAATGCTATTCAGTAGAAGTACGTAAAATAATATAAAGCTCAATATAAAGCCTAAACTTTTGCTAACCTTCTTGCTTAAACTCAATCATCAAGTTTTTTCGGTATAACCACATTGTAAATAATAACACGCTTGGTGTAACTCCATTAGTAAGCAATAGGCCTAATAGGCCTAATGACCTATTTCTCTGGTCATGGCAGAGAACACTGAAATTTTTTAAAGACACGCGGTAAAAGTTTTAGACCAAAAACGTATAGTAATGTCGTAGTCATGACTGTACAAATACATACAATGTTCAGAAAGTCAAAATTACCTTGCAAACTGGAAAGTATAAACTCCAATTTTTACGAAGCTTGACAATAAATACAATTTCCGGAGCAAAGCCAATTAAACCGCCTCTAGACAAGTCCTACTGTCATGCGTCGCAACAGAGGCAATGGAGCAAATCGCAGACGAGACGGCAATGCTGCCGAATGACTTCACTTTTTCTGAGTAGAGAACATTCATTGCCTAGACCTACAGCAGACAGAAGCCTTGAGGCTATGCTACAGACGAACGCAAACAACGCATGGCTCTGTCAACCAGACACAGACCGAGACAGTCGCAGCCAGCAGCGAATGCTCAGAGCAGTACTAGTAAAATTTGTTCGTGTAGGTAACTCAATTATACTGCCGCTACTGCGCCCGCCCGGCAACAAGTTTCGTAATGCTGCATGCTCGTAGGAGAGGAGTGGGAGAATAGACTTTAGACTGCCTTAATGACTGAAACGACGCCTATCGCCGCTAAGAAGCTCTGCTGCTACTGCTGTTGCTGCTGCGGCTGGTGGTTATGGTAATCGTTGGAACAGTCAGGCGCTCTGTCAATGTTTGCTCGCTTGCACCAGCGTCGTAATCCGACGTCGCCGACGACAGAACATGACCATGCAGGCGTGGGCGCAGCCGAGCCACGTGACTCAGTGCTTTCTCCTGATACAAGATACGGCAGCATTCTGTTGGAATCGTGGGCTGCGAGCACTGGTCGTATAGTCGCAGATAACCCGTCTACTGTAATGCTTATCTTCCATGAATGCTTATACACGCGTCACGTGACTGAGTCGTGCCTGGTATGGAAGTTACACAACTACGCAGCGACGTCCACTCCATTGACAGATCCCTGGAAAATGTTTGGGATGTAAAAATAGCAAACTGGGGGATTTTTCTGGTGACAAATTGTTGGTTCAAACCCTCGACCCACTTCACCCTCCCCATTCCAAAAAAAATGTTGAAAAATTGTTGCCACGAGATGCGTTTTAAGAGTTATAAATAAATCAAAATGCGTTTGCGACTATCGCAGCAAACGATAGGGGCCGTCTATCGATAGCCTGTAATTTTAAGAACCGTCAGGCGACAAATCAGTGTCGTAAACCGTCGGCGTTTGTTTTTTAGTCGCATAGCGACGATATAAAAAATTATAGACCTATTAAAGGTTCGCAATTGTCCAAATGTTTTCACATTTTGAGGGTCAAAATGACTAAATTGGATAACACTTTGTTAGATACGTTTTCGTCGTTGCGTCAGTACAGTATCAGTTCTGTTGCTGTTCACTGAATCTAATGTCGCGTATGAAATATTGCATTGTAAAGCCTGGTTGATTACCATCAAACGCACCGCACGCTATGCAAGGTCGTTGTGTACGATTTTTGTACACGCGACCCTGACGTAAGCGGCGCAAGAGCCATAACGTTTATCAGTGATGAGCCAGACCTAGCAGCGAAGCATCTCCGCAGCAGGATCCCCGGCAACAAACCGGACTGGAAGCGTCCGCGAGGTCGTCCTGGCAAACTTGGATCTGCCAGCTAAAAATGGACACTGTAGATTGTTGTCCGGTCAGGCCTACTGCTTGGGACATGACCACTGGCCAGCGATCGTAAGTAAGTAAGTAAGTAAGTAAGTAATCCTTTATTAAACAACGGTCAAACGCCATTGCAAAAACAGAACATAACAGAGCATAATCGTTACGGTGTTGTCCGGTCGTAAAGTATGAAGGGTGCAGAAAAAAGTAGGTCTATTACATTTACTTGGAACCCAGCTAGATTACATCTATACCGAACAGTGTGAGGCTAGAGAATTTTGTTTCAAATTGGTTGCATTTACATGAATCGATGTACATATGCTTTATGTAATTTTCTATTTACTTCTACGTCCCAGAGTTATTGTTAGTTCAAAGAAAACAAATAAGCTGTTTATTTGCTAACTGAATTAGGATCATGTTTAAAAAAATGTATTATCGATCAAGATTCTGACAGCAACGGCAATACAAGAGGCTCCCATAGTACAAGTAAGATTAATTAAGACATACATGCGGCCATCCAATGTACGCAAATAGTCTCAAATCTTAGGACAAAAATCTAGAGGAGGCTTATAGGCTACGCAAGACGCCAGTGTGTAGGCCTATGTCAGTGTGGCTGTGGCACCCCCGGTCGTTACTTCTTTTTATTACGGCATTGTCCGGTCAGCAACTTGTTGTGGTGACCCTGAGTCCGCATCGGTAATAAACTCGCAGCAAACGCAACAACGACTAGCAACAGAGGCATGGTTGCGGCATTGTATTGTCTGCATGTTGGCATATATACGGCGCACTCTGCTAATTTCATCTGAAGTTAAGAAGAGACACAATATTGCTGTGCGCTGCGGCTTTGCGTGCGTTTGCAGCTGTTGCCATTCGCACTAGACGCGTAGCCAATCTATGACAGTTGCATCTCATCTTCAGGTGTCCGACCACGCATTCGCCATTCGCAGACATGGTATTCGCACAGTATTGCAACAGTGCAGAAACAGTCATGTTCACAGTGTCGGTGACTGAGCGCCGCAGCCGTGCAGTAGACTCTTCACCGGTGAGCGCGGCTGAAGTACCTATCGTTGGTTTGTTCCTTCGTCGAATTGTCGTTAATGACTGAATGATGAACCAGCAAGTTGAGCAAAGCTCACGTAACGCATGACAGCATCAGTGCTACCACATGGAAAATCAGTTTACAACGTGGCACGTGCATAAATGCGTTTTGAAGGACCGCCGAAATTTGACTGACATACATGCGGCCATCCTATTGATAGGATTGTAGATAGGATTCCTTAATGTACGGCGTTGAAACTGAACCTGTTTAAATCTACGTTTTATTCTAAAAAAAACTTCAAACGCATGTTGACGTGGTCTCTGTTCAGTAATTTTGGTGCAATTTATTGTTGAAACGGACATCGCAACCTAAAAAAGTATTAAAAAAATCATCAAAAACCGCCTTTTGAATTTTAAGGTCATTCAAGTTCATCGATGTTAGTACCTTTGGAAAGCCTGTCAGCAGTGCTTGTTACAATAAGCAGCAAGTATGTGTCTATATGCGACCGTTTAACGCTAAATCAGTTAATAGTAGCCAAAACCGCGCATTTAAAGGGACGCGCTTAGTGTATTTGTTAATAACTTATAAGATGTCGTCTAATTTTGACAATTCTTGGCAAACAATACTCCCAGAAAATTTAAAACAAACATAGGCTACACAGCTCATCACATCTCGATTTATATGTTCGTACTGCACCTTGTAAAAACTAATAACGATTTTAATGCATAGACTTACAGTATAGACTACAACGTTAACAAAAAACCAGCTGTCGCTAGAATAGCCGACCGTACTAGTTGTCAGTGACTTTCATGGTCATCCAAAATCAATAATTTTTATTTTATCTAAAAGGGTGTATGCCACTTCATAGGCCTATTAATGATTAATACTAACTTTGGCCCTATCTCTCACCGTATCCGAATATGGCCAGTTTTTCGTTGAAAAACGCACATTTTGCCTACTTTTTTATTTAACTTAATTTGAATTTAAAAATGTTTTCCTTGCACTAGATCGCTGAAGCTTTGCATGCTTAAGTTTAAGACACATGACTAATTATTCGTTACAAAGTTATCTCCTAGGACCTAACGCTTAGCCACAATACATCTGTTACAGACAAACAGACGACGACGGACGACAATCATAGGCCTACCATAAGTTCGACCGTTATTTAAGTACGGTCGGCTGAATATAGTTTCCTCACAAAAGTCTAATTGTGCCCAATACACTATTAAGTAACGTTTACAATCATGCGTAAAAAGACTGACGATAGCTATCAAAGTAGGCTAAATGTTTGAATTGTCGCCCACCAGTTCTCACACAGGCGTGCAGCTGTTTACGCTGCTGGTCGATTGTCTTGCCAATGACATGCTGCTGCAGACGAGATCACGCACCAATCAAACGGCGAAGTTTGATGAGAAACTTATATAAATTTAAAAGTTTTCAAAGCTGAAAGGTTAATTCGTAAATTTTTTGGAGAAAGGTTGAAATGTCAAAATTTTAAATATGCTACGACAAAGTTGCAAGAAGACATTCAATAATAATTCTATTCAGTTTCTGTAAGATATCTGTTTTAAATTACTGTCTTGTTCAATGTGTAACACTGTAACTTTACTGTGAAATTTGTATGGTGTCCATTTATGTGTGATACGTGCAATAAACTAAGCCTGCTATTTATTTTATGTACGTACTACTTTCTTACTTACTTAATGTTCGAGTGTGCATTGCATTAGGCCTAGCCTATGATTGCAGCTGGCTGTTAATTACGTTGGATGTCTTTACTTGCGAATATACCTGTGCTATATAGGCCTAGTTGTACTGCATTATTGCGACCGTTGACGGCTCCGGTTCAGTAAATAACTATCTACATACAAGCTGGCAAGTTAACGAGCTGATGCCGCATCGTTGGATATACGTTAGCATTAGCCGGAGCTAGGAGACACTACTCACGCCGTCATGGTAACGAATCAGCACAACTCTCTACACAACCTCGGGTCACTCAGATCCAATGCGTTCTAATTAGCGCCGTTCGTGCCAGCACTAAATACATTATCCGACAAACGACAGTTCTACTCCGCAACTGTAGAATAAGCAATTCGCGTGCCAATCTTTCTGACCCCTGTTGTGAAATTGTATCTCGTGATATTCACTTGTATTCATATCACTCAAGTATCATGCAGTGGTTTAGTAGTACGTGTGTGTATGCTTATGTGCAACAGAGCAAGCGAGATCTGATCGAATCCTACTGACGAACTGTCGGGAATTGAATAACTTAGTGTAGCGTTGTAAAGTAATAATACTAATAATAACTCCTCTTCGCACATTATCCGTCGAAAAGCCCAACCAGAGCCATTCAATCTGCCGACCCAAAAATATAACCCTAGAACCAAGCACGAAGTGGATCTGTTGACCAGTTGCTGCGATCTGGCCGCTTGAAATTTTCTACGACGCGAGGTCCGCCGTGCAAGGAGTAATAAACTGCCGTGGCGGATTAAGCCTCCTAGCAGGATGTAGATGTCAGCAGCTGCTGACGGACAGAATGACGGTTCAAGTCGGTTGGCGTGTACTGTCAGGCTGTCAGCCAATCAAGTTTAATAAACCATCGAGACCGATAAACTCAACTACTGCTGGCACAATTCAACGACTGGTACATATATACTCTTGTGTACTACAATTGCGACAAAAATGCACATTTTCCTTATTTATGTGAGATTTGAATCTCAGTTTGCCGGACGGTTAGAAACGATGACGCTAGAAAAGTGACGAGCAGAAAGTGTCAGTGTCGAGAAGCAGCTGACAACGGTGTGCTGAACAGAACGTAAAGGTCGCACCATAAAATAGTAAAATATGCACTCGTGTTATAGTTCTGTGGGGTTTTCATCATGTCATAAGGTTTCGTAGACATACAGCCTTTTTTCTACACGGATGACGAGAATGACGACAATGAGAATGATGCCTATAGTCCCCAAAAACAAAAATTGATGTTTACAGTTTTGCGTATATAGGCCTACACAATACGACTCGCTACGTTGTACTAGAAAACCGCAATAATGGTAAAATAAATAAGCTTGCTGGTATGTCTATTCTGTAGCGTTAGCAGACAACATTGTGTATGAGCCGTCAATTTTTGGAAAAATTTCGAGGCAAAACTATAGCTTAAATAAAAAAACGGATTCGACAGACATGCAAAGACATAGCGACTTCTGTCGAACAAGCCTAAAAAGTGGACGTCAGTTCCGAATAAAAACTAACTTATCTTTAGTAGGCCTACATCTATCAATCACAAGCGTCAGTGCTGGCGGGACCCAACACTTGGACATGTCCTGTTGTCTAGCTAGCCAAGATAGCCATGATAAATATCCCAATCCTTTCACTAATTCAACATCATATCAAGGATGGGTGCAGCTACATTATCATTAGACCACGCAAAAGTGTTTTTGTGGGGCTAAAAATGCACCAAATTTATTTTCGGCCGGGACTCCGTCCTAGTCGGCTAAAAGGGGGTATCATCTTGTTTCATTGCTCACCCCACTCGACGCCTGCGGCGTCTCGATCTCGCTTCGGGCCTCCAATGTTGAAAACGGATGGACGCCACTGCTATAATATCGACTGTCAGCTGATGACAGTGAACAGCATGTACACACAGTAGGCTATATACGGCGAGGTGCATGGCGAAATATACAGCAAACTGTCATTCGTCGTCGCCACCGTTGTTTCTGCCCTTCGTTCCAGGTCCGTCCTCTGACGTCGTCAGACCTTCCTTCTTGTTCTTGGCCGCTGAGCCGTCCTGGTGGTGCTCGAAGGAAGCCGGCCTCAGCTCCATGAAGACGTCCGTACCGAGGAACTCCGGCAGGCAGAGGTCGTATTTCTTGGCCAGGTCGGTCGGCAGGTAGCGACCAATCAGCAGATGAGATCGGCCGGTGAATTGGCGCGCGCACCTGGCCGGAGCCAGCACTGAGATGAGCATATCCGGCTGCTGCATCTGGACGGCTTCGTCTGACTGCGCCTCGTCATCAGCGATCCATCCTAACATCGACCAACGACATTTGCCTTTTAGTAGACGACCAGGTCAAAGCACAATATCTTACAATTACACCTGTCCAATTATCGCGCTAACGAACGTGTTAAGGTGTTAAGCTAGAATTCATCGCGATTAAGAACATTAACGTCGTAAAAACTTTAACGCAGCAACAAAAATAACCACGCCTACGCACGTTGCTTCTTTGTTTGCACCCATGTAGGCTTATATTTGACAAACAACAACTTGTTTAGTGACTGACAGCAAACTGAACTGGCTATTTTCTTAAAATGCGAGACGTAACGTATAAAAACAAACGGAAAATACGTACAAATCCGTAACAGTAGCATTTATGCATGCAGTTGAAACTTTGTTTTTCTAAGCGGTAGCATGTATTGGTTTTTGCACGTAACCGCGGTCTCTGTTAACATGCGTTCGATTCTGTTTTTTTTTCAAGAGTTTTGAAACATGTGGAGTTTAGGTTTTATTTTTGTTTACGTATTTCTTCTTCACTCCTCCTGAAATACGTCACACTAAAAAGTTGCAAAGGAATTTTGATGGAAGTTAGCGAAACCGGGGTTGCGGCATGGTTAATCTCGCGGGTGTGATAGTCTGTGCGCCTCCGATATCGTGATTTCCTATAATACAAAATGTGTTTCGATTGATTACAGGGCCACATTTAAAGAGAGAGAGGGGGAATGGTTAACGGGTTCAACCTCTTGAAATGTTTGGAATTTTTTCACTTGACCAATAAACAAAATACAGTCATTAGCATTTCACATAAACAACAACAATGTTGCCATGGGATGAGTTTTGGAAGCCGAAAATGCGTAAAACGCGTTTGAGACTGCTGGGAAACCTACAGCGCTTCCCAGACACCCAAGCTGAAGGAGGAGTGAAGAAGAAAAGAAAAGGAAAAATGAAAGAGAAAGAAAGTTAAGAAAGAGAGGGGAAAAATAAATCAAACCCTATCCGAACAAAAGTTTTGACTACGGCTTTGATTAGCTGAATGACTGATAGCGAAGCACTGGACAAGGCGACCGACCTGACGGCACGTCAATGCTGACGACGGGCACCTTGCTACGAATGATCGTCTGGACGATGGCCGAAAAGTCACTGCTCATGGGCGGCTCGTAGCCCAGACCAAAGATGGCGTCGACGACTAGACTGTGTGAGTCGGCTACCAGCTGAGCGTCTGAAGGCAGGTACAACAGCGACGGGATGTCGGCCTTTTCGCACTGTGTCGCTAGTGTCGCGTAGACCGCGTGCCTCGTCGATGGCTTGGGGTAGAACACCGTCGGTCTGTAACCCTGTCGTGTGCACACGTCCAGTTTTATACACCGAGACAACATGTTCTCACGATCATGGTCAACCACGACATAGTCAGAAGTCACAATACGTCCAAACCGGTCACAAGCCTGGAGCCGTCTTCTCCATTCACGTTGCTCTGCATCGGTAGACAAATCCGTCACGAATGGAGAAAACGTCTTCTGGCCTGCGTCCGAGTAAAGAAACAACAGTTTGAAAATTTATTGTACTTCTGACGAAAATGTCGCTAATCAACAGTTTGTTAAGGTTATAACGTTTAGAGACTTAAACTATTGTGACTAACGTTGTTTCGTTGGAATGGGCACCATAGGCTTGTTTTAAATATTTCATACAAAGTAATAAGTACTATTAACTACTGATTGAATGGCAATTCCTTGTACCAAAAGTTGTTGATATCGAACCAGAATTGTTGGAGTTATTTAAAAATGTATTAGAGGTTCGATTATCTAAAACGCAGTGTAATTAATAAAAATACAGCACCAAAATTTAACCAAAAAATGAACAATGTTAAGTAGTTTTAAATTTACATTTTGCACAATACATAAATTTACGTTGAAAAAGAAACAAAATACAAACTCGTGTGCATATGTGTATCAAGAAAATAACCATGAGGAAAAAAGATGAAACGAACTAAACGTGTGATGGTGAGAGTACTGAACAGAATACATACGAATGACTTGAGGTGTCTGGCACAGACAAGACCCGTTCCACCATTCTTCCCAGGGCCACAGCAGACTAAGATTGAACCTTTTCCTTTCGTCAAACTTTCTTTCGAATATGTCTGCAAAAATTCGTAGCAGTAGCAATCACAGGCTAAAAAAGGTGATTGTTCAAGCCATGTGTTAACGGTGACTTTTCTTTCCTATGGGAAAGCCAAAAATTCGACCCCCACAGAATCAAAACCGCTGATCTGATTGAGATAAAATTTGGCACGTTGATTACGTCGCCTAAATGTAATCAACGTGCAAAATTCATGCAAAATTTCATGTAAATCTGCAAAAGGGGGGCTTCTCGGCAAATAGGTGAAATATATGCAAAAATTTTTCAAGCTGTACATATACCTTTTTCAGAAACTCGCCTACAGGTGAGACCCTTCGGCGGATTTTTGCGTGCGATAGCTCAAACGACGCGGTCTCGCGCAAGGATGTGCCTTTTGGGGGTTAAAAAATAGATATTAATATTTAACGTATTTATTCAAAAAATTCTAAAAATCGAAGCCTATGGGGGAAGATTAAACAATTCTTAAAACGGTCATAACTTTGGCTGTGTATAAGACAAAGTCATAATTTTTGGTTCTATTGTATGGTTTTCGGGGATGGCCAATCTAATGGTGTCATTTAACAGCAAAAATTACAAAAGGTGATATTATTCAGCAGCACATTGCCACACAGTCAGTGTGATGCGGACAATATCGCCTTTTGTAATTTTTGCTGTTTTCGATGTGCAAGTCCTTAATGTTGCCGTTAACAAGTGTATAAACTGATGTTTTGTACATAAAAAGCGGAATCACTTTGGCGGCAGCGTCAGCGATTCCACCTTTTCCAACACATTTCTATGTAGCGTGGTTTGTCTGTCGTTTGTCGTCTGTCACATTCGTGCCCCTTGCTTAAACCGTGCGATGGATTTAGATGCCATTTAGCAGGTGCATTTGTAATTTGTCTAATGACATTTTGCCCTAGATGAGAATCTCTGGTTCTCAGGGAAAAGAGATTTCCGGTCAAGCGCCCACCCGAAACATACAATTGCATACGACTTACGAAAAAACGATTTATAATTTACCAATTTATAATTTTCGATCAGCAATTCCGCATTCACCGAATAACTATGGTTTTTGTTTTAATATGATGCAAACAGTAAGCTATAAATGAAAGAAATAAAACCAAAAGCATGGTTAAAACACCTACAAAGCAGCTTAAGCAGTTATCTACGTGAAACAGACAGCAGAAATGCAGGCTGCAATATCTACAAGTAAATATCCCGAATAAAAACCTAAACGAGAAGCTACCAAAGTTCTCAAACCTCCGCTAATAATGGTGCTATCACCTAGCGAACACAATGAAAGCTGTGTTTACGCATACCTTGTAACAGTAAAAAAACGGAATGATGCAGACTGTTTTGTGTGTGTGAAACTGCGGCTATTCGCGGGCAGTACTTAGCCTTGTGCTGAACTGTATTGTAAAGGAAAATTTCCTTACAAAGCGTACTGAATATCAAATACTTGGCCTTGTGCAAGGCTTGACACTCTAGTTTGGTTTATTGTATGTTCTATATACGTACATTATAGCTGCGGAAAGTTAGCGATCAATTAATCGATTAGAATCCCATTACAATTTTTGGACTTTTTAGCTTAAAATGACTGGACCGGGTCGGGTCGGGTCGGGTCGGGTCACACGTCGTTAATCAGCTCTAGAACGTGGGTCAAGTCGAGTCGGGTCCAGAAAAAGTGACCCGCGTCTAACCCTGGATGCAGAAAAGACCAGAATTCACAAAAGAATCCGGATTGCCATTAAAATCTAATCATTCATTTTTGGGCAATGCTCAACCAGCCGCCATTCGAACTTTTTGAGTTATCTTGCATGCAAACAGATAAAAACAACAAAAGCAAAATTCTATTTCTTACAGAACAGCGTTCCAACAATGTAGATTTTGTTGTTGGACTAGGCCAATACAAACAGTAAGGATATCTGTGATATATATGTCATTGATTAGTTATTAATGAAACACACTTGATTAAATCAGCGTCTATAATCTGATTATTATCCGACATGTTACGTTAATTTTTTATTTCCTTTAATTAACTTTTTATTTATTAGCAAACCTAAAGCTTCCTCTACACCCTAAGTAAGGTTACTTACTACTCTACTTGACTACTCTACCTAAACTTTCTAGTAAAATTGATGGGTTCTTGTTTTTTAAAGAAAGCACATTGTTATGGTTAGCAGTTAATATTTTTGCAATATCTGAGCTTTTTGGTAATGTTGTCCAAAATCATTTCAATAAAATTTGATAACATAAGCAATGTCTAAATATTGTATTATCTGCATAAAAAACTCCAGTCAAGCGTTAAGTCACTGTAGATATTAGTTCCAGCCCCCTAGCTGTGCTTATAGGTTTTTCAGTGTTCTTTTCTTAAGCATTGTCTTTTAAAGTTTTTTTCGTAGTTTGTATATTTTCAGTGTATGTTTTTCTATTTGCTATTGTTTTATAAATAAATTGCTTAATTAGTATCCATTAAAAGATGTATTTATTCACTGAGATGCACAAAGTATGGAATAAATTTAATTACATCCTTTATTATTATGTGACTATAATTTGACCAATCTATTACAGTCATATAATAAGAAAGGATGTAATTAAACTTATTCCATAATTTATGCACCTTAGTAAATGCTTTTAGAACTAACTAGGCCTAATGTTACTAATTTGCCAAACATTTAGTGTATGTCAGTTAGCAGGCCTTTTTAAAATTTTAATTAACAATACAGTGCAATAATACCCTCGTTTTGTAAATTAGCTATTTCGTTAAAAATTAAAACTCTACTCAAAAGTGTTTCTGTTGGTAGGCCTACGTAGTATCAACATGCACAGTGTAGCTCTGAAGCAGCCTAAAATTCAGTATTATTGATCACTCATACAAACAGGTTTGAATTATCAATTTTAACTTTTAACGAAATAAAAACAATTTTGCTATGCGCAACATTTTAATTAGTAACAATATGAAATTATCACAAAATGTATCAACAATTTGCAGCACCATTAAATGAACAAAAAATGTAAACTCGGAAAGCAAGATGTGTTTCAAAAATGCATTTATGGCCAAGTTTGCACGAGAGGTTAAGAAACAACGAAAAAGCTTCAGTTTCTGTGGAACGTCCTCGAGTCTTTCTGTATAATGGCGCTTCGCTGTTGGAGCCTCTGGAGATGTGTGGCCCTTAGACTCCTCGACTTTGAACCGCTACATGCAGATTCCTGGCTGGCGCGTGAATATTGCAATAAATCTTTGCCGAAAAGATGCAGTAGAAATGCAACAGATGCTGACATTCGCGCACACGGGACGCAGAATTCGACGAAACGATGTCGACGACCGCCTCACTTACAATCCACTGGATATCGGGTGAATTCCTCCGACCAGATAAATTTAAAATATCAGTGCCTCGAGTATTCCTGCGATGCATATATAGCACCGACTAGCGTCAGAAAGCAAACGGACTTACGACGCTCGCACATACTGCAGGGTGGGCCAAAAAATGGCACAAAATTTTTATACGCCATTAACTTTATCAAATATTAACCGATTTTTAAAATTTTTTTCACTGTTGAAATCACAAAAAAATTTGTAGTAACAATATCACTAAAGATCTCACCACACCTCAAATGTGTCGCTACACTACCTAGTGAAATATCAGTGTCTTTAAAGCAACAATTAAAAACAAGGCCATATCTGTAACAACACATTCTAAAAAATTAATAACAAAACAACCTGTTTATTACCTCAGGTAGTGTCCAACGCAACTGTAACATCTCGGTTTTCAGATCAAAATAATGTTCAATGTGTCCGCTTTGCTGCTGGACGATGCACTCAAGCCGGCGACGCCACTGACCAATGGCGCGATTAACCAAACGATGCGACAGGGCAAACTGTCGCAGCGTTTGGTTAATCGCACTCCAGAATTGTCGTGAATTGTCAACATTGATAAACCATTTACGAAAGAGCCCCCCCCCAAAAAAATACAGCATAATTGACGGGATTTAAGTTCGGGCTGTTTGGAAGCCACATGTCAGGCTCGATCAACGCTGATCAATTGGTCATTGTCATCGCCGGCTTGAGAGCGATGTCTGACATTTCACAAGGTAGTGTAACGATACTTATGAGATGTGATGGAATCTTTAGTGCCTGTTTACTACAAATTTTCTCCTAATTCGATAGTGAAAAAATTTTGAAAATCGGTTAATATTTGATAAAGTTATTGGCATATAAAAATTTTGTGCCATTTTTCGGCCCACCCTGCAAAATAAAAAGCAAAATAAAGCAACTAAAGACTCCGTCTACGTCTACTGTTTACTACAGACTACGAAGCGAAACGTGGCGTCGCAACCCTGTCGAGAAGTTGTATTTTATCTGCAACAGAACACAGCAAATTGTTTTGCAGTTGTTTTATTTTATTCCCCTTGTTTTATTTTATTTAGTTACACACGTGCGAACGTCATTGATGATAATCGCCCAGCAATTAGCGACTGCAACAAAACTTAGAAAAAATATGTACCGCGGCCGGAATTTTCGCAGTTTTTTTGTCATCACGTTCCTTCTCGGCACGTCGGTCCTTCGAAAATGTTCATGTCTTTGAGATACTGTGCAGAAATTGTTTAAGAACAAAATGCTCCGACGTAGTCAGCAAGCAAAATAAAGATCCTATTTTCATTGAGTACAAACTTTAGTCCTTAAAACAACTTTGTTGCTGCTGTTGTTATTGGTCGTTACGATACAGTAATTTTGAAAAGGCAGCATTTAGATAAAAACACTGTACAAATAAATTCACAGTGAATTTTCAGTACATATAACTGGCGTATACTCGTAAGCAACGTCGGGATATTGACCGTGGTTCGTGGACACTAGACACTGAAGATTGACCTCGTCATTGGCTCGAGCTCCAGACGGTCACAACTCATATAGGCTTAGATCTGTCAAAGAAACGTCACACTCAGTCGGCTGATCGAACCTGCTAAGCTCATTGATCCGGTGGGCAGCACGGTTCAGTTGTTTACGTCACTTAGCATCCGGCATCACTTTAAAGGTGCGTTCTCACTGCGCGCGTTAACTCGCGTCACGCGCGTTAATGCGTGAAGCGCATTAACGCGCGTTAACGCGTGAGGATCATCTCAAGTGACTGTTCAATTAAGCCCTACCTCACCCTAGAAGAGCGGAACGCGCGCAGTGAGAACGCACCTTTAAGCTCGTCTGCCAACCAGTTTGCCTAGAAGAAAACGGCGACATTAGAAGTCGAAAACAGTGTGAGTAATACTTGCAGTTTCTTTAGTTCAAGCAAAAATATCCCAGTATTTGCTGTAAATTAGTCTTTTTGTACGTTACATTGTGACTTGATTGAATATGTTTGATGCATTATGCATGTAGGCAACGTCTGTTGTGTGCATGAAATTACTATTACTTGCTTACTTGCGTGTATTTGGGACCGTACAAACATGTATGAAAAATAAGCGTTGATGTAACACAAACAATGAGGTCCAAAAAGTAAACCATTAAATTAATCGTCACCAAAGTATGCAATAGTGATCATCAGAGAACGAACCACGCTAAAACGCGTCGTAACTCGTAAGGCTATGCCTTCTAAAATGGCATGCATTTTAATGCTGCGTGCATTGGTGCCTGAAGTAAATGGGTGGATGGATGTATCGTAGGCTACACTAGCTTAATCTGATGCAGATAAACTAAACGCGCTGTGGGGCGACGAATTTACGTCTCCGGGCTCTTAGCTGATTTGTTGGTTCCAGTCTAACGACCCACGGACCGAGTGAAAAGCAGCAGTCCCGTGCTCAATTCATCCATCACACGCTAGACGAGCTACACTCGATCTCTGTGGCTGGCAGTATATCTCTGGATCGGAACGCTTAGCATTGATCGGCCGCCTGGACTCTGTGACCAGCCATGCAGGCGTCGTCTCATTGATCGCTACATGCTGGAAACGAGAGGACCTGTCGTGAAATAGTCGCCTCACTGTCGGTCGGATATTGTCCACATGCAGACACCCCAGGGACGCTATCAAGTTGGTCCGAGCGTATAGGCTACTACTCTGTGAAGTCGCTGCATGCATGCAGTACGTGCGCTGACTATTATAAGGTTTTACTATTTAACGAGCTCAGTGCACCGTCTGTTCTAGCAGTAGGCAAGCTATCGGTGTCAAATAAACCAAGCACTAAAGGACTTATCGCTAGTTTCAGCAGAAGACGTGGTGCGCAACCATTCAGATGGCGTCAACATCAACTGCCGACCACTGCACCGCTAATCGACAGAGTTGCAGTCGACCCAGAGAAGTCTGTTTGAACTGGGCATTTATATAGACTCTGGCCTGATTATGAGGATGGACGTTAAGAGAACCGTGTCGCGTTGCTTTTCAGCACTCAGATCCGCCGCTCGGTACCGTCAGCCACGTTCCAGTCTTTGGTGGTCACCTTAGTGCTGTCCAGACTGGACTACGGAAACGCCGTACTGATCGGCCTTCCGGCTTATCCGGTACGTCGTCTACAGTCAGTACTGAATGCGACGGCACGGCTCATCTACCACATGAAATCCGCAGACCACATCACCGACGCTGTTGTCAGTTTTCACCGCTGCGCGTTCCGAAGCGGATCGAGTCGCTGTACCGACGGAAGTGCGCCGTGATGTCCACTCGTTCACTTGGGCCCACTCGTTCTTGTTCCCTGTCAAAACCTGGACCGTTAAAACTAGCCCACTACACAAACCCTAACCGTAACCCTGACTTTAACTTGTGCTACTCTTTCTGACCCCTAAACAGACCGAAAGCAACAACAGATCCATCAAATTATAACAACCGTCGAATAGACTCTGGAGCATGGTTTATTGTCACGCAATGCAGTATAATGATACAAAGAGGACAAAACACACGATCCTAAACCCGCAATCCAACATGACGAAATTAATCTGGCTTGCATCAGACCAATTTAAAACAGTCAGCCCGTTTCCGTTACGTGTCTCACAGAAAACGTGGCAGTTATTTTTGCGATAGCTTAACAGTTAGTTTGTCTAAAAAAGTAACATAAGTACCGAGCAAGCATTGTGCGAAGTTAAAACGACTCCTCTCACACAGTTTTTACTTCACCTGCATTTACATGTATTTATTGACTCTTTGATTTATGTTGATACGCAGAGACATTAAATTACGACATTTCTCTTTGCAATAGGCATCAGCATGCAAAGTAAGCTTACAGGAAAAGTAAGCGAGCTCTTAAACTTTCGCCCTATCTCCCGATGGTACTGGATTATCCAAATTTGCAAAACTGCTATAGAGATATTTTTAAGCCTGCATAGCACTGAACGAAAGTTATCGAAGGCGAGTAACATGCAACTTTCGTAGAATCAGACGGTGCAAGAGTACAGAAGCACTAAAAACTTGGACAGACATGACAACAGACTGCCAGACGAGACGATAGGTGCAGAAATGCTATTTGCGTCAGTCGCTGTCCTCCGGAACATTAAGGCTGATGACCGTCGTCGAAACAGCTTGTGCGGAAAGTCGATTTTCCGAGCCAAAATAATTACCGCGCGACGAAAACCTTGAGGAGCAAATTTGCTCGTTGCCCGTCTGAGTCGGGCTGCGCCATCCATAGGAAATACTACTCGACGTTGAATGCCACGGCCGGAAAATGTCTGAAACCGGACAAACACGACGAGAGCTGCGCCAGAAGCCAGTTGTCTGCGCCTGCAGCGATTTGAAGCAATCGTCCCAAAGCGGCAAAGACCCAGCGAGACAAAGCGATCGAATGCGTTCATACATTTTTCACGATCATCGTCGCCCCTTTATTCGCCATCGCGACCCATTCACACCTCTCGTAGCAACGTTTTACGTGATAAATAATGATACATGGCAGAGCTACAAAAAGGACGGGCTATTCGGTCCTGCATTCCTTGTCGCCGTGTCTTGCAGAAGCATTATTCATTGTGTGCTCGAATGCGGCTTTGATCCATCTGCATTCTGCAGTATTATGTGCATTTGTCATAAAATTGCAATAAAACACAAAGCTGTGCAGAGTAACGAAAATAGAGAAGTACGACAGAATAAGATTTACGGTACTGCATGAAATAACTCTAAAAACTAAAAATAAGTAGGCTTATATAGTCAGTTTAGTCGCACGAAGCCAAGAGAGGAAGTTAACGGGGTAAATAAAAACAAAAGCTAAAGTAATAGGTACAATGAGTCATGTCTGCGAACGTGTTTTTTGAAAAAAGAAAATGTCATATTGAGTCGGAGATGTTGCTGCTAGACGAGATGTTGCCGAGTTCTGTATATAAACTAGCACTTGTCCAACAGAATGTTGCTGTGGGCCACAAAAATGTTTTTTTTCATAAATTGTATTTTTTCCATATAACAGTTTTAGCAAGACGCACGGCACAGACCACGCTACAGTGTGGCTAACGCTTTTAGAGATAAGTTTAACGCCTAAAAGCGATTAATGCCAAATCAAAAGTTCGCGAAATTAGTCGGTCGCGGTCTGCAAGTTGGGGCGCACGACTGCTTCAGCAAAATATGCATAGTACGCATCATCAGGAAGGGTTTAACAGTTAAAACTGTTAGCTGCAAAATTGCTAGTGGTAAGGTAGTTTACATGGTCAACTAACATCGGAATAAAGTTATACACGGATGTTTCATAAAAAGGAACCCCTTTTTGTTTTTCCCTTAATTCACTCAAATAATGATCAATTTACACAAAATGTTTACCGGTTGTAGCTGAAAAAATACTAATTCAAAATATTGCAACAAAATATAGCAGTTGATTAAATATTCTTTGTTAGTCGTGACGTAATGCTGACGTCATGATGTGTCTCACTCGCTGTATACGACAATATGTAGTTGTATTTTCATTTGATTTATTGATACGTAAATTCCAATCAAGAGTTGTGTGAAAAAATCAATAGTTGTAACGTATGGCAGTGCATCATCAAATTAATCTACCATCGCTGACTTTCGATTTTCATATCACGCCATGCACTTACTAGCTGACTTACTCGACAAAGAAATCAATACTGATGTTTCATGGCAGTGCACAAAATTACAAATTTACAAGCAGAGTTTACGGCAAGAAATAAAATACACCAAAACAGCATTTTTGTAAGTTATTTCGAGTGCCACTTTTGTTATTAAACGCTACGGTGTATTAAAATAGTAGCCTAGATAAAATAACAAAAAAGCATGACAACTTACAAAATATTTATGCCGGTCAAACAGATTTTATTAAAACTTGGCACGAACACTAAGTGAGCTGACCAATGTTAAAGTGTCGATTCAGATAGACGGAATAATGTACGTGCAATTGAGTTGGCAACAAAATTGTCCGAAAATTCTATCGCATTAGCATGGAGATGAAGTAGGTTTTCGTGTTCGCAGCAAGAAAGTGCGTGCTATATATGTGACGTGCGCTAGATTTCCATTTTGATCTGTCAACAGCTGTTGCGATCGTCGCCAGCTGATGGCCGACGGTAACCGCGGGAACGCGTACAGACACCGGAACTGAGAGACAGGCAGAGAGCGCGAGAGACAGAACTAGGCGGAAAGGAAAACCTTAGCGATGGCGACGGCACAGCTGAATCCGGCCAACTCGAGCAGCTGGTCGACGGTGAAGGAATATTCGTTGATGAGCTCCAGGAACAGCTCGCGCGACTGTGCTCGGCTGCAGACACACACACACAGACAGACAGACAGACAGACCGACGCACATGCTGAGTATCAGAACATCTGATGATCGATCAGCACGCACTGCAGCTGCCGCAGCTCAGTCGACGATAATTAATGAACAAGCAGAAATCGTTCACCGCAATCAATATCGCACACACGTACAAGACAGGCAACCTAAACGTAAAAATAAAAAATATAAAATTAACAAAATAATGTTTAAACGAAAACCACCGACTTTGACATTTAACGTAAAGCATAGACCTATCGTCACGTACTTTGAGATCAGTGAAAATTCGACGACGAACGATGGCGATACGCGACTAGAAACTAGTGTTCATATAGTGACACAAAGCGACGTATAGGGCCTACTATAGACGGCGGCTGCGTATAGCAAGCAAGGAATAGTCGTAATGATTATACAGCACAACGACGACGACGACTCGACGAAGCGACGCCTTTTTCTGTTTCGGCGACTGTGGTATGAAATAACAGCTTGCGCTTATCGTAGCGCTTGCGCCCCGAGACGGTCGTAAACAGCGTGAGGCCAAATGCAGACTGGACACTAGAGCTGTGGTACGTTTTTGCTACAGATGCCTGGTTCACTGCTGTGGTTTGGTTTTGTTCGGGTTCTACCGACCATAAGTTACTCAATTCATTTACTTGCAGCTAAAAATGATAACAGCTAGCTAATTCGGTTTTATGCGGGCTCTAAAATGCTTCACAAATAGTTTGCTTCAAAAAGTTATTGTTTAAATTAATCACTGTGTACGAAATGTCCATAATGTGGCGTATCTTATTTCCTTCGCATATAAGCTAATAACATAAATTTGTTGCATTTATATGATAGTCTACGAATTTGGTGAACTTCTAAAGACTTTGTAAAAACACAAACAACAAGATTTCTGTTCAGCTCGAGTTCTTTATGACAACAGATTCGATTCGGTTCGGTTGGAATGCGGCTCGACTTCCATCTCCAGTTTTGGCGTCATTGCGACGTCAGTGACGCCGGTCGCTGCAAGGAGTCGCCGGGGCTTAAAAGATACGTCCGCCGCGACAGACGGACAGACATGATGCTGTACAGTCGCTGACCAACCGGCTCATCGCCCTCACCGCTATAATCCTCAAGATCACATTTTCGCCTGTAACTGTCTATCCCGCGTTTTATCTTAATAAACGAGGTCGTCAACTGGCGCGACCGTCGACTTGAGTGGATCGATGCCACTGAAGAAGTCGAACTTGCAAGCCGCTAGTACGGCAGCATGACATCTGCGCTTGATAGTCAGTCTATGACTGCGTACAGATGAGCATAAAAACCGCTACTCGCCAGCAGATTATTATTTTGATCGTTACATAGGAACGCACTGTCAAAGTGCAGACAGTGGCGTCATCGCAAAGAAGGGAATTTCCTCCCCCGCTAAATTGTAGCCTAACGAACATTTTCTTGTTGTCGAAAACACATTCCAAAAATACAGCATTTGGGGCTAAAAAATTTCCAATTTAGAGGGAATCTAGGGGCACAATTACACTTTTGAGCATCCATAATCTTCTCTGTCAGAAACATGCTGATGTCTGTCAGGAAATTACAACTTATTGCCCCGTACTTTTTAACCCACTACGCCGATAAAACAGAGCACATGCACACTGGTAGAATAGTCATTTACAATAAAAAAATGCCAAAACAAAGCGATCATAATATACGTATGCATCACAAGAAGTGAGATAGAGTTTGAATGTCAGTACAAGAGTTTCTGATGCAAACGATCCCCTTTTGAAATTGCACTGACAGAGATATGTAGAGAACAATCTAATAACTTAGTAGTAAGTACATTTAATCATACACACCATATGATTTCGGACTACCATTAAAACATAAGCAGTTAAAACAAAAAATTTGAGCTAATGCTCACGAGACGCGCGAAAGCCTATGGCAGTTCCTGTTTGCAAACTGTCAGTCTATCTCTAGCCATTTCGTCGAATATTGTATTGTATTGTATTGTCGCAGTTCATTCTTGGGGTGTGCGCGGCAGCCGAAAATCGCAAAAATCAATATAAACCCTTTATTTTGAAGTTCGGGGTCCTTCAAAGTCAACGATGTCACTGTTATGACTGAAAAGCTCGATCATTAGTGCTTGTTGTGATAGGCAGCATGTCATGCCTATCTGCAACTGTTTTCACGAAAAATTGGCCAAAAACGGTAAAATAACGACTTCTACGGGGGTACCGCTCTTTGATGCCCTCGTGCGCAGGTTTTCTTGAACCTAGAAAATCGAGACTAAGCAGTCGAAATCTACGTTTAATGCTAAAAATTTTATACGCAGCTTCTCCATGTCTATCTCAATTAATGTCAACGGCGCAGTTCGCTCTTGAAATTTGTGTCGCAGCCTGAAATCGCCAAAAAATCCATAAAACCCCTATTTTGGCGTTCAAGGTTATCCAAGGTCACTGAATTCGGCGCCAATCAAGAGACAATGTACGACTTTCTATTAGTGATTAATAGTAACCTAAGCCCTATCTCGCACCGTTACTGAAATACAGCGACTTATTGAAAATCGCAAATTTTTCCCATCCCTCATTGTTAAATGAAGGATGGGAAAAATTGTTCGGTTCGGCCTTGTTCGGGGTGACCCATTCAAATTCATGGAAAAGCTTTACGGTTTCTAAAACTAGAGTCTTTCAGGAGGCGACGGTGAAGATTTGTTGATCCACTGATCCTAGCTTGCACCGTTTTTGACTGATCCACCCGTGTGACAGACGGACGGACAGAAGGATAGACAGGGACAGAATTGCGATGGCTAAGACGCGCTAAAGCAGTAGCTGCTTTCGCGCGTAAAAACTGGTGGCTAACCAGAAACGTGAACAAAATATAATATCAGTCATATAATTTTGAGCACAAGCTAACAAAGTTTTTTATTCACAAAATATTGTAAATGTCTGCTTTCACAAACAGTGCTGACGATTACAACTTCATGAGCATTGTGTGCACTTGGTCGTAGCTGACATCGTCGCGAAGCATCAGAAATCAGTGGAAGCGCCGAAGCGGTATGATGAAGTAGGCCTACGTGGTTTGAATTCGCCAGAAAAAATCGTCGAACAATTTTTGGCACATCTCAAATGGCGATACATTCGTTCCTAAGACACACGTTCGCAAAAAAGTAAACGAAACAATGTGACGTGGGAAATCACGTATACGCATATATTTGCTAGCCATGCATGATTGTGTTTGTATCTGTGGGGATGTTTCTGAACGAGTGATCGACGTTGTGGCTGCGCCACGCACATTCATGTCTCAATTAGCTGATGTATATATCATTGCATTCTCGACGTCTTGAGTTCGCCGACGCGTCCTTCGGGGCACCGGCGTGCGTGAGCACAAATGTCATGATGTCAGTGTTGTTAGCTGCTATTTGTTCTTACTGCAATTGCTCTGGGGACCTTGTTTTTCCTGTCCGTTGTAGGCCTACATCACATGAACGGCTTGGAGACGACGAGGCCACGGGGAGCCGTGAAAGGTAACACGACATGCGGTCTGCACTGAATGCGAACAAACCAAGCGCCGCTCTTTACCGTCTTTTCGTCTGCGCATTTTGTCTGCAGTGACAAAAGAGCAGCTATCATATGCAAGCATTTGTCTATACTCTTTCACAATCGCCAAGCAACCAAAAAACACAAAAAAATCTAATCAGTAATCACACATGTCTTGTGAATTTACCTTACCATTACAACACATGGAAATAGTACCGTTTAGCCATAACGATGAGCATAGCTCAGTGCCTCTCTTCAAGGTCACCCAATTTATGTCATCTGAAAGGGCTTATGGGACTTCCTATTAGTGATCAATAGCAACCTTGGTCATATCCTTCACCATTTCTGAAATAAGACGACGTATTGGTTACAAAACGGTCATTTTTACCCTATTTTCGCTCAACCTTAAATTTTAAAACGTTCCCTTTTACACCTTTTACATCTTGCACTGGATCGCTGAAAATTTTGTAAGCGAAGAGCCATACCACGTGGCTAATTAACCGTGTACAAAGTTTTTCGGTAGAACGTACCGTTTAGCCGCAATAAATGCGTTACGAACACACAAACAGACAGCGACAGACGACGACAGACAGACGACACATCGTGTCACATCGTACCAAAGACTCGACCTTAACGGTCGGCCAAAAACTGAGAGTTAACCGCAAAAGTGGACAGACTATAATTTTGAGCGAAAACTAAAAACCTTTTAAATTCGTACAATTGTACCATCTCTGCTCTGGGAAATAGGCGTAATAAAGGTTAAAGGTTAAAGGTCGCATATAGCTCCTAATGAGCGAACCCATCTCAGAGCTACGGAGCGTCACTTGTCATATGGGATCACACAGTGTTACCTGCCACCCGACAGAGGTGAACGCGCCCCGCCTTAACCCCAGCCAGATAGGCC